>JAAUXT010123491.1_pt1 | contig 31768 bp, 42 predicted proteins | sample 7278171 | NCBI WGS metagenome assembly JAAUXT01 (sample SAMN14350112, study PRJNA611818) | marine sediment metagenome | isolation source: surface marine sediment (1.8m) | place: French Polynesia: Moorea | collected 2018-08
GTAGAAATGTGTCTATATCTCAGAAGGTACAAATATTGGGTGAAAGGAGTATATTGACAAAATGTAGTATATTGTATGGGAGTTTGAGAGGTGGCATTCAATTTTTGATTTTTGAAAATTTTATATAGTTTTTAGGTGGGGGTAAAGTTTGGGTTAAAAAGTCCTTTTTCATAGAAAATTTAAAAATGGATACTGGGCAATTCTTTTGGTTGATATGTAGATATTGTTGTGAAACAATGTGTAAAAGTTCCATTTGGTCAAACTTGTTCCATTTGGGTATGTGCTAAATGAGTTCTTAAGTTGTGAATATTGAGTAAAAAAAGTAAGAATTTTGACAAAACAAGTGACCTAAATCAGAGTGAGCCAAATCAGAGTGAGCCAAATCAGAGCAAGCCAAATCAGAGCAAGCCAAACCAGAGCAACTGAAATTTCCTCAAATCACCGCGAGCTCCATGAAACTATTTTTTTCTGGGTGAAATGACAACGAATTCACGAGCCCCTGAGGGAATTAGGAGTCAAAGACAAATTTGACGTGGTGTCGATGTTCGGAATGGCTGAGTGCCCGAACAAGGCGGGTTTCATTTTGGTGTTGAAGTTCTTTTTCTAATTTAGCTCTGAACCGTGAAACCTGACCTGATGACATTAGAACCAGCAGCAAGAGCTGCGGAAACTGACGACAGACGAAACACGAAACGCGTCTTGTGTGAAATCGACCCAAACTTGGTCGGGGAACTGAGCTTGTGCAGGTGTGTCGCTTGTTTGCAAAGAGAAGCTTCTCTGGATAATTCAGGTTGTTTTCGTTGCAAAGAAGGACCATGTCTTTGAGGAGCACCAACTTCGCAAACACTGTCTCGAACAGTACTGGCACAGCTGATCCAATATTGTCCCCGGAGTGTTGGTTCAACCTTCCAGTTGACGGCAGATCTCCATAGAAACAGAGAAACTATTCTCAATGTTGTTCTCTCTGTTCTGAGTCTTGTTTTTCTGGGCACATTGCAGCGTGTGACCTGAACCTTTGGTTCTGGTTGAAGGAACAGGCGCCTCTCAGACCAACGACCAACTGCTGGGACGAGACGCAAGTGTCAAGCCAATCTGTCCGTGTTGCACGAAACACCACGCACTTTGTGTCGTCCCCAATCCACACCAGGCGCATCCACGCGCACGTACACCAAGGTCACAGACCACCAAAAAAATGGGTATCATGTGTGTGAAAGGTAAAGTAAACAGGCAGTGAGTAGTTGTGTTCATAACGACAGAAAGTGGGAGCAATGTCCCAACTCACCCGAGTTTTGTTCCGCACTGTGTGAGCAGCTGGAGGACGGCGCCGATCTTCTCACGTCTGCAATCAGAACAAATCGAAATGATAAATACAAACGCGCGGTGACCAGGTGTTGCAAGTGCGTCGAGACGAGGACATGTTCCGCAAGGGCAAAAACTCGCTGTTGCGCCTGTTTGACGGACTGAATGCGGCACTTCAGCCCAGGGAGCACGACAGGCCCTCGGTGCGCTCGATGTGTTTTTCGAACACGCTCAATCAGGGCATCAAAGATACGATCGGCATCTTCCCTTGTTGATGCAACCACCCGCCAAATATTGGTCCGGCATTTGCAAATATTTTCCAGAAATATTTGGACAAACCTCCAAGCCTCCCAACACTGCAGCAATGTCTTCGGGAAATATTTTGTTTCCCTAAAAAAAAGAATCGGTCGAAACAACCGAGGGGCATTTTATGCCCGCCTCTGGCGGGCACAGAATGAAATAGACTTGGGCGATGCGGGTAAAGAATGCGCATGTCAGGGACGGATGCTGTGGACTTCCCGTTGAAGATCTGTTTGGGTCACGCTCCCGCCCCTGCCCACCCTCGCACAACTGCAAAAACACACAAGAACTTGATCAAAACGCGATACACTTCGTGTGCTGCGAATGACAGAAGCTCTGCCCCTCAGGTACAAATCTTGGACCAAAGGACTGTTTCCCAAAGGGACTGAGTTCTACTCCCACTGGAGTCGCCGAGCCGGTCTGGAAATTCAGCAACAACCTGCACTTCTCTCGCTCATCCTCTCGCTGCAACTTTTTTGTGGAGAAAAACAAGTTCCAGCAGCCCCTGGATTTATGCGTGAGTGGAACTTCCGCTGCACTGATCGAGCGTGTCCACAGCACAGGCTGCTGGCGGTGTGTGTGTGTGTGTGTGTGTGTGTGTGTGTGTGTGTGTGTGTGTGTGCGTGTGTGCGCGTGGAAGGTGGGAGGGCAAAAACGACGTTTGAAACACTGAACACTGGGGCTGTGAGCAGGTGCAACTGATGTTGAAGCAGAAGGCAGGGGTTGGGGAGCAGGTGCACCCGAGCCCTCCAGCCCCTGGCCCCAGGGATCCGCCGCAGTGTCGGGTTGCGCAAAGCCGGGCCAGCCGCAGCTGACAACGCAATAATTCCAGCGATATGATTTCCCGGGCATGCCTCCCTCCTGCATGAATCATTGCCTTCAGAAACTTTATATCCCTGCAAACAGGATAAACTCCTCTCCACATATTGATGTTCACAGGTAACACAATCGCTGCATTCAAACAGACGCTGCGAGCTCCGTTTGTCTGTGCGGTGGAGGAAAGGCTGTTGCACACCGGTTGCGTTGCGCCCTTGCTTTGGCCAATGGACGCTGCGTCAGAAGCGACGACGCGGCACTGACTGACTCGTGCAGGCACACAGCGCGTGACGCACCCAGTGTAAATCCAGGAGAACTGTTGAAGGCGGAGGCAACAATGGATGAGATCGATCCAGCTCAGGTAGACGCGGTGCGTTCTGGATGAGAACTCGAGGAAAGTTTGCGTCGTGTGAATGTGCTGCAGTTAAGATCCCAGGATGGCACGCTGATATGAGTAGGAAGCGCGAGACATATTTGACGCTGGTTTCCGCAAATAATGTAGAAACAAGTGTGTACTGTTCTTGTTGCACGTTTTCTGCCATGATTGGGGCGAACTCGGCCAAGGCTCCCTCAGGCCCAACGACGACTTCCTCAATCATGCATTTTTTCAGTGGAAACAACATGATTGAGAAAGTCGTCTATGGGGCCAAGGAAGCCTTGGCCTGGAGTTTTCAGAACGATGAACGAACCTTGTGCTCCAGTCTCAATGCACCTCAGTCTGAACAGAAACGTCCGGTGCAAACCGCTCGATGGAAGGCGGTGCTGCCGTGCAAAACGCTTCAAGAGACGGATTCCAACCGCAAAATGTTTGGGTTTTTGGAAAATGCCTAAATTTTGTTTTGGTGGGTCTTTGCTGGTTGACAATTGAACTGTGCTTGTGTTCTCCCTCTCGAACCTTGATTTTGCGTCAGACCTGTACAGTTGTCGCTCTGCTCCGTTCCTCAGGCTCTCGTTTCCTGGCTCGGTGTTCCTGACGGGAGCTCTGCGAGCCCAGGTGGCGAACCGCTCGGCTCCGCAGCGTCGCTCTGCGGGAGGCGCGGCCGCAGCGACCGCGCCGCTATTTCCCAATCAACGTCGAGCCGCAGGTTCACAGACGGGTGAGGTACTCATGCGCTCCAGCAGATCCAGGGGGAATCGTTGGCCAACTCCCGAACACCAGAAAAACTGCCTCTCCTTCCCCATTTCCACTGGTGTGGAGAGAGGATGCAAGAGTTTCAGGTTTGCTGTACAGTTGAAGTCAATAAGTCTCTCCCAGAGGTCAGAACCAAACCAGGATCCAACTCTCCTCGGGCCCAATCATCCGCCCCTGGATCCGGTGGAGCCTTTGCGGCGCACGGACTCTGTTTTCCCATCACCTGCTCGGCGCGGAGTCGTTGCGGGGGGCGCCTCACCCGATCCGCCTCCGCTTATTGGCCGCATCAATCGAGGGACCTCCCGATGTGCAACGGCCCTCACAGGAAAAAGTGAGAATGAAAAAACGTAACTTTCTATTTTCAGAGGAGGGAGGGAGATTTACAAGTCGTCTGTCACACAACCACGGTTTTTGCTTTGTTCGTTGGTGAGATCTCTTGGCACAGAACGTCAACTTGTTATCCACCATCAGAGGAGAAAGACAACGAGCATGATCTCTATTGGGGACAGGCTCTGTTTCTGAAATGTTAGCCGCTGCGTGTCACGTCCAGAGAGGAGCCGCTCAGCTGTCACTCCCCACCGGGGAACATGGCACCAGGAACACGGCTCTTTGATCAGTCTCGCGAGGTCTGCCATCAGCTGTCTTCTTGAAATCCTGCAGGGAACAGGCCAGTGACATTCAGCAACTTGTGTCCAAGTGAGATGTTCCAGGACTGATCCGTGGCAAGGGGATCCAAGGACTTGGCACTCCAATGCTGTGCTCAATTAAACGTTTTAAGTTTCAGTGACCCGTCCCCATGGATCTGCAAGGTGATGACCCTGGCCCCCGACTCGGACCCTGGATCTGCGCAGAGCGTCCCCGCGGGCCCGCCGTCCCCGCGGTTCCCTTCCCAGCTGATTGCACACCTGCCGCCGGATACACATTGTCTCTGCCTCCTCCATTCAGCCTTTGTTCTCTTGATCGATAAACCCCGGAGAAACAGCCCATTTCAACCCAGAGGTTTTTCCTCGGAGAAAACGTGGGGCAGACAGGACAAGAGCTGGAAGAGTTCAGGTTGTTGTGTCCAAAGCCTTCAAAACTCAATTTGAACAGGTCTTGTTCCTATGATTTCACACCAACATTTATCGCTTGTAGCCCCCATCCCGACCCAGGGTCCACTCTCTGGTCACCCAGCTTGCGGAAGACAGAGACACTCAACACACCCCAATTGATTGTTCGTCCAAAAGGGGACTTGATAGAGTCCTGCGCAGCACAGGTGTAACCGGTACATGAGAGATTCGACAGAACACGGGTCAGATTTATCAGGAGCCGGAAGCCTGGCTTCGGATTGCGCATCCAGATGGATTCAGTCAGACAGGCGGATCCTCTCCCCCGCTCAGTCTGCCGGTCCTGCAGGCTGCGCCAGATGCTCCTAAGTGAATTACGAAAATTAGATTTTCTCGGGGTTTGCCAGTAAACTCGGATTACCATTCGCTGTGCAACCGGATGCCGGGCTGAGCCACCACGAGGACGGTGTCCCGGCTCTTTCCACCGGCAATCGTCGCTGAATCGTGACATTGACTTATGTTTTGCAGTGTTGACAAGGATTCGCTGGAACAGGGCTCTTGACCTCACTTATGAAAGCCCTGAAATGTATTTTCCAACGAGAGTGAAGTTTACTGCAATTTCCGTCAGTGTTGGGTCAAGAGGGATCCTGAGAGCGCGGCTCGGGGGAATCCCAGGGGCCTGGCCGCTGCCTCGTGCAAACCCCTGCACCTGATCCAGGGGAGATAAGAGCGTGTCCCCTGCCCCCTCCATCTGAAAATAACTTGTATCCGAAAGTATGGGCTCACAAGAAAAAATATCTTGGCGCTGTTTTCAGCCTCTTTGAGGTCGGTACCGGGTCCTGGATCCACTGCAGGCTCCGGAGGCGCTTGACACAAATTACGGAATTCCAGTGTCGGGAGGAGGACGATGATTTGGTCAATACGACTCGGGGGAAAACCTGACGCAGCTCCTGCATGGGAAACACCTCCATAAACAGCGCTTTCAACTCGGGACCTTCGTGTGTTTGCATAAAACAAGGAAGATGCTCTCAGCGGGATGAAAGGAAAACAGAGTTTGGCGTTTTCCGCCGGTGTCGAGGCGAAGACCTCACTTTGAGAAGGGCGCGCAGCGTTGGGCTGAGTTCGATATGGCCGCATTCAGAACACACCGATTTCCATCGGTCCAGTGCATTTCGCTTTGGTTGTGCCGAATCGGACAGGGCTCAGACAAGAAGAATCCATCAGACAAATCAGGCAGACGAATCGGGTCCTCGTCTCAAACCCAGCGCGCTGATTCAAATTTAAATTCATTGAAATGTATGCAGAAGCAAACACGCAGATCTCCTTCAAAACTCGGCGGCAGGAAATTGAGTTTTGAAGATCCCCCGATGCGCCGCCTGTCGCTGGTTCCTCAAACACTCCAGTCGCTCGTGTCTTTTCAAAAATTCTTCAGCACAAACGTTTTTCTTTGAAGTAGGTGTTTGTCTGTTGCTGTGCTGAGGACACTGTGCATGTCAGACCAGAGGCCACAAAGCTACGAAAGGCCTGCGTGTGTGTCCAAGTCCAGTGTGTCGGTGTCCGAAGCGTTCTGCACGGATCCAGAGCCCATATGCTTCACACAGTGGAAGGAAAAAATGCTCGGCCGTCCTCAGCCAGTCTCGGTCAGATCAGCAAACCGATCACACGCCGAGGCGCAAATCCAGCGACTGACGGATGCGTCTGGACCAGTTCAAAATTCCGATGACAACTGGATGCCCAGCGTCGTGCAGTGCCGAAGGCAGATCCAGGGCAGGGAACCCCTGGGGCTGGTTGGGATCCAGACTCACACTGGATCCACCCTGAGTCCGTCCCGCTTCAGAGCTGCGTGTGAACTTCATTTAATCAGATACGGATTTGATCAGCTACGGATTTAATGATCCCAGCAGATACATTGTTTTGCACGCGTGAGTATCAGTAAAGAAACGAATTCATTCGCGATTTAATTTCCTCATCGCTTAATGAAGAGGAACTCGACAATTTCAGAGGAAATGGGGAACTAGGTTCGCAGGGGGCGTCACGCAATGCGTCCCAAAACGGTTCAAAGACGTGCTGTCACTTGGCGCAGGGACGCAGCGCATGACGCGCCACCCTGCGTGAACCGACCTGCAGCGCATCTGCAGCGAAGTCACAATTTCCTTGTGTCGCGGCTCATTTCAAACCGCGTCTTCCTCCTGACGCCGAATCCTCTTTGCGTCCTCGAGTATTTGTCCCCAGAGAATTGACAAGAAATTAATTGTCACTATCGCTCAGCGAAAACGGTTGGCTCTGAAACATCACACAGACCTTTGGAAGTTTGTTTGTGCGGACTTTCAGAAGATTTGTCGTCCTTCTGCAGACACATGAGGTTCGTCCCTTGCGCACCAGATTGAAACTCACGACTCAAAGTGGACAGGTTCAGCGTTGTTCTCTGTCCCGTGTCAGAATCTGGGTCCGCAGTCTGGGCTGCACGAGTGTTGCTCAGCACACGGTTCGCCAGCAGTACCTGTGCAACGACGACCATGCGCCACGGTGACTTGCACACAATACGGCCTGAACTGCCTGATGAGGCTGGAACTTCTTCACCGCGGAAGCGCTTTCTGTCTGATGCGCATCCGTCTGGACTTCCTCGAGGAACCCCGCGCAGGATGCCCACGACGGAGGCTTCCGCAGCGTCCGGCCTCGCTCCTCAACCCCTGGGGAGCGGATTCAGAGGGTGGCAATGGGGCTTCAAGGCGAATGAGCGCGCTTCGGACGAGACTTGAGCAGAAGACGCAAAGTGGTGACAAATTATGCAGCTGGGTTCCTGCTGTTGTCCCAATCATCTCGGTCGTGCAACAGAGGGATTTTTCACACACCACGCTTGGGAACACGTGGTTTGGTAAATTCAACCAAAAGTGTGGTTTCCTTCCCTGGTTCCTTTGCGGGTTTCAGCCTTTGGTTTCAGCCCTGGTTCCACCAAACTTGTACATTTCTTTCTTGCTTATTCCCCGACGCAGTTCTGCTCCTGGTCCCCTCCTTGGTCCCACCCCTGGTCTCACCCTTGATCCCACTGTCCCACCCCTTGTTTCACCCCTGGTCCCACCCCGTTGTCTCCACCCCTGGTTCCGCCCCTGCACTTGAGCCCCTGCCGAACCCTAACGCAATCAGCGGCGCGACCCAGCTGCTACTCGTGTCCATTAGGTCGAATCCACCAAGAAATATGGCGGCCCTGGAATCCACGTAATGTGGTTAGTTCACTTGGAAAGGCTGGCCGGGACGCACTGGAGTGGGCGAGGGGAAGCCACAGGCCTCACCCCTCTTTGGAACGAGGTCCGAGAGCTCACACCGTGTCGACTTCTTGTCTGACCGATGATCAGGCGTAGCCTTGCTTCCAAAGACCGGGACCTGGTTGCGCATCTTGCGTGTGAGGAAGAAACGTGTACATGACCTATTCCACAGAGTAACGCCGCGCAGAAAGAAATCACGGCACTTTTACAAGATTCTTTGAGATCCCGTTGGATTTTCCTGACAACATCTCTTTTGAGATAAAACACATTGGGTGGTCAAGAACAAAGCTCAAAGACAGCGCAGCCTTGCAGCTGCCCGCTGAAAGCCAAATGTGGACACAGTGAGGGAAAGAGAGATTTCCCAGGCCGGGCCTGTCAGATGGCGGAAATAGATTTTTCAGCCTGCCTTGTCGGATGATGCGGCCCAACAGAACCTATTGACAATCATCTGTAGTCAGGGCTGCGGGTCCGGCCTCTGTTCCTGTGGCCGGGTTCATGTTGGATGCGTCATGCAGTACGTGCCTGGTCCGACTCAATGGGCGCTGTGTCGACTCGGGATTTCCCCTCGGAGCTCCCATTGGCTGGTTGAGGGGCGCGTCGCGTGACGCGCGCGGTGTGCGCCGGGCCGCAGCGCTCTTGTTTGGCCGTCCTATCCATCACCCACTCTGGTGTCGGCGGTGCGGGGGCTGCAGCGGCCGGGCGCCCGGCCATTCTCATCACGGCCCGCAGAAACGGACTCGGTGCGTCTCAGCAGCGGAGGCTGGATACAACGCGGGGGTGGCTTCTGCTGGGTGGTGGGTTGAGAAGGCCGGCCGGAACTCCTGATGTCACTGGTTCATCCTTTGCGGAACCTGGTGACTTTGTGTTTGTGCTGGAAAACTGCCACCCAACCGAAATTGCACGCTTGCACAAAAAATTCTTCCCCGTGGGATTGAGGTCCCCAGGAGGGAACGTTCTTCCTCGGCAGACATGACGTCGCGCTTCCTTCGCTTCCTGTCGCGTTCCGGATCTGAACTGACAACAGTCGTATCCATTGGCCCAGGATGAGCTGCGCCTGACTGAGACCTGACCTTCTCACGGGGTGAGGAAAGAACCTGCAGGAGATACACGTGCTTCCTCCTGCAGAAAATGTATCAAAATTGTGAAGACACTCCTTTTGCCGTCGCAGATTCAAGAAAAATTCCGTGATGAAAAAGTAGGACCGAGGAAACGTCAGAGAGAGATTTGTTTTCGCGAGAAAGGGCAAAATAGACGGGTGCTCGCCCGGCCTCTGTTCTCGGAGCCGCTGCAGGTTGGGGTTTAGGCGCATGGCAGGCAGCGGCGGTGACGAGGCGCACGTGATGCGGCGGAAAAGCTGAGGTCGGCGGGTCGACAGGGCGCAGCCCCCATCAAAAGCAGACGACGCCTCGTGCACACGGGACGCGTCCTGTGTTTCCGCCTCTGCGGACGTTCGTTGGTGCTGCGTGCCCAAGAACATGCGCATCGAGCCTTTCAAATGCGCAGTTGTGCAGATGACGGAGTGACAAACAAGCGTGAAACAGATCTTACTGTCAATGTTGGAATTGGCGGTGCCCCAGAGCTGGACCCCTGAGACTAAATCCTGGTCCCATCCCACACCCGAAAACAAAGTCCTTTTTGATGTGTGGCTTGCAGGACTGCGTTCCACTTTCGGGGAAGTAGTTTCTGTGAGACTTGGGTTCGGCTCCGACACGTGAGTTATGGTAGGGATGAGCGCGGACTGAGCTCGAACAAGGGCTCTGAGCCTGACAAGTCCAGACCTTCACTCCCTCATCCATTTCACACTCTGAGAAATTACGCGCTTGGCAAATGGCTTCCGTGCCACAATGGGCACACAGATGCCCTGGAGCCTGGACTTCCTCAAACGGAAGAGTATTTTTTCTGCTGCATATCTGAGACTCTGGTGACTGGGTGAAGGTCGATCACTCCCGGAAGACACGAACGGCACAGAGGCTGCTATGCAGAGGTTCTGCTGGTGTGCGACTGTTTGACTTTGTTGCACAAATGTCAGTGTGTTTGTGTGTTTGTGTGTGTGTGTGTGTGTGTGTGTGTGTGTGTGTGTGTGTGTGTGTTTGTGCTTCAGTGTGCGTGCGTGTTCGCTCTGTGGCGTCTCTTCCGTTTTCTCTGTCACTACATTGTTGATGACCTCTACCACGCCAACAGGAACACAGCACCAAATGAAAAGTTTGGATCCCGTTCTCACCACAGCCCACAGACGAACAAATCTCTCTGCTGTTTGGTTGACTAAAAGGTAGACAATCCTTTGGCATACACAGCTTGTTTTCCACCCTGCGTGGCGAAATCATTTCCGTCACCCAAAGGATTCTTTTGTGGGTTTGAGGCCGAACAAAACGTGACTTCCTTGTCCACTGCTCAAGTGGTTCAGCCGTTCCCGTTTCTCATTCTCAGCCACGATTTCAGTTGACCATTCAAAAGTGAACTCACTTCACTTTGTTCGCGACCGCAAGCAAAGAACACGAAAATTACCTGCCTTGTCAGACTTCCCTTCCGCTGTTCTGTTTCGGGCCAAAAGTCAAAGTCTTGCTGCACAGAACCCAACAACTATCCCACTGTTCGATCCCGAGCGGTTCGTGCACACAAACGTCCTCTTCCCAGATCCCCTGTCCTGGAGAAACAAACACACAACACGAGGCGCTGTGCAGCCCTGGAAGCTTTAAGAAGAGGAGGCGGTCGCGTCGCGGCCGGGCGCGCAGCCCCTGCATTGATTGGTAAACTTCACATCTCGGAATCTAATTTCCCGGGGTCTGGCCTTCTGCTTTGTGCGCCCGACTCCAGAGACAAATCTTCACAAACTGAAGAGCCGCCGCCGCCGCAATTGCGTTTCTGCAGACGAGCAAAGTCCTTCCCACTTGCGCGCGGGGTCAGAATTGCTGTCGTCCGAGAAGTTTTCTTTGTACCAAATGCAATTTTTTCTATGCTCTGGGACGAAAGTAGGGAGATAGATTCAGGATATTTCGCCGTGGTTTTCTGACGTGCATTGTTTTCCCTTCCACAATGAGAAAGAAGTTTGACATCAAATGCGAGATGTTTTTGAATGTCTGCCACCCAAGTTCTCTGAGATCTTTTGGGGTCCGGCCTTGGATAATATTCTCTCATTTCTTGTTCCTGCCCCAATGGATACGCGTGGGTAGATATCGCAAATGGATATGGTCAAGAAGGGTGACCCACTCAGCTCTAAATTTCCACTTGGCAAATGCACCTGACTGTGGAGGGCGTGGCAGTCCAGGACTCAGGAAGACCCGTACTCCCAGAGTCCGTCCCTGACCTGGCCATGTGCGCAGGTCGACACAAGGAGTGCACGAAGGGGATTCTTCTTCACATGCCAGTCACAGATGCAGGATCTGAGGTCACATGGTCATCGGCGTGGCGCAGAATACGAGATCCGCCACTCACATGCGCGCGGGATGTAATTTCTTCGGCCAAGTTATTGAACACGGGGTGATTGAAATGTTTACGTTTGATTGCGGGATCCTGGATTCGGACGGGTGGGGAACCAAGTTTAGATCTGCAGACAGCTCCATTTTCAGCTTTGAAAGTCCACCCTCAAAATGCCAACGAACTAAATCAATCTGTGCCTTCAGAAATTGCACGAACAAAGTGTTGATCAAGCCGCGTTCTACAGGACGGATAAGTATTTCTCATCATTCTGCCTTTGCATCGCAGTGGCTCATTACGTCGGGCACGTCGTACGGACATCACATCGCGGTGAATACACGCAGGCTTCGCTCCACACTCCCGTAGTGGAGGCGCTTCCATTGAGAGGAGTATCAGTCCCGAACCAGCCCCAATTAGGAGTCGTGAGCACCGGCGATATGATACAGCGGCGCGGCCCATTTATGCGGGATCACAAAGCTATGCATAAATAAGGGTCTTAAGAGATAGTTGCAGCAATAAGGACCGAGCCTGCAGATTTGGGCGCCCGGAAATTGCAGGGGCTCCTCACTGACCTGTCAGGAGACTGTGTGGTGCGGGGCGGTTCCGGGGGGGGGGATGACAGCCATACCCCGCAAAACAAACACCCCACCGACTGTGCGTCTTCCCACGCAGAAGCTGTATGGTTTCTTGTCAAAAGTTAGAAGTTGGAAGTCAGGCCCTGCAAGGTGGTTGAGCCAACCAGACCAAAGCCTTGATCCAATCTGAGTTGGGTAAGAGACTCCGCACCGACAGAGCCAACTCAATGCAAATAGATGCGCACTCTGACGTGAACACTTCAACAACCAGCTTCAACTAATGCAAGCTGACAGCGTCAGAGATTTTGGTGAAGAATCTGGACTCACGATGCACTTTTCAGGAACGCAGTTTGCTGACCCAGAGCGAGCCCAGGGCCAGGACCACCGAACCTGCTTCTTTGTATTCTACTGTTTGAATTCTTCCCTTTTGTATTGGCGTGCTGGAAGCTGAAGTTGCTCGCCCAGGTCAGGCGCCCAACCCCACCTAAACCTGCCAGAGTGAAGAGAGAAGACGACAGAAGTTCGAGACCTCTGCCACACCCCGCAGCAGGAGCCTGGACAGGGCGTGTCTTCATGGCTCAGACTCACGGAGCATCCCGCTGGACATGGCTCTGAGGTTCTCACCTCTGCATTGTGTTTCAGAAGCATCTGCCACCAGGACACGGCGTCAGTGCGTTCACCTGCCGACTTTGAAACAACCAACACAGAAAAACACAGTTTGCGTTTGAGAGTGCAAACTTTGAGTTGATGAATTACGCGGAGGGGTGGGGCTCGGGGCTGTTGGTGACCGTTGGGACATTGGATCCGCTTGAGGCAAACTCAAAAAGACTGAACCTGTGTCTCCGCCCGCAGGGTGGACCCGGACCTGCTCCGCATTCCTGCGCACGACAAACAGCGACGCCGCGGCAACTTCATTAAACGTCGCTTGTTCTGAGCGTAATGAACCGCGCGCCGCGGTTTGATGTCTGATCTCTTAAATTATCTGCAGCAGGAAGTGCGCAGAAAGCGGCGACTTGTTCCCGTCTGTTGCCTGAGCGATCACAGATCCTGGGCCTTTGTGCGCAATTACCCTGGCTGATCAAATACAGGGAACGTGTTCGCTTTGAACCTGTTCAACATGGGGAACGCGACTCTTCAGGACGGGAAACAGGCGGCGCTTTGCCTCGTGAGTTTTGTGCCGCTTTGAAAACAATGGCTGTTCACAATCCCAGGAAAACAATGAACAAGTTGATATTTTCAAAGATATTTCTCAGAACAGGGTCGACAGTGTGTTCGCTCATCTTTCAAACTGATTTTGTCACAAATCTGTCGCTCCGAAAGATGGAGAAATTTACGGACCAAACTCGATCACACAACGGCGAAAAGAAAGCACAACGCAAATCCTGCAGATACACAAGCGGCCACTCGGCGTGAACAGCACAAGTTGTGTTGTTTGTCGCCGTCAGGCTGCCTCTGGAACAATCACCCGTATGTTGGCATCACAGGGGTGTTGAAGCACCTTATTTGGCTTGGTATATCGTTCACACAGACACATCTGAAGTGTCATCTTCGTTTTGTGTGACACCTCTTCTGGCGTCAGCGCTTCTCTCTCTTCCTCACACTTCTCTCTGCTATCCTTCTCTCTCCCCTTCTCTTGCTTCTCTCTCACTTCTCTCTGCTATCCTTCTCTCTTCTCTCCCCCCTTCTCTCTTACTTACTTGGACAAATATGCGAGTTGACACGACGAAGGTACCCAAACTGGCGTGCAACAAAACCAGACGCAAGCGGTGTATGTACACCCCGTGTCTTGAACAGCGTGCTGCTGAGAAAAGTTGTCCCAACAAAACTCCAAATGTCCGGAGCATCAAAATTCCACAAATGCCTTCTTTGTTCAGTGACCGCAGTGACCGGGTCCAGGCTTCCCAGTGCGGTGGATGCGCCGCAGTTTGGAGGTGATAATTGCGAACGTTTCTGCCAAGTTCTCACCATGACCAGGGGACCGCCGTTTCCAGGAAACCATTAAAAATTGAGCACAACTGACGGGAGTGACGCTGGGACCGGATGTTGTCCGCGTCACCACGTCAACCGAGGGGGGGGGGGAGAGCGGCATCACATTCGACAAGAGCTGTTGAAAGTTTCATGCGTTTGCGTTTTGTGCAGTTTGGACGGAAGTCTCATCTGGACCTACAGCCAGGCGTGCTCTTGAAATTTTTACACGTTTGGCCCTGAAAGTCTGAAATCTGCAACACAAAGGAGATGACAGGGTCAGATTTAGATCGTGTCACAGAGTACGCGGAAAGATGGAGGTGAGAAGAGGACGGAGAGACAGAGGGCGACAGAGACAAGAAAGACAGAGAGACAGAACAGAGAGAAGAGGGGGAGAGATGGAGAAAGGAGACCGGTCTGCAGTGGGAGGAAGAAATGTGGTCTTCTGCACCAGGACAAAAGTGTCAAAACCACCATGCATCTTCTGCATCATAATTGCTTGTTTTCCTTGGCAAACATCGTAAAGACGACTGTCATCGCCCGACCAATCGGCGGGCGGCACTCTCAGAGCGCTGCACCGCGGGGGCGCTGTCCGTCTGACGCTCCAATGACGACGACCTGCTGAGAAACAGCAGAACACGTGGGTGTCAGGAATTTAGTAGTTGTGTGCTTGGCGGTTTCCAACGTGATGCAGGACCAAGACCCACAAATGGACCCAGAGTTGCACTGCTGGATTTGGACCAACAAAACTGGGCCTTTTCCTATGGAACTAAAAGCAGACCCACCAATTCAGACCGGCGGAAGTGAACAAGCAGAACTGGACACGCAGGACCAGGCAAGCAGAACCAAACTAGCATAACTGTACTCGTGGAACTTCACGACTTGTCTGCTGGTCTGGTCGCACTGGTCCAGCTGCACTGGTCCATTGGAGCCAGACCAGCAGAACCATCCACAGGACCAGTGTAACCAGACCTGTGTCGCCAAACAGAACAGGCCAGATGGTTGGGCTCTGCTGGTTGGTGTTGCAGGTCCAGCTCCAGGTCTGCGTCTGGTTCCGTGGGTCTGGGTCTAGTTCTACAGGACTGGGCCAGTCAGCCGTACATTGAACCAAGAAAGGTCGATCATCCTGGCAATCCGCTCCTGAATGCCAGAAATTTCGAGTTCCCGTTTCAAACTGCTGACGCTGCGCGACGCCGGATTTCTCTCAGACCACACGAGATCTTTGTGCAGCGTTTCTGTCTGTCTGTCTATCTGTCTGTCTGTCTGTCTGTCTGTCTGTCTGTCTGTCTGTCTGTCTCTCTCTCTCTCTCTCTCTCTCTCTCTCTGCAGAAGAACGAGAAGTTTCTCGAGGAGCGGGAGCGCGCTTTGAGAGTGCGAGGCAATAATCATCTGATGGAGCGATCGATCACCGGGAATCAGCGACGCTGCGAGAACTTCGTCTCTCACTGGGCGAGGAAACATCGCACCCAACACAGCGTCCCACGTGCGCGGCGACAGGGTCCGACTGAACGCCCAATAGGCACAGCAAGTGACATTGTTCAGGGACGGATTCTTGGTTTGGTCTGTGAGGTGACAAAAATGTGTTGTCTCGGATGTGGTCAGCACAGGCCTTTGTACTGACTGAAAACATGCTCGCACATCTGCAACCCAATTCTACTGGAGCGGATCCGCCAAGAACTGATCCAAACATCGAACATCACCCAGACAATAAAGTTTGCCACTGAGAGCTGTAGACCTCAGAGTTGATTTTCCTTCTACAGGGGGTGGAGTGGGCGTGGGAAGTCGTCGGAGGCCAAGGCCCCTGACCCGCCGGAGGGCCGGAACCACGGCGCACGCCAAGGCCGCTCGCACCTGCAGCTCTCCTCGGCCGGTCCGGACGAGGATTTATGTGGGCGAGGTGGGCGGGGTCGGAGGTGCGGCCCCGGGGGCCGGGGAGTGGCGTCCAGCTCTGTTGTGCAAATCCACAGCAGCGGGGCGAGGCAGTGCGGCGGCGAGTTTCAGCAAAACGCGATGTCGTGCGTGGATGCCCACCCGTCATAAGTTTCATTCTGTGTGTGTGTGTGTGTGTGTGTGTGTGTGTGTGTGTGTGTGTGCGTGTGCGTGTGTGCGTGTGTGTATATGTGAGGACTTGTTCTGGATCTCTGAACTAATCTATACCCAGGACATCCTGTTTTTCGAAAAAGTACGTGGTTCGTGTTGCGTATTTTTTGGGCGTTTTGACGTCTTGAAACCAAAATTTCCAACCAGGAAATCACGATTGCTCCTGTTACGTTCTCAGTTCCTCTCCAGCTGCACTGAGCTGGGTCGGTGCGCCCGACGGAGGGAGCCTCTCGGTGCAGAAGGAGGACAGAGGTCGCGGCGGCTCCGATCTGATTTCACGTGCTTTATGGCTCCCTGACCACGGTAAAGAATCAATGGATCTGGTTTCCTTTCTCAGCTGCCTCCGAGGCGAACTCGCCGCTGGGGGAGAAAGTGGATCTCACAGTTCACTGGGGTCAAAGGGCAAAGAGGCAAAGTGTAAAAGTAAGATTTTCGTTTTGGAACGCACGCCCTGAACACACGATGAAGACATGTTCAACTTCTCGTTTTTGTTTGAGTCTTGGCTGGTTGAATTGGTTTTGCTCCCGTTTTGGTACTTCACCTGTTTGGGTCAGGTTGAAAGGTTTTCAGGGGTGATTGAGGACTCGCCCATTTCTCCGACAGATGAACCACCACCCAGCCACAAGATTGTTTTCCTGGACAACACCCGTCCTCCCTGCTTCTTGGTGCCATCGCGCGCTCCACGGACCTGACCCCGGACAGTGGTGGGGACGGGCGGCGCGCACGCGACCTGGGCGCGTCCCCCGGGGGTCGGCACCAGCCTGAGCAGAAAGATTAGCGGCCGCGCCCGGGCCAGGCTCTCCCGACACAAATTAATTGGAGGAGATAAGACCGCTGCACGGCACTGCGCGGACCCATTGTTGGGGTTTAACAGCCGCATCCCGCGAAGAATCGTCGATTTCGCGAATGAAGCACAAGCGAATTGGTTCACGCTTGAGTTTGCAGGTCAATTTCGGGAATGGCACAGAAACATCGAGTGGATTCAGGAATGAGGCGAGAAGCAGCCCCAATGACCAAAACTGCAGCCTGGAGAGGAACTGTGCTGAAAGAAAATTTTAAGGGGCAAGGGGGTGGTGGCTGTCGGTGAGGGTCAAAGGTTCAGAGGGCTGGGGAACCCTGCCACTTGGTTCCGTTGGATGAAGGAAAGGAAATATGAAGTGACGACACACCCTCAGGATTCCCATGTCGGTCTGCACCTCCAGCTGAAGACCTGCAGAGACAAACGCATCGAGATGTTACAGGACAGTCGAATCTACAGTTTTGTATTTGTGCAGCCAGTTTCTGCTTGTACTGACGTTGGTTCCAGGTGATTCTACCTGCAGGAACCCAGGCATTTCCGCCAAAATATGTCGCAGGACCAACACTCGCCCCTTCACCAGTGACCCACTGACACAATGATGGTTTGAACCGATTAAAACGAACGCGACAAGGGCACAAAATTTTTATTCGGCTGAGACGGCTCCACATGGTAGAAACTGATCTGACTTCACGGATCCTATTTGACAGGAATCGCACAAAGGAATGACGTTCCTCACAGTCGGACTTGTGAGCGCAAAACATTTCCCTGCGTGCTCTGAAGTTCGGTTGCCCCTGACGGTTCAAGCCGGACTCCTGTTCCAACTACGGTTTGACTATTTGTGTTGGATCCCGGCTTCTTGTGGACTTTATTATCCCACAAAGCCTGTGGGGACCGTCCCAGCTTCGAAGGGGGAATTTTATGGCCCGCTGAAAATGAGATTGGTTGAAAAGGACCCATGGCAGAGGAAAGCCTGGTTCACACCAGGTGCGTCATGGTAGAAAACTTCAGGATGTTGAGAGAACTTTGTCAGCGCACCGAACCGATACGTGACGTGGGAAATACTCGTATACGCAGAACTGAAGGCCAACCTGCACCGCGGGCTGGTCACAGGGGGCCAAATGTACCACAGCAAAAACCGCTCACAGAGCGGCACTTGGTTGTGGATTGTAACACGGAACGCACCGTGCGACGCCTCCAGTGTGAACGCCGCCGGGGGAGGACGCCACCTCCCGTCACTTCACACGCCGAAGCTGCGCGGAGCGCCCGCGATGACTCCTCTGCACCGAGAGAGCTACCGAGCACCGCGCTCAGGACAAAAAGATCACTATCACTCACAACCGGGCTGCCAGAAATATGAGTTCGTCCCCATCAGCCTGCGAAATTTCCACACAAAATGGTTTTGTCAAGTTGGAGCCACTGTTTTCAAAAACAGCTTTCTTCACAAGCTCTGTTTTGTACAAGTGAGAAGTTGTGAGTGTGGGTTGCAGAGGCGCGTGGAGCACCGTATCTGCTGGGTCTCCGTTGTGCGCTGGGAACCCTCGACCACTGGAGACTCCTCTCGCTGACCCACATCTCGTGGGGACCTGTTCAGCATCGCCACCCAGCGCAAAGTTAATTGGCGTTTTGGACGGCGACAGCCGGTCGTTTGGTCACTGCGCTCGTGTCACCATGGTGATTCTGAAACCATCTGGTGAATGGGGAGCTGGACACTGTGGACTGTGAGCACTTTAATTGAATTGTTTGAGAGTTTCCCGTCGTCCAGTCGGGGCAGATCCAGAGGTGGGACTGCTCGTTCAGACCTCAAGTCCCTCCCCTCCCCAAAATGACAAATCCTTTTTCACTTTCTTGGTGCAGATTTGTCTTTGAAAGAGCAGACAAAACTGGTCAGACACACAATTTGCCTCAAACCACACCACAAGACGGTCGTTTCGTCGAATTATCGCACACTTCCCGCGAAGTCTCCAGGATTGAAGAGCCAGCTGCATGCGCCCACAAAGGAACCTATTTTTAAGGAAGTATGATTCATGTTTCTGTGGACATGGAAGATAGAGAATCCATCAGGGGAATTGATGCTAAAGGTTAAACCAAGCAATAAATTGCAAATGTGTATGTCAATACTTGAGAGCGGGCCTCGGCTCCTGCGCACCGCCTCACTGCGCACCCCGCCCCCTCCAAGTCACTTCCAATGCCGTTTCATCGCATTTGATGCAGGCGTGCGCTCAGCCCGGCTTCACGCTGGAGGCGTCATGCGCTGCGTTCCTGTGCAAGTTGTTGGTTCTGCGTGTGCTCGAAGCGACGACGCAGCGCCTCTTGGTCAGTGCAGCGGCGCAACTCTTGACGCATCCAGGGTGAACCCGGCCTGAACTGCGCTGTTGACAACCTGGTTCTCCCCGTCTCACGTGGTTCCACAAGCAGGTGCACCTGCTGGGGGTGTCCTGTGTGTGCGTCAGGCCTGGTCAAACAGAAACCTTCCTTCAGACTTGAAAGATCTTTGACCTGAATCTGGTCCAGGAATATTCTTGTCAAACCTGAAATTTCGTGTTGTGTTTGCCAGCAACGGTGAGATTCAAAACTCGGCAAAATCGTTCCCATTTCCCGCCTGTATTGGAACCTGCGGGTTGGGAGCCTTGATTCCCGAATCTCTGGCGTGATCTTCCATTTACCGCCTCCACAAAGGGCTTCACTCCGTCTCCCCACCAGAATCTATTAAACTGAATTCCTGTTTTGATAATGGAAAACGACCCCGGGCCCCGAGCTCCGCTGGCCCCTTCGCACATTAAACACACTCTTCCTCAGCCCATCCACATCCCCGTCAAAACTCGGGGTGCTGCCCCTGCAGTCCTCGTCTCCGTCAAATAGAAGCTTGCTGCCCTGAATCTTTGACTGTGTTATGTGAAGGAATTTGCTTCAATTTTAAAGAAGAAAAGCACAATCTGAGATGCACACGAGTTCAAGCAGCCCTTCCTGGAGGCCTGGCCCCGCGCTTCAGGGCGGCTCAAAGCCGAACAGGTTTGGCAGTGCGAGATCTTAATTCCCCAGATAAATCAAGCAATTTCCTTCTGGTCTTACGGAGGGCCAGGTTTCATTGATCACTTAAAGCCATCGAGTTCAAAGATATCAATCTCCCTGGGAAATTAGTTTCTACAAATAAAGAGCCGCTTCTTGTTTCCATGGCGATCGATGCACGTGGTTGGATACCGGGGCGGGGCTCGGGGGTCGGCTGCGTCTCGCACCTCCGCCGGACTCGGGTGGTTCTTGCCACTCCGCTGAAACCTGACACGGTGCACAGAGAAAGCGCTGTCCGGCAGCGCAGCAGTGCTTCCTTTGGCCAGACTCCGCCCTGAGCAGGTCTGGACTCCTGGTTCAGGGTTCGGAGTGTGGAGCGTGTGTGAGGCTTGAGATGTAGCACAAACAGTGAACTTTGAGTGCACACCTTAAGTCAGCAACACAGACGTGGAAAGTTGTGCCGAGTCTTGTTGCTCTATCCCCAGCACAGCGCGCCTCTCCAGGTTCCGGGGGCACCTCCCGTTGTTACTGTCATCCGCCTGACATCCTTATTGCAATTTACATGCAGGGAAAAGTCACAACCGCATTTAACACGACGACCCAGTTCTGTTGTGATGTCGCTTCCAATTGCCCATAAAATTGCTGCATGTTTTTCTCATTCAGACAGAGCCTCTTGCTCGGAGGGCCCCACACAACAGGGACCACAGCTCTGTCGTCGGATCCAGTTCTGAGAAAAGTCCACAGGAGTTTGGAGATTTGGAGATAAATGATGAGTGCAATGTTGTGGTGCAACATTGATGAGTTCTTGATTCAGGAACTTGTGCGTGGACACAACGTACACGACACAACGAGAAAAGAGCCTTCGCCGAGATCCGTACACAGTCGCAGTACTTAGGCAGGTGATTGTTTCTGCGGCAGAGCGGGGCGCATCTAGAATTTGGTCCACGAGGCAAAAGGGGAAGCGTCTGGTGTGTGTGTGTGTGTGTTTGTTTGTTTGTGTGTGCGAGAGACTGTGTGTGATTGTGTGAGTGTGTGCGTGCGCTTGTGTGTACGTGCGGGTGGTGCATACAGCGTGGCACAAGGACCCACCGGCCCCTGGACCTCAGCCTGCCCACCCCACCCCAGGTTCCGCCCACACAGGGACATGACGGACGGGCGGCGCGGCCGCACCAGGGTTAATTGCGGGTTATGCCTGATGTGACCATATTTCTCGTGTTTTTGCGCAGTCGGACGCTCCATTATCCCGTCAAATTACGCGGTCCGGGCTCCCGCCGGATCCGTCAGGCGTTCCGCTCCTGCATCAGTCACGTGACGCTGGCGCCGCAACGCCCATTGACCTGCACAGGGCCGCAACGGGTAACGCGACCAGTGTGAACCCGGCCGTGGCCCCCTGATGCCATTATGTGGGTTGGGATGGGAGAAGCAGAATCTATGTGTCACTGGAGGTTTGTTTTTCCGCATTGTGTGTGTAATGAATGTTGGACTCGGAGGCCACGGATGGAAGTTTATGTTGTTGGGTCAATGTTAATATACGGCGCACTGATCTGGTGTCGGTGGATGGGAGAACCTCACACAGACTCCGCTCTCGTGTGTCTGGTGCGAGGATTTCAGGGTTGGAGATTACTTCTGAAGTCACAATGTGAAAAGGAAGTTTGCGTTCACCAAGTATGCGGACTCTGATATCGCCCTCAGTCAGTCATGGTCCTTCTGGTTCAACTCCAAGAATGACCTATTTCGTGTCCAGAATCCACTTCCGTCCGTTCTTGTTGGGCACTGGGCATTGCGACCTGTACGAGCTTTCTGCTCTTCTTGTGCAGTGCACAATACTTTCAGGTGTGCAGGGAGCGTGTGCGACGAATTTTGCACTGATTGCTTCGGGCGTTGTGTCCGTGTGACGGGCTGCGCCCTCCCCTGGATCCCCGCGCCCGCGCCTCTCTCTCGCGCTCCTCACACATGTTGTCATGCAACCTCGTGTGTTCCCCGCAAATTGGTCTTTGCTTCCTGCGGGGAGATGCGATCCCCGGCAGCGCAGAGATTACGCTTCCTTTCAGAACTGTTCAGCGAGATAGGAGAGCCGCTGTACGTGCATTAATATTGGATGTGGAGCCGACTGTGTTGGTCTCCAGTGATTACGGGACGAGCAGGGCGGCCTCGACGCAAAACAAAAAACCCACGAAAACGGATATGGGTCGTACAACGGCTATCCGTGTTCATGCCAAACGGAAACGGTGTCCAACTGGTGTCCTGTTTGGCAGACCTCAGACTGGCGTCCGGAACCGAAATCATGGTCCGGCTCTCGGCGGGATGCACCTTGACTTTTGAGGTTCGTATTTGTAAAGGAGCAAAGAACAAGTCAAGCGAAACTTTGCATTTCATCCCCCGCACAAAAGGAAACACGCGCGACAAAATGAGAGTTTTCGAATGAGACATTTATCGCAGAGGACCGACAATCAGATGCAAACGTGATTTGCACAATGGAAATCAATAGGACACGGGTGTTAACCTGGTTTATAGGTTCCTGCCCCGAGGGGGCGACGATCTGGCTTTGTTTACTCTCCTCTCCGCAGAATCACTCTGGATCCAGGAGAATGAGTGTGGGAGAGGGAGACAGATATACAGAAAGAGAGACAGGGAGTGAGAGTGAGAGAGAGATAGATAGAGATAGAGAGAGAGAGAGAGAGAGAGAGAGAGAGAGAGAGAGAGAGAGAGAGAGAGAGAGAGAGAGAGAGAGAGAATGTCTATTGTTCTTGGAGGTTGTTCCGCCTGTAACCTGACCCTGCAGCTGGGGAGCTGTCTTCGCCGCTGCACATGCTACTGTTGGTCATGCACGTGTCTTCGGTGACCGGGCTCTCCACGAATCGACGCGTCACAGTTGAGCGCGCAACAGACGGAGCGTCCGGTGCCCAGGCGCCGCGCACGTGCCACACAGGAAGCAAGGACAAGAACATGGTACGAGGATGTATCCAAATATTCTGAGACTCACCATGTTCATGGGTCTCCGCGAAGGACAATGGACTCTGCTAATCAGCTCTTGTGTCAGGTCAACCAACCGTGTCAATTTGCGCGCCCGTGAACATGCTGATTCTCAGAATATTTGGATACATCCTCGTATGATCATGTTCACTTGTCGTATGATGAGCGCGAGGTCTGACCGACACTCGAAAAAACGACTGAGCACGAACCCAGCAGCAGACCGTGGTTTCGAGCGAGCAGAGCCCTGCGCCGTCGTCCCTGGATCCGACCGGCGACTCCGGCTCCAGTCAATATGTTACAGGGAAATTATCGCGGAACGCATCGGGCCCCTAAACGCCGCTCAATCCAGTTAATAGCGATCCGAGGCACAGGAATTGGCTGCAGAGGTTCCCGCTGCGTGCGACTCGGCGCTGCAGGTCCCACGCAAACAGCATTTGGACACTGGAGGGAGCCTTAGACCGGCGGTTCACTTGTACACGTGCAGGTGTGCACCAATGATTGTCGGGGGTTGCCCCCAGCTCTTTGCAGATAAGTGTCCAGTTCCCTTCGTTTTGTGTCAATGGAGAGATTTCTGTTGCATTCTGGTTCAAAGGTGGGAAAAATTTGACTTTCCAATCAGGGAGAAGGGAAAACACGACTGATTGATGGCTGTTCCTTGTCAGAACGACACATCCAGGGTGTCTTTCGAGCCAGCTGGCTCCACACACACACACAAAAGAAGCCCCACTCTTTGGCGTCGGCAGGTCCGCAAGATCTTCGCGAGTCGCATGAGACACGCATCGTGCTGAAGATGCCCAGTGATGGTGGTACGAAGAGTCTCGGCTCTGCTCAGCTCTGCACCTCCCGCACCCACGGCCCTGAGAGCGTGTTGCCCGGGCCCCGCACCGCGCTGCGACTAATCGCGCGCGGAATGACCTCCCGACGCGCCCCACAGCACGCTGCCATGACGACGCATTGTCCGAGCCTCCATATTGGAAGCCGTAAATTGCCGTTTATCGCGTGTGCGAACAGCGGAAGGTTGGCCGGACGGTCAACACTTACTTGCTTTGGTTGGGGGCGGATGAACACGGAAGGAACCAGGGCAAAAGGATCCCCGAAAAATCACGTCAACCAGGTGTTTAATTTCGTGTGTCGTTTCTCTGTTGGTTTTGTTCCAGGGTATCACCAGTGCTTTGATCAAACTGGATTCTCTCTTGGAGGCACGAATGTGCAGTGTGATGCACTTGTGATTCGTAGGGGTCATGAGGCCATGTGATCCGGAGGGAGACACGTGATAATCACTTCCGGTGATGAAGTGCTGCAGGGGCGCGAGGTGGGCGGAGGTCAGCTGAGTCTGGCTGGGGCGGCATGTCCAAGTGCTGGACCTGAGACCAAAAGCGCAACTTCTGCCGAACCAAGAGTGGAGAGTGAGGGGTCTGGGATCTCATGCCCCAAAGAGAGAAGAGGGCTCCACCTCAATCTCAAACCTTTGAACCCTCACCAGAACAAGCCGTGCATACGTCGCACAACGGGAGTCTGTTCCTGCAGTTGGGGTCGGGCCCCTCAGGTTCCTCTGGATCTGCTGGATGGACCATGATGACAAACCTGAAAGTAATTGCAATAACAAGCCACCAAGTCCCTGGATCAGTCCCCACAGTGCACGTCTGTTGTTGCGAGGCCCTGCACGGTTCAATCAGTGCCTGTTGGGCAGAATACTAATCTGTCTCCAGTCTTTCTCCCGCAGCACGACTCACAGCGCCCAAGGTCTCCAATCTCATTGATACGGCCCAGAAACTCTTGGCTTCCCCGATTCCAATTTGGCCCATCGCAAACTTGATTAAATCCGAACCCTGGTGACCTCACCGCACTTGGAAACTGATCACCATTCCACAGTGCGCCATTTGCTGCAGGTATTGAACTCACGGCTTTGGACTCGGCCCTTTGAAAGGACCCCGGGGTCCCACTCCATCATAGTCAATACTGCAGCACTCACCATCCTCGGACTATTTCAGGAGCGCCTTCTTCACACGTGGATAAGAACGTTTCGTGGTGCCAGCAGAAAGCCTGTTATGCAAGGTGTTGTGGATCTGGCCCGAGGGGGCGATTTTCACTGAAGTACCGTGTTGCGTTTCTCACTTGGGCGCCTCGCGTAAAATTGACGGATTTCAGGTGCGCACCTGCACACGAAGCGTGACGCCACAAACTCCAGGTCACTATCCACCTGTGCCGAATAAACAGCGTCGCATTCAGCCCCATGGACTGGACGCAACACAAAACCACCAGGCGGAGCGATAACGGCTCGAATTCACCACTTTTGGGTTCCACGGGGTAAGTCATCAGAGTACCGTCCAACGAGCTTCGCGTGTGGTGAGTTTCCGAACATTCTGCTGAAGCACTGGGTGGGGACGACAGTGTGCACTAGTCGCGCACACGCGTCACTGTTTGACCGCAGGCCATGGGGCAAATGCTGAACAGATGGAAGGCTTGTGGCACGAAATGCAGACAAAGGAGAAATCTGCCAGGTTTTGCCCACGTTCCTAATCTTCTGAACACAAAACACTTCAAAGTTGAGGACTCGAGTCTGTTCCTCAGACTGCCTCCTCCTCCCGGGACTCTAAGCGGAGGCGAAAGGCGGACGAGTGATAAACCAATACGGTCCGGAGATGGAGCGCACTTGGCTTGGCGCGTCAGTTTTGATCGCGCGCTACAGATAACAGCGGGACCCGCGGGGGGCGCCGCTCCGAACCGCTGTCTGTCTTCATCTGCCTCATACCCCCCACTCCACAGCGTGGAACATACACAGCCGATTCCTCGCTGATTTCTGTCTTTGTTCGCAGGTTGTGAACAGGATGCAGAACCAGCGATGAACAGCAGCTTTGATCTCCAGCGGATCGACCGTCAGGTTCGGAGCCGACCGAAGACGTGATCCATGGGGTCCAGCGTGGATTCACAATCTGAGGCAAATCCACCAATTCCTGCCAATATCTTTTGTTCTGCCGTGTCAAAATCAAAGAAAGAGATTTGCTCCTTGTTCCTTTGTGGTTTTCGCCGAAACCATCCAGGATACTTGTGAGATTTTGGGCAGGTTGGCTCTGATGCAGAAGGCGTCTCCCAAACTTGTTCTGCGGTTTTCTGTGGCCGTTGTGCCTGTTCCTTCGCCACCGTAAAGTAACGTCTGTTTTGCAGGTTCTACTCGCTGTGTCTCGTGTGCTGCTCGCGCGGGTCCCGTGGGCGCGGCGCTCCCGGCCCGCCGCAGCGTCCGAGGTCCGCGGCTGCGCAGTGGAGACGTCTCCTCTTCAAAGCGTTTCAGCAAAACGCTGAATACTTGGTGTTTGTTCTTCTCTTCCTGTAAGAGCGCGATCGTTCCGACAGACGGGACACACGCTCTTTCAGGTCTTTCAGTACTTGTGTCGGGACGGCGCTGTTGCCTGAGATTTGGGGGAGCTTCGGCCCCCTCACAGGTCTCTTGTTCAGTAACAATTGTAAGACTGGAGACCTTCAGCTTTTGAGTCAGAGTTACTCCTCTCAAACAGACGGAAGATTGTTTGTGTGCCGGTTCAGGACAGGTGTTTACGTGGAGGCTGCTGCCTCGCAGATTCAGATCAAGGTCGGTCAGACCGTCTCCGTCTGCGTCAGAACCTGGGAAGACAAGTTCCTGTCACCCGCTGGCCGACTTCTTGCCAATGCCCATGTCAAGCAAAGGTGTAAGTTTGGCTCGTGTTCAAATTGGGCCGACAGAGCAGTCAGTTTGACGCGCCATGTGCGTGCGCAAGTTGCAGGGCCCCGTGATTGGGCACGGCTCAGGTTGCGCTGGTCACAAGGTCCTTCTCTCCCCTGGGGCCTGCTGCTGAGGCAATCTTCACAGGAGAAGGCTGCAGTACGAACGTCACTGCTGCAGTCCGCGTCCCCCGGAGCGAGTTGTTACCTGCAGCGCGTCGCGTCCCCGGCGCCGGCCGCGGGAGACTCAGGTGCGCGGGACAGCGGCTAATTGCCGCCGCCCGTGACCCCATCAAGGCCCTGCCTGCCGCCTGCCGGATCCAGCGGGAGGACAGGCGGGCCCGGAGGCGGCAGGCCCAGAGGGAAGGCCCACGGCTGGCCCAGGTTGAAGGTCAAGAAAACAGGACCAGAGGGAAGACCTGAGGCTGTGTTGAGGGCAGACCAAGGCTTGGAAGGCAGACCCAAAGATAGCCCCAGGGAATGACCCAGAGGACCGAGCTCCCTTATTTGACAGTGTTATGTCTTACATGCTCTCCCGGCACGTCTGTCTTCGGCACTGATGCTGGACTAGTGACTGGGAAACATCTCACAGACACGAGTCGCGTCCCTGCTGACTGGAGCCTGGATTCACTGTTGCTTCAGTAAAGGTCGAGCGTCTGCGCTGCGTCCCTCCGTGTGGCGCCGACGCCTGTTCCCTGAGCGTGTCATGGCACCAGTCGCCGAGCAGAGGCTGATCGGGCTGGACTCTCTCCGCTCTGGTGTGATACGGTGCACGACAGAGAATCGGGACATTCAGCAAATTTGGGCAAGGACTTTTCACTTGGACATGTGGCTGATATCAGCACCAGGCAGAGAGAAAAGAAGCATCTTAACAACAAAATCCAGCTTCTTCGAGCGGAAATGAGACACATCACGAGCACATGGCCAAGCAGGAAACGACCAGATGTTTTTCACTTCTTTCATGACTTTCCCACGGATCCAGCACCCCACCTGCAACAGCCACGCAATGGAATGGACGGATTTGCTGAAAGTCCCCACGTCGCAAGTGCTTCCGGTGTCACGTCAAGTCTGTGCTCCCGTTGAAATGGGTGAGCCAGGTCGATACACCCTCGCTTCCGAACCACCGCGAGGTTGGTTGGCGCACCTCCCGGGCAGCAGGGCGCTGCGGACCGAGCACACAGAGCAGGAGTCGCCGCAGGAAATGAGCCGACTGCGACCGGGAAGCATTTGTCCCCGCCAGGAAATTGGGCGCTTGAGCCAAATTAATTATGTCAATTAAAATGCCTTCGTCATGCCGTCCAGTAGAATGGGGAAATCTGTTCGGCTGCGTGAAGGAATTTCCAAAACGAGCACAATGGGCAGACGGAGACCGTAGGGTTTCTGTGGCGGTGCTGCATCACTGCGTCAAACACCCGAGCAGATGCAGGGAAGTTCAGAGGCTGAACAGTCGCCAAAGCTGGAACTTTTGACGTTGCAGCATTTGGCGAGTTGACAAGATCACTGGACCACCATACGTGCAGCTTGGACTGGTTTCTTCTCTGAGCCCGGACTTTTGCCTTCATGAACAGCGGGGCGGTGCTCAGAACCCGTGCTGTGCCAGGCAACATCCACAGCACAGCTAGTCAGGCGCAGTGTCCACGTTGCCCCGTGAGGTTCCTCCTGGAAAGTGTGGGGTGGGCGGCCCCCGAGCTCCCTGGATCCCAGTCAGACAATGGTCTGAGCTCTGTGTGCCTGTGTTTGCCCCTCACTGCAGGTTCAGCAGAACAGCTTCTCTGCAGGAAGCTGTCCCTCCTCCTGCAGGTTCCTCCTGCGCTGCAGGTCCGCCGCTGATTTAAAGCTGCAGGCGCTTGACCGCTGCCCCCAGTTGGTGTAATCACCTGCAGCTGACCAGGTTGTCATGGAGTCCGCTTCCTGCGACCAGTCCGGCCAGGTTCGCGGGGTTGCCACGGGAACCGGGGCTTGATTGATGCGACAAGAACACAAACACTGAGCACGTTCTCGTTTGAAGTGTTTGTGGAGTGAGGCGCTGCCCATGCAGGGTCCATGAAGGCAGAGAAAGACCAGGGTCAACACATACACACACACACACACACACACACACACACACACACACCTGCCGACTGCCCACCCCGATCGTACAACACGAGCTCGTCTAATTCGAGTCTTTTCAACAGTAAAAACCAAGGCAATTCAATTGAATTGGAAAGATCTGGGATGAACCCAGGTCCCGCTTTTTCCAGGAAAACACCCCTGCCAAAAAAATTCGAATTTGTCCATCTGAGCAGGGCATGTTCCAGACTCGAACCTACAAGCCAGGTTCCTGCAGGAGAAGAACGTGAAACCGACCGCGCCCCACACAAACGGGTCAGGCACGGAAGCCCTGATGTGTAAGGACAAGACCCTCCGCATCGTCCCTCCCTGCGCCCACCCGCCCAGACCAGCGGTCCCGGTCCAGGCACGGCGCGCTGTGCGGGGCTTGATCAGCGTCCTCCTCGCCCGCCTCGCCCTCCCGCTGCCTTCCACCCACAACACACCGGTGTGACACGACAGCGTTACACGCCTTGTGGGAGACGCATCCTGAGCGAAGCGGACACAACAGAGCGCAGTGGCGAGGAATGAACAAGAGGCTCCAACTCAAACCGCGGTTCAGGGCGGACAACCTTCCGCCCTTCGCATTGATCAAGACACGATGTTGCACCCCTGCCAACGTAATCGTTGTTAACTTATTTGACCGTGGGCGGACTTCACACCAGACGTGCACTTGCATCCATGCAGTCAAAGGGCGCTGGCAAGAGACAAGAACTTCATCAAATTTGCCGAATGTCATGGATTTCTACTCGTGTGAAAACAAATTCCAGAAAGCCAGGTCAAAAGCGAAGCCCCGTCCCCGCAGCACACCACACGGGGCGGAGTTCAGCGCTGCTCGCACTTCTCGTCGCGTCTCACCGCGGCGCCACACCGGCCCTGCACCTCCCTCCCGTATGCCGGTCACGCGCCACGCGCCGCTCCCCGGAGCCGGCTTAACGCGCCGCGCCGCCGCCCTAATGGCCCCGGTTATGCCAAATTGATGACCCCGGAGATTGTGTGCGCGGAGAGAGAGCGGCGGATCCCGCTGCTCGACGCCCATTCATCCCGTGACGGAGAACTTCCCGTCGACGACGTTGAGGGATGACGGGGCTGCGGGGCGGGCGCTCGCTACAAGGGCCACACAGGGAAGCAGGGGGGGGTGGTGGTGGTCTGGACTTGCCATTGGACCAGAGTCTTCAGTTTGTTTCGCTGACAGAGGTTTGCGTCACAGGAACGCATTGAAGAGGACAGCTCATTCATTTGGTTTGTTGTATGTTTCCAGGGGCGCACAGCACACTCGCCAGGTGTCCCCTCCTGCGGACACCAAGGCTAACGCACAGAGGCCAGATTAGCATCACACTTGAGACCCAAGATAGGTGCGAAGTCCACAATCGAGATTTTGTCATTCGCAGAAAGTTTATTTTTCACCACACACACCAAATTGTTCCGGGGTGGGAACCACGCAGCTTCCCTGGCTCCACCACGGACATCTCCCGTGCACAGCCAAGTAAAGAGACGACACGGTTGCGTTTTTGCTCATCACGTTGGGTGACAGTGGATGATGGTCCATTCACTTGATTATCCTGCACGTCCTACTGCAGATTCGCGTGTCTCTCGCAGGTGTGTGAAGCACCGCCCCTTAGACAAGGACCCAGAGGCCAGGGCCCAGATCTCAACTTTCATATCTTTCCTTCCACGAGAGAACAAAAAATAGGCCGACCGGCCTCACGTGATTTGCGGTCAACGGTCCAGACAAGAGTAAATTGGAACAAAGCCAAATTCAAAGTGTTGCACACTGATCCAATTCCTTCCTTGTGCATTATCCTTAACCAAGAAGAAATTTATAGACCAAATATGAACACAATTGAGCACCATTTTTATGGAGAAAATGCTGTACACATACTTCTGGAAGAGGATGCCTGTAGTGCTTCGCGCCGGTACCAGCGCAAATCACTACAAATGGAGTGCTTTGCACCGGTATCTTTGTTCCGCGGCAAGGGGGTGCTGGAGGGTGGATCCACTGGACAAGTCACTGAAGAAAGATGGGAGTTTCATTTTAAAAACCCATTCCCCTGTGCGGATCGCAGCGTCTGTTCGATCGCGGTTCGTGACTCGGATCATTACTGCTGAAAATTCAACAACAGATCCGCATCGATTGTTCTCCTTTGATCCGCGGACTGATACTAACAGAGGCGCGGTGACTCCCCGCTCCACCGGAGGGCCGCCCGAGCTGCGGCCCCAACCCCTGCGGATCCAGGGTCGAGGAGACACAACCCGGTCACGGCTGGGGTGTAACTCCTCACAACCCAATTCTGTCCTTGAAAACCAACGTGATTCTTGGATCCAGGACTGCAAGCACCACAGTTTGAGCAAAAGGGGACTTCACTCAACTTTGCAAAGTTCAAGGTGTCAAAAGTGAGATGATGTACGTGACAGTGCAACATCAGGGGACGTTGGCAACAAGGAAGATACCTGAACGGCATGTCTGTCTGACTGAAGAAGGAATTGACGCGCAAAGAACCAAAGAACAAACAATAGAACCCAGCTTGTCCTCGCTGATTGAATTTGAAACTTTGACGTGCAGTGTGGACGGGGTGCAGGACGCCCGCCCTCAGATCAGGCCAGGAACCAAAGCAACAGACTCTGTCTTCTCCGACCCGCATCAACAACACACAGACTGGTTTGACATCGAGACAGATCCAGCACGTTGCCGGGGGCAGAGTCCCTGAGGAACCGGAAGCCAAGCTGCACGTGCGAAAGTGAAGCGCTCTGAGCCACAACACGCAACCACAAGAGTACGTGTAGTTGGGGCCTGCGACAGGGCCGGCCCCTGGATCCGCCCCTGGATGTACCCGCACAGCCCCCCGCAGCAACGTCCTGTGGGAGGCGAATCATTGCGCATTATCCACCCCAGTGTTCACACGGCGGTAATGACAACAGAGATATCACGCTCCGCGGAGCGCCGCACGATCCGGCAGCGCGGGCTCACGCCGGGCGCGTCGCGCGAGGAGCGCTGCTGTGCGTCTGTGGGCGCTGCGTCACCGTGACCACGGTGCACACTGTCGCCAATGGGTAACGCCCTCTGCAAATTTGTCACGGCGCAGTGCCGCTCAAAAGCACAGGGACACAGGAACCTGGCGCAAAAAAATAGCTCCATGGAGCTCACGGTGATTTGAGGAAATTCTGATTTCGCTCCCTCTGATTTCGCTCCCTCTGATTTTGCTCACTTTGTTTTGTCAAAAATTCTTACTTTTTCACTCAACATTCACAATTTGGGAACTCATTTAGCACACATGCAAATGGAACAAATTTAACCA
>JAAUXT010079073.1_pt1 | contig 31766 bp, 24 predicted proteins | sample 7278171 | NCBI WGS metagenome assembly JAAUXT01 (sample SAMN14350112, study PRJNA611818) | marine sediment metagenome | isolation source: surface marine sediment (1.8m) | place: French Polynesia: Moorea | collected 2018-08
CATGTTTGGCCAAACTTATTTGAATCAACCTCGTATTCCATTGGAGGTTTTTACCTGTCAGAGTGGATCTACTGCCTCCAGAGTCTGACTACTGGACTGTCACGAAGTGTTTCGTCGCTTTTGTGGATTTTAGAACCTGTCCGGCGTAATCTTTTTGGGACAGTCTTCAGGTTAGTTTGGTTTGTAGTCAGGGTTTCTTCTCTCTGGGTACTTGTTGGTGCCAAATTGAGTCGTTGACGAGTTGCACCGGAGTTTTCTGAAATATGGAGGTTGGTTGCAACCTCTTTTGGTTGACTACACAGTGAAACAGTCACTGTCCTCAGCAGATCAGCTCTGTGTAGCATTTACTCTCGTAGATGATCGGAGAAAACACTGGCTTCTTTGCTCTTTGAATCATTTGAAGGCGCGATTTTTGTTTTGAACACCAAAACACACAGTTTGGCAGTTGCTTCGTAAGGAACGGTGACAAAACTTCGGGGCGAAACAAACGGAAGCGTTCGCAGAAGATTGGATGTTGAACGCATCCGATTGTGTCGCCTCGACAGCAGAAAAAAAGAGACCGCGGAGTGGAGTCGGAAGACGTTGACACAGGAGGAACATTTTACTGACTGAAGACTATGTCTGAGGAGATAAACCAGCTACTGAGTGGGCGGGTGGAGAGACACGGGCGCTCCGTGTCCGGAGACAGCGCCGTCGCCTCGCGCATGCGCACCGTCCCGGAGAACGCCGACGGCGACGCCAACCCGGCGACGCCGTCCACGTCATCGCGTAACGAGAAGACGATGCGTGTGACGCGCGCGTACAGCCTGAACGAGCAGAAGCTGCGGTGTATGCGCGTGCGGCAGACGAGCTTCGAGGCGCCGCTCGAGGATCTGCCCACAGTCGGCAAGGTCCGGACGAGGAGGTGGTCGACGTCACAGAAAGTGCCCATGGGTGAGTATGGCGAGGACTAAAATGGGAATTGGCCCGCGGACTTTCAGAAGAGCTTTGATGTGGTGTGTCAATGAGCAGTGTTGGGTGAATTTTGCGCGTTTTCAGTTTGCGTTTGCTCGTTGAAAACAGCCTCGATTGTTTGCGGCAGAACAAAACGAACACGAACCGTTGTATTTCTCGTCCTGGACGAAGCGCCATCTGCATCCATTAAAGCGATGGTAGATCTGCATCAAGAAGTTTTAGTTGACGTTTGATTGAGTTGCGAGACAAATTGAATGTTTCCGTTTTGTGTGGCTTGTGGCCAAAACTGCTTGTTCTGCGATGGTCAGTGAAGAAAAATCGTATCGTGCACGAGTGGAGAAGCGTTATGTTTGCGGTGTGGTGTGGAGCAGTTTGTGGAACAGTTCCACTGCGTGGCAATTGTGACAACTGCTTCCTTCTGAAAGGCATGCAAGCATTTTGAGAAGCATTTGTTTGCATCACCACCGGTGGGGAACCCAAATAACGGAGCTGTGACCTTGAAGCTTTGAAGCGTTCTCGCGGTGCGCGCGGCGATAGGCCGGTGAAGACGACGCCCCTCGACCGAACAGCTGTTCGCTCCGTGCGTCCTTCACCTTCGTTACCGCTTCCACAAGGCCTTTTTTCAGGAGCCGGATTTTGTGTGCTTTGCTCTAGTTCTCAAGTCAAATCTTTCTCGTGGTCCAGACTTGTGTTTGCGGACCCTGGAACTCGTACCGCTGTGTGAACGGGATCGAACGCTGAAGCTGAAGCTCTGACAACAGTCGCTACGATTGGATATGTCCGGGATCGATCGAGTATTGATAGTTTCTGCAGCAGAGTGGCGCAGATTCCTCTGCTGCCACTGACGGACGTTGCTCTGTTGACCACGGAACCAGAGGAGAGTGGGATCTGCATGTGACCTTTTGTTGCACCGCGGCGAATCTCATGGCTCGTGTCGCCTTTTCACGGTTGGAGCACCGTCAGTCAGGTCAACTTGACACTGAATGCATTTGAGCTCGGAAATTTCCGTGGGAGTTGCCAGGGCCTGGTTTTCTGAACTCGACACCCGGAAGGTTTGAGGTGTTCCGGGACGCTTTCAGCAGAAATCTCGGCAAACCACGAATCGTGGAAGCGAAGCAGTACTGTTCTGACCGTGCACATAGATGTCTGATTGAATGAAGCGCGTTGTCACAACAGCTTCAGTGTGACAGTCATTTGAAAACAATTGCATTGGCGAATTGGAGCGTGTGGATTGCGCCAACACATCTGAACAGGTCGGTCGGGTGCGGAGTTGACAGTTTGAATCGAGCTGTGCATTGCAGAAACAACTGTTGACAATGCCTAAGGATATGAACAGGAACCACCCGAAGGGATACGTCTCCTATCGAGGTAAACCTTTGTCCTGTTGCACCTCTGTCCCCCAGTAAACTTTGGCTGCGATGGCACGGCGTCTGACATGGATGCAGTGTGTTGTGATACCGTTGTTCTTGAAACGCGCAAACATCCAGACACCATGCAGTGCTTTGGACTTTTTTGGGCACATTTCGTTTTGGCGGAGACAGGGTGGCCAATGTGCAATGTGTCTGAAGTGTGTGTTCAAAGTCCAGAGTGTGTTTGTGTCTGGTCCATTCCACGCGACAGTCGCGTGCACACGGGTGTACTCGTATTCAGTGTGTCGAAAAAACTTGAGACTGAACGTCTGGGCCTGAAACACTGCGTTTGTGACCCGACATGGTCTGGGATCCACTGTCGGACGCAGTCTCAACCCGCCCCTCCCTCGTTCCTGATGTCAAGCAAAGTGATACACGCGCTGTGGGAAAAGTGGACTGATCTTGACAACCGTGTAGTGGGTGATTTTATCCAAACTTCTTCCTCAAGACCTCGCTTGTCTGCAAAAAGATCTTTCTTCCCTCTCCCTCCGCAATGAAGATCAGTGTCAGCAAGGGCGGCCTGATGACCAAAGCTGAAAAGAAAAATTGCAAAAACTGTGAATTTGGACTTCAAGCAGCCGCAGAAGCTTGTGCCGAGGCGAGGCGGTCGGATTCGCGCTCTCTCGGCACAGGACGAGCCGCCTCGGAAAGGCGATCCGGGTACGTGAGGTGCGGCCGTAACTCTGTCGCCCTGATCCCAGCACTGAAGTCGCGTTCAATCTCCTGCGCCGTTGGCAGAGGAGTCAGAAGGGATACCGTTGTTCAGTCAGCACACCTTTGTTTTGGAGGGAAATTTCGAGGAGGGGCGGATGTGATTTTCTGCTTCAGAAGAACACAGTTTGGTGTTTGGTTGGGGGAGCCGCATGCGGGGCCGACAAGTTGTACTCGCTCCCAAATTAGATCCACCTCGCCCCGCCAGAAGTTTGCTGGGGAAGGAACGTCTCGAAGGCTGTTGCTGACCTTGAAGGACGTGTAAACGTGCAAACTAGTCCACACGTTCCAACGTGTCTGCTACTCATCTTGTTTGGTGCACTTCTGTTGAAAAAAGAGGAAACTTCGGAAACTTCGTCTGCAGCCTTGGGATTGAAGCTACACTGTTGGAACCCACGCAGTCGAAAAGGCGGTTGTTGTTTGACCTTGTTGGTTCCGAGTGAGCCGAAGGCAGGAGATTGGTTATTCTCGTACAGTCTCGCTGTGCACAAACGTTCAACGGGATATCAGTTCCCATGCAGTGACAATATGGAAGGAAGAAGAGCGAGCAGACCAAGAGGTAGTGTGGCATGTGTATTTGACGCTGCACGTGCACGCGTGTGCTTGTGTGTATGCAGTGCGTGTGTGCGTGCGTGTGTGTGCATGCTTGCGGGAAGTGCGGTGTGCAGTCGCGTACGAACGTGTGTGAGTGAGCAAGGGTTGCTGTACGAAGGTGATTCCACTTCTGCCTAGAATTGCACCGGCCGCTGCGAATGACTCAAGCGGGGTCAGGAGACGTCTGTCGGGTCCCTGACTACTGAAGCCGAGGTCAGACACTTCGACCTTGTGAGAATTGACTTTCAGGCATCAGCAGACAGTGCGGAAGGATGTCTTTTTGTTGTGGTAACATGAAAAGGTGCCAGGCACTAACACCACAGTTGGAGCAGCGGGCAAACATTCTTTTCTGTTTCAAATTGGGGTGGACTTTCAAGGACATCAAGGCAGCCCTCACCCAGGTCTACCAGGAGCGAACTCTGTGTGATGCTTCCATCTACCACTGGATCTGTGAGTACCAGAAAGGGTGCACAAGAGTGGTGGACAAGCAGAGGTCTCCCCGGAACAAATCTAGCAGATCCAGAGCCAATGTGCGCCGTGTGGAGGACATGGTGGAACAGGACAGGAGCATCACCATTGCCAGAATGTCTTTCCAATCCGGTATTTCTGCAACTTCAATCCACCGCATCCTCAAACTTGATCTGCACTTGGTCAAGAAGTGTGCGATCTTTGTGCCACATGTTTTGGAGGAGCAACACAAGGAGTGCAGGGTGATGATTTCCAACTTCATGGTGCATCTCACCACCCAGTCACTGTGAGTACTGCGCAACCTTGTCACCATGGATGAGACTTGGGTCTATATCTATGACCCTGAACTGAAGGCACAATCAAGGGAGTGGCTCAGGCGTGATGAACCAAGGCCCCAGAAGCACCGGAGGAACCAGTTTGGTGCGAAGGTGATGTTGGTGTCTTTCCTGGACGCTCAAGGCTTGATTTACTCAGAATACGTGCAGAGACCCCTCACTGTGAATGCCCTTGTGTTCCAAGGTATCCTGAGGAGATTTGATGCCGCTCACTCCAGGAGGAGACCAAGAGCAGTGGTCCATGGTCACAAATTCATCCATATGGACAACGCCCCCACACATAATGCCGGATACACTCTCACACTGCTCAGAATCCTTGGCTGGACATGCCTCCCTCACCCTCCATATTTGCCAGACTTGGCTCCTTGTGATTTCTGGTTCTTCAGCAGGGTCAAAAAGCATCTCAGAGGGACCAGGTTCCAGAATGTGCATGCCCTGAAGGACGCTGTTGCAGACCAAGTGGGTGCCATCTCTTCCGAGGAATACAAGAGAGCCTTCCTGCAGTCCTGGCCCCAGCGGTGGAGGAGGTGTTTGGCCGAGCAAGGCAACTACTTTGAAGGCAGAACGTGATTTCCGGACTTTCCACCAAGAGACAGTGTTTGACAGTGTGTCTCTGTTGTTGTTGACAATATGCCTTTGTTTGTGTCGCCTGTGACATGTTATCATGTCGCCTATTGTTCAATCTGAGGACAAAAAGGATTTGAGGTTAACTGCTGTCCGGTGCAATTCTAGGCAGAAGTGGAATCACCTTCGTATCGCAACAAGCAATCAGGCATTGGCGAGAAGATTGGCCAGAGATTGGCGGAAGGTGATGTGATCTTTTTTCTGGCTGTATCACTTTCGTGACTGTTGTGTTCAGGATGAATTTATGGGGTTGAAGCGTTACGGATATTGAGCCGTCCCACCTGTATCTGGTGCATAATTGATCGCGCGGATTCTGTTTGTCGGTCAGTTGACGGTGATCGGTTGTCCTGTTGCTGTGCGGAAGAGTATTCACGAAGCATTGCCACTGTGCTCTGGCGGGAGAGACAGTCGTGCTCAACGCACATTGGGCGAAACCAATGGGTGACGTGCAGCACACCGCCGATGCTGGATCCCCCCCCCACCAATGCTGATGAGTAAGGACGGACCTTAGCTGTCTTGGGGGGGGGGGCTGCAGTAGTACCCATGCCAGCCCACCAGCATGCACTGTTCCAGGGTTGGACCTGTGCCCCAATGCGCCAACCACGTCACGTAGAACCACGCGCTTTCTGGGCGAATCCTTCTTGGAGTTTTGGTGTACAGGGCATTTGATTTGAAGGTCAAGCAGCGCCACCCCGCAGGAGGGCGCTCGAATTCAGAATTTAGATTAAACTCCAGAATCAAGTGTTCTCCGATTGGAAGTGGAAGTTTCATCGAAGAGCGGACTCACCCAGGGTCGACAGATCTTTTCCCTCCCTGGACTCACGGCTGTTTGACTCCGGTGTTTTGCAGCGCTGTGCCCGGACATCGCGAACGTCGCGATCGCGCCATGCGTCATCGTCATGGTCGGGCTGCCGGCGCGCGGCAAGACGTACATCGCCAAGAAGCTGACGCGCTACCTCAACTGGATCGGCATCGACACCAGGGGTGAGTCGCGTCGCGTCCCATCACGTGACGTCGCATCACGTGACGTCATCTCGCGTCGCATCACGTGACGTCATCTCGCGTCGCATCACGTGACGTCATGTCGCGTCCCATCATGTGACGTCAAGTTGTGTCGCGTCGCGTGACGTCAAGTTGCGTCGCGTCACGTGACGTGTTTCAGAATGCTTCCTTGGGTCAATATGCAGGACCTGGCACGAGAGTTGGTTTCAGAATGTCTGGCCCAGTTCCACAAATCAGAACAAGTGATCTGTTTCCCACAGTCCAAACCAGGTGCCCTCGCTGCGGCCAGAATTACGTGCCCCACCTGCATTCTGACCCGACGCATCCGAACCTTCCACGCGTCGCCTGCCCAGGACATTTATTCAACAGCTATATTGTGGCTCCAACCCACTCCCGACCAAAGAAAATTTTGTGTTGCCAGTGCTTTTCTCGCTGTGGAGTCCAATATTTCACCTCAAACTTGTCCAACTGAATTCTTTGAAAGTGAAATTTGAAGCCCCAAGAGCTATTCGGGATTCCCAGCCCAACCTCCCAACTGACTAGATCTTAGGATCCGCTGGAGAACCACTGTTTCACAAAGCTCTGTAACAGATTGGTACTTCGCAAGTAGCAGCTGTACGCATTGTTGCTGACCGAACTGTTCCGCGAAAAATAAAATATCACAGTGCGGACACAAAAACATTTCAACAACCTGGTTTGCTTGTAACAACGATCGCAAGTCTCTACGATATTGTTTCTGCTTTGGCAAAGAACTCCCAATCACTGCTGGAATCACTTCTGTCGGAATTCGCGCTCAATAAAGGTGAAGAGAAGCGCCTGTCTTCAAGCGTATCTCTGACATAGCAGTTCGCGAGACGTGTAACTGGAGCCGCTGTGTTTGCAGTGTTCAACGTGGGCGAGTATCGGCGCGCTGCCACCGACGAGTACAAGAACCACGAGTTCTTCAACCCGAACAACAAGGAGGCGATGGAGATCAGAGAGTAAGAGCCGTCTCCAGTTCAGTCACTGCCAGGGGAGCCGGGGCATCGATTTTTACACCTGCAGCCAACATGAAAGAGACTCCACAGCTCACCTGTGAATGAAATTGAAGGTGGATTTGGAAATTGTTCGCACGACTTGAGGCAATCCGGACTGCGGTGTCTCCGAGGGAGTCTGTGGCGACGGTGTGCCCAGAAACGCTCACTGATTAGAGTCTGTCTGTCTGTCTGTCTGTCTGTCTGTCTGTCTGTCTCTCTCTCTCTCTCTCTCTCTCTCTCTCTCTCTCTCTCATTCATGTACTGTGTCCATCTGTTGCATTCATGATTCATTTATTGCAGGAAGTGTGCGCAGGCCGCACTCGAGGACGTCTGCAAGTGGCTGGACGGGGGCGGCGAGGTCGCCGTGAGTAGCTCTGTTTCTGTCGCCAAGAACAAGCCGGGCATCTGTCCCCAAACTGACCTTGCGTTTTGCAGAAAATAGCATGTTTGGAATTGTCGTACGCGTACACGTGTCAATACGTGAATACCCCACCACCCACCCCCGAAGGAAAAAAAAAAGCTGAAAGAAGCAGCGAGTCCTTGATTGACGTGGGCTGGGGTCTGATCTTGCTTGATGATCAAGAGCAGAAAAATTCTACAGTTGACCGAAGATAGTTTTCGAACGAGTGTTGATCGGGGCGCTCGTTCCGCAGGTGTTTGACGCGACCAACACGACGCGCAAGCGACGCGACTTCATCTTCGAGTACTGCACCAACAAACACTCGTACAAAACCTTCTTCGTCGAGTCGGTCTGCTACGACCAGAAAATCATCGACGCCAATATCAAGGTGGGTGACGCCGCGCGCGACGCGCGTCTTCTGTTCAGCGCCGTTTCAATGCAGATCAGTGCGGTCTGTGTTCGCGTGCATGCACGATGAATTTGGCAACGTTTTTGCACGATGCGATGCGAATTTTCTGAGCTGTTTACACTTTATACGTTGAAGTTGATTTGATCACGTCCTGGCATGGTTCAGACAAGGGGAAGGGAAAGAACGAAGGGAAGAGTTTTTTTCATTTCAAAAGACACAATTTTCTGATGTCTTCAACACTCTCAGGAATCCTTGTCAGATTCCAGAAAACGTTATTTTCAACTCATCGCATTGCAGCAATCGTGTTTGTGCTTCTGTCGCACGTTATTTTCGCGCGTCCCGAGTTCGCACTGGATGCGACGTGCGCTGTCAACAAAACTGCTGAGTCATCGTTTGTGACGCTGCATCCCAAGATTGATTCGCTCAACGTTGCAGTGCATGCCGTACACAGTGCGCAACCGGTCTGGATGATCTGTGAATTGAACACTTAGTCAAATTTGTGTCTGAAACCTGAGTCGATGTTTGTTTGTGAACGCTCGTCACTGTGTATTCCACCAACACCGTCTCGGTGTAGAAAAAAAAACGCATCAAAGGGTTGAAGGGGAGGGGTGCTCGAATTTGGAAAATTTCGATTTGGAAGTTCCCGCATAAAACAGCAGTTCGAGTTGGGTGGGTTTGCCGCTTCGTTGGTGAAATTTGTAGAGCTTGTGCAAGTACCTACCCGCTTTAACCTGGTCTCGGCTTCAATTAGGGCACGTTTGCTTCGCAACGAACGACACGATTTCAAAAATTTTTGGTCTCCTCCATCTTCCAATTTTCGAGTATATTTTGTCGCTTCAAACTTTTTTTTACAACCCACGTATCTTCTACGCAGGAGCGAACACTGTCCCCCGATCTGACGGGCACAGAGTGGGTAGGTAATTCACCCGTCTCTCTCGCACACGACTCACTCACTCGCTCAATTCTCAAAACTTGATGGGGACTGCTGCACCGGTCACATCGTCACTCGGATCTGGTGGACACGCCACGCTCTGTTTGTCCCCAGATGGGCGGCGATGTGGTTTGGAGCGAACGGGGCTTTGAGCGCCTGCCGCACTGCGCTGCTTGTAATTTGCTTGCTTGAGTTCGTGTTGTGCGTGTGTGTGCTGCGCTGGGTGGACAGTTGTGGCCTGGGGTGCTTGTTGAGCTTGAGGGTGCAAGTGGGGGGTGGGTGGGAATCAAGCGACAGAAACAAGTCTCCTGACACTGTCCCAAAAGTGCAGCTTCTTTCTTTCTATTGCGGTCTCTTCTTTGTGCAATCGGCCGTTGTAGAAGGGTAGGTAGGAACGGTACGCAATAGATCTGTTTACAGGGAGCGAACGTGTTTTCCGTCTTGATCAAAGTCTGTCAGATCATTGTGTTCTTACCACCGACTTTTCCTGTCAATGGCAAACGCACGTCAGAATACAAGCGACACTTTCTACCAAATCACCACGTTGAAAGATCTCTTTCCTGTCTTCAATTTAGACTGCGAAGTTCTGCACAAAATGTTTTTGCGGAGTCGCAGACTTTCACGCGCTTGCTGCGCCTGGCACTTTTTGTTGCGGAACAAGAAAACGATAGAAAGATGACGTCCACGTGAAAGAACGACAGATCTACACACGAATTTTGCTTGAAAAGGTGGTGGTAGTCTCTGGGAGATACTGGTCACCGAATCTGATGAACGATTGCATGTTTAGCATCGCACGTGATGTTGTGCATCCAATTGCTGTCCTCCTGAGAGTCCAAATCGAACTGCTCCCTCCAATGTCTGTTTGCTCTGCAGAATACCCCCCCCCCCCCCCTTATGACCCCCGAACCCCTCACCCGCATACACACAGGTGCGCCGACGCCACCCTGATCAGCTGTTTTACGCTCGGTTTGTTACGCATACGCAGGAGGTGAAGGTCACGTCCCCGGACTACCGCGGCACCAAGAAGGACAACGCGGTGGAGGACTTCAAGCAGCGCATCGCGCACTACGAGACGAGCTACGAGCCGATCGACGAGCAGCTCGACCGCGACATGAGCTTCATCCGCATCTACAACCAGGGCGAGAAGTTCCTCGTCAACAAAGTGCAGGGTGAGTGCGCGCGCGCGCGCGCGTGTGTGTGTGTGTGTGTGTGCGAGTGTGCGAGTGAGTGTTGGGGCCGTGTCCACTTGTGTATGAATCACACCTGAGCGCAAGGCGCACCCCAAAAATTACCCTGATTTCAGGACGGAGGTGCCATGAAAACATTAAAAAACTCATACCCATGTTTTGGTGCCGAATTTCACAGGAAAAAAGTGTGCGTCTTATTTTCTGGCGAACATGGTACGCGTGGGGTGGCATTACATTATTTCAGGCCAGTTTGTTTCATTGCTTCTTGTCGCTTTCAGGTCACGTGCAGAGCCGCGTCGTCTACTACCTGATGAATATTCACGTCCTTCCGAGAACCATTTACATCACCAGGGTACGTCTCCCTCCGCTCAGTGCGTGTTTGTGTGCGAAGCATCTGGTGCTCAAATCTGAGGCATTGTAGGTCAAGTCAGGAAAGTATTCGGCAGGGATGTGTTCAGTGCGAAGGCACGCAAGGACAACGCTGTGCATCCAGTGTGCAAATCTGAGGCCTTCGACAACAAAAGGAGAAATGTCTCCAGGAGAGCCGGATTGAGTGCAAAATTGCTGTGCTGCCTTTGAACTCATTTCAACACGTGCTGCTGTGGCTCCAGCAATGTTCCCAGCAACGAAGTTGTTGTTGGTGCCAATGATGTGTTTTCTGTCTGCAGCACGGGGAGACGAACATGAACCTGCAGGGTCGCATCGGGGGCGACGGCGACCTGTCGTCGCGCGGCATCCAGTACGCCAACGCGCTCGGAAAGTTCGTGGACAACGAGCGCATCCCGAACCTGCGCGTGTGGACGAGTCTGCTGAAGAGAACCATCCAGTCGGCGCAGGGCATCGACGCGCCCAAGGAGCACTGGAAGGCGCTCAACGAGATCGACGCTGTGAGTTGATAGGTTGACGCCGGGAGTGCGTACGGCACACAGCATGTCACTGTGCAAAAGTGATGACGCGCATGACAATGATGGATGCTGCGTCGCAAGTTGACGCAACAATGACAGGCTCACAGGGATGCAGCGAATTACCCTGCAGTGTGACCACACGCAGTGTAATCACGACTTTCTGCAAAGCTGGTTGTGCAATATCCCTTCCTGACCGTCCGGTGATGGTGACAGGAGACGGTCCCAGATCGGGTCACTTTGCAATGTCTTTTTCGTCTCTCGGCCACGCGGAAGGGGAAATGTTGTGTACATGTGTGTCTGTTGTGTTCCAGGGTGTATGTGAGGGGATGACCTACGAAGAAATCGCTGCTCAGTATCCTGCAGAATTCGCAGAGAGAGACGCGGACAAGTATCACTACAGATACCCTACCGGGGAGGTACGTCGAGCAAGAACTGCGTCATCAATTTTATAAACGGCATGAAAAAGCCTCGGTGGATGGAGAAATGACCAAGTACCAAAGGAAATCTGGAGAATCACTGATAATTGCAAAATTCTGGAATGTGCACAAAATGTGCAGAGTTGCGTGGTTGCTGTGTACGGCTGTTGTTGCGTTACAGTCGTACCAGGACCTGGTGGCGCGGCTGGAACCCGTCATCATGGAGCTGGAGCGCCAGGAGAACGTCATGGTCATCTGCCACCAGGCCGTCGCGCGCTGCCTCCTCGCCTACTTCGTCGACAAAGACGCCAGTGAGTCGGGCGACAGGGCGAGGCGAAGCTGGTGGGCGGTGGGGTGAGGTGGAGCGGTTCGGGGCGGGCCGGGCGACAGGGTGGGTGGGCGTCGGGGCGGGAACGCGGGCGCCGGGGTGGCTTCTGTGCGGCATCTTGGTGGTTTCCAGTCATCACTTCAAGGCGGCGCAGTGCCGTACATTACTGCTGACCACGATCCCCTGTGTCTCATAAATTTGCAACAAGGTCAAGGACGTTTCGTGACACGCAGCCGTTTACGTTTGAACCCATTCAACGGCATTTTGTGTGTGTTTCTTGTGTGTGAGCACATTTTGTTGCAACCTTCTGTAGTTCTCGCGAGAAAGACAGTAAGAGTTGATTCCTGTGTTTTCAGCTGATCTGCCGTACGTCAAAGTGCCTTTGCACACGGTCATCAAGCTGACCCCGGTCGCCTACGGCTGCCACGTGGAGGAGATCGCGCTCAACGTGGAGGCCGTCGACACGCACCGACCGCGTCCTCAGGTGCGTCACGTGCAACAACGCGTTCGCGCATGCGCGGTCGAGGTTGACGGCTTGCAGCCAATCGCACGTTTCAGTTGCTGGCAGAGGACTTTCTGGTGGGTGTTGCCGTGAATCTATGGAGTCCAGCTAATTGTAGCGTGCTGTTGGGTTAAGCCAGTCAAGTGATTATTTTCAACCAGTTCGACCCCACCTCAGTTTTCTTTGCGAAGAACAAACCAGTGCATGTTTCGGGTTTGTGAGCTTGCTGCCGGAGAGGAAACTTTTGAGAAACCAATTGACGTGTTGCTTCAGCGAGGCCTTGCTGGCGCCATTCTGTGTTTGGCTCTGGCGTGTGTTGTGGGGTTTCCAGGTTTCCGCTTTACACGACAAACCATGGCGTGCTTTCTCCGTAGGTAGACACCAGGTTCAGTTCAGATCGTGAAGTTTCAGGTTTTCACTGACTTGCGTTTTCAAATCTCTGGTGGATCTTGTTTCTGAAATCCCTGAATCTCAAGAGGTAGTGGGACCATGTGGAATCTGAACTGTTGTTTGGTTTTGGTTGCGTACTCTATTCTGTCGGACGAATTTGACCAAAAAGAATTGGAAATTTCTTGCTGTGAAGATCCACCCGTGATTCGTGTTCAGCGCAGTTTCAAACTTTACATTTGTGTTTTGAGACTTTGCGATGGTAGATCTGCACACCATTGTTTCTGATCCGTGAAGCGTACGTGAACCATTGTCAGAATTTTGTACGAGCTAAACTGCGCGGGAGAACCGTGGACGTCACAAGTAATGACCTGCACTCTCTGAACGTCGAAACTTTGCGGAAACTAGAAGAGCGAAAGCAGCAGCCTGTGTGCGAGGAAATGTTTTTGAGCTGTATTTAGGTGGCGGATAAGAAGCCCCGCCCCCGCCCACCCCCGCGGATGAGCGAACCAGAGGGGACGGAGGGACAAGTTTTCTCCCGACAAGCCTCTCGCCCCTGATTGGCGCTCTGTCTGGGCGGGGCGCTTTTTATCACGTCACGGGTAAGCATCTACCAATCGTGTTGCGCCTCCGCACTGTTGCCATGGTGCCACAAGTTTCGCGTTGTAGGACAGGGAAACCCACCACACCGCGCACGCACACATCAACCGTTGCAGCCCTGACATGTTGACTCTCAGTTCTGGTCACAAAATATTTTGTTGTCTCCACACAAGAGAAGCTTTTCTCTCTTTGTTGACAAAATTGCATTCAAAGCAGAACGTCACTTGAGGTGGAGCTGCAACGATTGTCCAACCCGAACCACACACACGTCGTGTTCATTGTTGTGGAAGAAAGAATGTCCTGGTTTGGAAGGAATAATTTTGTGTTTTTTGTTCACTCAATGTTTTAGACGAGTTCTGACAAGTGTGAGTATATTCTCTCAAGGGTGTGTCGCGGCAAATGTAGCTTTGCACTTTGCGTGCGATTGGGTTGGTAGGCAGCCAGCGACAAGGCCACTTCCGGTTCAGTTTCGTTGACTACAGGGTACTTTAGTGTTGTAGAAAGGGAAATAGCTGCCTCACTTCTGTTGTGTATTCACCACCTGAAGACACAAAGTGAATGACAAAAACGAAATTCGCAAATAGAACCCCTCCCAAACCCCATTGCTTCGGGCCCGATGCAGTTTCCACGGCTTCTTGTAAATTGTGCACACCCACCCAGCTCTAAGTTACCATGGAGAGGTGCTTTGGCATTTTAAAGTCGAAACACGTGATCATAAGTGAGTGAACACGTCCAAAGATAGTGTTCGAAACTGAGAGGCCTCAGGTCTCTGGGTTTCAGTGTCATGGTGGGTGTTTCTGAGAGATGCGAAGCCTCAGTGGGTCCCTTCAGTGTGGCTTTCTGTCCGCTCCAGACATGTTGGCGGGTGCTGTTGTAAAACAACTGTGTGTACGTGTGTTGTGCTCCGAAGTAACGCTGCGCACTTCTGTTTCAGAATGTGACGCCCATGACCAGAGAAAACGCCAAGTGTCGTCGTCTCAACAAGTCCTCGGAGTGGCGCAAATCGGAGAATCCTGCGTCACCAGCGGGGAACGGGACGGCGGCGCCGATCGGGACGAACCGCGCGAGCTGAGAAACCATCGCAAAAACGAACCGACCCAGCTGCGAACGACGCGCGACGAGCCCGGTGCAATGAAATGACAAGACGCAATTTTCCAGGCACGGGGTGTGGCCATTTTTGGGTGGGGATCTGAAAGGGCGAGGCGGGGGTTTTGTCACTGTCAAACCTGTGAGTGGTCATGCTGAGTGATATCAATGTGTGGCGTTTGTAAGGCGAAGCGTAGGGAGCCAGACCTGCCTGACTTTCGGCAGAGCATCAGAGCCCTCACCGCGTGCCTGGGCAATTTGGGGTGTGTAGCCATTTCGTTGCACCGAGCTGTGTTCTGTCCCCCGTGCGGTTTACGAATCGAACTCGGCCCGAGGTTCAGTGCTGAGCACTTGCGCCCAAACCGCGGTCTCGTCACTCTGGGCGCGTCCCATTTGTTTTGGTCGAGTCGACGGTTCCAGGTGCAATTGTGCTTGAGCTGAGGTCTCTGCTGACGAATGGAACCGCCCAGTTTGGCTTTTGTGACCCAAGTTTGCGCCACAGTCCCGGCAAATCCACAGTATTCAAATTCAAGTCAAGCTCCTTCAGCGGAGCTGCTTTTTGCCTTCCAAATATCAGCAGTATCCACACCGACTTACGAACGTGAAAAAGTCTTTCGTTGCGCCAACTTTCAAATCGTGACTTTCTATCACTCGAGACTGAACTGGATTGTGGATGATCGGGGAGAGGGCGAAACAGTGTAGCAAGGCATTTTTAGAACGCTTGGATGACTTGACATTCGTTGCACGCAAAGTTACCTCTGGTTAGTGCAGTATCAGAGATTTGACTTTGCCTGATGTTGACTTTGCCTGAAGCTGAACAAAAGACTTTTGTGAGCATTCCCTTCATCAGAAATTTCCCAGACACACACCCCAAAGCTGGGTTCACCTTTTCAGTGTCCAAAGCTTTCGTATTCACATCTCTCCCGTATTTGTGAGAAAGGTGCCTTGTACGGGGTAAGAATCAAACATACTCATGCAACGTAGAGTCTACGCAGTATTCCATTTGATGTTTGCATTCCAAGTTTTACTGAAGCTGTTTGTCGTTTTGCCGTTGGTGCCAAAGCGGTTGCGCTTGCAGTGCAGGAGCAACTGGACACAATTTGCGAAACAGCTGAGGACAAAACTTGTATCTCGAAGTAAAACCATTTCAGAGAAAGGGTGCACGACGAAGATTCGCATCCCCCCTGATTTTCTGTTGAAAAGGTGATGTTGGTGAACGTAGATCTATTGGTGCTGCGATTTTGTAATCGGTTGTCATGGTGTTGGACGTCGCTGCTCCTTGACGACGTTGTGTTGGAGAAATGCAAACTTCGTGACCCTTTGGGAAAACTTTGGGCGAAATTTTGTGCTCTTTGGGGACACGTGAACGAAGACAGCGCGAAGTCGAGGTGCAGTGATGTGCAAAAATTGTGCGAACTTCGGAGGGGAGTTCGACTGAAGTTTGGGGGAAGGTACCCGAGGTGGGGGGTAGGACAGGGGCGAGGAAATTGAGTGCAACATGTGCGAGTGTGCAAACACATTCCTGTTCTTCTCTTTTCGAGGCAGCCTGTATCTGAAATGTCGAATGCAGTTGTCGGACTGAAAGATTTGCAAACGAACCTGCAGATAACCTCGTCGAAGTTTATGGCATCAGTAGGTCCGGTGTAATTCCCGTATGCCACAAAATTCCCGTTATGCCTGTGCGAACCGAGAAGTGAGACTCGAAAGTAGTGCGGTTCTTTCTCTGCCGCGTGTAACTTTAGCATTCCTAGTATATCAAGCCTTTCGAAGTGTCAAATGTTCATTTTGTTTCGAGGCATATTGAACAGTGAATAAAGCTGTCGAAAAATTTGTGTTTGGTGTGCTGCTCAAATGTGTCTTGATTTGTCCACTTTCGTGCAAACAAACGCAACGGGAGTCAAGTGGTGAGTAGAGAAGTTTCCTCCCCCCATGGTGTTTTTTGACCATTACTGCTGACACTTCCAACGTGACGGAGCTGATGTTCAGATTCTCTTGTTTGCAGAGTACGGATCGCTCCCGCACGGTGGCGATGGCGCTGGAGACGATTCCGCCCCACCCAGAGTAACTGCGCCGGCCGCCGCCGCCAGGGTTCGCCACCTCATCACGTGACACGGGACAACAGGACGTGCCGCGCCTTGTGGTGTGAAGCTGACAATTTGCTCGTTCATGGGTCACGAATTTATTTCCTCGACTGTTACCGGGTGACGCAGGGGCGAATGCGCATGCGCGTACGACGTGACAAATTTCCCGACAGGCGGCGACGTCCAATACGCTCACGACCCAAGGCATTGATCTCGTTACAAGTACTGCAGAAGAGACTTTTAGATATGAAGCTGCCAGCAGCAGGACTGACCTGCAGCTCAAAAATGTGTGTCGTGATTGTACAGAAAAAAGTTTGTAGTTTAGTTCCATTTAGCCGGAGATATGCGTGTGTGTTCAAAGGAGTTTTAGATCGCAGATTGTGGATGTTCTCTAATTGTACGCAGACTTCCACACAAGCACACAAGACTTCCATGACTCATTCCTGTGATTGGACTGGTAGACGAATTGCTCCACGGATAGACTTGCCTTTTGAAACGAACTTTCCTCCTCAGTTGTTGGCTTGCTGCAGCATTCCCTTCTGCTCAAAGTGTGCAACGAACTGAGACACCCCACCCCACCCCACGCGCCTGTGCAGCATGTGGGTGTCGCCACTTTTTCCGATAAGATTCACAACCAAGTCCAGTCCAGCTGTGCAGTTGTCACACGTGTGGTCTGCAGCATGATTTGCAGGAGTTCCTTGGACCGAAAGGAAGTGCGAAGAATGGGCACAGATGGTCACGTTGTTCCACGCCAAAATCTTTTCTTTAAAATTGCCATGTGATACGCAGTGGGTTGTGATGTGCCGAACTGATGACGGTGAATTCAAATCTTCGCCGCTCAAAACTGAACTCAAACGAATTTGTGGCCTTGAAATCCCTGTTTCCCCCCAAACAAATTCATTAATGTCTGGTAAACTCGCGCGTGTTGTTCGCAGCGAATCGGTCACAAATTGTTCACCTCGTTGTGCGGGTGAATCTTGATGCAACGAGACCAAAACAGAAAATGAACTCTGCGAAGCAATGACAGGACGTGAATCTTAGTTTTTGAGAAAATATACCAGTCGTTTTATTGGTGCACTTCTGTAACGACAGTTTTCACTCTGATATGTTTCTTTGGATGACAGGGTAAGAGTTGAGAAATCTCTTGTGGAGAAAATGCTCGAATATGCTGGAGTAGATCTATGATGTGCTCGATTTTGACGCACCAAAACTTCATTAGTTTGCTGGACTGCATTGACGCTGTTGTTCGCATGTTGGTGGAATTGGTGCGTCAAATCGGGCACTCGATTCGGACGGGATACCAACGCGGCGCGTGCGGCTGGTCTTGTATTGATACTGTCTGGAATCGCAAATCTCTTGTTACACTGTGAGCGGCCCGGTACAGCCGGCACTTATGTGATTGGTCAAGTGTCCTCGAGTAGAACAAATAGTGATCTCGTCCTTGTAGAATTTTGTGCACGCAAGTTTTAACACGCATCTACAGGGCCGTCTGTATGTCTGGTCTGACAGATTTTCATTTGTTAGAAAGGCTCAGGAGCCGAGTCTTGTCTTCAGCAATCAGAGAAGATAACGAAGTTCTACAGAGTTAAAATCGTGTGATTCACATCGACCAATAGACAGGTGCTTTCAGTGTTACACGCGCAATCCATTTTAACGAGGAAAATAAACGTATTTTTTACCATTCACTTTTCACAACCTGTGAATCACAGACAGCGAATATTTTTGTGGTGCACGAGCGCAGCGCACACATGTGCACAAACAATTCTCAATTTTAATCGTGAATTGTCACAAGGGAACAGCACACTATTGGAATGAACCAGACTCAAGTGTCTCACAATACTCAGTTTGCCACAGTGCTCACACGCTTGTCCGACGAGGCGCAAGCGCTTCTGACCCCACCGTCGGGTCATGCTGGCGCCAGTCGGTTGGTGGCAGCACTTCAGGAGTTGAAGACGTCGCTCAAAGTGCGCCGGCGTTAGCTGAACGGCGGCGTCGTCACTTCTGCGCCGGCTCGACCCGCTTCTCCTTCGTGCTGGTTGCTATGGCAACGGCGTACGTGTAGACGCGCGCGTCCACCACGACGCCCTGACTAGCGACCTCTGCAAAATACACCCATATTTTGTGTGGAAAGAACCTTCAAGGTGAGCTGTGGTGGAAAATGCACCTCCCCACGAAAATCAGAAGTACTGTGGTTCAAATGACTCGCTACAATTGAGAAGGTTCCACGTGGAGCAGAGAGCGGGGCCGTCCAGTCGCGAGAACCTGCATCTCTGGGCACAGTGCATGCGTAAGTTAGAGTCGCCTCAAAATTGCAGCCAAGCTACTCCAGATCAAACGGGGGCACGAATTGTGTTCCCAATCAATGCGATCAACCAGGCAAAAACATTTCGTAAAACCAACCATTCACTCGGGCCAGGAACTCGTTGACGGGAAAATGCACGACTTCTATAAATTCTGAAAACGGAAGAACGAAGTCACGTCAAGCGGAGGAGCACAAATGTTTGGACAGCGAGTCAGTGAAAACGCGACTCGAACCGGTGACCTGATCGCGCGACTCACCCCCGTCCTGTGGCACGACGGTCGGGTTCTTGTTGGCAACATCGTCCCCGTCAATCTGAAGAAACAAAGCAGACCTGCACACAGAGATACGCACACACACACACACGTGTACATACACACAAGCTTCAAGGAAACAACAAATTTCCAGTGTTGCACAAGTGGTGGGTGGGGCAGGGTGAGCCGCTGTCCTTGGTGTTGTTTGTGTCGTGTTTTGCTCATCAAGTGCACTGCATGTTTTTCGCTTCTCAATCTTCCTCGTCACCGCACTCTTCTTCAACAACAAACGAGGTCCCCCAGCGACAGCACCGCAAGGTCGAAGGAAATTGTAGCTGTTTCGCACTCACATCGAGCGACACCAGGATCACGGTCGAGTTCTCCGTCCCGCCGTCCAGACTCACAGCTGCAAAAGTAGAAACACGAGGCACTTACGTCGAGGGAGACGAGCACCACGGTCGAGTTCTCCGTCCCAGGGTCCAAGGCCACGGCTGCAAGAGGTTTTGAAAAGGTACAAAAACGCAGCTCGGGGACCTCTGTTGTTCAATATAAAACACCTTGCAACGAATTTTTGATGTGTTGGTGTTGCCAAAATGGCCTCTCAGATTCTCCTATCGATGCACAATGCAGAACAATTTCGTTAAGCACCGAAAGAAAGCGCCAGACATGTGCACGAAGTGCACGCAAAACGAAGTCTTCGGATGGGTTTCCGAACCATTGGGGGCAGTAGTTGGGTCAGGTACGTGTGCTTCTGGCCTCGCTTTTCCGAAGATCACAGTGGGGTGCCCCCCCCCCCCAGGGAGAGGGAACTTTCAGGGTGAATTTCCCCGCCTGAAGTCCAATCTTCAGTTGTCTTCACTGCGGGTTCCAGCAGTGTCCTTCACTGGCCGGCTTTCTTTCACCGTGCCCTGGGAGCAGAATTCTCAAACATACTTGGGAGCCAGTGTTTTTTGGTTCGCTTGGGGAGCAGTACCCAGGGAGCAGTGTTGTTGACCGTACCTGGGGAGCAGTGCTTGACGATGCCGGTGAAGCCGGTCTCCTCCTTGAGTTCCCGGAGCGCCGCCGCCTCCGCGCTCTCCCCGGCGTCAATCAGCCCTGCAACCACAACCAGCCGGTGTGACGAAACAGCCAGACACCCAAAATTACGAAGCACGGGGTGAGGGTGCCAAGCCTCTGCCTGAGGCCAGGCAGGTCATGGCTGGTGCCTCCTCATTTCAATTCTCATCTGAAATAGCTGGACACTCATTTAGGCTCCGAGTGCCCTGTGCCAACTGATATCGCATGTGGGTTGAAATGAGGAGGGGAGTCTCCCCATTTCATTTCACCGGGAGACGCGGCCATTACAGCTCCGAATTCAAAATGGCCACACACCGTGTCTGGAACGCAACGACCCGTGCCTCTTCATTCCGTCCACCGGCATCTCACCCTTTCCTTGTTGCTGTGGTGAAAAGTACTTGTGTGTGGGCGAAGCTGGGATTTGTTTTGTCAGGGACGGCCATCACAAGCAAGAACGCAGCAAGGAACGTGTACGAGGTCTGTCCAAGAATTAACGCGGTTCTTCTGTCTCAAGTCATCAAAAGAGTTGGTGTGGTAAATCTAGCCTCACCATGGAGTTGGCGTGGTGAATCGTGCCTCACTAGTTGGTGTGGTGAACCTGACCCCACCAGTTGGTGTGGTGAATTTGGCTACATCAGTTGGTGTGGTGTGTCTGGCAGTCAAGTTTGCAAGAACTGGGGAACGGGAAATTCGTGGACGAACCACGTAGACGCCTCAGGCGACCATCATGCATGTTCGCTCCGTGGACAACAGTTTGTATTCTGAAAGTGTGTCTCCAAATGGTGAACCAATCGTGTGTGTGTGGGGGGGGGGGGCATTTCCAGGTGAGAATCAAATTTCCAGGTGAGAATCAAATTTTGATGTCCACCTGTCTTCCCTCCGAAATTCAGCCAGAGGGTACACCACGGGACGCCAGCGCAAACATTCCACTGGGCACGACAAGATCACACTGGGGTACGACAGGGTTCCGCTGGTCAAACTCAGCTTGTCGATGAGCACTCACCAAAGCGAGTTTCCCTGAAGACTCGAGTGCGCGGCATGGCAGGCTACAGTTTGGGAACAGTCCACAGAGCGACCCCACCCTCATGCAACCCGTTCACAAGCTCATTTCACCCAAACAGGTGAAAGAAACGGCCGCGTCAAGAGAATCGATCTCTGTGATTGGGTGTGTCTGTGGGTCCGAAATCACGCGAGTGTAATGTGCACCCCTTCTCATGCAGCGTGAGTACGGTGCATGGTGTCTGAGCCCTTCCTGTCGGGACACACTCGGGACATTCACAATCAACAGAGAAGACAGAGCTTCAGTTCGACGTCTTTATTCACCACCGAAAGGAAACCATTCCAAGTTTCATGACCGTCCAAACCCAAACTAGATTCCCTTCTCCACGAGTGTTCTGCCCTCTGTGTGAACTTCGAATTTCGCAACACCCAGCACAAAAGAACCAAAGCGTGGCCACCAAGCCGCTTCTACTTCCCAACTCCTGAAACTGAATGCAGGTTGTGTTTCACTCGATGCGTCCGCCAGCAGTTTTGGCACTCTTCCATGTACGGCACAAGCAGAACCACAGGTTTTTCAAGACACTGTGAATTCTATCTGTGCCATTCACGGCGAGACCGACGTCTCACACAGTCGCGCGCTTTCCGATGCCAGATTTGGTGGAAAAAAAAATTGAATTCCCACGGCCGCCACCACGTCCAGTGCGATGATACCACTCGATGCAATGACAGATTTAACAGGCTCAGGAGTCACCTTCGCTCGTCGCAGGCAGCGAGCCGGGAGAGCGGCAGCGCTGCGGAGCGCAGTGCGCCCAGGCCCCCGGGGCAGTGCAGTCGGGTCGCCGCCGCCGCCGGAGCCGCTGTCCCTCCCGACGCCACGGCACTCAGCTCCACAACCAGCTTCGCAAAAGCTTCATCACCAAGACGCATTCAGGACCCCCAATCGGCCCTTTGTTGAAAGACGCAAATCGGAAATTCGACGCACAAGGCCAGACCCAACACGTTCCGCCAATGATTCCGAGTAATTTGGCAGCAGAAATGGTTCAGCAAAACCTGCATGTTCCTCCTCACCTGACTTACATCCTGCACAGAAATCGCATCAACACTGTTTTTGATCAGTGGCGACCGTCAACCTGAACTGAACACACGATTCCAACGACGGTCGGTCTGTTCTTCCATTCCAACTCCCATCCCAATTCTATGCCACAGTCCACCGACCAAGTCCATCTTGGTGTGCAAACTCTCATGTTGTGTTTTTGTGTAAATCTATCAGGCGTCTTGTCTTTTCCGAAAAGTCACAAAAGAGAAAAACTTAACCCAACAGAAGCTGAAAACACGCAGTTTGGACATCCTGTTCAAGTGCTCTCATGTTTTGCGGAAGAACTTTTCAAAGACTGAACGTTTCGCAGACACCTCACCACGCGGAGTGAACGCACGCGTGTCGTTTCTACCAAACCCTCGTTCCGACTGATCAGGAGAACATCGCTCTGACGCCTTTACGAGGCTCTGACGAATTCAAATTTTCAAATGTTGAACTGTGTGCGACCCGTCCACACAAAGTCAGCAGAAGTCACCCCACATAGTTGCGTAACTGCACCAGCAATTAGCTGCGTATTTACACATTCCTGACATATCACAACCACCAGGCAACAACAGGAAGTGTAAGCAATACTTCCCGTGGCTGCCACAGGTGCGCGTGCACGTGAGTCAAAAACAAGGGAGATTTTGCAACGCGCGCGCGACTGGGCGCTGTGCTCAAATTCTGCAAGGAGTCACACCCTTCCTGGACTGACGTCAATTTTCTTCAAGAAACAGTCCATTCTGCACCTTAGCTCGATGATCCAAAATGGTTCCGTCGGGTGTGTGGTGGCAATGACTTCTTCACGTGCCATCCCCACCCCCCTCCGCCTCTGAGGCCGAAGGCTGCGCTCAATTCTCCCAGGTACGAGGCGCATTCCACTCACGTAAGAACCTTTCCTGTTTTTGTTCAGCAACTTTTATCCAGCATATCCCTCGTGCAAACTTGTCACAACAGCACTGCATCCATGAGCGAGCGAACACGAACAAAAGAACAAATCTTTTGCAACAAAAGACTCCCAGCGAGCGCAACAAAGTCAAGGAAAGAGCGGAGCCGAAAAGCTGCTGGGTGGGTTTCGCATAAATTTCCCTTTGTGTCCTTCAGTGGCTGTTTCCCGCCTGCGCAGCGCGGAAAGTCCCCGCTAATGGCGCGGCGTCCCCCACCTCCCGCCGCCCGAATCTCTTTGCACCGAAACTAATCAGCTCCAGGGGTGGGAACCGCTCCAAGAGTCAGACCCCGAGGTGTGTGGAGATGCTGGCGGGCAACGTGCTCTGAAGACTTACTAATTCTCTTCGTTCCCAGCGTTTCTATCAGGCGTCCCGCCCCCTGGTGACTAAAAATTGCGATTTGTCGTCCGATCCCTGCCCTCAGAATGTTTCTCCAGATCTCCCAATGAAAAGTAACGTGTGCAAGCATAGACGTGCGAGCCATATTCGTGTGGGGTCCACACCCTGGCCAGGAAACGCAGAAGTCTGTGGTACTGTTTGACCACGTGCGTGCGTGCGTGTGTGTGCGTTCGTTTTGTGCTGTGTGAGGTTCGAAACGTGACTCACCCGCGGGGAACTCGAGCGTGTACGCGTCGAGCGGAGGTCGGTACTGCTTGACGCAGATGAGGCAGTCGTAGTGCAGGACGCGCCGCAGCGTGCAGATCATCACCACCGCTGCGAAAAAATACCCAGGAGTGTGTGTGTGTGTGTGTGTGTGTGTGTGTGTGTGGCTGGCTGGCTGGCTGGCTGTCCGCAGTGTGCAGACCACCACCGCGTCTCAATCGGGTTTGCAGTTGGTCTAACGCAATGGGGAGAGAGGAGCGCACTTCACGCTTTCACGTCAACTCCATAGCAAATGTCAGAAATTGTCCCAGCAACTTTCAGTCAACTTACTTGGTCACTGATCACTTTTGTTTGTCACGATGAAGCTTCCACCATCTTTACAACGCAGAAAATCAAACGGAAACACAAACGCTCAATAACGCACTCGTACGAGTACGCGTCGGTTGTGCAGACTTCGGGAACATTCATCGCATGAAGTGAGTAGGAGAATTCAGTGTACTCACCATCTGCGGGGCTCGACTCCCTGCGCGTTGTCCTCTCGACGCCTTCCCATACCCTGCACAAGGACAAAACAGCAACTGCAGTCTTATTCCCTCCGTGTGTACGAGTTTTGCATCGTCCACCATACACGCGTCAGCCAACTCACCGTGCATGGGTCGAGCCCACCGGAAATTACGAGGATGTATCAACTGAAAGTGGCACTCTGCATGTTCAGCGGGGAAGTCACTTGGCCTGTCTGCACCGAGGAGGACAAAAGAATTGGCTCGTCAGATATTGTCTCAAATCAACCACCCGTGTCTGTTGATAAACACACTGAACATGCACAGTGCCACTTTCAGTTGATACATCCTCGTACTTTCGCACAAGCGGATTGAATCTTTCAGTCACATTCATCTTTGAAATTCTGCAGTAACTTCCTCAAAATGATCTTGACCAAGTCTGACCAAGTCTTCCAGAAATCACTGTCGCTCTCTGCGTCAGACCATGCGAAGATCCCGCGTGTGCGTGAACACCTTTCACCTGAACAACCGCACACGCACAGACACACAATCTATTTGCCCACTGAATCGTTACTTTTCCATTGAATGGAAAACCTCTGCACACTCGCTTTTGTGTGGTTTTCAAAATAAACCCCCACACTTGATTTTTACTCCGCCTCTGAAAGATCACGAGCCAAGATGGACCTTCTTCAACTCTCAGCAGCGCGGGTTCGCTCGGACTCGAGGCGCTGGTGTTGAGTCCACGAAAGCGTTGCACTTACTCTGACAGGAATCAACTGTGAGATGGATATGATCACCTGACACATCTCCACACTCCGCACAACTTGGCTCCGTGCGTTCAACTTCCAGCACGAAAACACAGTGCGTTCAATGCAGGCTCTACGCATTGTGTTTTCCTATACACGACCAACCCAAGCTTGTTTGGTCAGGTGAACGGCGAAAACAAAGGTTCAAATGGTCAAGGGTTCAAAAGTTCCTTTCAATCAAGTCGTTGCCTTGGAAACGAAATTGGTGATAAAGTGAGCAAAGTGCTACCAACCAACGATGCAATTTTTGAAACCCGTATTCCCAGTCTTCTGCCGGTATCTTTGAACCAACAAAGTAACAACTTTCTCAACAGGTACAGAAAATTGCAGCCACGAAACGAAGGACACGATTGTCCCGTTGTTCATGGTCCATGCAGAACCACATCTGCTTCCATGAACACAGCAGAGATCACGAAGCACATGCTTTCAATTGGAACTCCAAAACTGACAGAAAATTCGGACACAGGGTTGACCATAGAAACCCCGAGAGCCGTTTGTTACTTTGAACATTTTGACAACGCGCTTGCAACACCAGAAATGAGCAGCTGTTCAGCCGAAGCCTGTTGCAACAGAAACACCTAAATTTATCACCACAAGAAAGAATCTCTGAAGCATTTCCAGATTCACCTGAAGAACGTCAAACTGGCACGCTAAAGGCGCCCGCAAGATCTCAAAGCAAAACTTACGTCTCTGCGAGCAGCGCTGTTGCTCCTGCCGCCTGAATCTGCGAACTGAGGAGCAGGAGGAGGAGCGGTGCTTGTCCCGCACCGCTCAGCCCGGTCGGCGCTGCAGCATGGCACCGGTGCAACCGAGTCACACCGAAGCTGCTCTGCGTGCGGTCATCAAGACTGCATGGGAACCACGGCGGGTGGGGAGGGGGAACCAACCCGCGCACCTCGGGTGTGTCCGCCTGGAGCGAGACTGCAGTGTTGAGGGAAACCCCAATTTTAGTTTCTGTTTTGCCAGTTTGCACGGAACAAGGCACGTGACAATTACCGGTGCAGCGAGTTGTTTCTTCGATTCCCAGCGACAAAACCATTTCCTTTCTCTTGTTGTTTCGCGACGGAATGAAACTCTTCAGACGTCAAAAGCAGCAGTTTTCATCGGCTGCTGTGAGTGCACTCTCCATCCATCAAGGTCCTCCAATACTGCAACGAAGTTCAAAGCCAGTACATGTGTACTTCACCCGTGCGATTGGTTCATTGATTGATTGATCCATTGATTCATTTATTCATTCGCTCGTTCATTTGTTCGTTCGCCCATTCATTCATTCGTGTGCACACACCCACACCCACCCACCCACATACCCACCCACCCCCACCCACACCCTCCCCACACAAACACCCACACCCACACCCACACACACACACACACTACAACGTAATCCAGGACCTGACGGAACTGTGAAAACATGTGCCTCAAAATTCAGAGCGTCACATTTTACTTTTCCCATCTGCAGAGCATTTTTCCGCATCACCACCCGTTCCTGGATCGCGCTGTCGCCTGACGCTCGAGCGATACATGACCTCGCCTCCCGGTGGGTTGGGATGACATTTTGTCATGAATCCCTGCATGAGATCCTCCCACGGAGGAATACGAGCCATAAGCCTCTCAGACTGGGATGAGATTGTCTTTCCATCCCACAAAGCTCCACTGAGCGTAAAACTCCCATTCTCAGTGACAGTGCAAAAAGATAAAGCAGCCCCAGCGAGCGAGCGAGCGGGCGAACCTTTGTGCACTTCTGTAAACAGCCTCACTGTAGAAATGCGAAAAAATCGCCTGCCAACTTGTTTTGCCATCGCACTTTTGAAAACACAGCAACATGTGTGTCAAGTTTATCTGCAACGTGATGTTTTCGAAAAACACGCACGCGTTGTGGAAAATCCTGCGGATTGAATCTGAATGGAGCGAGGTGCTGGAGGCTGCTGTTTGGAGTCGTAAACACACTGGACCACTCGTTGTTGTTCGAGAAATTCGCATCAGTTGTGGTCACAAGACGAATCTCCCTCCAAGATCGAACATCCTGAGTTTTGGACACCAGTGGCGAGAACAAGATTTACATTGCAGACGGACAGACGGTCCTTCAAGGCCAGGCTCTCTTTCAAGACATTTCACTCCTCGTGAGTGTGCTTATTTTTAAGATCAAAAACAGACTCAGAAATACGAGGTACGTATACAAAGTCCAACACACACGATTGCGGAGACCACAGCCGAAACTGACATCACAGAAGTTCCCAGAGTTGTTGATCATTCCGGCACTTCGGACCAACAACTGAGATTTGTGTCCTTTTTGTCCGAGTGCAGCACCCTTTATGTTCGCTTATCGTGGAGAGCACGGCTCTGAGTGAACACAACCAACTTTGGGCACTTTTGATGGTCGGCAGTGGACCACGGAAGGAGAGCTCAAGGTGCAACAGGGGCGGATCTTGCTTTCAGAAAAACGCGTTTTGCGTCTGGGAGAAAAGTGCGGCCACAGGCCTCAGCAGCCGATCGTGGATCTACTTCGGACCCGTGTCGTGTGTTCAAATTGGGCCCTGTGGGGAAGTACTCAAGTCATTTGGGAGCGAATGGGTTTGAGTCAGTGCTTGACTTCCAAATGGACAGCAGTTTCTGACACGCATCCTGCAATAACTCCATGTTCTCACAACAGTATTGAAGCGTAAGTCACACCCAAGTACACGACACACCCCAACTTTTACCTTGATTCTATACTGTCAAGGTCAAATTGAAACAATGGTTGTCTCACACCCACGTACAAGATGCACCCCCGAATGTGGTGCTCAACTTCTTGTACACGGGTGGATGTGGCAGTGTTAAAAAAATTCTCAAAGCCAACAGTTGTGACAGATGTACTCACCGCTCGACGCCGGTCGGGTCCCGATACGTGATGTCGTTGAGACGCAGCCATTTCCCGGAGGCCACTTCCTGCGCGAGAGAGAAGCGGAGAAAACGATCAGCCGAGGGCAGCGGGAGCAGGTCCGCGGGTCACCGCTGCAGAAAGGGCCGCATCCCCGCCACTAGATTGCTCGCATTGTCAATTTCCCCACGTGAATACGAGAAAGTTTCCCCTTTGTCAAAATCCTTCGTTCATCTGAGACAGGCAGACAATTTCCTTCTGTACCTGGCGGAAGCGAAACTACAATGGCGTATGCAACAAAAGATGTATCTGCTCTTAAATACGAGTACAAGGTGTCTTCGTTGCACTGCGGCGTTACTCGGTTGAACTCAGATCCAAGGTGCGTTCAGCGCGGAGAAGCCAAGATCTCGCTTTCCAATCTCCCCTACAAATCGCCAAGGACTTGAGCGCAACACATCTAGTTGTATCCAGTGCTCTTTCCTTCAAACAAATTTCCACTAATCCACACATTTCTCTGCAAATGCTCACACCCATTGGGTGAGTGTTTCTGGTCAGTATTGGAATCGAGCCCCGCCTCGATTGTCCGGGAGTCTGGGATGTTTTGCGCATCAGAGCAGTGAGCGCAACTCCAAGGGCTACATGCTGCACTTTTCACACTTGTGAAAACACGAAACACGCAAGCCCCTTCACGGCAAAAAAATCGTGCAAAACGATATGGAAGTTGCTTCAATACAAATGTCTCATCACTCGGACCTTTTTTCGAGACGGAAAAGTCACGCGGATCCTGTATTCAGTGCGAATACACTTTTTCATCCGTCGGGCAAAAAGCAACATCGCACTTGCTAATTTCCATTGAACCACGGCTGCGACCTTGGGTACAATCACATACGAGGATGGAACCACTTCTGCTGTCCGTCATGTTTGAACCCGAGCAAGGCATTTAACACAGAATCCTTTTTGTACTTGTTTTGAACAAAAGGCGACATGCTTTGTTTGTACACACAGTTAATAGCGACCAAAACAAAAACAAGGCACTGTCCAAATGGAGCTCTGCTCCTGCACAGTTTTTCTGCCATCACTTTTGGCAGTCAAGTTGTTCCTTCAAAGAAGTTGCCCTGCTCCTGCAGGCAACAGTGCCAGCGTTTCGGCCAGGAAACCATCAAACTATGTCTGTACTCCAGGGCAGGGATGAGGGCGATCTTGTCGCTGACAGCCTCCTTCAGGGCATCCAGATTGGCAAACCTGACCCCCTTGAGGTTGCGCTTCAGTCTGTTGTTCAACCAAAAGTCTGAGGGGGCCAGGTCTGGTGAATATGAAGGCTGAGGGAGTCTGCTCCACCCCAACTGGTCGATGAGGGCCAAAGTCAATGTTGCCTTGTGCGCCAGGGCATTGTCTAAATGCAAAAATTTCTGGCCATGGACTGTAGAGTGAGGTCGACGCCTGGTGTGAGCTGCATCAAATCTCCTGAAGATTGCATGAAATACTTGTTGATTGACAGTCTGAGGGCATGTCACGTACTCGTAATATATCATTCCTTTGCTGTCAAAGAATGACACTATCATTGCCTTTGCAGTAGCCAGTGTCCTCCTCCTTGGAACTATTGGCTTTGGCTCTCCTGGTCTGAGCCACTCTTTGTTGTGCACCCTCATGGCCAGATCCCAGGTGTAAATCCAACTCTCGTCCATTGTGACGACGTTCTGGAACACCCTTGGGTTTTGTCCCATCAGTCTTGTGAAGAAATTACAGACATCTTGTCGGCGCTGCTTGTGGGCATCAGTCAGCACTGCTGGCACAAAGGTTGCGCACCTCTTTGACAGCTTCAAATCTTTGCGCAGAATCCTTTGCACAGTGGTTCTGGAGAGGCCAGTTTTCAGGGCAATCTCTCTTATGGTTATGCGGCGGTCGGCAGCAACGACATCCTCCACCTTCCTGATATTCCTCTGGCTCCTCCCAGTCTTTGGCTTTGGTGCTCTGGCCATGTCAACCACATTGGCATGCCCAGTTCTGAACCTAGTCACCCATCTGTGAATGCTTCTGTCACTCAAGATGTTGTTGTTCACCCCATAACAAGTTTGAAGTCCGTGCTTGATCTCGTCGAAGCTCCATCCAAGTTTGACACAAAACTGGATGTTTATCCGTTGCAGAAGTTGCCAGGGAATTGCCTGCACCCTCTTCATTGTCGGCAAGCACGTCTGTGAAATGTCAAATGTCTGACAGGGTCGTCTGACCTCAGTCGGCAATGTCTGACCTCGGCAAATGTAGTCAGACAGCGCGCAAGTGCGACCCAAGTGCCAAACATGACGGACAGCAGAAGTGGTTCCATCCTCGTAAGTGAACAGAACATGATTTCGAAGTTCCAGGAAAACAAAACACTTATGGAAGCAATGCCAAAATTATTGTTCACTCTGGCATTTGCATTTTTTCTGGCAACAAGTCAAGTTTTTCATCCGGATAATGCTTCAACAAAGTCCATTTTTGAAGGAGCTGCAAAAAGTCGCAGTGGGTTTGTTGTGGTGAGTCGCTAAACTTTAACTTTGTGAGTCTGCATCTTGGAAATGCAAACGATGCCGCTCAGGGTTGGAGATTGGGCGAAGTGGGCGAACTCAGCCTTGTTGGCCAAACTTGGCTGTGCAGCCGCAACGCGTAAATGGAACATGCACACGGCTTGCCTTCCAAAACCACAAGTTTGGGTCACAGTCAAGAACGGAACGGCGCAGTATGACTCGCACGGCCGCGCGACACGGCAGCGTCACGTGACCGCGACGCCTGCGTCGCCAAATCGAACGACCCCTCTTGGCCCAACTTCGAAATGCAGGGGAGGGGGGTGTTGTCCTAACTTTCAAAACCATCAGGGATTGTCATGGAACAAACTCTGAGTACTTTTCAAACAGAAGGACAATACCCCTTCCCTGATATTGTTCCAGGAGACACGTACACACAACCGAAAAAGATACCGGAGCCCGCGGCTATTCGCCGGGCCACGGACTTGTAACGAATCAGAGTCTAATTTTCGTCTTGTGAGCAAATGAAGCCAAGCCTGCTTTTGGGTTCGACAGCTGCGTTCTGTCTTCCGATCAGTCGTTACTTCGCGCTGCCAAATCAAAAGTCTGTACAAATAAGGCACGGCGGTACTCGCCCTTCAAATATCATTTCAACTCAGGAGCACCGGAGGAACGGCTCTCACGTTCCCTGTTTGTGCAGATCGCACCCAGGACACAGTCCTCGTTTTGGGGCGAAGATACTGTGTGCCTTGTTCTATGTGTGTGTGTGTGTGTGTGTGTGTGTGTGTGTGTGTGTGTGTGTGTGTGCTGCGTGACAACCTTTGGTTGAGTAATCTGCTTTGGTAATTCTGTACACAAAACAGTGAATTTGAAAAACACGCTTTGAGCAGCTATTGGGGGAAAACAGCCCGTCGTCGCTTCCGTTTGCGGCAATTAGACCGACCTTGCGCGTTTGGTGGCCCAAAGATCTTCACACACTGAGACGAAAACTTCCATCTTGGGGCACAGAGGGAATAACAGTGCGGGCAACACCCATCTAATTGGTCCCACAGCAGGACGACTTGGCTGAAATTAATCCCTGGGTTCTCCGCAACGACCTCGCAGCTTTGCGAAAACATCTCGTATCCCTGACAAACAAGCGCGATCGTCCAGGTGCAGCGTCGGTGCGGGGAAGGCGACGCGACGCGACGCGACGCGCGATCACTTGGCAGCCCAACACGGTGCACAAGGATGAACTTCGAAAATTCGTGTGACGCGAAGATGAAATTCCAAACATTTCCCGAAAAAGAAAACAGTCCAGAAGAAAGAGATGTCGTTTTTGACTTCGAACGACCTGTGTCCAATTCCCAGTTGGGCACGACTCGATCTCCTTTCGTTCCTTGCACGTTGCTCCAATTGTGTTCCCGAAAATCAGTCAGAATTAAAACAAGAATGCTACGCATAAAAAGCGTGTGGTCTATACAAACTTTCGCAGTTCATCACTGATCATTTAAATAATAAAAAAAAAAAAAATTCAAAAGTGGG
>JAAUXT010047085.1_pt1 | contig 31758 bp, 34 predicted proteins | sample 7278171 | NCBI WGS metagenome assembly JAAUXT01 (sample SAMN14350112, study PRJNA611818) | marine sediment metagenome | isolation source: surface marine sediment (1.8m) | place: French Polynesia: Moorea | collected 2018-08
GCAGGTATGCTCAGTACTGCACAGGTGCAGGGCAGGTCCGCTTAGTACTGCACAGGTGCAGGGCAGGTCCGCTCAGTACTGCGCAGGTGCAGGGCTGGTCCACTCAGTACTGCACAGGTGCAGGGCAGGTCCGCTCAGTACTGCACAGGTGCAGGGCTGGTCCGCTCAGTACTGCACAGGTGCAGGGCAGGTCCACTTAGTACTGCGCAGGTGCAGTGCAGGTCCGCTCAGTACTGCACAGGTGCAGGGCTGGTCCGCTCAGTACTGTGCAGGTGCAGGGCAGGTCCACTCAGTACTGCACAGGTGCAGGGCTGGTCTGCTCAGTACTGCACAGGTGCAGGGCTGGTCCGCTCAGTACTGCACAGGTGCAGGGCAGGTATGCTCAGTACTGCACAGGTGCAGGGCAGGTCCGCTTAGTACTGCACAGGTGCAGGGCAGGTCCGCTCAGTACTGCGCAGGTGCAGGGCAGGTCCGCTTAGTACTGCACAGGTGCAAGGCAGGTCCGCTTAGTACTGTGCAGGTAAAGGGCAGGTCCGCTCAGTACTGCACAGGTGCAGGGCAGGTCTGCTAAGTACTGCCCAGGTGCAGGGCAGGTCCGCTCAGTACTGCGCAGGTGCAGGGCTGGTCTGCTCAGTACTGCACAGGTGCAGGGCTGGTCTGCTCAGTACTGTGCAGGTGCAGGGAAGGTAACTGCGCAGGTACAGGGCTGGTCTGCTCAGTACTGTGCAGGTGCAGGGCTGGTCTGCTCAGTACTACGCAGGTGCAGGGCAGGTCCTCTCAGTACTGCGCAGGTGCAGGGCAGGTCTGCTCAGTACTGTGCAGGTGCAGGGCTGGTCCGCTCAGTACTGCACAGGTGCAGGGCAGGTCCACTCAGTACTGCGCAGGTGCAGGGCAGGTCTGCTCAGTACTGTGCAGGTGCAGGGCAGGTCTGCTCAGTACTGCCCAGGTGCAGGGCAGGTCTGCTCAGTACTGTGCAGGTGCAGGGCAGGTCTGCTCAGTACTGTGCAGGTGCAGGGCAGGTCCGCTCAGTACTGGGCAGGTGCAGGGCAGGTCCGCTCAGGCCGACCTCGGTTTCATCGATTGCTCCACAGTTCGATCTCTCCATTCCACTTCGCTCTCAAAGTGATGCAGAAATTACCCCAAATCCTTCCCTCGGAAACCCGACCGAAGAACGCACGTTGAACACAGCATCAAGGGCCGCACACAGACAAAACGTGACGCGCGGTTCTTCAGCTGACGTCAAAAATGTTGACGCCGACGTCGAAGAAACACGACTGCGTGACACACGACGTTTTTCTGTCGGGTTTGTGAGTGTCGGATTGAGCGGAACGGACCTGCACAGAAAGGCGTTCCTTCTTCTATGGGAGAAAATCACTCGGAATAGGAGCTTTTTCAGCCGAACTGTGATGAGTTAATTTCGCGTGGAAACACCTCGTGCTGGGAACATCTCGCGCTCAGAGGATCCAACGACGAGGTCCTCGTACACTGCGATTTCTTTGTTCGTCCCACCAAAAAAGACTTGAAAACACTGAGGGCATTGCCCAACCGACAGCACGACATAGCAGTCAAAACTCGCCTCTGAAAGCACTCGACAATGGAGAAGAAGGGCAAAGAGCTTTTCAACCGAGAGTGTTCGAACCTGCCTCAAGATTCTCACTCTTTGGCAGCGGAAGACAACGTTGTTTTTGTCGTTCTTCCGCAACTCTGAGAAACTCAAGAAATGTGCCTTTTTGACGCAAAGAGAACCGCTGCCTGAATGGGTCAATGGTCAACAAATTCTTTCTTGAATTCGGCAGAATTTCGAATCCGGTGAAGTTCAAATTGAAGAAGGCCAGTTCAGATCAGGTGGGTGCGAACTGGGCAGAGCGGTGGTTTTGCGCTACGCGCTGAGTAACAAGAACACTTGCAGGTGTTGACACGCGCTACCCCACCGGCTGTGTCGCGCGCGCAGCAAAAACCAGTTCTTTTCCTGTCAAGACAAGAAACGATTCCCGCACCTCACCACTTCATTCACTGGGAGAGTTCTTGTTCGATACTGGAGGTTTCGTCGGGTCAAAGCAAACAAACGTGCGCCCAGTTTCCATGTTTTTTCTGTCTGCGAACAACAGACTTGAACTTTTGACTCTGTTTCTTCTTCTTGACCTCGAGCAACAAACACTGACATGAGATCCTTTTTTCAAAGCGCTCGCTCCGTCCATTGTGAGGTCAAGAGGCTCGACAAACTTCACGTCGTCCTTTTCTCGAAGCACTTCACCGCTCAGGGGTGGGCGGGTCCAGGATCTGGTCAAGAGGGGGGGGCGACCCAGGGATCGCCTCAACTTTGCGAGTATTTTTTACGTGCGAAAGTACAAAAGATGTTCCTTGCGGCACAATATCAGGGGGAGCTGATTTTTTTGCGGAGGTCAGAGGGGCAGGCCCTCAGCTCCGTGCATCCGCCCCTGGTTCACTCCCGAAGCACTTTACAACAAAAGATCACTGACAAACGGTCAAGTTTATCTCCAGTGACGACTTCATTTCAAGTCAACTTGTCCAGTGAAACAGAGGCGCGCTTCAAACAAAAGTATACAAGCGCGCAAAGATTATTTTTCGTTTGTGGTTCCGAGCGGATCCAGGAGAACCAGGCCACGCCCCTCCCCCTCCTCACCTCCAACAATTTCCTTTCTCTGACGTTATTTTCTGCTGAAGGAGGTGTGAAATTGTCACAATTGTTTGCATTTTTGGTGAATTTTACAAACGTGTTGCAATCTTTTCATAGGACAATAGGCGCACACATTTCTGTGTGAACCCGAGGCGTGAGGTGAGGCGAGGTCGGGGTGACCCGAGGTGAGGGTGATTACCCATGTTTTTTATTGTCGTCCTCCCATCAGGGTCATTTGTGATTCTCAAGTGGGTATCGGAGCCAATTTGGGGGAGTCGCCCCCGAGGCGGTTCGGACACCAGAGACGGGGCCGCGAAGTGAGGGGGAAATACTTGATGTTTGAGGTGGATCAGAGGTGAGTGAACCTACACACACACACACACACACACACACACACACACCATTCGGACACTGTCTGAGACAGGGTCCTTGAACAAGACGTTAAAACAACACACATTGGTGTGGGAGGCGGGCCAGGGGGATGGGCCACGGAGCAACCCCCCCCCCACCTCAAACAAAGATCCTCCAGGTCCTTTCCTCCGACAAGACCCCAACAGTCTCTGAACGGTTCCTTTCCCTGCGTTGCTGCTCTGGTGTCAGGGTTTGAATCCACTGACAGCGTAACTCTGGGTCCGCCCCTGGGTGTGTCACAGAAAATGAACCCAGGTGGAAGTGGGTGAGAATGAGCCACAAAAAACATGATGCCTCCGCACACACGGAGGTGTTCCCCTATTTGTGAGGTGCCTGGTCACAACGGAACTCGAGTTGACAGCAAAATTGGCTTTTCCTCCCTCGTTTCGTCCTCGGCGATTCACGGATTCGATATCGATGTCCGTGTGTCCGAGGTGGTGTGAGGACAATGTGTGTGTGTGTGTGCGTATGTGTGCGTGCGTGTGTGTGCGTGTGTGGGTATGTGTGTGTGCCAGGTGTGGGTGCGCGCATTCATGTCGTATGTGTGTGTGTGTGCAGTCATTTGTGTGTGTGTGTGCGTGTGTGCGTGTTTCTGTGTTTGCGGTCTGTGTGTGTGTGTGTGTGTGTGTGTGTGTGCACATTGTGTGTAAGCATTTGAGTTGTGAGTTTTCTGTGCGTGCGAGTGTGCGTTTCGCGCACACATCTCCACCTGCACGACTGTGACCACCAAACCCCAAAACAGCACGAAACCGTCTGTGCGCGTAAAACGCTCGACTCGAGCCATAAAAAACGAAGCATCTTTTCTCGGGGATGCCCCGGGACGCTTGACTCGGTCCGTGTCGCGCGGTGGGAGATTTACAGCCCCGTCCCCGTCCCGTCCCGTCGCGTCGCGCTCATCAATCTTCCGACGCGACGAGAAGCGGACCGTGGCGTACGATATCGTTCTGACCCAGATCCTGCGCGAGGGCAGCGACCGACGCTCACGCTTCCGCGTTTTTTACGCGCTGCCAGGGGCAACGGGTGCGAGCACATCCATCCATTTATAAACCCCCTTTGCCTCTCGGTTTGAGAAAGATGTTTTTTGGTGTTTTGGGGAGGGTTTCAGTTCTTTTTGGCTCGAACTTCCTCCGCGCGTCACGTTTCGCACGTGTTTCCCGGGTGATTCATGGCCACAACACAAATAGAACCATTCCCGCGAGCTTTTTTCACACGAAATGTGTTCGTCTTCCTGGTTTTGATGATTCAGAAAATGTTTCGGAAGTTGTTCCTGTTGTGGGTCAGGAGGCGTCTTTTGCGGGTTTTCTGTGACACACTCGGTTCACACGAGACGCGTCACGCGGTGTCGCTGTCCCTCGTTTGTTTCTGGGTGCGTCGTGCGTGTTCGCTCGTCCTGCAGCCCTGACAGCAACGCCAGAAGCATTCAGTGTGAGACAGATTCTTACTCAGAACGTGCGAGACGCCGACGCACCGCCCCTTCCGTTGCAACCCCTCCAGAGGGCGCTTCGGATGACGGTCAATCCCGACAAACGCTGCGAGTGTCGCTCAGTGTGCTTCGTGATCACCGCCACAGGTGACGAAGCGAAATTCACTCAACTTCCTGCTCCACATCCGCCTCGCGCTCGCGCGCATCCACACGCGCACTCACCTTGTTTGCGCAGTGTCATGCGTCTCGTCGTCATGGCAACGTCCCGCGTCTCCAGGGGCGACGCTGCTGTTGTTGTTGTTCTCGTCGTTGCCATGGTGACCGCTCCCGCTGCTGCTGCCGTTGTCCCCGTCGTGCGACTTGGTGCTGCAGTCGAGAGGGACGGCGTCGTCGTCATCGTCCGCGGGTCCGAGCAGGTCATCATCGTCGGTTTCAACTTCCGGTTCTTCCGCCTCTATTTCCGGTCCGCACACGAACTCGGGCTCCGTCTTCACTGCGAGGACGCCGGCCTCGCTCAGCTCCATGTACCCCTCCTCCACCAACATGCTTCAGGCGTCCCCCGGGGGGGGGGGGTCCGAACTCTCGGAGCCTCGAGGCGAGATTTCCTGTGGATCTCTCTCAGTGCTGATCAGCCTCAGTGTGTTCCAGCGTCAGCGCCAGCAATGGGGATCCATATTCCTGTGCGTGTTCACGTCACCAACCACGTCAAGTGATGTCCACGTTGCAAGTCACTTTTTATTTTTTTTTTTCCACTTTTCCTTGGTGAATCTCCACCACGTCAACCCTCCACGTCTTTCACGTGAACAATCCACGTCTTCACGTCAACAATCCACGTCTTTCACGTCAACAATCCACGTCAACAACGAACGTTTTCACCCCAATTCCCTCAACGTCACAAGCGCACAAAACAAGCTTGAGTGACCGTCAACCAACCACGTCAGTCCACGCCGACGTGCACGTCCACGTTCACGTAGCCTGCGTCAGCACGTGTACGAGTCGTATCTCTGGTATGTGAGTGGAAGAGGGTCCCCGCCACGAAGCACGTACTCGCAGGAGTGTCCTTTCCCACGCCTCACCACCTGCAGCCAAAACACGCTCCAACTCCACAGAGATTTCCCGTGGAAAAACACAACACCACCACAAGTTCCTGTTGCTTGTAAAAAAACACGCACTCCTATCTCCACGTGGAGCCTCGACTCTCAGAGTACGAGGAGGGAATGCCAATGCGTGTGAGCCATTCGATATTTTTCTTCTCCTCACCTCGCACGCTCGATAAAAAGTTTTGTCGCTTCGCTCCAGTGAATCGAGGTCACAGGTCGGGAGCTGCACATGTTCGTTCCGCGGCCGAGTTGCGTCTTTTCCTGCCGTCCTTGTGTTTGTGTGTGCGCGCGTGTGCGTGTGTGTCCGACGTATGTGTGCGTGCCTGTCTGTGTGCGTAAGTGGTTCTTTCGCGTGCATGCACATCGGTGAAAGAGTGTGTGTTAAGTTTGTGGTGTTACAGTATGGCTCGATATCACAAATGTTGCGTGCTTGCGCGTACGGGACACCAGGAATTGTTTCAGATGTATTCAATATAAGTGAGGTGTTTCAATGTCACAAATCAGCCTGCCAGGGGCTCATGTCATCATGAGCTATATTTGGCAATAAACAAGTTGTGTTGCATATGTGGTGTTTGTGTTAACTCATACTTGTACATGTGGTGTTTGACCTTGTGTGCGTGTGTGAATAAGTGGGTGCGTGCGTGTACGCGTGTGGTGTGTGTGTGTCCAGATCTCTCAGCGTCAACACGACAGCATCTGGATGTTGACGATATCGCGCACGTGACACTGAGGACCACGTGGACTGAATTACGCGGTCTGGTCAATGGATCTGTGCGGACACCTGTAGCACACCCTGTCTTGTTTGATTCGAATTGGCCTTGTCTGGAATCTCTGCTCAATGCCAACGTCTTGTCGTGCCCCTTGACACAGATTGAACATTTTGTTTTGTTCGAACTGATGCCTCAAAGCGAAGGAATCTTCCGCATCGCAGCATTGTTCCTCAGCGCACACACCAGCCGGTCCCTCCCTCCTGCCCCGCGCCACACCCGGCGTGCGCAGGTACACACGCAGAAAATCGAACCCAAAAACCAAATGAGTTGTTCAAAGAACTCCTGTCAAAAGAAGCCCGTTCACTCGGGACCAACTCCGTCCAACGCGTCTTTTTTGCGCAGCGCTTCTGGCGACGCTGGGTCTGTTCGATTTGCGCGCTCAGGGCGCTTCGTGTCCGAGGTGCGCACGACCCGCGAGGTGTTCGACGCGCACATCGAACACACACACCTTTTCTTCAATAATCCTCGTCAAACATGAAGTGTTTCTTCAATCTTTTTCAGCTCGTCTGTGGCTGATGTCTCAGTGTTTGTCTTGGCAGCGGAGTTCTGAATGCGCGTCGCTCCTCGTGTGGAGATTGGCAGATTTACGAGACGCCAAAACCATGAGCGATCAACACCTGGTCCCACCTGAACCCAAATCACAACTTTCCCAAGTGAAAACAGCGACGTTGGAGAAACGGATCAAAGGTTGACTCGAGCGGCTTGGAAAATACCAGATTCGGAGCAAGAACAGTTTGAATTGGAGGAACCACGCCCCCCAGAACAGCGCCATCTCGGTCGAATACCCTCTCCAGTCGAACACCCCTCTCAGTAGAACACAGCCCGTTCGAAAATTTCAGTCAAACAACCAGAACAGACTGGGAATCGTTCTTCTGAACGACACAACAATAAAAAACTGTTTCTCACATCTCTCTGGTAAAAAAGTAAACAACTCAAAGCATCTTTCTTTCATGTCAAAAACATGGAAGATAAATGGATTTGTTTCAAACCTATGAAAGAAAAAAGACAAGATTTACGGTTCTGTCCCCATATTAGACAAAAGAACCCTCATCTCACATCCAACCTTCAATCAATCAAGTCCAGCGTCCCGTCGCATCTCCTCAGCAGAACCAAACACGATCGTCACAACCACTAATTTCTGTCGTTCTCATCAGCACAAAGTCTTCAGGTGCCTGATAGGTTTGGTTACAGACCCACAAACACAGTAGGGGCACTCCACACGGCCACAGGGGCCCCCTACAGGGGCTGCAGGAGCACCCCACTTTGATACTTGTAAGGCACAACAAATGGGGAGCTCGTCCCTCTCTCTGATAAAAATCTCGAAACGTGTTTGTCTGCTCGACCCTTGACCGTCTCTGATCCTTATCGTGCAGATTTTGCCTTCACGGTGAAGAGAAACTCGTTCGCACATCATCCCGCCATGCAAAATTGCACCAATTTAGATCAAACCGCCATGTGTGGTGTCGAGGGCACAAACGACACCGTCGACCCTCAGGTCTGTTTCACACCAGATGCGTTCTGCTTTGCATCCCTGTTCAAGGCCAACCATGTCGAGTGACCTGCATCGGAACGCATCCAGCGTAGAATTAGCGGCAGCCTCAGGCGCGGTCAAACAGGGACACCAATACACACACGACGCCACTACACACATGACGCCACCACACACATGACGCCACCACACACATGACGCCACACACCTGACGCCACCACACATGTGACGCCACCACACACTTGACGTCACCACACATGTGACGCCACCACACACCTGACGCCACCACACACTTGACGTCACCACACACATGACGCCACCACACACATGACGCCACCACACACACGACGCCACCACACACATGACGCCACCACACACATGATGCCACCACACACCTGACGCCACCACACACCTGACGCCACCACACACACGACGCCACCACCGCATCTCGTGTGGAACAGGCCTCACGTAGCTGCAGGGCCACACGAATTCACATGTCACTGACGGCGCATCTTCTCCTGTTCCTTCGAGTCTTTGTGCAGAAGTTGTTTTCAAGAGTTCTTTCACTTCAGGACACGTCGTAAGAAAGGCGCGGGGTCACGGAGAAAGAGACGGGGTCAAGCCTCACTCTACCGGGAGCGTGTGTCTGTGCGCGGTGAGTGCCTCCCCACTGCGGGGAGACTCACACACGTTCAACCGCACAACCGCGTAAAATTCCAAGAAGAAAGAACATGTCAATCAACCAAAAATAAAATTTACACATTCAGGGTTTTTGACTTGAGATTGAGCGTCGCCAGCAGACACCACGTCAACAGCGTCGTGGACGTCACTGAAAACGTCACTGAAAGTCACTTCCGGAAGTCACTTCTGCTGCTGGAACACTTCCGGTTCCTGAAGTTCACACTGGATACGTCTGGAGCTGCGGCCGCTGTGTTGCTACTCGCGACACAAACACGTGGCACCCGGTGGTGACAGAGACGCAACGCGTGACGCACCCAGTGTTGTGGGTCTGCCCTGAATCCTCGCTTGGACCCACGCTGAGCCCAACCCAATGAGCCAACTCAGAATCCATCCACCGTCTCTTGGGTTTGCCCCTGGATATGCTCCCAGCTCTGCCGACAGGTCCGCCCCTGGATATGCTCCCAGCTCTGCCGACAGGTCCGCCCCTGGATATGCTCCCAGCTCTGCCGACAGGTCCGCCTCTGGATCAGCTCCTGGATCCTTCCCTGGGTCCTCTCTCGATCTGCCCTTGGACCCACCTGTGCCCCCCCATCCCCGTGGGCCCGCCCCTGGATCCGCCCCTGGATCCGCCCCTGGATACCTGACACCATAGTTTGCAGTCCTCGCGACAGCGCCGCAGGTTTGTGTTGGGGCATTTATCATTCCACGTGTCAATCACCTGTCAATCATCCGACCCAAAAAATGGCGGGTGTCATGTCGCACGAACCCGAGGAGGTAACGAGACTTATTAAAGTAACAACTTCATCAACCCTCCCTGTGATTGCCTCCCTCCAGCGCTCGGCTCTCTCCCCTCGGCCTGTTTCACGCCAGATGCGTGATGCTTTGCGTCCCTGTGCAAGTCTGTTGGGACTTTCAGCAACGTGCTGCGAACGCGTCGTCACGTCGTCACGCCTTCCACGCGACGTTACACGTGAGGGAAACATCTTCTGTGACGTCAAAACGGAGCCACAGCACATGCAGGGAACCGTCCGAGTGTTGAAGCCCGTCACCAGAGTGTTGCGTTCCCTTTTGTGCCGAGACCCTCCAAAGCGCCTGCGTTGTCGCTTGCGCCGCGGCGCGCGTTGACGTGACCACGGACACGATGCGTTGACGTGACCACGGACACGATGCGTTGACGTGACCACGGACGAGGTGCGTTGACCTGACCACGGACGAGGTGCGTTGACCTGACCACGGACGCGACGCATTGACGTGACCACGGACACGACGCGTTGACCACGGACGTGACGCATTGACCATGGATGCGACGCATTGACATGACCATGGACATGACGCGTTGACGTGACCATGGATGTGACGCGTTGACGTGACCATGGACGAGGTGCGTTGACCTGACCACAGATGAGGCGCATTGACGTGACCACGGACACGATGCGTTGACGTGACCACGGACGCGACGCGTTGACCTGACCACGGACACGACGCAGTGACTTGCGCCGCATCACACGACGCATTCCAGTGTGACCCCGAAACACGAAACACAAAACCCATAACACGAAATCCTGCGGTGGACAACAGCACGTTCGAGTCCTCACGCCTCGCTCCATTTCCAGCTCCGTTTTACGTGTCCGGCAGCGCGACCCGTTCGTGTAGCACCCCACGCGACGAGTCGCGGCGTCCTCTCACAAACGTCTCAGTGCCAGCAAAACGGGAACACTAACTCGCAGCGACAGGGCCTTCAGTTGACGGCAAACGTTTCTGCGTGTGGGAAGGATTCGATTTTTGCGAACTTTTGTGTCGAACCCGCACGTCACACGCACACACGTCACACGCACACGCACACACACACACACACACACACCGTGGTGTCCTGCACGAGTACTTTTGTCCGCATGAGGTCACGAACACGCACACATACTCACACACACGCACATCAGAATCCACGCACAGTGAAGCAACGCACGCTCACGTACTGTTTTCCACCGCAAAAGAAGAAGAATCCGAAAACAAATTCCCCAAAACTTCCCAGTGCTGCCTGAGCTCAGCAACAACAAAGCGAAAACACACGAGGACGACACTTCAACAAAAAGATCAGCGCACCGCACACCACCACAAAAGGGGCTCCGATTGAAAAAGCGCGGGTTTGATTCGGAGCCGACCTTTTTGGCACGTCGCCGTGAGGTTCATGCGTACCACCGGTACACACCACCGAGGGTGCAGAGGCTGATCCAGCACACAGGTCAGTGAGGGACCAGGGCCTGATCCAAGGCACAGAGTCAGGGCTGACCAGGGGTGCTGTCCCCTGACTCCTAAAACTCAACAATCTGTGATGTCGCTCTCCATGTGGGAGCACAGCTTTCTTGTCTTTCTGCAGGGAAAAGAAAGCCAATGTGAATCCTTTGTTGTGCCCCTGCGGGGGGGGGTGTCCCCGCCCCCTGTCCTGATCCGGCTCCGCCCCCGGTTCTCCCTTCCGCTCTCGGACCTTCATCCTCTCAGGGTCACGAGTCTTCAGTGTCGCATGAATGGTCAATTACCAAACACTGCGTCTTCTGTGAGGCAACAAGAGGTTTGACGCAAAAAAAAAAGTCACGTGAGACGCACAAAGGACCAAGAAGTCTTTTCAGACCAAATCAGGATCAAGGTTGACAAGCGAATTTTTCGCTGTACTTTTTTTGTACTTGTGATATGTAACTCGCGCACCAACAGGTTTTGCACCGAGACGAATCCAGTTCAAGCGTGCGACGCGCTTCGATTTGGCGCTCTCAGCCCCGCTGGATGAGGGCCGGTTTTGTCGCGTCCCAGTACAGCGAGTACAACAGCGCAGCCGCCGCGTGTTTTTTACGCGCACAAAGCGGTATTGACGGCGGATCGACCGGGTTCGCGCGACGTGCGCTGCGGTGCGACGCGCGAGGTTGAGAGCGCGTCTCTACAACACAACAAACAAGAACACTTGTCAGTGTAGTCATGTGTATCCAACATTGACGAGCGGGACTGGTCTTTTTGACGCAGCATAGGCCGCGACAGACGAACGCCGTACAAAACAAGGACACATGTCAGTGAGGACACACGCTATCTTGAAACCTACCACAAACGAACATGTAATGTGCGCACAAAAAGCACAAAGGGGGCGAGAAAAATATCAAAGTCCGAAACAACGTGTTGGGTCCCAAGGCAGGGCTGCTGTGCACAGAAAGACGCCCCAGAGTGATTAGAATACACGCGCCGACGCGCAGCAGTGAGCGCGCGTAAAAAAGACCCGAGGAAAGAAAAATATGAGGTGAGCGGCCGGGGGAGAAATGGGTGAACTCGATATTCCACCTGTTTCCCCCGGTGAAGAGCCGTATTTACCTTCATGGATCTTCTGTGCAGGAAAACACAATGGAATTCAATGTGCTGTTCAACTGAGGCGGAGGTGCGCGAAAAGTTCGCAAACCAAGATTTTCCTGTCAAACACGTGTGTTTCTCTGTGCTTCAAAATGTTACAACAACCTTTTCCCGAAAATTGTGTCGGATGACATCGATCTTGTTGCTTGGCAACACACTGTCCACAAAGGTTTGGGTTGATGAGAAATGACCGCAACGGAAACTGGGGACCTGGTCAGTAGTTGTCGTTCCGCACATCGCGGTCAGACCCAGTTTCGCGTTAAATCCAAATGTCAACGTGTCTCGCTGGCTCAACGTGCAATTGCCTTTTTCAACGTCTTTCACACAGTCACACAGCCGAAAGTACCGGCAAAGATCTGCGTGGGTCTCTGTAAACTGCGTGTGTGAGAGAAGGGTGTGGTCTTCTGTCTCCGGATGTTCCCAGATGGACGTGGAGCGGCAGACGAGACTCCCGGAACGATCCACGGCCATGCAGCGCTGCGCTTGTGTTGCTTACAACTGCGCATAATTGATGCCCATGAGACAGGAAACCCAGCCCGTGTGTAAAAATCAGCCCGTTTCAGCTCCTGTAAAACGCCCTGTCCTCCACCCCCACGCGCGCCATTTTGGCAGTGAGAATGCGCCCTCTTGGTCAAAGCTGACTTTTTGGCCGTAAATTAGTCAAATCTTGACGGGCCTTGCGCATGCGCACACAGCTGGGGCACCCCGACCCAACCACACCCTACAGCGACAGGTCCCGAGGCAACACCCAGGTTCTCACGACTCTATTACTTCGCAATTAATCCGACCTGACAGAGGCTCATTCAGACACTTCTCACTGCGGTGGGACCCTCGCAACATTCAGCGCTTTTCAATAGCAACAGCGCTCCTCACGAACAGCCTCTCACGTTACTTTTTGACAGGCCCAGAGAATGTTCCTTTCTCTCCCACAGAAGCAAAGACTCGTAACACAAACACTTGTCACAGAGAAAGCTTGTTATCTCCCTTTTTGCACAGGAAAGGTGGTTCGCACATCATCTGGTCTCTGCGTGCCGAGGCCGCACCCAACATTTCAACCCCAATGCAAATTGTGGCACAATGGCGCAGTATCGCGTCTCTCGCTCACTGAGCACGCTCAATAGACCCCGGGATCCACCCGCACCTTTTTCTGCCCTCAAGTAGAAAATTTCATCAAAATTCCACAAAAACATCACGTTGAGGTGCCACGAGAAACCAAAGAAAGGTGGGGCCGCTTCCCTTTGCGTACTTTTTGTACTTACAAACACATTTACACGACATCTTTATTGAGGAAATCTTTCTGCTTCGAACGGCAATCAGTCCAACTGGGGCTGTTCGTGTTCTCAGGCCGAATGAACCACGAGCGAACAGCACAGGGACCGTGGTGCGGTCGACGCCCAAATCGAACACGCATTGACTCACCCTCCAAACCCATCATTTTTCAAGAAACAAAAAGGCGTCGAGTTCACGAACAACCTCGAACGAAACCAACCCGACGCACGCACGCTCAGCAGAACGTCGACAAAGTCACGAAACGAAACCAAAGATCTGACTCCCAGTTCGCTGGATCACGTTCATGCTCAGAATCAAAGGCAGAAAACAACTCAACAGTGGGTCAACGCAGAAACCTGGGTCCATCCTCGTCAAAACGGCTCGTCCCCAACATGTGACACGCAGTTGTGACGAGGGCAAAATTCAAGACAATGGCCAGTACTTCAGCTGGTACTTCTTTGTGTTTGACTCTGCGATGCAGCAAGACGAACAGGAGCGACAGACGCACAAGGAAACGTTATTTCTCGTGACTTCAATTTTCGGTGCGAAGATCCGTGAGTTCGTACTCAGTGCCCGGAGGCGCACCTCGCTCAGCAGCACTCAAAAAGTACTCATCCCGCATACTTGCATACTTCCTCTTATCATCAGCGCAATTAGGCGGTAAAAGCGTCGCTAGGCGCTGTTTGTTGCCCTGGTGATAATGAGCAGCTGCGCAGCGACACTTAACGACGCGCGTCATAATTACGCGTGACGCGCGCTCAAAACAACGCTGATCGAACGCTGCCAGATTCTGCGCAGTGGAGGAACGCAGAACGTTGAAGACAGGCGCGTCGCCAGGATCGTCGCCATTCAGATAGCGATGACACCCAGAGCACTGCGAGTACCCGCAGGGAGGTGGGAACCCTCTTCTCCACCAAACCCAGGGGGAAAGTTGATCGCAAGTGGCAGCACCCCCCTCCCTTGTGGGCTCTTTGCACTGCTGAGGGGAGTGGTCACCACATACGCACGCACACACACACACACAAACACACAAACACACACACACACACACACACACACACACCAAGAGACCAGGTGCTGCTGCTGCCTCAACCTGTTGCCTGTTGCCGAGAATTTCTTCAGATGCCCCCCCTCCCGAGCCCTGATCAGGGTGATTCGCCACTCTGTCACAGTCACCAACACAGAACGCAAGCTCAACGACTACGAAGGACGCGCCTGAGTAAAAACGCCCTGGATCGCGCGAGCATCTGTTTACCGGTCAGTGTAAACAAACTGCAATGTGCAGCTTCTCTGTCCATCGAGGGTCACTGATTAAAGGCGAGAAAACAGGCGGATCCGAGGAGGGGTGGAGCGGGGGCGGGGTGGAGCGGGGGGAGGGGTGGAGTGTGGTGGGGGAGGGGTGGAGTGGTGGGGTCCAAGGAGGGGTGGAGGGGGTCCGAGGCGTCCTGACTTTGTTGGTGACCATCAGTGGTTGGAGAGGCGCAAATCTGGGGGGGGGGGATAAGGGAGGTGCGGTCGGGGGTCAGGTCCTTCAGGCCCCAAGAAGAGGGTCCAGTTGGGAGAAGACCCGCATTGGACGTAAACACGGGGTGTCCCCTGGGAATGCGGCCTGCATGCAAAACCCGCTCGAATGAATTTTTTTCGAACCCAAATGGGAAAAAATCTCTTGCAGTGACTTTGATGATCAACCTCCTGTCTCAACCAACTGGAATTGTTTTCTTCAATACGCACATGTTCAAAAGGACAGTGTGTTCTTTCTCCGCTTCCATTTCCTTTTCTTTTTGACCAAAAGAAACCCTCACGTCTGCTGACACATTCATATCAAACGAGTGAAATTGAGCCGAGTGGAAGAAAACTTGATTTGCTCAGAGAATCAACTCAGAGATGCGTTTGCCCCCCAGACTGGCGATCTGTGTGGTGCGCAGGTCGGGTCGACCACAGGTCTGCGGTGGTTGGAGTCTTCGTGGGGTCACGTGACGGCTTCAGGGGTTCACGCTGAGTGCGTCACGCGCCGCGTCCCCGTCACGTCAGGGCGCGACGCGTCGCCCGGCGACGACGCACGGAACTGCCTCGAGTTGCGACACAAGCGCCGTGACTGAGACTCTTTCAGTGTGAACCAGCGCCGTGACTGAGACGCTTTCAGTGTGAACCAGCGCCGTGACTGAGACGCTTTCAGTGTGAACCAGTGCCGTGACTGAGACGCTTTCAGTGTGAACCAGCGCCGTGACTGAGACACATTCAGTGTGAACCAGCACCGTGACTGAGACACATTCAGTGTGAACCAGCACCATGACTGAGACACCTTCAGTGTGAACCAGCAGTATGACTGAGATGCTTTCAGTGTGAACCAGCACCATGACTGAGACACATTCAATGTGAACCAGTGCCGTGACTGAGCTGCCTTCAGTGTGAACCAGCGCCGTGACTGAGACACATTCAATGTGAACCAGTGCTGTGACTGAGATGCCTTCAGTGTGAACCAGCACCATGACTGAGACACATTCAATGTGAACCAGCGTTGTGACTGAGATGCCTTCAGTGTGAACCAGTGCCGTGACTGAGATGCCCTCAGTGTGAACCAGTGCCATGACTGAGACACATTCAGTGTGAACCAGCGCTGTGACTGAGATGCCTTCAGTGTGAACCAGCGCTGTGACTGAGATGCATTCAGTGTGAACCAGCAGCATGACTGAGATGCCTTCAGTGTGAACCAGCGCCGTGACTGAGACACTTTCAGTGTGAACCAGCAGTATGACTGAGATGCTTTCAGTGTGAACCAGCGCAGTGACTGAGACGCATTCAGTGTGAACCAGACCTCCGGGAGGTGACGGGAGATTGGGGTCTCATCTCACCCCGTCTGAATGAGTATCCCGCTGGTGACTACTCATCGTGCACTCGGTGAGTACCCCGCTGGTCAGTACTCATTAGAACCAGCCACTTAACGTGTCAGAGCCAAGTGATTGTTTGCACTGCGCTATGAGAACCAAACACTCGACCCGGTGGAGTGTTTTTGTTTCAAATTGAGTCCGAACGTGGGGTTTGTTTTGAGCAATGTAGTTCGAAAGTGTTTCAAACAAATCTCAATTTGACTGATGCAGATCGATTGATTGATTGATATTGAATGATTGCTCTCTTGACAACTGGACTGATTGATGTGGAGATTGACATGTGTTTCCCTCCTTTGAAAACGTTTCAAGATTGCGTGAGAAAACAAGTTTCACCCAAAAGCTTGTGTTTTCAAACCTATGCGGAACGATTTTCGCCGGTTCTTGGGACGTTTTCATCTTCTTATGGAACCCAAGTTCGCCACATTCAATGTGTGCTGCCAAAAACTTGAACAAATTTTCTTCACGCTGGCACAGAGGTGTGCAAAGCGCACGACAAAATTCAAACACTGGACACTCGTATTCAGGGGAGAGTCCCGAGTTGAAAAGGCCCAACCCCCCCCCCCCCCAGCGGATTGCAAGGTGCATGTTGATGCTGGTGCGCGAAAATTTGGGGCAGGATTTACTTGCGGTGAGGGGCGTCTGCACCCCTGGATCCGCACTGTCACTCGACAAATTCAAACTACGAGATCATGCACCAGAGATAAAACACGCATAATTGTTTGGCGTTCATATCAAACGGGGCATCGCGCCTCTGTCCCCCACGCAACCTCTCCGTTGCTAGACAACCCCTCCGTTGCTACGTCCGTTGCATAACGCGCGACGCACCTCGCGCCGGGAGGGCCACTCCGACTCTAAGTTTTTGACAGGTCGTCAAAACGATATTCATCATTTTCCATCTTTTCTGCATAACGAAATGTAATTAATCCTGGCGCGTCTGATGAGTGATCCGGGGGCGTGCTGTAAACACACGGTGCATCTCACCCCGCGTCCACAGCGTCTCCGTTTGAATCGGGAGCAGATCCAGGGCGCGGGCCCCATCCAGAACTCAGCCCTCCCGAAAGCTACAGGCAAACAGGTTTGAAGTTGAAGATTGCCCCGCCCCCACAAAAGGAAGCCGCCCCCGGTGCCAAAAAAAAACAAAGATCCGCCCCCGAAAATCCATCAAAAACGATGCTGAATTTCAAAACAGCCTTTGAGTGTGTGGACGGAAGCGGGTGCACCCCCCCCCCTTCAATTCGCTCAGAGAGGCTGTGGTTCTGCGGTTCCAGCACACGTCTGTTCTTCCCCCCTGCATTTGGTACATACACCAGAGCAAAACTTCCAGTTGGAAATTCCAGGTGGAAAGCAAAATCCGAAAATCTTTTGGTTGGACGTGGTACGTCGAGAAAAGACGTCAAGTTCAGACGTTGCGCGTCGAACATTTCGCGGATCGAGTCACACGTCATGCGTCGCACGTCCCTTATCTAACGTTCCACGTCAAATCTGACGTAGCACGTCGAAGCGACGTCAAAAACAGGACGTCGCCCTTGCATGAAACCAAGACTCAACTCTGTGTCTGCGTGACCACCTTTTCTCATGGGAACCAGTCGATGTGAACAAGTGGAAACATTTTCAAACGTGACCTGTGAACCGCATTTCAATTTATCAACGCGAATCAAACCCGCGCAGATTCTCCCTGGGGGGCGCGGCCATTTTTTCACCTGTTACACCCCGAGGCTATCGGAACGATCTGAGGGGAAAAAAGCCCCTTGATAACCAGGGGCGGATCCAGGGGGCCCAGGGGGCCCCTTTGTCGGCACTAGAAAATTTTCCGTTTGCCGCCTGTTTTTGCAACCACAATCTCAAGATTTCAAAATTTGTCAGCAAGATTTAGGACACATCCCCGCTGGGGACCTCCCTCTGAAACAAAACAAGCCCCCCCCCCGCCCAAAATGACACTACGGGCGCAAAACTTCAAAAATTTTCACCAAGTATTTTTGAGAATTTTTCCTGCCATGGAGTCACTCTTCTCTCTCTCTCTCTCTACCACAACCGGATGCGCCCCTCCCTCTTCATCACACCCGCCCCCCCCCCCGGATCCGCCCCTGGATTAAAACATATTTCGCAGGGTTGGAGCAGCGTGAGTGTGATGAGGCTCCGGGGTGGGGCCTGGTACCGAGATTGAAACGCCGCGTCCTATTCCCATAACAACCGAATCCAACACACAACATCACTTCTGTTTCAATTTTATATCGCTTTTCAGAATTTATCCCGTCAAGCGGAAAAAATCAACTCAACAGGCTCGAGTGACACCGACTCATGAATGAAATGCAGATGAAGATCAGGCTCAGTGATAAACCTGCACAGGTACAAGAGTCGAGATGCTGAGGCACACAGAGAAAATTGCTGCATTCAAAAACACAGCCGTACTTTCCCACTGTTTTCTTGCCAAGGAAAGTTCCAAAAAGCCCAGGCTGACCAGTGTTTGTTTGCACCTCGCAACCTGACATTCGATGCGTGACGCGTTGTGCACAGAAACGTGTGCTCGCCGACGTGTCCGAAGCGCCCGACGACGTGGACGCAACGCTTGACGCATCGTCCACGTCAACATCCACGCGTGCGCGTTCTTGCACGTGAGCGTGTTCCTTACGCAGAGACACACCGCAAGAAAAAATCGCCGAAGGTCGGAAATGAGGTTCTTGTTTTCCCCGCACGCACTGCTGCGGGCAAATCTCTGTTTCTTTGTGAATTGCCCCATCAAAGTTTCTGCTTCACAGGTGACCCCCCCCCTACAACACGTCCTCTCATGTCTGCACGACACAGCCACACCGCGCCCCAATCACACGGACACTGATGTGTAAAGTAGCGCAGAAATTGCGCACTTTTCCTCACATTTCTGTCGCAGCATATTGCCGAGATCATAAAGCTTTTACTGTGACACCATCCAATTCAACCAAAATTGCATTTTTGTTCTGAAACTAAAAACGACTCGAAATCGTCAGGTACATTATTTTCTCAAAATTCTGTTCATACTTGTGTCTGCATCCGGCCGTTGTGGATTCTCACGTAGATCTATTTGAAATAAAATGGACAAATTTGAAGAATAACAATTCTCACAAACGATTTTCAAAATTCAAACGCTGCGCTTTGTTGTGACGTAACGACGCAGCGTAACGACGCACAACGTTATGTTTTCGGTATATCACGTTCGCCAGCTGTGAAATTTTAATATTGGACACTTTGCACCAGTTTCCTCCGGGGCGGGCTGTGTTCAGCATAATCACCACCCTGACGCACATCTCAATACGCCTGTTGTCATGGGAACACCGAAGTGTTAGCTAACCCGACAGCGCAGGGGCGTGGGGCCGACTGCAGCAGAATTAGCAGTTGTTTTGTCCCTCCCTCTGTTCGTCTTTGAAAACTGAGGCGGGAGGGGTTGGGGGGGGGGGGGTTCCACCCGCGTGCGCTACGGTTTCCGATGGTGTTTCAGGGCGGACCAACGGGTGTCCCCCCCCCCCAAGGAGAAAACATTTGTATTTGGACGTTCTTTACATTTCCCCTGAAAAGCACAGATACACGCACACGCACTCAAATTTCGCCACCAGATGATTTTTTTTTCTGATTTTCACCAGCCTCCCCTTCAGAGACCCGTTGGTCCTTTGTTTCAAATTTTCCAAATTTCCGCAATCCACCTTCGTCGCCTTCAGCGAGCAGTTTCGCACCAACACTCCGCGCACTTTGTCTGGTAAAGGGACTCTGGAATCTATGTGCGCACATGTCTCGTCGCTGTGGCGCGTCTTGGTCAGTGTGCGCCCCCCACACGGAAGCCTCACCCTTCTCGCGTCTCCCTCCCAACCCTTTGTACGTGTTGCACCCCAGTTGCACAACGCACCCCCGGGGCGGGGGCTGACGGACCCACACGAACCCCTCACAAATCCCCCCTATTCACCCGCAAATCACCCTCCACAGCGACAGCAGCTCAAACATCAAGCAAATAAAAAAAACGCTTTTCTTTCCACTTCCATTGAACTTTATGAGGTTTTGTTGGAAAGTGACGCAACGATGTTTCAAAGGACTTTCCTCTCTTCTTTCCGTATTTTTCTCACCGTGAAGGATAAAACAACACGCCTCTCCTTCGCACCCGGTGCCATGGTTCCCTGTCGCCACGCCAACAACAATTTCAATATTCAACGACGCTCAGTTATTTCAGTTTGAGATCTCACAGACTGTCGACCAATTCAATTCCAAATTTGGTTCGAAAGTTCAGAAACTTCCTTGGTTGCACAATTTTCATCTTCTTTTGTGTGCTTTGGCAAAAAAATGGCGGAGCGCCACTTTTTGCGTTGTTTTTCTTGTCAGCTCTGTGAATGTGTCGGGTTTGATTTGATTTGAAAGGAAAAACATGAAACACAGCCGCAAGATTTGCTTTTCACCGACCTCGCAAAAACGTTTCCACGAAGATTGAATTTTTCAACGACGGAACCAACGCAGCACGGCAGGTCGCTCAGGACAAGTGCCGCCGACAAACTCATTGTGTTTCTCCTAACAGGCAGCACAGAAAAGTGCGTCGCAGAAAGAAACCAATTTCATACAAGTTTTTCAGAAGACTTTTGAAAAAAGAGTCACAAGTGTGGACTCAGGTGGATGGGCTCTTCTGTTTTGTCGCTTCTTCTGCGCCGCAGTGTAGAGAGTTTTGCGTTTCTCTGCGACACAGAAACTCAGAGCCTCGTCTGCTGCTCTCCGCTGTTTCTTCTGGTCAATTGAAGCAACGCAGACGGACGCAGAGAGCGCTGAGCGACGCAAGAAGACACGGCTCGAACAACGAAGCAAGAAAAAAATTGATCGGGATGAAAAATTTTGGGGGTCCCGCCTTCCAGACCGCTGCGCAGCAAATTCAAAATTCCCGCCCAGATTTGATTGAAGTTTTTCACACAGTGAGGGATAATCCTGTTATCCTGTAATCCCCTCCATAAAGCACATGTTATTTCAGTCCATTAGATTGAGAAATGTCTCCTGCTCCCCACACGCACATCTCGGCCTCGCTGTGACGCAACCTAACCGTCGCGATATCGGGTGGCAGGACGCATGCGCGGGACGCATATGCTGCGTCGTTTTTCACTGTCGTTTTCTCCGAGTAACATTGCGCAAGAAAAAATTGCCCATCACTTCCATATGGGAGGAAGAGAGGAATTGCAAAACGCCTCGAGTTCAAATCCCTCAAAGCGCATGACAGTGAAAATGGAATGAGATTCCTATTCAAATGCGTTGGACGGTTTTCAAATTCCTGGGGATGCGGGTCCTGTGGTTTTTGAATTCTTGAGACCTTTTAATTTTTAGTCCTTTTTGCTGCAAAAAATGTCGGGGTTTCACTTTTCTGTTCAGTTTGGCTGTGCTCTGGATGTGCCATTTGCAAAGCATATACTTTTGTTCAGTTCCTGCATGAGACTTTTTTTCTCTTCAAAAGGGAGCAAATTCAGAATCTCTCGACAAAAGGGAGTTCACATGACGTCGGATTCACGTCTGACCCAAGCGTCACGACGCAACGTCACCACGTCAGATGGCACGTCATTTTCTGTTGAGCCAGACTGACGTGGAAAAAGCGCGCACTCGTGAGTTTGACGTGATATTTTACGTCGTTGTGTCCATCAGCTCCAACGAAGTTTTCTGAACAGAGATCAACATCAACACTGTTTCTGTTCACACATTCGTCCGCCGGGTGGGCATGCCTTCACACAAACTCACTCACACACACGTACACGGACGTGTTCACACACACGCACACACACGCACACACACGCACACACACGCACACACACACACACACACAAACACACACACACGTGTTCACACATACGCACGGACCTCTATTCGCATTTCCCTGTGGGTCAGCCGAGGCGACCCCAGATGCAGTGGAACACGCGACGCAAAGCGGCAGTGCGCGGCACCGTGGAGGCCGGACGCGCTGAGCCGAAGCACGTGCAGCGACCGCAGAGGCTCCGAGAGTCATCTCCCGCCCATGGGCGCCATCGCAATGACCCTGAAAAACCTTCAGCGCCCAGGGAGTACGGGTGCGGGTGGATCTGCACCCCTGGATCCACGGGAGCTCCCCCCCCCCGCCCGCTCTTCCTCCCGCCCGCTCCCCCGGCCACACCAGCGCCTGTCGCAGGGGACCCTCCGAGGCCAACTCGCTGGGGCAAAAGGTCAGCATCACGATCAATTATGCGATCACACGTTTATTCGCGTCGGCACCGCGCAGGGAGAAGCACCGTACGTGACGGAGCGAATCCAGGGTCAGACGCCCCCCCCCCCCCCCGGGACCGGATCCCCGGAAGAAATTGAAAAGCGAGGAGATTATCCAGCTGATTTCCCTGTCAACAAACAAGACATCCTCCCCCAATACTGAGACATCAAGCGCACCAGTCTTTGCTTGTACCAGGGGGCGTGGGGAACGCAGGTCCCACCCTGGATCAGGTCCCCTCAGCACCGAGTCCTGGATGCACCCCTGCAGCACGCGGAAGAAGGGTTCTTCTGCGCGGACGCCTGCACTTGCAGTAATTCCCCTGCAGATTCCCAACGTCTCCCCAGGGGGCGCGCATCGCTTGCGCGCGAATCTTTTTTCGCTGCATCGCTTCGCGTAATGCGCGGCGCGCGCGTCTGAGGGTCGGGGTGACGCGGTGCAATGCGCGAAGCGTTCACGCCTCGTGCACACCGGACGCGTCACGCGTTGCGTCCGCGCTCAAGTCAGGCCGGGTTCACACCACGCGTCCACGCACAAACCAATCGGCGACTGTATTGTCGCTTGCGACGTTTTTGCCCATTTGCCGTTGAAATTGATCCAGCAAAATTCGACCCGGACTTGTCACAGACGTTTGCGCCACACGGTTCGTCCTCGTTTTGCCGCCATTGACTCGTAATAGAGTGGAAGATCCACTTTTGTTTTGTTTCATCACGGGGGCGGGCATTGAGGGTCTTGAATCCCAACTGGGGGATTGACTCCAGGATCTGACTGAGGTCTGACCCTGCACGATCCGGGGGGACGCAAAGTCACTGAATAATTCAACACATTTGACACGGATAGTGATATTTTCCGAGGGGTCGAGGCCCCCGCTGGATCCGCCTCTCCGTCCGGACTCAGACCCAGACTGGTCAGTTTCCGAGAAGCGCGTCGCGTGACTCAGCTTCCGCTCCGGTTCCAGTTCCGCCGAAAAAGACGCGAAAAACCCCAAAAAGCTGCAGCAAAATCGATGGATGAAGGCAGCCGAGAGATGAAGGCAGCCGAGAGATCGGAGGGAGGGGGAGGGGAGGGAGGGGGGGAGGAGGGGCGGCCCCCAGAGAAAACAATCGGAGAGGTCAGCCGGTCCTCCTCGTTTTTATTGATCGGGTGAGGAGGGGTCGCTCCTCAAATGACCAGTGTCCGGTGGCAAGACGCGTGCACTGGTCAACTCGAGGTCCTGTGTCTCGACATTTCACACACACACACACACACACACATACACACACACTCTCACACACGCACACACACACACACGCCTTGAATCTGCCGCACTTGTCAAAAGTGTATTTTGAAAATCTCGAAATGAAACAACAAATTACCTCAAGCCTCCCAAAAAACGCCAAAAAAATCCCCACATTTTTCAACTGACAAAGATCCTTTTTGCGCACAGCGGGACTGAGCGACTGTTTGCACACAGGGCGCGCTCCTCCCGATCCGAGTCGCGGCGCTTTGTCTCGCACGCACGTTCAGCAAACACAGCCCCGACACGGGTCACGAGCTGCGTTCACCCTCTTCTCTCAGCTCCACAAAAACCATGCATGATTTGAGCCCGTCTTGCGTTGACTCATTCACACTGGATGCGTCATGCGTTTGGCATGGCTTTACGTCGGGTGCGTCAAGCGTTCGTCCAGAAACACACAGGACGCGTCACGCGTTGAGCCTGATTCACACTGTGAGCGTTGTTGCCTGTTCAGGTCGGCCGGCGATGCGTTACTCGAGACGACGCGGAACGGGGACGCAGCGCAGGACGCGTCCAATGTGACGTGCGTCCAGGGCTTTCTTCTCCCCAGAACAGAACGCAACGCAGCACAAGTCGTGTCACGTGAGAACACGGGACGTGACACAACGACGCACTCTGCGTGACGTCACGACGTGCTGCGCCAGGACGCACTGCGTCACGTGGTGACAGGCTACGTGAGAACGCGCAGCGTGACGTCACGACATCACCTCGCCTCACACGACGCGTCCCGAGCCCCCGACACACACACGCACACACACACACGTTCACGCACACACACACGCACACACACACACCCCAGGCCCGCGCTTCCAAGTGACGCGTGCACGGCGATCAGCGAATGACCGCTGTCCGGCATTGTCCAGTGAGGGAATTAGGCTTCCCCGGACAGGCGGATTCGAGAGAAGGCACCGAGGCGAGTTAAGCCGTAATTCAGTTGCTGCCCAAATAAATTGCATTTGCGCACTCGGGGCGTCAACTTTTGCACTTTTCAACATTGGCCCGATTAGGAGAGGCGCGCTCGTGCGTTTAACAATCCCAACGAAAACGGCTGGGTGTGCGTGTGTGGTTTTGATAGGTGCACGCACACATGGGGCGTACTCGTGTGTGACAATGTGAGTACTCCTCAGTTTTTTTTTTTCTGGACAGAAGATTAAAATGGAGAGGGAAAGTAGAACCAGCGCCGCGCGGAAAATCACCGCGTGTGAAACAGCGACGAGTTCACTGTTGCCTGGCAGCGTGGCTGAACTCAACTTCACAATCAGACGGCTACGATCCGTATCTTCACAACTGTTGTTTTTCAGACACCGCGACACAAGATCGCGCCACGTTCATCTTGATCTTCTGGCGAAGTTGGAAAAGACGAAGAAGCTCATCTTCAGGCACGTTTGCAAAAACGTGTTTTTCTTTATTCAAGGCACTTTTGCAAAATCTGTAAAATCCCCAGTGAGATTGAGACGCAAGAATAACACACAGACTCGGAACCTCCGCACTCAGGAACGCGGAGCCTTGGAAAGAAAAAACATTCCAACGTCAACTCTGTCCCATCAGCAGGGCAAACCGAACCAGGTGAACACACGTTCATCTTCAGGAAGAAGACATTTTTCCTGTCTCAATTTTTTCCCCAACCAAAGGCGGGAATATGACCTTTGCAACGCTCAGAACTTCTGCTGGTCAAGCAACCGTTTCTCTTGGGCACCCAAAACGACCCTCAGAAGCAGAGCTCGGCGGAGCATGAGCAAGAACCACGCCCTTCTCGATCCAACACGAAAACCAGGCAGGGCAACTTTCCAAAACGTTGAAAACTTTCCAAACCCATCACCTCGGGGCGTCTCGCATTTTAATCTCTTCACCTCGCAACACGCACAGCGCTGAATGCGAATCACGACACACAATTGGCGCGAGGTCGCAAAATTCTGGCAGCACGCAAAAAGTAAGTCGGCGCAAGGGTTTTGGCCGCGCCCTGAAGATACAGGTGCGAGACGCTCAATCTGATCCCGAAACATGCCGCGCGGAGGGGGGGGGGCATTTGTGTGTGTGTGTGTGTGTGTGTGTGTGTGCGTGTGTGTGTGTGGTCTGTGTATGTGTCTGTGTGTGTCTGTGTCTGTGTGCGTGGGCACGGGTGTGTGTGTGTTTGCCCGTTCTGGCCACACACGTTTGTGTTTTCTGTGGCAGACACCTGACCGGCACAAGTTGTTCCTCGTCCAACTGACTTGCCTCCCTGGGTTCCCTGCACCAAATGGACACAAAACAAAACCTCCAGAACACTTTTCAGGTGGACCGAATCCTGGCGAACAACAAGGCTTGTCTACACACAAACAGAATCTCTACAACACTCCAGTCGTTCCCCGTTGGGACGGAGCGGCAGTAGAACCACACAAGGTTCCAGCTTCGTCGGTTTGTCCGGGCCACCCCTGCACACAGTCAGCGCACCGGGGGACCAAGCAACAGGGCGTTGCCGGGCGCCGCACTGCCCCGGGAACCAGGCAGGCGGAAACGACCGACCCGAACCGAACGACTCTCCCTTTGTCCGAAGAACTACTGAGCCTCTGAACTTCACAAAAAGGTGCAAAAGAGCGGCCCTTCTCAATGCATTTTTATGAATTGAATGACAATCTCAGCAGCTCTTCAGGCGAACACGCGAACCTCCCATTTCACGTCCGCGAGGAGTTTTTGAAAAGCACAAAAGGCCCCATCCTCGTCTTTTGTCGCTTCCATTCAGCATCGCTTGAAAACAAATTTGCGCTGAAAAACTCAAGAAGCGCCGAAATTCCTTTGAGAAGAATTTTGACGACTTGGAGGGTCACGCACGCCTCGCACGAAGTTTCTCTGCATCTTGACACAACGCCAGTGATCTGTGCCTCTCCCTCTACGAGTACACCACGATGGGGTGTGTTCGATTTGCGCACGTGCAGAACGCGCGGCGCATTGTGGATCACTGCGCGGCAGCAGCGTTCGCTGCTCAAGTCAAACACACCCACAACTGATCACGTTCCGTGACCGCACTTTACCAACGCAAATACATCAGCAGAAATAGAAAAACAACTTTTTCTCGAATTTTTGGTCGTGTGTATTCTATCACAGAGCGGAGGCAGTGGAGGCCCCTGCTGTACACCAGCCACAGCGCGAGCCACTTCAGACTCACAAAACCCTCTCAGATCTGTAGCGTAAACCACATTCACAGGAAGCCAAGACCGCAGCGCCACCGCTCGGCAAGTCTCCAAACTGCAACACCAGGGTCAAGTTCACGTCACAATCATGAATCCTCGTTCTGGCGTCACACGACGTCATCACGTTGTCATGTCACGTCGCCTCAAGAAATGACGTTTTGAAGCCACGTTGTTGCGTCACAATCATGAATCTCCAAGTAACGTTGTCACGTCGCGCCATGACATTACGGTTTGAAGCCACGTTGTCATTCCTTGTCATCACGTCACAACGTCACGTCGTGACATCACGTTTTAAGGCCACGTTGTCACGCGACACCAGGAACACGCAGATGACGTGTTTCTTGGCGCCGCCCTCTCCCAGCTGAGTGTGAAGCACGCGCGGGTCAGGCGTCCGACGTGCGGCACGAGAGCGTCCTCGTCGGGCCTCCGCTGCTCGTGGCGTCAGCACCGGATTCTCAGACACAGCCAAGGTTTGTCCGCGTGAGAACAACTTCAGCTGCGATCCACCCACAAACAGCACAGCGTTCCGTCGCCACACGTAAGCGTCGCGTGAACGATACAGTACGTGCACGTACCACGTTAAAGTCTGAAGTCGACGTGTGACGTCACGTCACGTCTTCTTCCGTTGATCCATCTTTGTTCAGGGAAAATCCTGAACAACTATGGACAGTGTCCGCACATTTCCAGTCGTTTTGTCACGTGATTCAGACGAAACTCCACGTGACCGAATGTTGTTGCTCCAAGTGTCACCGGAAGTAACAGACCGGAAGTGGAAGTGACTGACCGGAAGTTGGGCTGTCGCGACGTCAGGACGGCGAGGCTGAGCGCGTATTGAGGTCCATCATGGCGTCGAGGATGACGGACTCGTCGGCGGCGGCGTCGCCGGACAGCGCCGCCAGCGCGAAGGCGTCGCGCTGCTCGGGCGGGAGGCCGCAGCGCCCGTCCCAGTGCGCCTCGTGGTGAGAGTGCGACTGCAAACAACGTGCGGCGTCGCGTCAGCGGACCAACGTGCGTCACGCACAACGTGCATGAAATGAACGCACGTCACGCTCGACGGGGTCAGAAAAGTCACTGCCAACGTGGGCCAGATGACGTTTGTCAAACTCGACGTGGTTCAAAGTTTCACGCAGTTGACGTGGCTCAGATGAACGACTCACGTTCAACAGCCGTTACGTTCGACGTGTGTCACGTTTGATGTGGGTCACGTTTGACGTGGGTCACGTTTGAAGGCAGGCACGTTCAAAGCGACTGCACGCTGAGTTGGGTTCCATTTCTGTTGCGTTGCGTATGGCCTGTTTCACAACCAATGCGTCATGGGCAGAGTCGTTGTGTGCGTTGTGCCGCCACAGACCGAGAACTCACGGTTACTGATTGGGGCACTGAGAGGGGTACTGAAACGTACTCACCATCTCGACGTTGCGTCTCCACAGCGCCCCGCAGCGGCCGCTACAGATCGGGCAGACGCGACGCAGCGCGAACCCTCCGCACTCGAGGCAGTCGTGGCGACACTGCCCGTCCAGCCACACGCTCCAACACCTGCGCACACACAAACAACCGACGACAATGCTTCTCCGAGTCCAGTTTCAGAAGAAGTGCCAAGTTGCAGGCACGGAATACATGTAGCTCCTCCTGCACACAAGCGAGACAATCCTGTGGAGCCTCTTTCGTGTCAGATCCAACAGATACAATCGCAGAAGCGAACACAGAATTTAGACAAGAAGACTTGCCGGTGTGGACACGTCGCTGCGACACTTCACGCCACAGGAACCGGGACCCCCCCCCCCCTCCCAAAGAAAAAACAACCCCTCGGGCTCGCCCCTTCCCCCTTCCAAGATAACCAAATTTCCTGGGCTCCCCTCTCTTCACTTTGATGAATTTTCGGACTAGTTCATCCCCCCCCCCAGCCCGGGTGCTACTTACGACTGGCACGAGTTGGTCCTGCGCTGGTACTCGGGGCTCCGCACGAGCTCGTCCACCGCGCGCCGCGTGTACTCGGAGCGCTGCCGCTCGAACTCCTCCAGCGACACCCGCTCCGCGAAGGCGCGCGCCTCCTCCGGGGCGACGGCGCACGCCTCCCCCGCGGGGACCCGCTCCTCCCCCGGGGCCCCGCGCGCCTCTGCGACATCTGCGGGAACAGAGCGAACGGGGTTGAGTGTTCGTAGCAGGCACGAACAAAGCGCGCCACGTTGCGCAGGAAGGCGGGAAGGTTGTGTCCGAAACAGACATTTTTTACACAACGAAAGGAGTTCTTCAAAACCCGCAAAGCAAGAAACAAGATTTGAAGACCTGGTGTGCGTCTTTCGACCCACTTCGTGACCAACCTTTCCTGGTTTGAGTTTTTCAATTTGATTTGAAAATGTGCTCTTTAGGTGTCACGATGCACACACACACACACGCACGCACACACACACAACTACACGTACACGTACACACACACGCGCGCGCGTGAAAATTCCCTCTGGATTGTCCTGCCGAGAAAGTCACTCGCCCTTCCAAGCCAGTGGTGCTCAGAATTTCCACTCGCCCGGACGCATTTTCCACCAGCCCCAGGTTCGCTGGTGTGAAATCACACTCCGGAGTCAAAATCTGGAGTTGGGGCGCGGCGGGTCGAGTTACCGGGTCTGTGGTCCTGCTCCATCTCTGCGTCCTCCTCAGAGTCGGTGCCGCAGCCGCTGTCCCCGTCTCCCTTCACCAGGGGCTCTCCCGGGGCCTGCCACGCAGCTGCAAACAAGAACACACGTCAGTGGTGAGACGCGCCGCGTCGCTGTCTTCTTGCACCACGCAGTTCCCAGCCTCGCCGCTGACAGCAAGAAACCCGCCCTTCTGTTGTGACCTGCGATGCGGCTGAGTAGAGCGTGGTGCGCTTCTCTGGGGTTGTGCACAAACCGCAATGTTGTGGGAAAAATATCACTGCAGTTTGTGCGAAGTTGCTTGTCAAATTCCGAGCAACAAATTGTCGATCACCAGAAAGTGACGTTGTTCGGCCTGTTCCACACGACGCGTCGTGCGCTGTGTTTCCTTGTCCAAGTCAAAGTGCCACGCTGCCAAGTTCACACAACGTCCAATGAATGGACATCGACGCCAACACACGAAGCATCTGATGTGGATCAGACCCACAACCAACAATCTCAGGATGAATGTTGGACGAAGATAGGCCTGAGGTCACTGGTCGTTGTTCAACCAAATGAGTTACCTGGGGGTCCGCCCGGGCCCCACCCGACGCCCACGGGCCACTCGGCGTCGCCGCCCTGACCCTCCGGGGCGCCCCAGCCGCCGCCCGCCACGCCGTCCATCTCGTCCTCCATCTATCACCCTGAAACTGAAGCACACACCTTGGAAATTCGCACTTGCGCAGCAGACTTTTCCCAATGAGAACACTGTCAGTGGAGACATGCGCGCACACATGTCGCTTCAGGCCACATTGATGGACAACGCAAAAGAAAACAAGGCGAGAGAAAGTTTTGTCCAAAGTGTGGCCTGTCACACAACTCGTACCCCACACGGAAGATTGGTCTTTTCTTGGCTGAAAATAACCAAAACATTCACTTGAAAAAGGCAAAGCTGCAACAGGACACCCCCCCCCCCCCCGCGCGAGTTCCTCCGAGGAAGAAACTCAGACAGAAACAGCCAAAGATCGGAAAATCGTCCGGACCCAATGGAGTCGCACGAAGCCTGCAAGTCGGTCTGGACATGAGTCCTGGACAAACACAGATTTTTGCATATCTTTTGTTCTCAGGCCACGTTTGGATCATTACCTACTTCATTTCACAACAATCTTCAACAAATCTTGGTCAAACCAATGCTCGGTTTGACGTCGAAAACGAAGTCTGACAAAAGCAGACGAATTCGCCCGCCCAAATCTTTCAAATCCTTCATTATCGCTCAGGCTACAGCTTTCTTTTCCGGTGTTCAATTCACTGCAAGTACCATAACGACAGTCTCAGCAGATCTGCACACATACCTTGTCAATATGACAGGCAACGCGTCACTTGCTTACTCCAAACACTTTGCGCAAAACACATTGTTTGACGTTGCTCGTTTCCTTCGACCAACCTGGGCGCGCGGTTCGCCTGCAACATCCGGCCCGGAACATCCATTTCACTATCGCACAAAACTAGAACGCGCAAATGCGGGAAAATTGAACGTTTTGGTGCCAAATAATAACCGTTTGAAACATGATCAACTCCAGAGAGTGCTCTGGTTAGTAGTGTGCCTGATCTTTGTTGTTTTGTTCCTCAGCAAGTTCGTGGACCGATCAGGAAACCAACATGACGTCACAACGTCGTCGACAAGTTTTGACGTCACGTTGTTGCCATGACTCTCCGCGCAACGACGCTTCATTCCCAAGATGGCAACGAAGGTGAGCGGACGCGTGTTTGCGTATTTTTGAAAGAAAGCTTGAAATTCTGTTTGGTTTCGCTCTATTGTTTTTCTTTCTTGCACCAACCAAAGCGTGAATGTGACGTCCTCTTTCAGAAAGGAAATTTCGATCGAAATCCAAAGTTTGAAAGGAAACTTGTCAATTTCCTCTTCCGTCGATCTGAAACCGATTCCACGAGAAGAAATATTTCGGAATTCTTTACAATCAAAAGTCGATCTAATGTGAATTCGAACACAATTTCTTTGCTGTTTCTTTTCTGAGACTTAAGAATTTTCTGTTCTCACGAGTCAGATGAAAGATTCAGTCAGGAAGGGTGAGGAAAATGTGGGGAAATTCTGTTGCACGCGCTCGAACATGGACCTCAATTTTGAGTTCAGTGGAGCCAGGGAAATCCTAAAACCTCACAGCTCGTCACTCTCTTCAAGTTTGCGAAGACCTGTGCAAAACTTATCTTCACACAAAAGGACCCTGACCCTTTCCCCCGTACTTTGTGCTTCAGGTTATGTTCGCGAAAGCAGAGGTCCTCCAACACAGGTCTAGATCTACTTGGAGGGTGAACACTCACTCACTCACTCACTCACTCACTCACTCACTCACTCACTCACTCACTCACTCACTCACTCACTCACTCACTCACTCACTCACTCACTCACTCACTCACTCA
>JAAUXT010059226.1_pt1 | contig 31758 bp, 34 predicted proteins | sample 7278171 | NCBI WGS metagenome assembly JAAUXT01 (sample SAMN14350112, study PRJNA611818) | marine sediment metagenome | isolation source: surface marine sediment (1.8m) | place: French Polynesia: Moorea | collected 2018-08
ACAAAAGCGCATCTGCAGCTTGACTGGATGTGTAAAAAGATCGTACAGTGAACTCTGCAGAGCTTGTACTGGCCACTGGCTCTACCTGCTTTCCCCCCAGTCCTTTGACATTTGCTTTTGGCATTTTTCTTTCTCCATCCAGTCCAGTCAGTTGAAAATTTTCCCGGGCAATGAAAAAAATTTTTGCGCACTTCTCCTATGTCCAGAAAATCTGACGTCATGACGTGTTACGTCCATCCAGTGTGTCTGTTGTCATTTTTGAAATCCCGCCGTTCAGTGGCACCTCGTGCTGTCAGCCCGTTCAGCGCAGTGTGAACCCACCCTCAGCATAATTAGCCACCCAATCTCTCAAAACAAGCAGTACACACGGAGGAAAAGTCCCACAATTCACGCCCGCCCTGTTTTCTTCTTTCACAACTTGTTTTTCTTGCATATCTTGGTGTGAATACAGTCAAACCTTCTTCAGTTGAGCCGCGCATCCCAGTTGTCTCCAAACGCTTTTTTCCAGATGTCACAGATTCTCTTGGAACGTCGGGCAGAAAAGGTTTGACAAGTGGAAATTCTCCGTGTGCACCGTCGGATAGAGGCAGAAACATGGTACGCAAGAGCACTAATGTCTCACCATGTCAGAAGGATGAACTGTCAGTTCACCGAGATAAACTCAGGAATCGCAAGGAATTTTACGCTGATGCCTCGAGACGAACTTGTCACACAACGAGATTCCAGATGCGCAGTGTGATTCTGGCGACCAAAGACCCTCCCCAAACACCGAAAAAGGACAGATAGAAAATTGGTTCTGCTGTCACGCAACAAACAAATATTTTTTTTCGTGAGGTCAGATGTTTTCGAGAGGTCTAACCCGAGACCAAGCCCTGGATTCGTGGCAGCATGCAACAAAAATTGTGAGATTCGAATGCTTAGAATTTTCTTTTCCGCGTCACAAGTTCGTCTCAATTTCGTAAGTTGGTGCGAATTTGACGAGACGTTTATGTACCGGGCAAAGTGCGAGCACCCACTAAAACACAAACATGCAGTGCCTGAAGAAACCGCTTTTGTGGTGCAACATTGCAAGCAACGCAAACAAGCTGGTTGCAGTGTCAGGAGTGTATCCGAGCTCTGAACCCCACCCGTACTTCCAACATTTCGAAAGTTTTTTTTCCCACCCCAACGGGGTCCCGGAGATCGGGCCAGTCAAATCTCGGGTTCACCCCCGGTTGAGTCGGACAGGCGCGCAATCAGGTTGTCAGCATCAGCTTCTTGACAGCCTCTGTGAGCAGAAATCTTCATCCCCAACACTTCTATCAACTTTGCCACCAGACAAACCAGCAACTCCTCAGGAAGAAATTATGTGTGAAAACTCATTTTTCCTTTCACCTCGTGATCTCCGTAATGTTTCAGACCTCACACCACCAACACAAAAACGAAACTTCCCTTGTTCCATTTGTGAAGATTTGGTCCAAGTTCCCATGTCTAACACTTGTGATTTGGACGGAGTTCCGAGAAGAGCACATCGCCGACTGAAAATGATGCGAACGATGAGAGTAACAGCCATCACGAAAACCCAAAGCTATGAGGAGAGCAAATTTTCACATCACATCAAACTCTGACAGCATTTGCCCGCTGAAGACAAGCAAACAACTGGAAAATAACGTGTCGAGCTTACCTTTTCTGACGAAGCGACCACCTGCAGTCTGTCGTTCTTTCGGCGAAAACAAAGCGAAATGCGATTGCGCCAGGATTTATACTCAGAGCCTGGAAACGTCAATCACACGTTTCGCAATGTTCCACCATCGTTTTGTGAGCCATTGCACAATTCCTACCCGTCTTTGCAACGTTTTGATTGGCTGTACTCAACACAAATCATTGACCTTGCGTTGCACAACATTTCGCCATCGTTGTGATGACTCACCCTGTGGCGGGAACTCTTCTCCGCGGTGCTGACATCTCGAGTCGCGCTGCGCCTCCGCTGATTGGACGTTGCGCAACACGCAACACGCGCTTCGTGCAACGTCAGCCGGACGTCGGTCTCGAAATTTCGTGAAGTTGTTGTGTGGGACACAGTTTACGTCCACATAACGATTTGAGCAGCAGTACATATCACACTGTTCCAAGTGTTTCTCGATTCTACCACAAGCCGATCGGGAAATAACAAGGGTAAGTGACTGGTTTGTTTTTACTTTGTTGCCTGTAGACCTCTAGACGACATCCATTTCATTCCATTGCAGCGGATCCACCTGTGCGATGTCCCGGTGTGTTTTTTGTGGCACGAAATGAACAAACCAAACACTCAGGTGACCATTGTTGAGAGAAGTTTGTCATAAGCAGCGCACTGAAAGCTTGCCTGTCATATTTTGTACCCGGTCTGTGACGCAAACATCGCAAGAATGCGGCTCTCCGAAAGCGCATTTGTGCAATAGGTCCATGAACATTGTGCTTAAAAAATGAGTGCGAGAGTTCTGGATCTATTTCTGCATGCGCACTGTTTGTGGTCATTTTCGCAATTGTTGACATTTCGAGAAAAAAAAAACCAACAAGATTTCGTTACAGAAACGTTCAATATGGTTGGAAGGAAGACCAAGTCATCAGCTCTGCGCGCGACCACGTTGGGCCTTGTGTAAGAAAACGCGTTTCTCGGTCTTTGTGTTGAGTCCGTGCTCAGTCTCACCGCGCGTGAATACACTGGCTCCACGATGTTGCAACCCGACGTGCAACATTCTTGTGTTGGTCTTTATCTTGTGTGCCATCTGGGATGAAAGGTGGTCGGTGGAAATTTCGAAATGTCTTTTTTCAGCTGAGCCAGCAGTGTGTCTTTCCCCAATTGTAAATTCGTCGAACAAATTATATCTCCAGGTGTGACCAAGGATGGCACCACAAGTTGGTCTTGAGCGGACCGTCGAGCAGGAGAACGTCACGCCGGTGACCAACGAAACTGAGGCGAATGCCGTCAACCACCGTGACTCTGCCGACGTAGACGACGCGAAGCCGAGTACGTCGACCGCGGCCGGGCGCAGCTCGAGACGCCGTCGGCGAAGATCACGCAGCAGATCCTCGTTCTCTAGGTCGCCGTCTTCAGACAGCTCCAGTGATTCGAGTCGCTCCAGGTGAGACTATACACGTGCACTGCACACTGCATGTTGGCGCAACATGTCTGTAACGTTGTGTGCGAATACGAGTCATGCCCGTTCGACAGAAACGACCAGCTAAACAAATGTGACAAAAACATTGGTTTGTTTGTCTCTATCAGTTCCGGATCCCGCAGCAGGTCAAGGACCCCACGACGCCATCTTGGGGGCGGCAGGAGTCGGCATGCAGACCGCCGCGACCGCAGTCGGACGTTGCTGCGCGGCACTTGCAGAAACAGCCGCGGGTCGGACGGCCGCAGCAGCAGTTCCAGCAGCTGGAGCAGGTCGCGAAGCCCGCACTGGAGGCGCCGCCGGGACTCGGTCAGTCCAGGGCGGAGGCGCTGGCGCCGGGACTCGAGGACCCCCAGTCCGCTCCCGAGGTACTACCGAGGCTACGGAGTACCCTGGAGGCGGCGTTGGGCCCGGTCCCCGCATAGGTACTACGGACGGTTCGGAGCGCCCTGGAGGCGCCGCAGCCCGTCGCCCGTCAGGAGGCGCTACAGGCGCAGGTCGTATTCAAGGTCGAGGTCACGATCCAACTCGCCTGTGCGCACATACCGCAGGAACAGATCAAGGTCCAGGTCCAGAAGTGACAGAGTACGGCCGGACAATCCTCGGAGTCGCTCTCCCTCTCCAAAGGGAGACCTGAGGGACATGTCGCCGAACTCGCGAAAAGCCGTGGAGACCATTAGAAATCTGATCAGTTTGTAAAGGAACTTTCGGTGGTTCCACGCATGATGGTTTGTGTTCAGATAATTCTGTGTTGTGGTTACCTGACGAGCTGTACATAACGGAACACTGCAAAATTTCACTGTTTGTTCGTTACACTGGGACTGAGTTTCAAATGTATTGTGTTGCGTGGGGTGGGCTCGGGTCCTCGCGGCACCCCCGGGCCACCCGTGGGCACCTCACAAAGTACCTTTCCTCTATGCAACTCAATCAAGCTCCCACACTATAGCTAAAGCAAACTAACTCATTGTGTAGAATTCTCAACACACTGGACCACATTTATTATCCTTATGTATTTCGTCTAACCATTCAATTCAATAGCTAATCACAATAACCCCAAGCTGCTGATGGCTCAGCTTATTATACCCTGACTACCTCAGGGTACTCTTGCAGGTGAAGCTCTACAGCTTCAAGCAGGGTTGGTGGGAAGGTTCAGTTACGAGTGAAAAACATGCGGTTTCACACGTAACAATTGAATTCAACGGTTGCAAAGAAATGTACGCGCACATGACGGGTCAAGTTTCCCATTTCACCCCAGGTGCAACGAAATGACACATGGGCTTACCCAGATGTGGAGACCTGGCCATTTCATGTACAGCCTCCTCTCCATGCAGTGAGGTCGTTTGCCGAACCTGGCTGGTGCATTCTTTGTGGTCGATTCTTGTTGCTCATTCATGTGATGAGGCACTGTTTCGGCGACTCTCGTGAGCGCTTTTCTGACAGCTAAGACACCCAGTATTTTGTTGAAAAAACTCCAATTTTGTTATGCAGAGAGGACGTTTGGTGTGTACATACGTATATTTGTGTTCAACTTGTGACGTTCACTGTACGCAACATACAGTTACAAATTCTTCAGGGTGGAACAAATAAAACCTTTTCACCAAGAAATGATTTTGAAATTTGTTTTTGTTTCGTGCACATGTTGATCAAGTGCGAACGCTTTCGTTTTGGACTTCTCGTACTCGTATGTGCAGAGCAGCAAAGTTCTTCCGTCTTCACTAGCATTCGCGACGTGGGTTCGTTCAAATGTTCACGGAAACAATCACAGCAAATTTCATTTGGGTTGGAAAAAACATTTTCTCAGTTGCACGAAAACTTCGTCTTTCATCTTGCAAAATTGGTCTCTGCTGCAAAACCGGCTCAAGTCAGTCACGGCGCTGTTTCTGGAAAAAGCCAGCAGAACGTGTCCAAATTGATGGGACTGAACAACCTGGGTCTTCGCCCTCTGCGGCATCAAGTTGACAACTGGTGCGAATCTCATGGAGATCACCCACCCAGGACAAACAAGTTCAGCAAGATCTATATCTTTGATTGAAAGGGAGGGTGAAGAAGATTTTTTTGAAAAATAAATAAATTCGAAACCTCCAACACGATGCCTTTCCTTTGGCAGAGAGCCCAGGTCCCAACTCACTGCATGGCACTGAGAAAGATACTTGGATCAATTCTCTGACTGATTCGTGCACAGGTATGACCTGGATGTGTTTTGTTGGAGTAAAATTTATGGGTCTGGATCCGTCGCCAATGACGAAAACAATGTTCGCTGACTTCACGCTGTGCTGTCAGACCTGTGTTTGTTCTCTTCGAGTTTTCAGCGTTGCAATGGGCCAAAACGTTCAGTCATATTCCCTTGTCCATTGGACCTCTTCGGAAAGCAGCACAGCTTTTTCTTCTTTGAATCCTCTGTACGGTCAACAGTAACTCCGTTCTTTGAAGGCATCTGTGGTACTTATGTCTTTGCTTTTCCATTTCGCGAATTTTCATCTGCGACACTCTGTCTCCGTCGCTGAATGTCATTTCCGGTGCTGCGTGACGTGACGCTGTCGAGGAGAGAACCAGTGCGACCGGGCGCGGCGGCCGGGCGCCGCCGACACTCGAGCTGCAGGATTCTGCGACTCAGCTTCTGGTCGGTGCTCGACTGCTCGGACGCCAGACGAGCGATTCGCGTCTGCAGAGTGTCAAGAGCGGTGCCCAGGCGACGCAGGTTCTTCTCCAACTGTTCGCTTTCAGCTTGTTGCCTGGCTTCCATTTGTTCGTCGAAAAGACCGTTTACTTGCAGCAACTGGCGGCCACGAGCCATGAGCGACTTTTTAGCAGCAGGATATTCTGCCAAGGCCTCCCACAGGTCATCTTTGGAAAGTACGAAAATATCCGAATAGCCCAAGCTTCGGATGTTTGCAGTTCTACGATTTCCATTTTTGTTTCCAATGATGTTCAGAATGCTGATTTCACCAAACACACTCCCTTCTGTCAGTTTGGCATAGACTGTTTTGCTGTCTTCACTAACGACGGAAAGAGACCCATTTTTCACAATGTACATTTCCCTGCCGATGTCTCCTTTCCTGCACACATAATCACCTGGGCTGAAGACAATCAATCTCAACTTCAGGACAAGTTCCCCCAAAAGACCTGGTTCACAGTCCTTGAAGAGCTCGACTCTTTTCAATGTTTCCAAGTGCACGTGGATGGCGATTTCAGCCTTCAGTCTGTCTGGTAAATAAGCGAGCACCTCTTCCTCAGAGACGGACTGCTTGTTTGACCACAAGTAATCAAACCACGTTATAACTCTCTTTTCAAGACGTTTGTCCACCTTGCGAATTTCCATAAATTTCTTGATTTCATCCATCCTGTGAAAGAATTGAGATCTAGCGACATTCATGCTGGTGATCATGCTTCCAACGTCGCCAACAATTGTTGCAAAGATGAGCACCCCAATGAGAAAGTCCAGAGTAACAAAGATGTATTCCACATCAAGGACTGGCCACTCTGTTTCTCCGACTGTGGTGAGGGTCAGCGTGGACCAATAGAAGCTGTAAATGTACATTCTGAAGAGAGTGCCATTCTTTCCCTCCAGCGCAGGATAAACCCATGTGTCGGATCCGAACCCGAGCCAATTGCTAATCTGCAAAAATGAAGAAACAAGAAACACGTTCCACTGTCGTGTCCTGTGAATGCGAAATCACTGAGGCAGGGTTCGAAGTGGAAATTGAACGCTCATGTGAACAGTCGAACCGGTGACTCGACTTCTGGTGGCCATTTTGCGGTGGCGAAATCGAGTGACGTGAGGTCCCCAATCGAGGCTGTTTCCTTCATTCGTGTACTCGTACGCACCTGGAAGTAGACGCACGCGTTCCAGTGGATGATGACGAGTAGGTACCAGACGAGGTTCCAGATTCGGAACAAGTTCGGGTAGCTCGTTCTCGTCTCCGTCCGGTCGAAGAACTCCATGAGGCGAGGCGCGCGCAGCAGCCGGTTGAAGCGGAGGTAGACCGCGTCCACACCCAGAGCCAGGTACGCCAGGTCCGTCGGCAGGATGCTGATGACGTCGCACCAGAAAATCCACTTTTTTCGCGCGTAGCGCATGATCAGCTTCAATGAGTCAGATACCAGCAAACCTTGCTCCAGGTAACCTGATGAAGACACAGATCAGTCAAGAAACGCAAAAAGGGAGAGCTACGTGCTCTGTCATAACCACAAACGAGACGTCATCGTCATAAAACATGCAATTTTGCGTTCGCTGCGCTGAAGACTTGTTTGTACAAAGCCCCCTTCAGCATTGGGGAATTCGAACACAAGCCCCATGGAACAGAAGTGAAAGGCTCCGTCTGTGTGCCTGTGGGCCGAATCTGTGCTGCACGGTCAGCACGAACGCATGGACAACATGAACAAATGTGCAAGTGAAATATTTGTACTCGTAACTTTTCCCTTCTGAATGCACAAACAGGTGCCTGCTGTGGGTGTGAAAATGTGAAAATCGGAAGAGGAAACTAAATTCCTTGTGCGAATTTTTTACTTCCAGAAGTACGTATGTACATGTCTTTGAAACAAATATGTACAAGTTTCGGTACAAAACAAAAAAGAAAACTTCCACTACGGTATCTCATCCCCGCGTTTGTGGAGTTTTCCCCCTTCAAAAGCGCGAAAAACTGACATAGCGACGGAGAGGAAGAAAGTTTCCACTGTCGTACATTTCGGTTTGCTTCATTCTCAGTGTCTTGGCTTTCGTTGAGGACTTCCCTGCTTGTAAAAAAGCATCAAAGAAAAGGTACAGGAATTCCTGGGTGTTGGCACAAAACGTACTCGTACCATGGATGAACCGACAAAATCTAGTCACTAAAATTTCCGTTTTAAAGCTCGCAAAGGGGGTAAGGTTGACCTCACTCGTGCGTGTGTTGGTTTCAAAACTGACACCAAGTCTGTGTCAGTCTCAAAAAATCTTTGTAAACACCGCAAAACAGGACACACATCATCTGGCGGGCGTGGGCACATGGAGACCACACTTCGAAGATCATTGACAAAAATTCGTTTTGGCCTCAGTCCCCGGGAATGCCACAAGGAAGAAAGTCTATGAACAAGCAGTTGTTTTCAACACGTCACAGACGAAAGGTACCGTCCACAGATCCGTGTCTACGTTTGTGCAGAACAGCGATGCATACGCTCCTGTGGCGTGATTGTTTTCAATTGTCTCGAAGCGGCTTCAACAGTGTGATGGTGTCAACATTTTCACGCGTCGTTGTTTTGTGTCTGTTTGAGTGGCTTCGATGCTCAATTAAAACTCAAAAATATCTACAGTGTACATGATGTTCTTTGCAAAGAACTGACAGGAAACGACAACATGTCTTTGTATAGCAAATGTACCACATTGTGTAAAATTGCAGCAAACACTTCAAGGCAAACATGCATGGACGGGAATGGATACCTTTTGGAAGGATTCGCGTGACTTACAGGCATTTCCTGTTTCGCAGCAAGATACCGTACATTGCATTTCACTGCAAGAAAGGTTTTGTTCTGAGAATTTGAAAAGTATCTGACAATAGCAGGTCTGAATTCATCTGGTTGATGGGGAGTTCTTCAAAACTGCTATCGCGCCAAAATTGGAGCAGAAGCGCAAGACTGTGGAAGGCGCGAACAACATGCATCCTTGAGTGAGTAAAAACCGAGCGGATTGTCGTTCGCACGACCAGCCTCATTGACCAGTTTTAGGCCGTTTTGTTGTTGGGTGGAGTTCTCGCTGCGTTTGGGTCGGGAACTCGCAGTGAGTCTTTCTTCACCTCATCCTCTTTTGACTCTTCTGCAGATGTCTGCTGTTCGCCAGTGTCCGGTCTGGCACTGGACGCTGTTGAGAACCCGAAACTCTGGTTCTCAAGCTTGGTGACCCTCTGCTTGAGCTTGGCCTGAGCGCTGTTGAACTCCCCGAGAAGTCGAGCGAATCTCGTCTGCAGACTGTCCACTGCCGTGTCCATCCTCTCCATCTTCTGCTCCGTAGTCTCCTGCTCCAGATCCTGTTTCTTGGCCAGCTCTTCGTCCAACAGATTGTCCTTCATCAGGATCTGTCTTCCTCTGTCGATCAGCTTCTTCTTGGCTTCAGGGTACTCCTGCAGGGCATCCCACAGATCTGATTTGGAGAGCACGAACAGGTCCGAGTATCCAACGCTTCTGATGTTGGCAGTTCGGCGGTTTCCATTTTTGTTGCCCACGATGTTGAGGATACTAAGCTCTCCAAACACAGCCCCATCACTGAGTGTCACAAAGACAGTTTTTCCATCTGCCCCAACCACAACAATTTTACCCCTCTTCAGAATGTACATCTCTTTCCCAATGTCTCCCTTTCTGCATATGTAATCTCCAGGACTGTACACTGAAAGCTTCAGCTTCAACACGAGTTCGACCAAGAGACCGGGCTCTGCATCTTGAAAAATTGCGACCCGCCGCAAAGTCTCAATGTGAACATGAATGGCTATTTCAGCCTTCAACTTCTCAGGCAAGCTTCCCAAAACAGCATCTTCATCAAGTGATTGCTTGTTGGACCAGAGGTAATCAAACCATTTGATGACTCTCTTTTCCAAATCCTTGCTCACTTTTCGGATTTCCATGTATTGCTTCACTCCGTCCATTCGATGTTGGAACTCAGCTCGTGCTTGGTTCATGTTTGTGATCATGCTACCGACATTACCAACGATCGTAGCAAAGATCAAGACACCCACCAGAAAATCTAAAGTGACAAACACAAACTCAAAATCTGTCTCCGGCCAAGGAGTCTCTCCGATGGTGGTGAGAGTCAGGGTGGACCAGTAGAAGCTGTACACGTACATCCTGGTGAGTGTCTCCAGGGCAGGATCGTTTTCATTCGATGGATACACCCAGCCGTCATTCCCAAATCCAACCCATTTGGAAATTTGAAAGAAAATGCAGCCATTCCAATGGATAATTATTATAATATACAAAACGAGGTTGGTGATTCGGAAAATGTTTGGGTAGTTGGTGACTGTCTCGGTTCTTTCAAAGAACTCGAAGAGTCTGCCGAGGCGGAAGAGACGGTTGATGCGGACGATGGTGGCGTTGAGGCCGAACGGGAAGTAGAGGACGTCGGTCGGGAAGATAGAGATGAAGTCCCACCTGAAGAGCCACTTCTTCATGTAGTTCTTGCGCAGCATGACCGTGTCTGTGACCTGCAGGCCCTGCTCCAGGTACACTGCAATGCAGACGGCAAGTGATTTTCTTCTGACTCTTCGTGGTGTGGTCATGCTCTGACCAAGAAACAAAACAAACCAGTTTTCAGACAAAAACGTCTGTTGTCAATGTTCCTTTCGTCGCGTATCGGGGAAAAGATCTGAGAAGAGAACATGACCAAGCACTTTTTTGAGAGGATTGCACTCTCTGCAAACGTTCTGAGAGCTGCAGGCGACAATCCTTTCAACGGAGAATTGATTTTGCGCAGAAATTCGTAAGTTTGAGTTGTGTTCGGTGAACCCTGAACAAATCTGAGCGCGTCAATTACAACGACATTGTCCAAAAGAAATGAATTTGTTTTGGCACAAATGTGCAGCTTTGGTGACAAGAGCAGCTCTTCGTTTCTGTTGTGAATTCACGTGTTTCAAACGAGTGTACAAGCTTCTGTTTGAGAAATCCAGTTCTACCCATGCTGCAGGAACACTTCAGCCTGACACATTCATGCAGAGAATTTAAACCGTGATATTTTCCCACTGTCAAAGTTTACCCAAAGACGACCAGAACCACACACAGAACGATGGTCAAAGCAGATCTTTTTGAACTGTAAGTACTGAGTGTCTGCATTCACAATCCCGAGCCGATTGCACGATCAGTTTGACTGGCGAATGGTCTGCAAGTCTGTGAGACAGTTCCTGAGGCAGAGAAATAGTCGTTCTGTGCCACTGTTCATCGCTGCGTTAGCTCCACATCGATGCAACACAGTCAACGGAACCAACACTTCCAAGCAACCCAATCAGAATGTTCTTGTGACCACTGCGTCCTGTGGGGCATCGATGCGAAAGCAACTCAACGGTGCACGTGAAATGCGTTGGGTCTTACCATGCATGCGCAGAGTGAGTGCAGCGGCCGCGCGGACAAACTACAGCAGCGACTCCACAGTGGGCTGTGTCTAAACAAGCGCTCGAGTCAGAATAGTGCAGCTGCGCGAAGCTTTGCGATCGCGCTTGCTTCAGTGAAAATGAAACTAAAAGTGAAAAGTGTCGCAGGCTCTATAAAACTCAAGTTACGAGTACGAATGGCGTGTGAGTAAAACCTGCCGCACTATGCGCATGCACCGCATCGCGCTTTGTCGAAACAATCCATGCGTGTTAGTACGAGTAGCCAAACCATATGAGGAGGTGGGACCTTCACTTTGCGACATAAGTGCTGCAAGAGTCAGCTAATGCCTGATGGTGTGTTGTTGAGAAAGTACGTATGGTCAGAAACAATCGCGAAATGAAGGTTCCACTCCTTGTTGATATCTATGGTGAGAAAAACAATGGTGTCAAATTGGCCGACTTTGTGCAGAAGGCTGTCGCGCAAACGAGAGTGAAGATGACTGAAACAGAAACAGACAGGCGCGTGTGCTAGTTCTACGAGAAAGCAAGTGCGCTGGGCTGTCGCAAAGAGATTCAATTCACGCTGTTTCGTTTTGGGTTTGGTCCGCTACTGATATTGTCTGAATGAGTGTCGCTCCAGCAGAACCCTCCGACAGTCACGCGCGTGGGCGTGAAAAAGGGACCGCAGGTCCAGCGAGTTCAGATCAACGTGACTCATCACAAAAAGTCCGCGTCATTTTCGCCACTCTGACCCTTCTTGTTTTTGGCAACCAGGACTTTACCTGTTCTCACTTGGACGAACATGTCGATCAAGTAGATGATATCACAAATGTAGTCCATGATGATCCAGAAGACGAGGTACCCGTCCTGCAGCTTCCAGAAGACGGCGCGCGCGATGATGAGCACGAGGTTGTACATGACGGCGATCGAGATGACGCCGAGCCAGCGGTAATACATGTTCGACGAGGGGTCGATCGTCCACGTCTTCAGGACTCTGAGGGAATCACGCGACAAACGTGAACACATTGAACGCTCTCGCGACTATGAGGATCCGCACGTCGAATATATATTTGCGAAACGTACGACAGCGCGGATTTCTCCTCTTTGTCGTCGGCGGCGGCTCCGGGCCCGGCCATCGCGAAGCGCTCGAGGAAGGAGTCGGGGCGCGCCTCCGGCTCGTCCTTCTTCTGCCCCGTCGCCCACGTCCGCATCGCCTGCGGGAGCAGAGGAGCCTCGGTGAACTCACACGCGAACACGTCCACCTTGACTTTTGGTGCAAGGTCGCTGCGCATTGTCTTTCTTCGCGATGTCGTTCAGAACTGGACAAGTTCCACTTCATCTTCGTGGGCAGAACACGACAGCCTTTGGCAACTGTCTGCAACGTGCTGGTTCCTTTGTCTTTGTCACAGTTTTCAGGCAATAAGAACTCTTTTCTATTTCATCTCACAAAAAAGAGCACACACAGAACGAGGAAACATAAAACAGGTTTCCAGTTTTTGACTGACAACAAAATTTTAGAACAAACGATGCAAATGTCTCTTGATGTGTGGAACGAACAAAACTGGTAGCCCGAAAAGAAAACCCTGAATCACCAGGTTGGCATGGAAACCGTAGCTTCGGTTGCATGCAACATTCAAGGTCCGCTGTCTTTGAACCTGTGCCAGTTTTAAATCAGCCTTTTGTGTGTGTTGTTGTTGCCACCAGACAGGGAGACAGGAATCTTGAGTACGTGCGGATCAGTTTCTCTCTCGCACTTGGACAAAGATCAGTCAGTTCAAATTTATGGGTTGATGACCAGTTGTGCTCCACACTGTTTCCATGGTCTTTGTCGCCGTTGCGTAGACCACAGTTCAAAACACCTTGATTGTTTCTGCTTTCACCTTCAGTGCAAAATCACAGACCAAAGCCAAACTTTTCCACACAGACAAACCTGCAATTTTCCCGTTGTTAACTTTAAGGAATTTCCCTCTTTTGTTGTTTGGAGGATTCAAGTATCGCCAAGAAAACTTTGAAACGTGAAGGTACCCTTTTTATACAGAAACGGAGGAGTGCTGTCTGTCAATGAAAACGAAGGAATGCTCAAGTTTGTACATGTGTTGTTCGTTTGCATCTGCCAAAAAAGCATGCACAGAGCCGCGTCAGTCGATACGGGTACCTTGACGAAGAACAACAAACCCCTAATAGTCATTTGAGATGAAAGTCAGTGCTTTAGAAGTGTTGCTATGGCGACCAGGTAAAGAGATTTTTCTCCAAGACATCCCTTATTGACAAAGAAACCGGGTTCGTCATCCTCAGAGGCAACTGTTGCGAGGCAGGTAGAAGCTGTGGCTGCCAGGTTCCTGTTCTGTCGCTCGCATTCGCGACTTCACGACGTTTCTTTTCAGCAGCCGGAAGGAAGTTTCATCGTCACTGCAGTCAGCTGATCTTTGTGCTGGTGGTTCTGAGAGCGAAAGTTCGAATCTGAATTCCTTTTTATTCTTGTCCTCCCTCCCCCAGAAGTTTTCTAGAGCCACGTGGGTCAACACAAAAAAGTCGCTTTTTTGGAAGTGTGAGACGATGACATTCTTGTCCAAGCCGATTGAAAGGCCGAAGCGGCTGAGACAAGATTATTTGACTTGAAAGCTGTGCATTGGGTGAATACTGATGCTCAACAGTTTTCCAGCGTTGCTATCAATTTTAGTCAAAGCTCTGGATTTGGGTTTCGGTTTCGGCCTTTTTGTTCTTTTGGATTTGGCGTTGTCGTCGGGTTCCAACGAAGCAGGGGCTTCAATGGACTGACTCGGTTTGAGAACGGTGGGAACGAAAACCAGCAAATGACGCGTGTGCTCGTCGTCCGGAAAGTTCCGCGCTCGACGCCCACAGTTCACCTGTGTTTTCAGGCATCGGAAGCAACTTTATCACCTTGTGCAGCCATTCTCCGTCACGTCAAGGTCTTGGGACTACAGAGGCTTGATAGCCATATATCGTGATTCTAAAGTGGACAACGAACGTCAAAGCTGGAAAGAGCGAACAACAATGTTCCGTACCGTGAAAGGATCGAATTGTTTTTTGCCCCAGAAAGCAGAAATGAGAAATTGGCCAGTCTCCCCAGTCTCCACTCATTTGGTGGACATTTTGCCTATGTAGCCGGAGTTTTGTGCAAACAGAGGTGCATTAGGAAGAGAGATCCCCCAAAGAGCAATCCATACCGCGATTTGCTCAGACCACTCAAGTTGCATCCATAGTGTACTGCGTGCTGAAGCACTTCGACACTTTCACATTCTCCCCTGTGTTGACACGACTAAACACAAAACGCCTGTTGTCAATTGAGTTGCTTCAATTTGCTCTGATATTGACACCCAAACAAGCACAAAACTGATAATGTTGTCTGAAATTGAGAGACCCTGCGGCTTCATTGACTGACTTTCTGCTGAAACATGTCAGTCAGACACACACATCGCCTTTCATTTTGCAATAAGGCAGCAAAGAAATGCACGCAAATTGCAGGTTTCCACCACTTCAAGGCATGGAATTTCCGAAAGACATGCCAACAAACACTCGCAGCTCGTTTTTTGCCGTTCTCTGTTGAAGTCCTCATGAATGTCTGTGCTGGGACAGCTTCGACTTTCCTGGTCATTGTGTAATTTGTGAGTATATCAGTCTACATTCGGGGTTTCCCCTGCACCAAGTTAAAAAGTCTGCAGTTTTTGGCAATGGACAAGTCAAACACGCCGAAGTGAAACCAATCGACTATCACTGCCTGGGCTTGCATGCACTGTTCAACCAACCTAAACAGTGGATTCAAGTCATTTCAGATTGTGGCACCTGCACTTCATTGTGGAAACTCAAGTTTTTATTTCAATTTCAAGAAAATCTCGCTCTCGGTCCAAGTGCACTGCCATGCAGGAATCACATTTTTTTCCATTCCTGCGTCGAGGTTTCTTTGTTTTGTACGAGTGCAACTCCGCGATCATGAAAGCTGTCATATGGGTTCTCACCTCACAAGAATGGTTCCTGTTCAACCACAAAACTCTCTTCCTGACCAAAGGTCTGGAAAAGTTGCTGTGTTATTGCACGGGAACTATTTTTGTGTTTTGTGCAGTGTGAGTCACAATTTGCAACTTACGTCGAAGGCACGGAGTGTGCGCGCGAACCTGCCGAGCACTGTGCGCCGCTTCTCGGCGGCCGCCGCCTCCTCCTCCTCGGCGGCGGCGTCAACCCGCGCGATCTCCAGCGACACGGCGTCGTCGTCACCGCGCACGGACGCCGACAGGGACCGCACCGACCCTGGTGCGAGGACACGAGTCAAGGTGCATTCTTCAGCACATCAGGATGGCTCGCACAAATCGATTCACGTGGCAATGTCACCAAGAACCCAGCTGATTCATCATTGGATGGATGCTTCAAAGCAGATTTATCAGATTGTCTCAGGAAGATTTTGAAATGAATTACTCTCACCTGGAGAAGCCGCAGTGGGAACAGTGCCATTTTCTGTGGGTGGATGGAGGGACTCGTTACTGCGGACGCTCAGCAGACTCTTGACTGGACTCTTCGTGTCCAGCGTGGCGTCCTCCGTCTGCAGCTGCGTCTGCTCCGGCTCCTGCTGGGGCGCCGGCGGTGGTGCCGCAGGGGGTGGCGGCGCCGCCTTGTTGTTGGGCTGAAGGTCATTCTTCTGGTGCACCGTCATCTTGATGCCATGTTACGTCAGACTGGAAACGGTAAGAAAAATCTCGGTTCAAGTAAAAATGACTCACGTGAAGTTCAGATGGAATCCATACTTGTAATGGAACCTTCTTGATGGTGCAAAGCAGGTTGTGGGCAAAAGAACCAAAATTCTGAAAAACTCGTGCGCAACACATTGAGTTGTCTGTATTTGCATCTGTCTATCAAGAGGCTGAATCAAAAGCCCGAGGAAAGACTCCTTCGTGGACAAGATCAATGGATTTCAAAATGTGAAAGACGTGTTGTATGTGGAACAAAGCAAGAGGGTCCTTCAAGCGGCAACGACAAAAGTGCATTTATCTCCGGAGTCTTTGAAATCAGAACCACCACAGCTCATGCAGTGATGCTGCATGGATGTCGATTCTCAGCAACAACTCGGGATGAGACCAACTTGTCTAGAATCCAGCAGGATCGGGGTGGTATTCTTATTTTGTCCCTTTCACAGTCGTTTTTCTCGTTCTTTCCAGATTTTTGCTGTGTTCTGGGCGTCATAATTGACCGTGGGTTTTAAAGCTGCAGAGAGATGACTGGACCTGTGTGCGATTTTTTCAGAGCACACTGATAAATTAAACGTCAATATCAGGGCAGATTTCCGCTGTACGAGAAATGAGGTTTTCTGTTGTTTGCGTTTGTAAGCCGAGCCCATGCAAATCGCCATCATCCCACATCATTTTCATCACTGCTAGATTCTCTTGGCTGCATTTCTCACCAAAATGTTCCTGTGGTATGCACAAGTGTGCCCAGGAAGAGTGTCTGTCTTTTGCGAATTATCTGGAACTTAGCATGGAGCCCCCCACCCTGACAATGTAAACGCAAGTCCGTTGGCCAAGAAAACGACAAACACCACGGTTCCTCTCAGCTCGTGCGTGTTTCCCCTGTTCATCACAAAATGGTGGCCATTCCAAGTTTTTCACTGTGTCAAATATACAAAGATTGAGCAAAAAGAAATTTGGCTCGAGGTGAAAAACGGAGAATCGTCACCAGGAAACAGGGGAGCATATCGATCCAACCTTGAGATTTTTAGTGACTGTGTCTTCGCGCCTTGACTGCATGTTTTGCCTAAAATGCCAGGACATTTCGGTTTTTCTCTCAAAAATCTGTCTTTGAATTTGAACTCAATCCATTCGTGTGAAAAGCCACTTTAGCACACAAGTAAGAATGAAACAGAAAGGCACACAGCTCGCATTTCTCTTCAGGCTCATCCCAAAAAAAAAAAAAAAAGCGAAAAAAACCTCAAAGGAAGAGATGCTCATACGTTTGTCGCTGTTTTGAGCTGTTTCAGAAAAAAGCACAAATAGGATTCCAGCTTGAAACTGCAGTTTTGGCACATACCAGAAGCAAAGGTCAAGAGGACCACAAAAACATCAATGACCCCGACACCTTCAGGTGCATCAACCGCTTCACAGAGTCTGAAGAATAAACGGCACCAAACCCCCAAAAGCCCTGGCAGGCCCGTGCAGGAAAAGGATGTCTCCACTGCAGGCGGCAAGGGCTGACCTGGGCGAAGGCTTATTAGTGCGCAAAATGTCTCTTCCAGTATTTTCAAACAAAACCCTGCTTTACAAGGGTCTCGCCCTGGGTCTACCTTGTCTTGTTTCTCTTTTCTCACGGTCCGGTCAAGAGATTCCCTTGCCATGGCAGACACGACCTGTGAAAGACTGAGGCGCGTGCACCGTTTGCGTTGCCATCTCCATTGCCATTTTTGCGTTGCCATGGTTTTATATCTCTGACGTGTTTCTTGATAGAAACCCTTCCCACATGCACAACTCTTGTGTCCTTGCAAGAAACACTGCTATGAGTAACTTTTTAACACTGAGCAATACCAAGCACAGTATTTCTGTAGAAGTCAAGAAACACTGCATTGAAAGACTGAACCTGATCTTTTCTGCTTATGCCCACAACTGCAAACTGCAAGGAAATCAAAAGGCTCTTAAAGTCAGGAGAGTCTTGACGAGATTGTCACTGGAGCGCAGGCACAACTGGAAAAGCGTGAAGAGTGACGTGTTCCACAGGAGCTCAATCTTGTTGAGTCAGTTATTTGATCGAAAGTTACGAGCAGTCTTTCTTTTTTTCTGCAGTTTGTTGCGTGAAAGCACACGACTGAATCTGAAGTCAAGAAATGAAATCTGGATCTTGGATCATCAGGTTGACAAAGTCTTTCTCATCCACATAGAACAAAGTGCGACTCTGAAATCCTTTTGCTGCGAGTAGACTTGTTTGTTGGTCACAGAAACTAAGAACAAATTTTAAAACTCGACAGGTTCGTCGCAGGTTCAACAGGACAGCAGCATCTGTCGGGTACACCTGCGCTGGTGATCCTGATCAGAGAAGACCTTCTGAGGTGAAACTTGTTCATTTGAGCTGACGCACTCAATGAGTGACGACTCCACAGAATTCCGTGATCCAAAGTGTCTTCCACGTTGTGAGTTTCCATGGCAACAGTAATTATGAAACCACGTTCGGTGCAGTGACACAAGTCACAGAGAAACACTGATCATCACAGACTGTTGGTCATGCAGTGCTCGAGTTGGCGCTCCTTTCCATGCACTGCTCAAGACGCCAAATATTCTTTGTTTTTTTTTCCTTGTGCATGGGTGAGATGTGAAGAACTAGAGAACTCCATCTCGTTTGTGAGATGTGACTTGGTTTGTCGCAAGAAATGCATTCAGCACGATTCATGCTGTAGTTCAAAAAGGAAAGGTTTCAGGTCTGCACCTCTTGCTTTTCCCAGAAAATTCATGCATGATGAAAGTGGCAAGCAGTGAAATTTGTTCAACCAGAGTCACACAAAACTTTTTTGTACGAGGCCGTGCTTTTTTCAGGCACGACACAGTTGCTTCAACGCGGAACTTGTTACTTTCAGTTTCTGGTGCCAGGTTGACAAGTTTGTGGGGACCACGCACGTCAGGTGCCTGAAACCGCCGCAGGACCGAGCAGGTAGACATATACAGGTGTGTGAAGCTGTGTGGGGAGGGGAACAAGCAACGCTCTCAAAAACGTCAGTCAAGAACTACAGCTTCCTACATGCCACGACTGCGTGACGACTGCACAGGCGGATGTCAAAGAGGTGCAGCAGTGTGCACCTGTGTTCCACAGCGCCGAGTCACCGCTGCATCCTGCCTGCTGAAGGCCACAACTGTCCTTCTGCTGCTGATCAAGTCGGAGTGAAGCTGTCCTGTCAGAGCCGAGCTCCGCCAAGGTGCCTCTGATCTTGCAGATGGGACATGAAAATGACAATGGCTTCTATTGACTTCTTTCCAATATATTGCAATTGTCAATACCTGCACGTCTTCTGACGAACTGGTGACGAAACAAGGTATCGAAGAGTCTGAGCCCGAAGATCTGTTGACACTTTCGACAGCACAAGGTTGAGGATGCAGATGTTAGAACTTGGGTCTGAATTCACTTCAGTAGTTTCATCATCTCATGCGAGGTTGTGCAAGTGAACGGAATTTTTTGGTGCTGTTCAAGCCCGATGGCCACATTTGCAGTGTTTTATTTTTCCATCATTGACAGGACTGCCCGCTTTTGTTGCCATGAACTGCAGATCATGAAAGGGTTTTTTTTTTCTTGTTGGTGATTGGCCTCAATCTGTTTTGAAGAAAAGAGGACTCAAATAAACGAAGCGAGGCACGGGGGGACCTCCTTGCGCTTCTTTTTGATCATTTCGAGCGAGTAGACAAGATTTCGGGACAGAACTGACCGTGGACGTCAGCACAAAAAATGTTGGGATCGTAGTTTGATCTCCGTCTCCCCTTGGCCAATGCTGTGGAGAAGGCGACGAGTTTGTTCGCATCTTGAAGCAGGTAAAACTTTGAAAGACCTGTTTTTTTTTCAGACTCCCTGAGTCTTGCAGCCGTGGTCCAACCAACATGTGGTGCACAAAGCTGAAATTGTCCAGCATATTTGGTCTCTGCCAAACGAAAGCATCGGAGTGTCCTCAACCTTGCGGCATGAGACTCACTAAGCGGAAGACCTGTTTGAGTGAATTTCAAAGAGCTCGTATCCGTTGGTCTATGAGTGAAACAAGCAGAACGAGAAATCACACTTCCATTCACATGCATGTCTCGGTGCTCCCAGATTCACACCATTCAAGCTTCCCATTTGTTGTTGCGCGTCCCATCATCCAGGTCGCCTCTTCATCGTCAACCCGCCATTCTGACACAAGCGTGAAGAAGACCAGCGGAAACATTTTTGAATCTCTCCAGCCAGACTTGACTCTTTGAGAGACATCACGTCAAGTGATTGACAATGGTTTACTATACTTCCCTCACAAACACACAAAAATCAGAATCTTACCTGTGAACCAATTACGAGTACGAGTATTCAACTGAAAGTGCTGAAATGCTCTTGGAGTTTGTTCCAAAAAATACAACTGTTTTGAGCTGAATGTGTAAATCTGTTGATCATATCCGTTCTTGACTTCGATGAGTTGAGATGATCTTTTTCAAAAACTGATACAAAGAGATACGTCGTTGTTTTACGCTCACTTCGTTGTCAAACTGGAAGTCAATAAGTCGAGTTGGAAGCTGCCGAGTCGATGTCGACGCATGCGCCGAAGCAGAACATCTGCAGGAAACAGCCAATAGGAGATGTTTGTGCAGTCTCATAACGGTATTATAGACTTTTACCTGGTGACAAAAGGTGACACTGGCATCTGAAGCAGTAACGTCCGACAGAAGCTGCTGCTGAGCTGTGTCGATACACAAGTCGGGCCGCGATTTGCGTCATTGAAACCTCCGAAGTGAACAGTACGGTAGATCTGCAACTGCAAATGAGCTTGTCCAAAGTGGTCGTTTTTCTCCAAGATAGGCAGAAGGGGTGACAATTATACTCTTCAGACCCGTCTGTTTTCCAGACAGAATCATCCGTCTTCCACGCTTGGCGAAAACTGCAAGACAGCAGTCGAGTCGGTTTGTATGGCTCGATGATTATTCAGAAGATAGATCAACGAACTTTGTTTCGTACGAGTCTTGAACTATTTGACTTGAGGTACCTGGTTCCATTCGTTCTCCACAGGGAGATAAGAACTTCAAACAAAGAAGATGATATTTGTCTCGTATTTCGCAAGTTTCAAGTCGCCAGATTCACCAGCATCCCAAACGCAACTGAGGAAAAAACTAGTCTGTCCTATGTGAGCCTGACACTGCTTACTCATTTCCCTCATGCAACCAAAGCAAGAAGAAAATGCGCTTCATGAACACAATGATGTCGCGGGGTGGGGACAACTAATATATGTGGCGCGTGTGTTGCACACTTTTGCGGAAAACATTTTTTTTCAACATCGAATGAACCTTCCCAAAATTCTTGGTGGTCAGGGCCAATAAACGAAACCCTTTTTCAAGAACCGGTCCTCTTTACGGTACAAAACACCTGGCAGTGCAACAGATAAAACGGAATTCGTCCGTTGAAAAACAGTAGTGAAAGTTTGAATCATAGTTTGAAATAAAAAGTCAGCAAAAACATACACACAACAACATTCACAACGAAAAAGACAGAAGAATTGCCAGACAGTTGTCAAGTAGTTGCTGGCAGAAGCAAACTTTGGGGGCTCCGCAATTTCCTGGCAAAGTTCTGTCTGGTGGTTCGTTGACACATGAAACCAATGTCATTCAGAAAACAAACACTTTGGGATGATATACAATCCAAATGGTTCTTGTTGCCTGCATTCCTGAAGTTCTTGTGTTCTCCCTGAGCTTCAAGCAGTGGTTTCATCGTGGTTGGACAGGCGGATGGCCTCCTCAGGGTCAAACTGAGCTACAGAGTCCTTACGACGCCCTTTGCTGGAAAAAAATCAATGTCGGGTTATCTCCTTTGAAAGCTGCAACACAGAGGCTTTCAAAGCCCAAAGTCCCCCTCACCAGAAGCCACAAGATTTCCTGGCAGCGAACTCTTCACACTCGTCCAGCGTCTGGGTCAGCTGTTCTCCCTTCGTCTCGGGCAGAGCGAGAACCAAGCTTCCGGCGATGATGGAGGGAATGGCGAAGACGATGGGAGGCAGCGCTCTGTGCACCGAAATCTGAAATCAAATATTTTCTATGACTGGTACGTGGAAAGTCTGTCAAGTACCGATGACAAAACTGCACTCCTGAAACCTAATCTGAGATTCCTGCAGAAAACTGAGTTGATTTCGAATGTGTTTTTGACAAACCTCTTTCATGAACAAAAATTGAAGTTTGTGCATCTTTGGCTGTAAGTATGAGTTTACCATTGTTTCAGTGGTACCTCAGCACAACAGAAGTTGAGGGTGTGCCTCCACTTTGTGTGGCTTTTCACGGGATAATCCCCTTTCCCTTTTCGCCAAATCAGGTTCGAACTCTCACCAGAAGCCCAGCATACACGCCAACAGTCGCTCCAATTCGGGCCATTGTTGAGTTGAAGCACAAGCCCAGTCCTCGGATGTTTGTTGAATACACCTCAGAGGCGACCAGGTAGACCAGCGAGAAGGCAATGCAGTTGAAGAACTTGCCTAACATGGCCAGCAGAATGACGGGCCAACTGAGGTCTGCAAGACGAAAGTAACGAAACGACTCGCCTCTGCAGACAAATCTTCCAAACAAGTTTTCACAGAAATGTTGTGCACAAATTCACTGGTGTTTGAAACTCACGCGCTGGAACCGCTGCCACCAGCAGCAGACACAGGCCAGAAAGGAAAAAAGTGGCAGATAGCGGGACGACTCGCCCGCAGAAGTGAGCGATGACGGTGGACAAGAAGTACGCCGGGAACTCCGCTGCTGCGGAGATCACAAAGTTGACGAAGATGTTCCCTCCGAGGTCAGAAATGTTCATGGCGATGCCGTAGTAGACGTAGGACACCACAAACCTGCAGAGACGTGAGCGGTGCGGAACTGACTGCATGGAGTTTCACTGGGGAGGTTCAGCAAGCCTTAAAATCCTTGCGTGCGGTGCCCCAATTGCCAGATCAGTGGCACAGTTCCCCTTATTTGCACCTGACAGCCACTGGCTAGTGACCAAATGGAATCTGTGGCACCGATCTGGCAATCAAGCCACGTCGGAAAAGGCGCGGACGTATTTGCTGAACCTCCGTACTGACATCTTTGGGTCGACCACCCAGGATGGCCGTAGAACTTGGGAGGCACAAAGAGCTGCGAGCCCATTACCACGAAAGATTATGAATGTATTTCAACAACACAATTTTGTGGGTTTGTGTGCGTTGACTGCGTCGAAGGTCACGCATTGATAAATGCCATCCCAACGAACAAAATCTTGTTGCAGTTTTCGAGATCAACCTCTTTTGATTTGAAGTGTTTGCACTTCAAGACACCACTCAAAACAACCCCAAGGCCGCTTTGTTCCCAAATTAGGACATTAAGATACACACGCAAATCTGCGCTCAAACTCACTGACCAGGCCCAGCAGAGGTTGGCGCTCACGAGCCGCAGCGCCCGCGTCCTCACCAGGTCGAGCGGCGTCGAGCTCCCGTCGCTCGTGTCCTGCGCAAGTGTCACGAGAAAAGTTGACTCGATTGCCCAACACAGACATTGCAATGGCAAAACAAAACAAAAAATCACGCACAACTGCACGACACTTCGATTGTGTGTTCGCGAATCCACAGGACAAAAGATGTCCAACAGATCCACCGCAGCTTGCAGAATGAAAAGGATTTACCTCTTGAATCGTGGAGGCCACTTCTGCAGCATTTGAAAGTTTCCTTCCATTTTCTTTCACCATGCGTTGGAATATTTTGTTCATTTCTTTGTGTTTCCCCTTTACGAGCAGCCAGCGGGGGCTTTCTTGTTCAAATCTGAAATTGCCATGCATGAATTTGTTCAGTTCAAGCAGACTTAATTCCATTGAGTTGAGTTCAAATAACAGGATATTTTTGCCAGAAACGCTGCTTGTGTGTACAATCAGGCCAAATACATTTGGATATCTACACGAGCAGCAGGATCCAGACGAAGAAGTGCGTGCTCCCTAGCACATAGACGAGGTGCCTCCAGTTGGAGAAGAGGTAGGCGATGAGCGGCAGGATGAAGTAGCCGACGGCCCAGGTGAGCTGCATCACGCCGGCCGTCACCTCGCGGTACTTCGGCCCCGTGATCTCCATGGCTGCGTTTGTGCGCCGGAAAAACAAAGTGGTACTGGAAACAATTTTTCCAGAAAAGGACTTGTATACACAGACACAAAACTACTTCGTGTAAGTACTTGTGTGCATGTGTGTGTGAATTGTTCTGCAAAATCGCTGTTGCATGCACGTTCCGAGTCTCTCTTTACCAAGAACGTAGCCGGCCGAGAAGAAAAGAAGACTGACGGATCCCTGGATAACTTTGCACACAATGAAGAGCTCGTAGTTCGGCATCAGCCCAGACAAGAAGAACGAAGCGCCATCGATGAATCCAGCTACTATCATAATTCGCTTTCGTCCGAATCTGAAAGAACCAACAAATGGAGCGATTTTTGAACCAGAGTGTTTCCTGACTTTTGCTGGGGTTCGGGGGCCGTCCCGTGGTCAGTTTAGCCCTGTACGTACCCTGCCATGAACATGCACTGCTGAGGGCTCACTCCCCATCAAACACTCACCTCTTTGAGCACTTGTCAGCGTGACTCACCTCAGCTGATTGATAGAAACTACTGCAGCACATGTTGGTTGGTGGAATATACGAAGTTAGTATACAAAGTTAGGTGCGTCATGTTCGCCGAATTGGTGTTAACATGAAAGGGTGACCAGCACTGAGTCATCGATTTTGCTTTGTTCTGAACATGACGGACCCGACTTTGTATACGTACCTCGTACGTCTGATTGGTGGAAACTACAACTGATTCCCATCGCGTGTTCGTGTGGACGGTGCTTTCTGTGTTGAAGCGTGGCCCTCTGAACCCTGAAATATGACTGCCTAAATTTGCATAGTCCTGTTCTACCTGCTTACTACAAGCTCCATAAATCGTGGTCTCTCACAGAGTCCAAGTGGGTCTTTTTCAATCTCAGACAATAATTCAATCAGCAAACACAACATTGTGTTCGGTACTCAAACTGTCCTGTTTTGTGCAAGGGACTCATTTGTGCTGGCAGAAGCAAGGTTCCACTGTTGCAAAGTTAGCACAGGACAAAAGCACTGACGCGCCTGAAGCAGTATCAAATTAAAGCCTGATCTACGTAAACCTGCAGGGTGACGCGAATGTCTGGTTCTGCTGCTCTTTGCATGTGCCCAATGACGGCAAAAAAGGGGGTGCAAGGCCCAAGACAAGAAATGCTCTGCCAGGCCAAATCTGCATGCTGAGATGTCGAAGCCGAATCACCCAGGAGCAAGCAGCAATGCTCTCAAACTCATGAGGCGTTCTGAGGCAATACGAGGCAGAATCGAAAGGATTCTGAGAGTCAACATGACTAAATCTCGACCGCGCGCTTGCATTTCGCTCACAACAGTAATCATGCACAGTCTCAGAATTCTTTGATATCATTACGTCGTACCTCAGTGCGAGTTGGACAAACTTTTTTGAGGTAACTCAAGTGCATTTCATTATCATTCAAAACCGTCAATTGTCTCGAAGTTCCATTGACACTGAAGGTCACTTCACACAACGGTTTTAATATTCCAACTTGCAACACTTTCTTTTTGCACCTGCTCGACCTGCAGAGCCATTTCAATGCATTCGCGTATCTTCATTGTTTGAATGAACAATTCCACGTACATACCTGTCAGTCAGCCAACCACCAACCAGGGTGCCGAACATTCTTGCTGCCATGTAGAGACCAGCAGTGTTCTTGGCCAGCCAGGCTCTGTCACAGACCAGGTCCCACTCCGACACAACCGTCGAGTCGTAGATCGAGGTGTCGTAGTCCCAGGAGTCGCACGAAACTTTTGTCGCCGTAGTTCCATTGAGAAGTCCATTCTCAGGACACACTTCTTCCTCAGTGACGTTTGCATAGTTTCTCTTCAACAAGTGACAGGCGTCCAGCTTCTTTGCTCCCAACTCCTGGTCAGTTGGAATCGAGTACATCTGCAATTGCTTCTCGGTGCAGTTGAGGCGCAGTAGTTCTTGGGGAACCTGACAGTGATGCTCGGGTTTGTCCGCGATGAAGACTGCGCTCATGCTCGTGAAGCAGCCGATGATGTTGATGGTTGAGATGAGAAGGACCCGCACGATCTGGTATCGCCCGAACTGGCCGACATTCTCCACCAACGCGTCGTCAAACGTCGATTTCGTGGCCATTTCCTCTTCACTGCAGTTCGCTTCGTCAGCACCTTGCTTGGTCCGTTCGTGGAGGATTCCTCTGCGCAACAGACTCCCGCCGTTCGTTGTAAACTCGTGTGCTCGCAGATGATCAACTCACCCCAAGTGCTTGTGCTGCTCGATCGCCCTCACATAAATTTTTCTGCCATCTGCTGCCGGCGAAGTTGTTTGGTTGGAATCTCGATTCATGTGCAAAACATGAATTGCAACAAAATGGCTCCAACACTTGCGTACGTAGTTGCCGCAAATATGGAAAGTAGTAAGAAATGGAAAAGATTGCCCCTTGTGCGAACACGCGTGCTTGTTAACCCAGCCGTGAAGAAGAGGCCGCAAGAAACGCAGTTCAGCTTCCAGTGGAAATTCACAAGAATTTAATCAACAAGAAGGCTATCGCCTGAAAAGCGCGCGATCTCCTACGAGCTCTGAGCACGGTCCATTTGGCCAGTCACAAAATTTCACCAGAATGATTTTCAGGCCATTTCAGAAAATTTTGAAAATTTGGTTGACTCAGCCCAACTCAACTGCAGGTGTGCGTGTGTGTGTGGGGATGGGGGGGGGGGTGCTGGGGGTGGTAACTCAACTGTTCCAAAAATGAAAGTTGCTTAAAATGGGATTAAAATGGCATAAAAATAATTTCTAGCACAGCTGAGTTACCCACCCACCCCTACAGTTGAGTTGGGTCAACTCAACCAAACAATAAAAATTTTCCGAAATTGCCTCAAAATCTTTCTGGTGAAATTTTGTGTCAGTTGTGTTACCCCCCCCCCCCCTTTGATTGAGTTGGGCCAACTCAACCAAAAGTGACCACATACATACACACATACGTATGTACAGACTGTGTGACTACAATAAGCGCGCGTCCTATGGGCAGAGCCGGACCGCGCGCTTGAAAACCCACAAGGATCTGATCAGAAAGAAATTTGGTGATCCTTCGGTTCACAAAAACTGTCAAACTCGACCCCAATTCGAAATGTTTTGATTGATGGTTGTATCATTTGCAACCTTTTTGCAGCTGCCGCCCAGACATTGTTGTCCTTGTGCTGTCAAAGTTCGAAGACAGTAGGAATCACAAAATTTGAACATTTTACGACTGCGACAGAAACTCACTCAAACCACGTTTGACGTTCCATATTTACATCAAAATTGCTTCAAGTTCAGTTGCCACTGCACAGCGCAGTCACGCAAAAGCTTCGAACACGCAAAAGTACAAAGTTTTTCGCCACAGCTTTAATGACAACATAGAATCGTAAACAAGGTTCACATGAACAATTTCCCACTTTACAGCCTCTGCGCAGTTCCTCACTCGGAATACAGGTTTGTGAACTGCGGAGAAATCTCCAGTGTTACAGCCGCCCAGGCGGAGCAGAGATAATACAGATAAAAGGCATCGCGGAGTGATGCAGATGGATGTTGGTTTTCAACGGGCTTCTTCGCGTGCACTTGACCCAAAGGCGAACATTGTTCAGCGTGCCATTTTCACACTCATCTCATTCGCACGCATTTTTGCCTCGCTCTGCAGACCATTATTTCGAGCACAAGAAACCGTGGATTTCCCGCCAAGACAAACGAATGAGTGCGTGTCGTTCGTCAACACATCATCCAAGTTCGCGACAACCGTCTGATAGATTGCCATTTTATGCCCTGTCAATCACGAACATCACACGAGCAGCCACATTGTCAAGCACTGTCATGAGGGCGTCATCTTTTCCAGTCGCTTTCTTCGCACCACACCATGGGACCTCTCAGCTCAGCAGTCTCTTGTCCCGCCAGTTTTTTTACGCACTTGTCTCATGGCCACCCTCACTCGGCTTGCGGCACTTCTACTCTGAAAACCTTCAGCACGCAGGCTTTTTCAGCTTGATTTGATGGCGACAGAACCCGATGAAAACGAATCGCAAGGCCAAAGTTTCCAACAGTCCCAACCTACAGCCTGAAAAGAGCGCACCACAACCCAACAAAAGCAGCTGCCAGTGATCAGCAGAGCAACAACGGCGGTTTGGCAAAGGAGGTTGGTGGTGGTGGTGATGGAATGATTTGATCTGATTTTCCAAATTATCTGAATTCCCAAAGGAGGAAAAAATGTTCACCAAATTCTGAACAATTTCAGAACCAATGGGGTGCGGGTAGGGCTTCTCCGGCAGGTAATCCCCACAAGCAAAACCACGGGAATGTTCTCCACTTTTCGTGGAGGGGAGAAAGATGTCGCCAGGAAGGTGTTCGCACATTACAGCGAAACAAGCACCGAAGATCACGTTTCAATATCCTGAACAGGAATTTCTGCTGGCAGAATCAAACAAAAACACAAACTTGGAAAAACGTTTTGCAATGAAACAAGTTTGGTCCTTTGCAAAGCAGGGTGCAGAGGAACACTAACACCGTTTATTACTATCCTTTCAAGCAACGGGATGCGTGGCGTTATTCTTTTCACATTCTGGGGTACGAACCGCAATGGACCGGCAAGCTCAAGACGCCCGACACGTCCCGGTCCGCGCTACGTGTGTCATCCGTATCCGCGCGGAGGAGGGAGGCACCGAACACGGCACCTACTCTCGGCCCACACCTTGTTCACATTCACTGCAGCAAGACTCGGTTGCAAACCACACCTGGGGTGGACCCCAAACACCTCGCACCCCAACCATCTGCGCAAGCCGAACCAAGATGACCATGAGACACGCGCTGGGCCAGCCCAAGCCTCCGCAATATCTCTCGAGAAGCCTTTTTCAGTCTTCTAAGAAGAAGTAGTTGCCCGACTTCTTTTGTTCCACATCCTGAAAAGGCGAACAAAATGTTATTCTCTGCTGCCGATCAGGCACCGACACGAGCAAGAACACTTGCGGAAAGTTTCATTTTCGGGAAATACTTTTCAACACAGATTCGTTTCAGCGATCCGTTACTAATCATCAACTTTCCGAGCAGCATACGCAGCCTGAATAATCCTACAGATGTCTTCATCTGTGAACGTTTGAATCCAGTCGGGGTCAAACGCACAATCACCACCACCGTACCTTGACGGAGTTGGCCTTGTTGATTCTGGGTCGGAAGTTGTTCGGGTCTCTGCGGAAGGTGATTTCCAGCGACTCGAGGAAATCGTTCATCCCGTTCAACAAGGACTGCGGGCTGCAACCAAATCAACTCGTTCACTGACAACATCTGCGACTGTGGAACAGCTGTTCTCCGTCGTTCTTGTGGAAAGTTTCATTTTCGGGAAATACTTTTTCAACATTCGTTTCAGGGATCCGTTGCTAATCATCAACTTTCCATAAACGTGTCGTGACATTTCTCTTGTACTTCAAACTGACGCAACTCACGAGTTGGCGAGCGTCTTGATGGACGGCTGTCCCTCGAACACGATGACGCGGTCCGCGAGGTAGGTCGCCATGATGAAGTCGTGCTCGACGACGAACGCCGTCTTCTTGCAGTGCAGTATGAACCTGGACACCGCCACATCACTCAGCTCAGTCATTCAAATTTACAGAAGAAGAAACGCCTCGCTGCGTCATTGTAGACACGGCCATTGGTTGTTCGGCCAGACCAAAGCATCGCTTGTCCCAGTTGGGCGAAAAGTTCAGAAACACTTTCCGAGACCAGAGTTCTGATTCGCTGCAGTGAAACGGGAACTGTCAAATCGAGGAGAGCAGAAGTGTGTCTCTTTCTTACCTCTTGATGACCTTGGCTGCGTGGAGACGCTGCTCGGAGTCGAGGTAGGCGGACGGCTCGTCGATCAGGTAGACGTCGGCGGGCTTCCCGAGGCACAGCGTGATGGCGACGCGCTGCAGCTCTCCTCCGGACAGGTTCTGAACCTGAAGACAACAACGCAGACAGTGTGCGCCGGTTCGTGTTTGTGAAACCACGACTGAATTCCGAGCTACAGATGTCCATCTCAAGATAGAAAGTCCACTCGGTCGGTCGCACAAGTTATTTGCTTATTTGTTCGCTTTCTTTCAAAGCACAAGCGGAGTTAAAGTCAACGCGAGTTCCGTCGGCAGGGGCCGCACCTCCTGGTCGTAGAGCGCCTCGATCTGCAGCGGTTTGATGACGTCCGTGATGAACTGCGGGTGGATGTACGAGTCGCGGATCTTCTCGTGCAGCAGCTGCCGCACCGTCCCCTGCGACTTCGGGCTGATCTTCTGCGGCTTGTAACTCACGTTCAGCACTGGCGCTTTCGCTGAAAGCAGTGTGAAAAGTTTGGCCACAATTTTCAATGAACAACTTTGGCTTTGCTCTCGAACATGTGTTGAGTGAGCATTATGCCTTTGAGCGTGCGAAGCCAATTTGTAGTCATGCACAACGCGTCAGCGCAAAGCGCAGAACAGTGTCCAGAATTTCAGTCTGACAACCGCGTATTCCTCGAACAGAACAAAACAAAAGCAACTCACATCCGTCAGAGGGCTCCAGTCTCCCGGCGAGCATACGTATGAACGTGGTTTTTCCGGTGCCGTTTTCTCCGAGCATCACGATGATCTCGGAATCTGTGAACTGACCCGGGTTGATACTCAGCTCGAACGATCCTGTTAACACAGCAGTTCATACCCGTCGTGTCAACACATCAAAAAAATTTTTTTTTCTGCCACTGGCAAATATCTCACACGTGCGCTGCTAGCCTGGACGCCCAGATAACATTCGATAATGAATGAAACGCACCCATCTTCTTGGTCATCTTGCCGTAGTCGTATCTGCAGAGGCGCTTGATCTCCTCCTCGGACGCGGTCTCAGAAACCTTGAAAACCAGAGACGTTTCGCGGAACCGCAGGTTCTCCGTCGGCACGAATCCGTCCAGGAAAATATTAATGCCTGCAGCCAGAACGACAACTTGACGACGACGGAACCCGAAGACGTTTCACAGCTGGTTCGGACGCAGTTCAAAGAAGCCAGAACTGAATTAGTTTGTTCACACACGTGTCCTGCACAATTTTGCACGCGCGAGGACGACAAACGACGCAGAACGTCGTGTCCTCACCTTCTCTGACGCTGAAGGGCATCGTGACGACGCCGTACGCGCCGGGCACGCCGTACAGGCAGCAGATGAAGTCCGACAGGTAGTCGAGCACCGACAGATCGTGCTCGACGACGATGACGTAGTTGTTGGCGGAGAGGAGTTGTCGGATGCCGCGCGCCGCCTTGAGACGCTGCTTCACGTCGAGGTAGGACGACGGCTCGTCGAACATGAAGCTGCGCGAGGTGAGAAAACAGACGCATTGCTGGCCACGTGGCTCCACCAACACTTCAAACCAAGCAACCCTCGAAATGCAACATTCTTTGAAATCAGGAAATGCGTACTCACATGTCGGCATTCTGAATGCACACCATGGCAATGGCGAACCGCTGCAGCTCTCCACCCGATAAGTCCTCCACGTTTCGGTCTTTCACACTCAACAAATCTGCCAACAAGAATGCTACGCATAAATAGCGTGTGGTCACATAAACGTTTGTGGTTCATAAATGCCTGCCTGATCATTTAAAAAACAAGTTTCTAGATTCTGGTACAATTTTTTTTTATTTAGACAACACTTACATGAGTACATTTGAACTTCTAACCAACTGAAATTAAATATGCCCTCTCTTGAGTAATTCAGATGACAATTATTTGTCAATTTTTTCAATAGATTTGATAGGAAAATGAACTTTTCTAACAGCCACAGTTCCCCAAAAACCATGTGGAATGCTCTGAATCCTTGTGAGAAGCAAGA
>JAAUXT010019147.1_pt1 | contig 31749 bp, 36 predicted proteins | sample 7278171 | NCBI WGS metagenome assembly JAAUXT01 (sample SAMN14350112, study PRJNA611818) | marine sediment metagenome | isolation source: surface marine sediment (1.8m) | place: French Polynesia: Moorea | collected 2018-08
ATAATTCCCAAACCTTTATCCAAACAAACAAAGAAAAATCTGGGACCTCTTGTTTAAGCTGGATTTTTTTCAAAAGCTTTTTCTGTTGAGGCTCTTGGGCTTTTTCAGGGTTAGGTCAAAATTTTTTTTCCAGGTTTTGCAATATTTTTCCAGGTTTTTGCCCCTAAACCCCCTGTTTTTCCAGGTTTTCCAGGTCTGGCCCTGTTTTTCCAGGTTTTCCAGGTGCGGTGGGAACCCTGATCAACTCACATGGAGAAGGGGCCTGATCTCAAGATGAAGTCAAGTTGACTTGGTCTCTTCAAACTCACTGGGGCAGGGGAGGCCCTGGTCTACAGACCAAGTCAGTGTGACTTTGTCTCCGAGACCAACTCACCTGCGGGGTGGGGGGACGAGGTGGTTTCAAGGCTGCCGTATCCATCCGTGTACATGACGCAACCCGCGTCAAAAGTGGGAGTGCGTCTCAAAAAGTTTACAAATTTTACGGTGCGTCTTATACTTGGGCGCGACTTATTCATGGGTGACAGTGGCAACCCACCCAAGTGGCACGCCCCCCCCCCCGGCTGAGTTGGTCAAAGTGGTGTCTACACAGAAACAATGGTGACAGCACAACAGCCTTCCGCAGATCAATTGGAGGGAGTCTGTGAAGAATATCACGAGCAAAACAGTGTGTTGCACTGCAGTCAAAACCAAGCGGTAAATATATTTTGGGATGTGCGGGAGCCTCTGGTCAAGTGTTGGGTTCAGAGGTGTTCGTGGCGGTGCGCGGTGCGCGGTGAACAAGGAAAGTCTGTGACTTACATTTTTCGAAACGGTTGGACTCTGCCTCTCGGTACTCTGCTCTCACTTTTGTGCAGTATTTCTCGGCATCCTCCAAATCATAATACATTTCACATTCTAAGGTTCTCTGCCGCATAATCTCCACAATGGCGTTTTCCACTTGCCTGTGTAAAAAGAACAGAAACGTCTGTCAGCAAACAAAAGCAAATCACTGAGTATCGGTCACTTGGCGAGAACCGACCTCAACTTTTTTGGGCACACGAATACGAAATGAGCAGAGGAACGGTTCTGCATCCGAAATTCAGAATGTCAGGAGCAGTGAGTGGTGATACTCCCGTTCAAACATTTGGTGTTGCTGCACACATCCAGCGCAATTATCAACAAAACGAGGACACCTTGCAGGGCATTTGTTGCGCGTCCACCCGAGCTGTCGCCAAACTTCATGCATGAGGTTCCAGAATTTTCCAAAGCTTAGTTGCACCCTGATACGTGCTTTTCATCAAGCATTATATTATGGCACCATTCTTTGTGTTCTACTGCAGACAGATCAACATATCAATTGTGTTTCATACTTTGTTGCTTGTCTGCTGTGAATTTTTTCACCTGTTTTTGACAGAACCAACAACTGTTGCTCAAATCCAAAACTCAAAACAGTACATCATCCCAGATAATGAAGTGTCAATGCCTGAACTATTTCTTATTGGTTTTTGGAAAAATTTCCAACAATCAATACACAGTTCAAAATCAATTCATGATGGAAAAATGCCAGGTGATACTCAGATACTCATCAGTTCACACCATTCCCACTCTTGATCTGTGAAGAAATCCTGGTACAATTATATTTGATCACCTCCAATCACTGCTCAATATGTTTCTGACAACCAATAATTAGCTAAGAATCAACAATAGAATTGTAAAAGGTGATCTGAACTCACTTGAATATGACTTTGTACTTTTATCATTGTCAACCTACAGAGAAATCCCTAAAACATAACACTTGATCAGGTCCATCAATAACCAAAAACATTTCCAACAACCAATAATTGGTAGAATCAACAACAGAATTATAGAAGGTGATCCAAACTCAAAGATAATTTTGTACTTATGGTATTGACAATCTGCAAAAAAAACAACAACCCTGAAACACCTTCTCTGATCAAGTCCATCACCTACCATACATTTCTGATAACCAATAATTGGCTACGAAATATATATGTAGAATGAAAGTTATAACTGGCTTCGAATCAATCACAGACTGATGGCAGGTGATTCAATCTCAATCACATATCAATTGGTTCATACCATTCCCATTCTTGATCTGCAGAAGACTCATCAGAATATCTGCTCTGACAAGATCTAATCACTGGACAATACATTTCCAATTCAGTCATAGTGAGCAGGTATATAGGAACCAGATCGATTTGACCCTGAGTATCTGAGAAAGGAACAACCAGACTTTCAAGTAGAGAACCAGCCGCACGCCACGTACTTTTGGCAGTACAGCACTTCATCTCAGAGGTGATGTCAAAGTTGAAAATTTCTTTGTGAGCGTGGGGGCAGTGATTCTGTGGACAATGTCTGGCCAAGGGTTCCGTAGACAATATCCAGCCAAGGGTACCGCGGACAAGTTTAATCTTTTTTTTGTGGGCAGGAGGGTGGGTTCTGCAGACAATGTCCGGGCAAGGGTTCTGAGGACAATGTCTGGACAAGCGTACCACGGACAATGTCTAAGTTCAAAATATTTTTGTGGGAAGGGGGGGGGGGGTTCTGCAGAAAATGGTGAGTTTAAAAGAGCGACGTTTCATGAAACGTCGGATTTCTGACGTTCAAACGTCAGAACTACTGTTTTGACGTTTGGATTTTGAAGGCTATGTTAAATTGTGAATTGGAGCTCCCAACACATAATTTTTAAGTCTATATTGAGAAGGAGTTCCCAAGCTCAATTGGCAAACAAAATAGTTCTAACAAGTGCAGAAATGAGAGAGCTGTGAGTGTTGCAAATGAAGTGTTTTTTTGCAAATCTGAAGTTTGCAGGGTTCCCACTGCAGCTGGCCAACAAAACTCCATGATTTTTCCATAATTTTTCCATGTTTTCATAGATTTATCAAGGTATTTTTTGTCTTTTTTTGTTGGCTTTGTGTACATTTTCTCCAAATCAAATAAAGTAAAATGAAGTAATTTTTGCTAAAAAAAGACTTTCTGGCAAAAATCAAAATTTTTTCAAAGGAATCTACAAACATGTTTTCACTTACAGTATAAAATTTGAAAAGTAATAATATATTGTTGAATTGTCACTTGTTTTGGGAAGGCTTTATTTTAAAATGATACAAACAAATTGGTCTCTCCCACCTTTGTTGTTTATGACTTGGAAAATAACCAGTTCTGATCAGAATATTTGAGGGTTTTTTTTGTCTCACTACTCAAGCTTGAAATGAGTTCTTCACATCAGAACTACATTTTTGAAGTTCCAACAAAAACCTACAATTCCCAAATCTTTGTCCAAACAAACAAAAACTGGACTTTAAAGTAGAGAATCAGCTGCTCACTGCATACATTGGCAGAACAGTACTTCATCTCACAGGTGAGCTCAGGAGCTGCCAGCCTTCAACTTCCAACTTTTTAGTGGGAGGGGGCTGATCCACAAATTGCAATTGCCAGATCTGAAATTTCTGTGGGTGGGGTTGAGGGTTACTCAGACAATGTCTGAGTTGAAACTTTTGTGGGCAGGGGGTAACTTAAACAATGTCTGAGTCAGACAATATTCAAATCAGACAATGTCTGAGTCAGACAATGTCTGAGTTGGACAATATCCAAGTCAGACAATGTCTGAGTTGAAATTTTCTGTGGGTAGGGGGGGTAACTCAGACAATGCCTGAGTCAGACAATGTCCAAGTTAAAATTTTCTGTGGGCAGGGGGGGGCTAACTCGGACAATGTCTGAGTTGGACAATGTCCCAGTTGGACAATATCTGAGTTGAAATTTTATGTGGACAGGCAGGGGGGCAACTCAGACAATATACAAATCACCCAGGATAGATGGATGGATGCACAGAGATAGATACAGGGGCAAACCAATGTCAGTGCAAGCAGTTAATAAAAATCTAGCACCTCTTGCTTAATTAAGCTGGATATTTTTTTCTTTTTCAGATGCTTTTTCTATTGAGGCTCTTTGGCTTTTTCAGGGTGAGGTCAAAATTTTTTTCCAGGTTTTGCAATATTTTCCCAAATTTTTGCTAAAAAAACCCTGCTTTTCCAGGTTCGGTGGGAACGCTGAGTTTGGAAACCATGTCATGAAGTTTGAAGTTCAAACATCGAAAAGGTCAAAGGCGATGTTTGCCACCAACGTCGTGTTCAAACCAAGGGTTCTGCGGACAATGTCCAGTGCTCACCTGTCCCTGATGAACTGTTGATTTGCCTCCCAGATACACACTTGGTCGTCCGTGTAACACTCGTCAATCGTTGGAACCCTCCGATACCTCCGGTGGTAGTAGTACTGCTTATTCTTGGCTTGTATTGGCAGCGCAATGTTTTCTGCAAAAGAAATCGAGCAGATGGTAAAGCTCTTGAAGATGTTTTGTTGTTGTAATCTCACAAGAAGGCTTTCAATCAACGTGCTCGCTGTGGCGTGTATACACACACACACACACACACACACACACACACACACACACACACACAGAGAGAGAGGCTTGAACAGCATTGTCTGAGTTCGCCGAGACAAACCGGACGTGACCTTGTGGCCTGGTTACGTTCAACTCTGGAGTTCTCTCGAGTTTGCTGTACGTATGAAGCTTCGAGACCCAACTGGGCTTATCTAGATATCTAACGACTCGTATACAAATGGCAGATTTCAAGTCAATTCACTCTCCCTCCTCCCTGCTGAGAGAAGAACGTCGCTTGCTTTCCCTGGGGTTGGGGGAGATGGAACATACCCTGGGGGGCACCACGAGGACATGCGATGACAGGTTTGCCTTGCTTTCTTAGTTGCGTAAGGCGCGACCAATATTGTCAGTATGTGTCGGTCCAGAATGCAAGGTGCCTCCCCCCCGCCAGCATACGAGGATTTTTCATGTCAAAGTGTCTGTCATGATCGGCAATTGGACACAGTTGACCGCATTCTTTGTGTGCAACAAAAGAATTGCACATGCCAATTGCTTCTCCACGAGTGGACAAAACATGATGAAGGACACTTTGACTTGAAACATCCTCGCAAGTTGCATCTCCTGACCGTTGGGAAAATGCTGGAGTTCCGCACTACATTGCCTTTGGCTACAGGTAAGTTTACCACTCTCCTCCTCCCTAGGGTAGGGTCTATTGCAGCTGTCACCCTGATTTTGACCTGTGGATCTGTGATTTCCGCATTGGATATCCCCTCCCCCACCCAAAACTGTTGCACTGTGTTGTGATATCACAAACGATCAGGCGGGAATCTCCCTATTTATTGGGTTTGATCATGCCATCTGGTGAGTGGTCCCAACAATTCAGGTCAGGTGTGTCACACCACATTCCTCCCCCCCCACCAGGGGGCGCTGGCCTCAGCAGACATTTCTAATATATGTACACAATTTTGCAATAATTATTCAGAAATGTGAGAGCAGCCAAATTCAGCAAATTCCTATCAATTAACATTGTTTTGCTGCTTCTGGCTGTCCCTCCCCCCCAGGGGAGCCCACAGGCTGGTCATGTGACTGGAATTCCCTCTCTTTTTGCCTCAATCATGGATGTAGTGGATGTTGAAGCCTGGTTGTTCATCAAACAGGAGATCACATGCAGATTGATCTGAGAATCCCAACTGCAGGACTGGAGCCCGCTTAGCCAGACCATTGTGAATGCTGTGATCCAACAGTTCAGTGTGTTGGCTCCAGCCTCAAACCAGTGCTTTCGAACCGTGGTTCTCCGATGCGCTTTGAACGTGCATCTCAGCCACCAATAGGTGAGTACTGGGTGGTTCTCCACATTTCTTGTCACTCCACACTGCAACAACATGAGTGGGACTCGGGATAGAATCTGGATCCAAAAGTTGGGGGGGGGGTGATTGGAGTGTGTGTGTGTGGGGGGGGGGGTTAACCTGGAAACATGTCCATACACACGCTGTACAATTTAGATCACCGCAATCGGCTGATGATCAGCAAGCAAGTCATACACAAAAGCAAAAACATTGAACATCTCCTGCTGGACAACAGATCTCTGTGCGCTCACCTTTGAAGTATGTCACGGGGCCATCGACGATGTTGGCCATAAACTTAAGAAATGTCAGCAGAGGCCGATCTGGTAGTCCCGAATAATCCGGCCACTTCATTTTTTTCGCGCAGCTGTCCTGCGATTTCTAGATCTGGATCTATTTGAAAAAGATGCCAGAATGGCTGATGGCACATTGACCTTTCTTGTTGCCCGGTCTAATGGGGCCTTTTCAAGACAAATGCATCAGGTTACGTGAAAATGAAAACAACAACCTGTGTACGAATAAAATGCATATATAAGCCTTTCTGACAGAAAACATGGATATGAATTGATTGTCTGTGTTTTTTTGCTCAGAACATATTTTTGACAGATTTTGTGTTGACATTCAAAATCGACAATCGCAGCACGTCCCGAACTGGACGATGTGCAGGTGCGCCCCATAACACGTGACGTCACAAACCAACATGGACGGTGATTTTTCAGGTTGCAGCGAATGTTTTTGTCTTTTGGGAGTTATTTAATCATCTTCTTGCCAGTATTTCTGTTTTGAAACGATTCTTCCAGTAAACTGATTCTTGATGGCACGGAATGGTGAGCCATAAATTGTGATATTGAGTCGTGGTGGCTGACAAGCACACAAACTTGAAAGTGGGCTTGGCCAATCACTTCAGAGCCTGGGTTGATGTTGATGTCTTCCAACACAATTCTCTGCGAATTTTGAGTGTTTTCCGCCTTGCGATCTTTCAGATACTGGTTATCAATTCGCACTGTGCCGATGTTGCCCATTCACAGTTTTGTACCATCTCATAAATAATCTGTGGGAGCAATGTGTCAGATTTATTGCATCCTGGTGCAGACTCCAAACACCAGCTTAACTCTTTCCAGAACATTTCCTTGAAGCGGAGCAGACGTCTTCGCTGCTGACTAATTGACTGGCACGGACCGAATCATTGGAACAGGGGTGCATATGATGCCCTTACAGCAAATCGTCGTGTCGCCGGTCGTTGGTGGCAGACGAAAAGGTTCCAAAGAAGTGAAGGAATCAACCATGGTGTCCGGGCTGGAACCAGCTAAGGTACAAAATGTGTGTCAATTTCAAATATTAAGTTGGGAGGGCGGACTTTGCACACAGTTGAAGGTGCGGGACGATGCTCCATGGGAGCTGTAGGGAGCCGATCCCCAATCAAGAAGGAAGTGACCGAAGACGAGCCATATACGAGGGTGATTTCCTTTCTGACGAGCGGCATGACAAGCAAAGGTCAAACAATTTGCCCCATTGTCTTTGTGAACCTGCGCTTCAATGACCACAGACAATGAAACAAGACACCAAGTGCAAGACATGCTGATCGTCAGAAAGGGAATCACCCTCGTTATGAACATTGCGAAGGTGGGTTTGGTTTTGGATGGAGGTCGAAAGGACGAGAAGTGAATCTGTCAGGACCCAAGGCGGCTGTTTCTAACCAATCCTGTGGCCGAAAAATAGTGAGTCAGGGTTCAGCAGTGGCCCCGACCACATGTGCTCTGGAACCTTCTCCACCTCTCCCTCCCCGAAATAAAATTCTCAAGACTTCAACCAGGGTCAGGCCTCAAGGTGTTTCATAACCCCCTCCCCTGGACAGAATAATTGTCAAGGTTCAGGAGTGTGGGAACAGAAAACCATGGACTGTGTGTGAGTGATGACCGAATTGGAAGGATGTTGTGTACCGTTTGGACAATCAGAAGTGCCATGCCGTGCGTCCGTGCAGTCAGCCTGCGTCTCCTTCGGACGGTGTTCTTGTTTTAGCCGGCCAAAGTTTCGCCGATGACGCCCCACCTGCCCAGTTGCAAAACGTCTTCTCTTTTCAAAGTGCCCTCTGCAAATTCATGCACGAAGCGCTTGTCCTCACCAATTTGTGTCCTTGATCACAAGTGTCAGCTGTATTGTTGAAGGTCTGTTTGGTCGTGTGAAACACTGAAGGTTACGGTGACACTGCAGCAGAGTTGATGTGCCCTTCACAATTCCAGGAAACACTGGGCCCAAACTCTGCCAACATGCCCCTGGCGGACCACCGGGGCTCGCAGGGCTCCCTCGCCTCGACACAGGGCGACGTGTGCCGTATCTGCCACTGCGAGTCGGAGCCTGGGCAGCCACTCATTTCGCCGTGTGTGTGCGCCGGCTCCCTGCAGTACGTGCATCAGTCGTGCCTCCAGCAGTGGATAAAGAGTGCAGACACCAAGTCGTGCGAGCTGTGCAAATACAACTTTCAGATGACGACGAGGATCAAGCCTTTCAGAAAGGTAAAAAATACACATCAACCTGTCTGCTGCTGCTCCCGAAAATATGCCATGTTATTTTCTTGACAGTTGTAGTCACCGCAAGCATTGGTGTTTGTCCTTTGCAGTGGCAGAAATTGGAGATGAGCACAGTAGAGCGGCGAAAGATCATGTGCTCCGTCACCTTCCACATTATCGCCATCACCTGCGTCATCTGGTCGTTGTACGTGCTCATAGAACGCACCACGGAGGAGATACGTGCTGGCGTTCTTGAATGGCCCTTTTGGACCAAACTCATTGTTGTGGCCATCGGCTTCACAGGCGGGCTGGTGTTCATGTACGTACAGTGCAAAATGTACGTGCAGCTATGCCGGCGATGGAAAGCGTATAATCGCGTGATCTACATTCAGGACTGTCCCAGTAAATTCAGCAAGATACCCCTCAACAGCCACACTGTAAACGAAGGCAAACTGGATGCTATAACACAAGTGCAAGAAACGGAGCTATTATAATAATCCTCGTGGAAGGGGAATGCACAAGTGTACATAGCACCGTAGTGGTCTCTTTCCCGCTCAAGTGCAACTGGATAAACTGGTGATGGTGGTTCCCCACCATCAAATATGCATGTCTTGCTTTCGATGAAACTAAAACTGTCCTGGCTGACGATACGGGGCAGCAACGTTCAAGTGTGGATCAAAGTCTGCTGCTTGCCAGGTACCACACAGTTGAGTACCAACTGGTTTGCAGAAAGTCATCGGTTCTCATCATGTGATATAGCTTCATAGTTCCTTGCAGTCGTAACGACCCATCGTGGATTTGTACATAGACGCTATCATAGTATTTTTACTCTCGAACAAATGGTCTGTACTGAAGCGAACAGGGGTAAAAACTATGAATGCCGTTGCGGATGGTTTTGGATTTTGAGCCTTGCGCGTCACATTCTTTCTCGCGCCGTTCGACATGTTTTTGCCGCAAAGTCTGTCGAATGCTTGTAGATACCGTACGCACGAAACCGACCCGAGTCCCACAGCACGGAACCTTCCCCGTCCCATGCCAAAACCACATATCATTTCCTTTTGTCAAATTGAAGCCTTTGTCGTGTGGAAGGGTTTGACGCGTGGGGCACATGGTGTTTGGCTGAAGTTGGAAAAGAGAATACTACTACTAAACCCACAAACTATGGTGCAAAAGAGCATATTGCGGTGTGGACACTTGTCACTGTTCACAAGTGTAAACTGTTGCACCACGCAAAATGCGGTCTACTATTTGTAGACATTGTTGTGATATTTAGTGTCTGAGATTTGTGCGCAAGTTGTCGATCTGTCAGAATGTTGGTCGGTGGTCTCGATTTACTTTGTCCTCAACAACAGTTATGCCGGATTTGTAATCCGTGTTCTCTTGAGTTCTCTTGTCATCCTGCACGTGTGCAAGTTACAATGGGGAGGAGTTCTTATGCCTCTCCCCCCGCCCACCACCAGTTGTGGAAAATAGGAAGCGTGAACTGATCTCGGGAAATCTTGACCACCAACTAACATCAGGCTGAATGCAAGTTCTCCCCCTACTCTTTTTGAGAGGAATAGACCCGATAGTCTCGCCGCTGTGCGGCTCAACACTGATTGATACCTCTTCCTCTCATGTAAGGGCCGGGCGAGAGCCTTGTCTGGAAGTGTTTTGCCGTCTGCGCGCCCTTGTGACTTCGCAACCACGTGCAGTGCTTTTCCAGAGACAGCGGACTGGGCGTGGCTTTCAGAACGTTTATTTCTTTGTTCAGGAAACCGTGAAACAAGGTCGCGCAAAAGTGTTAGTCGGCTGCACGGGTCAAGAAATTGAAAAGCAAAACCCCAGACTGTTTCCACTGTATTTCAGTGACAGCGGTGAAACTGTTGTTTCTGCGGACAGCTTCATTTCTTGTGTTGGGTACGAACAGGTGTCCACGTGTGTGCACTCACATCTAATGAGCCACAAAACCAAACGGACATTCAATTCACGCCTCACGCACATGCTGCTATTTCGGGTCCGACACGTTTCGTTCGTAGAAAACCTGACACCTGGTCACTGCCGTGGCAGTTGGCGTCCATAGGTCAGGTCATTCAAACCCAGGTTTCGTGTGATCTGCAGAAAATACAAATCTGGGATGTTTCTGTGAGTGCAAGTTTTGGCTGGGTGCGACTTTCAGTTGGCCTGGTTTTGCTGTTGAGTTTCGTGTGTTTCAGACGCGTTTTCCTTGCCATAATCATGATACGTATTGTCGTTGCATCAACATCAGCTGGTTTGGTGGTTCATTGTAGAAGTTTATTTGACAGTACAGCTGTGTTGCTTTCAGAATTGTGCGCGGGAAGTTGTTCCAACATGTGAAATTTAATTGCCAAGAACTGCTAGATGTCAAAAAATGATTGTCCAACAGTTTGCTGCGTGGGTCTGATGCAAAGTAGAATTTAGATTGGTACTGTCTGTGCGCTGTTTTCGTTTGTGTTGTCCTTGCACTCTCACACAACAGTTGCTTTGCACAGTATTCTCTTGCTTTTGAGACATTTTTGGTTCCTGTTTTCCGTGGCATCGGACGCAAAAGTCACTTGACATTTATTTCAAGAATGCAGGGGTCAAGTACCTGTTAGAATCAGATAAGTGGTTCCACTGAACAACAGGAGAATTAATCTGTGAAAGGGACGCCCGAATGAAGCCACTGAGGCTTTCAGCCAAGGAAATGTGTGGGAGACAAAGAGTCGGCGCTTGTTCAAACCCAGAGTGGGCACTGTTTTATTTGCTGTGTGATCGTTTTCTTGTACGTACGTTGTTTGTTTCTGGTTTGTTGTGAAGACTTCCACGTTTTGAGGGGTTTGCGAAATTGCTGTGGGTTGAGCGTTTTGCCAAGAAGGGATCACATTCTCCCGAAGTTTTGCAGATGGTATCACCACACCGCCAGGCAGAAGTTTCCGTCTGAATACGAGTTTTATTGCTTCAGTGAGTTTGTGACTTGGAACGTTGGCGGAAGATTTATATAGAGACAGCATTGCTTGCGCGTGCGAGTGCGTAACCACAGTGCAAAGTTGTTTTTGTTTTGTGTTTGACATTGCTTGGAATCTGGTCTTTTGCAGACCCGACCGAGCGGACTGGATTCAATAAAATGTTTTTCCTAAACGCTTGTGGTTTGTTTGTTCTCCCCAAGACACACCCAGCGTCTCCCTTTTGTTGCGCTCGACTGCTGAAGGCCACAGTGTGCATCGCTGTGAAGAATTCGTTGCACTGCGTTTCTCGGCAAAAGAAAAATAAAAGCGTGTCGAACCGATCACCCGTTTGCGCCTTCAGATCCGCAAATGCACAGTCGAAGAACATTCCATTGCATTTGCATGCAACTGTCGGACGATTGCTCTGCATGTTCTGTTTTGGAAATCAACGCACAGGATTCTTTGTTCAGTTTTTTTGCGCAAGTAAAGACGATGCCAGTTTACACTCACGTTGTCTCATGCTCGTTACAAAATTAAAAACGCAAGTTTGCCTTTGATCTGGTCTTGTGTCACAGATTCATGCTCATTTGTGGAGACTTCTTAATTCTCACACAGTCAAGTCACTGATGCATGCAGCGAACTTTCTTCCCACGGGCAAACATCGGTAAACCTTCCAATGAAACTGCTTGTGTGTATGTGTGTGTGTGTGTGTGTGTGTGTGTGTGTGTGTGTGTACATCTACAATTATGCGCTTTCGCAGTGTTTGCACAAGTTTGTCAATCTGAACTTCACGGCATTCCACGACAAATGTTCCGCGAGTTCAACATAAGTTTTCACACACCGATTCAAGCTTTTGCTTTGTATAGCCATCTTTGCGTCGCTGACCACAGCTTAAATTGCCTTCATTGACACAAAGTAGAAACGTAGCACCATTGTGATTTGATTCCAGGTCACAGGACCCCCTTTCTGTGTTGTGGTCAGTACATTGGTACAAAGCGCGCATTGGTTAAGACTGAAGCAATTGCCATTTTTGGCTTGCGAAATGTTCAAACATTTCGAAGGGAATTACAAATTGCTGTACAGCTCGAAAGCATATTGCTATTGCAAGACAAACTACGTTTCACACGGTGTGCCGTGTTCATTGTTTCTTGGTCAAATGCTGTTTGCCTCGCAACAAAGAGCATTTTACTTTCTATTTACAACTTCCTTCTGTGTAAGTGTTCTCTTTCAGGCGAAGCGTTCATGCACCGCGCACACAAGTGCCGAATCAAGCCTACAATTGCACACATCAATTTAATTCATTGAAAATCTGTAGTGAACAGCGCACACAATAAATAGGCGTATTTATAGCAGTGCTCTGACGAGTAAAATTGAAATTAAATTTATCTCTACAAATTTGCAAAGCAAGGAAATCACCGTACATCATTTGCTTCCTTTTCTGTCTTAGACACACGCTTCACAAACCTTGAGCAAAGTGAAAACCATCCACACCCCAAAAAACACTTTCGCTCCGGATGTGCATGCCCGATATTCAAATCGACGCACGTGTCCATTTACGTACATTCGCTGCGAAAAACTTAAAAGATCTCTCCAAAAACAGTCGTCTAAATCACAGAACTTATCTCCACGTCGTTTTGCCACAAAACCATGCACGCTCTCGAGTCGTGTGTGTGCAAAATCTTGAGCGCATTTACTTTCCACCGCATGCATGCAGCGCTCAGATTCACTGCGTGAAGACGGCAAACACATGCGCACAGAATTCTCGCGGTGCCAAAAGAGATGAACAGGTCGTGATGAAGTTCGTTGACTTGCTGCATGCAATTACGCAAATGGTAATGCTGTTCAAACGTTTGTAAGTTCTTGCATCAGCAGCTGAATCCCATTGGAATGGTGCAACGCATTCAGGTCCCAACAAGGGCACACACAACGTGAATAAAACACCATACATGCGCGAAATTGTGGCATTGCAATGTTTTTGATGAGCACTCAAAACATCTTTCGTGAAGTTCAAATCTCGTTTTGATGGAACGACATACACTAAAAATTGCACCGACATTTTCTCGTTGGTGTGATTAGATCTGTGTGGCCGCAGCGCACATGGAGTCAGCAGGCGAGCCGGACTCCTTCGGGTCTCAGTAAGGAACGTCGTCATACACGACGGGTCCGTCGTTGGGTCCGGTGTAGAGGATCTGCTGCTGGTTGTTGGGGAAGTGCGGTGGTCTGTACGTCCCCAGCAGGATCTCGCCCTGGTACATTCCTGAAAAGCAAGTCACACGGATATGTTGAAAAGACACAACTCTGTTTCTTGTTCGTTAAAACTTCCCTGCAGTGGAAAATCTTCATTGCACGCTGATTCTGAAACAACATGCAAGGTGAGGCATGCGCATCCTACACATACGCCACAACATTTTTGTGTTTTGAAGAAATACCCTTTTCTTCCATTTTGTGACAAAAACAAACGCACCATCCGGGAAGTCGTCGACATCGTGAATGTCGCGCACGATGGTGCCGTTGGTCGCTCCGTAGTGGAGACTGGGTGGAGCGCTGCTGCCCATCACCACTCCGCGCGTGTTGCCTGGAAAGCATAAAGGACGCGCATGATTTACGGGAAGATTCTGATGCCACTAAGCATGCATTTGTGGACGACGTGGAACCACGAATATGCAAAGACCGCACAAAAGCACACGCAGTTTGTTTGTTTGACCACATGCACATGTAGTGGTCTGCTATGGTGTACTCACCCCAGCTGGTGAAGGAGTCGTGGGTGTGGGCGGGGCTCGGGAGGCCGCCCACGGGCGGGGCGCCCATCTCCATGATGCTGTAGCTGCGCTGCGACGTCAAGTCAGTGTGAGAGGAAGACAGCGTCGCGCCGATGCCAGACCGACTGTGCCGACCGTCCTGAACCGGGAAACAAACCAGCGGAGTAAGAGGAGGGCTCAAGTCAATCATTCGTGACCGGGTGTTGAGGTCAGAGAGACCGAAGCTGACCTGGGTCAGTCAGACAGCGCCCAGATCAAAGGGGTAGAGCGCTAAGATTGAGGCATGCAAGGATTCTGCTCTGATCTCAGGACAATCAGAACTCAAGATAGAAGACCACGCACAACTCGAACAGACACGCAGTTGAACCACACAGACCTGGAGAACCGTATGGATCGCCGGAGTGCTGTGAGCACTTCTTATGCCAGCAGAGGCGGGGAGGGCGTAGACGTTCTGCGTCGACAGACTGTGTCCGCCGGCATTCCGCTCGAGGGTCGTCTCAATTCGAGGCATCGCTCCCGCCCCCTGGTGGGCGAGTCAAACAGCAGCGCATTACAAACCGTGGCGCGGGGCTGCGGGCAACCTGCTTCTCTCGAGTCTTGCTGGTGTGATTCAAGAAGTCAGAATGGGCCGCACAGGTAGGTCATGCCTAAAAGTCCAACTCGAGGTCAACTCTGCACATGTACTTCCTTAAGAATTGCGCACGGAAAAGACGTTCTTGAACCGTGGTATTCTCGTGGAAACATGTGAACAGTTCGTGTATTTACACAGTTTTGATGTTTCCATGCAAACATAAACCGCTCCCTTTTCACCAACACCCTGTCACATTGAAATCCACACACACTGAGGAAAACAGTTTCAGTTTGTTTCGTCCCATCCGAGGGTTAAGAAAATCTACACACACTTTTAATGTGAAAGAAGAACAACACAAAGACGCACAACGCGCATCTGCTTCAATCCTGGATCGATCTTGATTCTGCAGATCGAACTTCCAAAGGAGCAGTTATCCCCATGCAGTGTGCCAAATGCACAGGTGCGTGTACGTCCAAAACATGTATGCAGAACAACCGCAAGAAAGTTCAACGGTATACGAAACTACAACCTGGTTATTTTCATCCCAACTACATACTGTCAATGAATCTACAAACTACGAAACAGTGTGGTATAAAAGTGTGAAATTTTACAGACCACGATACGCTGAAAAGTTCAATCAAAATATTGAATCGAAATGATACTGTGCAAAAAGAAAAGAAAGGAAATGAAAGCCAGTATTCACAAGAAGAACTTGAAAAGAAAGAACAATGTTCAGGAGTGGTTTGTGCAAGTTGCGAGGCTGGTTTCCGTCGTCACAAAAGCTTTGCAGATAGATATTGGCAAGGAACTGAAATGTCCTGCATTCTGAAAAACTCCATTTTTTTGTTGAGTTTGGTGTTGGAAACATGCGTGCGGAATAACCCTGAAAACTCAGGTAATCAAAGACAAAACACAGGACATAGTTTGTACAGAGGCGAAGAGAGCAAGTCAGAAGAAAAAGCGCCTGAAGCAGGTCCTACCTCGGTGGTGGTCTTGGTGTGTTCGTACGACATCTGGTACTCCTGCTGGGTCTCGGTGCGCGTCTCGTGTTGTTGTGAAGTGCCTGCAGCGCCAGAGACAAGTCACTGAATTGTCGCACATTGCAGGAAGGTCAGTCTGAAACACTCCTCCCGCGCACGGAGGCTTTGCACTGTTGGGTCGACTTGGATTCGTTTTGTGCAAAGGCGAAGACGCCATCCGTTGTCCGAGACAAGAAGTCCATGTTCCCGGGTTTGAAGTTCTCAAAGACTCCTGCTGGACCTCCGCCAATTTAGGCTTCAATGTTTCAGTTCCCCAGGCAAGTCAACTGATTGTGAAGTCAGGCATCTCGCCCTTCCCAGACAAGAGATCTTTTCACGCCTTGTGTAAGATAAGTGGTGATCGATAAGGGGTAAACGGCCACCAGACGCGACAACAACCCCCACCCCACCTCTCCCGCGCGTGCACAAACACGTGACGCGCTACTCACTGGCGACGATGGCGTCCGTCTCATCGGCGGCGTAGCCCGCGTTGGTGTGCGCCGTGACGGCGGCGATCTCCATGCCGTCCACCCGGTACCCGCCATCGACGTTCATGTTCAGTTCCTGTGGGGCACACAGTGTCGATGCATCAGTTTGAGGTGGTTTTGAACCAAACAATGAGCAAACAGCATGACTGTGAAATATGACGGCAGGGTTTCATTGAGAATGAACTCGTTGTTCTTTTTGCAGAAGCCGAGTCAGGCATGCTCAATAATTGTTTCTGCCCACAAGAAGATATTTGGGTACCAAGTTTGGGACTCACCTGGTCCTCGTACATCTTCTGCTTCCACAGTGGGTTCAACCTGAAAAACACACAAAGTGCGTCCATTCTCTCGTTCTTGATTGCGAACCACACGAGAACAACTTCTAAATCAAACTTTTCTTTCACTTCGTGCAATCAGACAAATCGCACAAAAATATTAAAACTTTATTAATTGTTTACAAAAAAAAAAAAGACTCACGTTCCCGCATTGTCGGCGTAAACTGCAATTGAAAAGAACAAATTACATTTGACTGTGAACAACAGCGGAAGCATTGAGTTCCAAAGAGAAAGTTTCTTATTTCGAAGCCCTGACAAGTTATTTTCTCCTTCGCTGAGGAACCCATCAATCGTGTGTGCGCAGGTGCACCTCTGCTCAACCAAAGATCAAGACAGAACTTACGCAGGGTAGCCTTCTCCTTCTTCCTTCGTCTGAAAATGGAAGTTTACAAAATTACTTGGTTTCGAGTTCTGACTTTAGGTGTCACCAAAATTCTGAACCTGATTGTAATTTTTACCAATTTTGTCACATTAAAGCATGTACTCGTAGGGTTCTGATCATGTACTGTATCTGTCAACGGAAGTTGTTGGGCCATGGTCGGGCCTGAGGCTAGGTTGTGCTTCTATGAGAACTTCACAGTCCTTTCGAACATCCAAGCGCAATTATCATTTTTGTTAGTTATTTTGTTCTGTCAGAAACAAACCGCTTGTAAATTTGGGTCTGATGCGTGGACAGGACTGAGGCGGGATAGCCTTTTTGCCCGTCAGCTCCTGCCAAGGTGCAGCTTGAGTGTTTCTTGAGCAAATTTGTGTGTGCACGACGAACTCACTTTGCGGCGGCGAGGCAGCACCAGAGGCAGCACAGCAGCAACAGCAACAACAGCAGCAGGATGAGGATGATGATGGCTGGGATGAGCACTGGATGCAACCGGAACCCACCCCACAACGACGACGCGGGCTGCAAACGGAATCGGCGTAATGACACTGGCCCATTGCCACGCCAAAACAATTTGTGAAGTGCTCAGGACAGGAGCCTGGTCCCTTCACTTTCACCAGACGCTGCGTCCTGCCACAACTATGCTCAATTACACACAAACGCACACACAAACACACAAAATGTTTGTTTCTTGCACACAAAACCAAACTGCGAGTTGAAGCCACAATCTCTTCAAGGTCAGACCCACTTCAATCAAATTCTTTCCCAACCGTGTTTTAGTGTCAAGCTTGTACCAGCCATCTCCAGACTCTACAGCTTGTTCCAGCCATCTCGAGACTCTGTGCAATCCTCTCGGACGGATCGGGGCGACTCACCGCGACGTCGATGACGAGGAGCGCGCCGAGGCGCGGGTGCTTCTCGAGCCCAGGGATGACGATCTCCGGCTTGATGGGCACCGTCGTGGCGCCGTCGATCACGTGGAACACGATCTCCGTCCTGCAACACCAAGTCGCATTTTCGTGGTTGTGCACAGAACCAACATGTGCAGACACAGGTCGATCCGAACTGCATGTATGGCTGTGTGTACGTTTGCAATATATGATTTTTTTTCAATCAAGAACGTACCAGTCAGTCACGATGTTCTTGTCAGTGTCCACGTACGCTCTCACATCATTGATGCACACAACCGAGCCCGGGAATGACTCTTCAATCATTCTGCAGAAAAAAAAAACAACGCGTCCCTTGAATAATTTTTTCACAAACAGTGGCCGGTGTCCCCCTTCTCGACGATGCCCACTGGTGGAAGGAAATGCTGGCCATTAAGACTTTGCTCAGTTGCGAAGTCAACACTGACTGAATGTAGTCGTCGAGCTGGTCGATGACGGTGTCCACGTCCTGCCGCACCGTGATCTTCACCTCGCGCGCAGGATCCGTCACGAACACCTGCAGAACCAGCGACCAGCGCGTCACGACAAATGTACTTTGGGGGCAACAAAGTATCGTTCAGCGATCCACTCCCTTCACAGTTCCTGGGCGTGGTGTTCACAGTGACCAAGAGTTTTGCACCAACACTTCGTTGCTCTTGACTGATTCACCTTGTCTCGGAATCAACGCTTCGGTTTTCGTTGATTGTCTCACCTCGTGGCCCATACGGAATGCCCATGAGGTCAAAAACAAAAGAACTCCACGGCAGGGCGAACTACATTCCGTACCCTGAGCGTGGTGGAATCCGTGTGGGGCGGACGAGCGCTGTCCTGCACACTGATGTTCATGTCAAACTTGTGGTTCTTGTAGGGCTGCATCAGCGCGTTCGTCACCACGCTCCCGTCAAACTGGCCAATGAGGAACGTGTCCCGCGCCGCCGCAACCGTGTTGTCCTCTGCAGGAGACAAGGTCTCTTTAGCTGGAGCGTGTCACACGCGGATCTAAACTCCCACGTTGACAGCAATCCGAGGTCGAAGGTTTGCAGCACAGTCAACGCCAACAGTTAGGACGAGAGACCCCAGATAGCCTGACCTCAACCCGACCGATGTGGCTTTTGCACACTTATCGAGATGTTCCCTCGGCGCAGAATCAGAGTCTGGGTCTCTGGTTCATAGGAAACCACACAGGTTTCAACCCCGAGGTCCGAGTTGGAAGACATCGTACCGTTGAGCACGTTGAGCGAAGTGATCTGGTTCATCTGGTAGCGCAGGCGACTCAAGACGCCCGTGTCGGGGTCGAAGGCACGCACTGTCGTCACCACCTTTCCGAACTGCGAGTCGTACGGCACACCTGACGAACACGACACGAGCACACGAGTGTTTGTGTCGTTCCGGCTGGATCTGTGTGTGTGTGTGTGTGTGTGTGTGTGTGTGCCAAGCACAGACAACCCAGCTTTTGTGTGCACAACACAATTGAAATGGAAAACTTTTTGCCTGTTTCGTCGGCAAGTATTTCATTCGTGCAGGAAAGTCCGGGAGATGTAACTTGAAACAGGACGCAATTTGTTTCCAGCGAAGCTCAGAAGACACCGAGGTATCGCGTGGCCCAAACAGGGACCAAGTGGCCACATTGCCCACTGGAACCTGGAGAACATCTGTCGGGGTAAATGCGGCAAGACTCACATGCATTGAAGACGCGGTAATCGAATTTGGGCTTTGAGTCATCTTCGTCCCCAATGCGGATGTAGACGAGAACGAGCGAGCGGTCCTTGCAGTCGGGCAGGCAGCCGACGGGCTCGTTCTGCGGCGGCGCCACCGGGTCTGCGTTTCTCGCGCGCACGTACACCTCGTACACCTCACGCTGCTCCCGATCCAGAGACTGCAAGAACAATAAATGACGCGTCACAAGCGCGTGAAAAAAGCTGTTCGTTTGTTTTTGTTGATTTGAAAAAGATTGGTTTGTTCAACTGAAAAGCAACGAGAAATTCCAAAGATTTTGTGGCATGACACAGTGTAAAGGGGAACCCGTTTGTGAAGGGGGAGTTAAATGGATCATGCACATGGTGTACTGTGTCTCATCTTGGCCAAAATGTTCAACTCGCTTCGGGAGAATGTCACCTTGGTGGTGAAGATCTCTCCCGTGTTCTCGTCAATGCGGAACGACGATTCGATGTTTCCGCTCTCGATCGAGTAGAACGGAATGGCGTACTGCTCCAGATCCAGGTCCTTTGCCGTCACCTGGACATGAAGCGTGAGTTACAGGAGGCTGTGTTGTGGATCACAGCTTAATTCAGCACGAACGACCCAGTGTCAGACTCAATCATGCAGGAAACTCATTTGAATTGCTGCGGGCCACGCACACAAGTCTCTCACCTGGCCGACGAGCTGGTTCGGCGGCTGGTTCTCCATGACGCCGAATTCATACGGGATCGTGCAGCAGTTCAAGTGTTTGGGGAACTCCGGTCTGTTGTCGTTCACGTCGCCGACGATGATGGTGACGAAGCGCTTCGCCTCATGCGACGGGACGCCGTTGTCGCGCGCGACGAGGAGCAGCGTGTAGGACGCGCGCGTCTCGCGGTCCAGCGACCCGCGCAGCGAGATGACGCCTGCAAAGAAAGCCCCGCGTGACGGCGTGGGTCACTACAGGCGGCAAAACGTGCTTCATGATGCTGGGGAATTCAGTCTTGGTCCAAAAAGACGCAATTTGTGCATTTGGACTGGAGGTGCGTCATGTGGTCCTCAAAACATGATTGATTTCTTGAGATGAATTGTTATGTATGCAACCTCACTGACCCGTGATGTCGTTGATGGTGAAGGGCCCCACGTTATCCACGAAGTCGCGGTTTCCTTCTCGGAAGCCGTAGGAGACCAGGTCCCCGTCTTCATCCGTCGCCGACACCGTCACAATTGTGTGACCTTGGAATTTGTCCTGCAAAATGAAACAACACGTCTGTAATAGTTGCTTTGATTTTCAGAGACAACGCCACGGCTGCAGGGGTCAAATGTCTTCCGCATTTTGAGGTACACTTCGCGCGGAAACAAACTGAAATGAACACATTCAGAGTTCCAAGGAACTCGACAAATCAACAATCAAAACTCACTCAGTGAAAAAGCTTTTACCTCTGTCACAGTGAATGATTCGTTGTTGAACCTGGGGACAACCCAGACCGGCGGGAAGTTGTTCTGTGCCGTCACTGTCACGAAGACGCGACCGTTACCGCACAGCTGCGGGTCGCCGTTGTCGCAGACGCGCACCGTCACGTTGTAGACACCTTCGGCGTCGCGCGGTGGCTGAACCACCGTGATGACGCCCGTGGTGGGGTCCACCACCAGAGAATCTGCAGAGAAGCACGAAACAAATATTTCACATTGAAACTTCAATATTCATTTTCGTCCCAGCCCCAAGGGTGGTCAACGGGTCTTCCAGGACGTTGTGCTCAGAAGCCACGCTGTGACACATTTCGCAACACTCACTGCCCGGGTTTCCGCCCGTGATGGTGTAGGTGAGGCCCTCGTCGGTGCCGGTGTCGGGGTCGGTGGCGGTGAGGCGCACGATGGTGGTGCCGGGCGGCGCGTCCTCCGTGATGCGCCGCGTGTACGTGTCCGGGTCGAAGCGAGGCGCGTTGTCATTCCGGTCAATCAGATTCACGAAAACCTGCCAAAACCGTGAAGACGTTAAAAACACACATACAAACACAAGGCAGTACAACACACGCAAATCCACTCCGACAAAACAATTTCAAAAACAGCACCAGCATACATCAACAACAACGCAAATGCCGAAAGTTGGCAACACGAAATCTTGCTGCAAAGCCCAGATGGCACAAAAAGGGTTGTTCCCACCTGTGCAGTGGTGGTCCTCCTGGCGTCCGGCGTGTTGGGCGAGTCGTACGCCTCCACGGTGAATGAGATGACGTCCGTCGTCTCGCGGTCGAGCTCCGCGCCCGGCGCCACTCTAATCGTGCCCTGTGCGTGGGAAAAGCAGCAACGTGCATGCTGTGGCTTTGGTTCAAATCAAGTACTTTTTTCGATGACAAGAGCGTCAATTCTTTTAGCACGTAGAAACTGGAAATATCAACCAGCAAAAAAGGCACTATTGTTGACCGGCCATTGACACCAATTTTCGAGGGAAATGGAAAGGACCCCGAACCGTGATTGGGTCGATCTGGAAGCGATTGTCGCCAATGAGGCGGTATTGTACGATGCCGTAGTCGCACTGCGGAGTCACACTGCAGTCGTCGGGGTCGCCGTCCGTCGCCTGGATCGTCGCGATACGGGTGTTCGGAGGCGTGTTCTCTTGCACATCAAAGTCGAACTGGTTCTGAAACACCAAGTGGAACCAGAATTGTCAACACGTATTGAATCCACGCTTGCGGACAGCAGAGAAAACTGAGGAACGTGGCATGAGCAGGTTCTGAACTCACCTGGGTGAGCCTCGGGGTGTGGTCGTTGAGGTTGATGACCCGGACGCGCACGGTGGCGGTGCTGGTCAGCGCCGGCTGACCGCTGTCCACCGCGATCACCGTGAAGCGCGTCTGCGGCGTCCTCTCGAAGTCGATTCGCCCGCGGTTTGTCACCACGCCTGTGAAGGTGCGCGTGAAAACGGAGCTCAAGGACCCTCATGAACACGCATCAAACTCGCACGCTGGACACGTGCGTATGTCTCTGTTTCGACACAAGGTGCTGCTAAACTCGGGGGAATTTTGTCTGCTGTGCGCGATTTTCACTTGAACAGAGATTTTGTTGGGAAAAGTTGTGAAACCAGCAAAATGTCTCAATGTTCAGTCTCTTGAACTGAGGAGCTTGGACTGTCTCTTGCAAACACGCACCGGTGATGGGGTTGATGCTGAAGTGGTTGTTGGGGTCGTTGATGATGCGGTACTCGGCGATCGTTTCGTGCGGGTCGGTCGCCTGGATCGTCATCACGAACGACCCGATCGGCTGCTCCTCGTCAACCTGCAGTGAGACGTGCGGTCAGCATTTGCGATCACACATGTTGTGGCAGAAAAAAACTTTGTGAATCGGAGCTTGTCAAGAGTTTGTTGAAAATGAGGTGGGCATGTGTCCGCGCGTACCTGTTCGTCGAGGAATGGATTCTGTGGCGTCCACGGCTCTGGGAACGACGGACCTTGTTTGTTCACGTACTCGATCGTAATGATCAACGTCGCTGAAGACACAGACCCACATGGTAACATCACATCAGTCCCTTAATGTACGCACGCATCTGTGCTCAAATTAGCGTAAAACTTGTCTGGATGGTCGTTGTTCTGCTGAAGTGTTGGGGCGTCTCTCACCTGTGGCGGTTTGCTCGGTGTCGCCCTGCGTGTCCCGCACATGCAGCGTGTAGGTCACCTCGGCCGCGCGGTCGCGGTCCAGCTGCTGCCGAACTTGCACCAACCCCGAGTCCCGGTTGATCCTGAACAGATCCTGCAGCCGTGAGGAGAAGCAAATCTAGTTCATGACAATCGTTTTGACACGAAAAACAAAGGTGAGGCAAGGTGCATCGAACGTACTTTTCACGCGTCAAAGGCTCGTGTACATTGTTGGATCTTTTACACTGTTCACCAGGCCTTTCCAGAGGAAAATGCTCGTGACGTACACCACGCAACCAGAAAGGCCGTGGGTAGGTACGGACCCTGAAGTTGTAGTTGTTGATGTTGACGCGGTTGTTGCGGGCGTCGACGGCCGACACCGGGTCCGTGAAGCTGTAGACGAGACGCGCGTTGTCGTCGGCGTCCGTCGCTGTGACGCGAATCACCGACGTGCCGACCTGCGCGTCTGAAGGGACGCAACCAACGTGTCAGGGATGAACAAGAGCCCAAGGTTCTGAGATGCAAAGGTGATTGGTGAGAGGCTGATTCCAAGGTGAAGTCTCAAGAGTGAAGAAAACAGAAGTCGAAAGGGATTGTGGGAAAACAACAGAGAGAAAGGTCTGTGGTGTTTTTGAAAAAGAAGCATTCTCTGGTCCAGAAACGTTTGCAAATTATGGTTTTGCAGAGCTCGAGCTCTGAAAAGGAGTCAGACTGAGGTCTTGGAAGCAAAGTTTCGAGAAGGATATCGTTCGTTGTTTCATAAAAAATAATGTTCTTTGCGTTGACGTTTCTGTTCAAGAAATCAGATTCTCTGTGGAATCTTTCCAGCAGGAAAGGTTCTGCACTGATCAGGGTTGGTTTTGAAAGGAAAATGTCCACAAAAAGTACAAAGCGGGACGGACTCAGGTCGCAACGCACCTTCCCTGACCGTCTCGCGGTAGGTTCTGCTGGAGAAGACCGGGTTCTGGTTGTTGACGTCGTTGATGTTGACGACGAGCGTGGCGGTGGCGCTCTGCGGCGGCTGGCCGCGGTCCGACGCGATCACCTGAAGCAAACACCAAGCGCATCGAATCAGAGTCTTGATCAACAGAAACTGCCAGAACCAGGCGGTTTGTCCGCATACAAACACCTTACACTCATTGTTCGTAGCTGCACATACAAAGAAGTAAGCACAACATGTTGAAGGCCTACGTGTGTTTTGGGGGTTCAATATCTAGCACGAAGAATTGTTCCACTTACAGACATTTCGTATCGCGCGCGGCCGTCGCGCGTGATGTCGAACGTGTTGGAGGTGGTCACGATGCCCGTCCTCGTGTCGATGTTGAACTTGCTGCGCGAGCCCGGAGAGCCGGACGCGATGCGGTACTGGATCTGCCCGTTGGGCGAGTTGGGGTTGTCGTCGTCCACAGCGCTCAGCCGCTCCACCGTCGTCCCTGCGACACGACGAACCCGAGTTGAAGGTAGAACGCAGGGAAGGGGCTGCGGCAACACCCTTTCTCTTGGGCTGTTTTCTCCCCACACGAAGACAATAACAACGGTTTTGGTTGGTTGCACCAACTTTGATCGAAATTTGTTACCCGATGTCAAGAGCGAGTGGAATTTGTGGGTTAGCTCAACATGCCTGTGCGCTTGCATGCAGACAAGTAAAGTTTGTTAGCACTCACCCCTTGGAACGTTTTCTTGAATGGTGACCTCATAATATGAGTTTGGTACAAAACGAGGCCTGTTGTCGTTGGCATCCTACAAAGTTGAAAAGAATTGCGTTCTGTTCTGGTTGAACAAACCAAAACTCAAGGATAAATCGCTGGGGTCCTTCAATTCGTGTGCAACTAACTTTGAAAACATTTCGTGACTCACGGTGACGTTGATCCTGACGGTTGTGGTCGGAGAAAAGCGTCCGTCAGTCGCCTCCACCGTCAGGATGTAGCTGAAGTGGCAAACGGAACGATGTGTTTCTCTGTGAAGCACATTTGGTGAGATGCCAACGTTCCTTTGTGTTGCAGGCGATAGATCTACTCACTATCCGTTGCCGTTGGGTGTCATTTCGTAGTCGACGGGTCTCCGAGCGAGGATCTTGCCGTCCAGGGGCCCGATGGTCCACAGGCCTCCGGTGTTGCCGCCGCGGATCGAGTAGCGAATCGTATCTCCCGGGTCAGGATCCTCCGCCTGTGGGCAGCAAGGACAAATACGTTTTGGGAAGACGCACACACACAAGGTTCCAAGTTCGGAGCAGATTGTAAAACCAGAGAGAGCTTTGAACTGAAACAGTTCGGTGCGCACTTTGGGGACTTCCCATCCAGACTGACCTGGACCGTGATGCGCGGGTCCGTCTCTCCCTCGTCTATGGTCCCGAAGTACACGGGCAGCAGGAACTTGGGCGGGTTGTCGTTGCCGTCGCCGACGAGCACGGTGACGGTGGTGTTGGCGCGCAGTCCCTCCCCGCACTTGTCGCGCGCCGTGACTCGGAGACGCACATCCCTCCGCCACTCGTAGTCGAGACAGGGCCGCAGCCCAGGGGTGTCACACTCCCGCACGGTTATCTCACCAGTCTTGTAGTTGATTTGGAAGCTGCACAAAAAAGGGATTGTGAACCAATGAGTCTCCGCAGACGAACAATCTATCAGCGCGAATAGACCGACAAAAGAACTGACCACATGGTCTTTACTGAAAGGGCAACGCCACAACTCACAGTTCGGATCCAGGACCAGCTTCGATCTTGTAGCACACATTGCCGTTCTGTCCTGTGTCTACATCAGTCGCCTGAGATGTGCAAAGCAAAATAACTTGTAAAGCGCGTTCAATCTGTCCAGCAAGACAGGAACCTGGGTTCTTTAACCAAAAAGTTGACCTCATCAGTTGGCTTGAAATGAAGCACACACCGTGACAGTTGTGACCGGAGTTCCCCTCTGGGCTGTCTCGAGCACCCTGGCGTTGTAGATTCTGGGGTTGAAGACGGGAGCGTTGTCGTTGCCGTCCACGACGTTGACGGTGATGGCCGCCGTACTCGAAAGCCGAGCCTGCGTCGCCGTTTCTCTCGCCGTCACCTGCAGTGGAGGGAGAAGAATGTTCAAATCTGGTTTCTGAAATCACTTTCAGGTCATCCACACTGGTGAGCAGTGCTTGCTTCAACAAGATCAATCTGGTGTGTTGCTCTGACCTGCAGATCGTAGGAGCGCCTGCCCTGATCGAAGTCGATGCGGCACGAGTCTGGCACAAGAATTCGCGCCTGCACCGACGAGGTGCCGAGGCGCGGCGACACCTCGAACACGTCGTCGAAGTTGTCCAGCACCAACTCGAACGCCGCGTTGCTGCCCTGAGAGTCGAAGCAAAAGACCTTTTCTCAGTTTTCAAAAACAACTGAAACCAGGTACTCATCGTGACACGTCAACAAAAATCTCTAATTTTTCTGCGGCTTGAAATTTTAGCTTCTGACGAAGAGTCAGTCCTGAGTGATCGACTGGTGGTGTCTGCACAGACTTACATCATTGCGCATTCAGAGAAACATGAAATCTTTTTTTAGACCTGGTCCGCGTCGGACACGTCGAGCACGGCGACCTCCAGCGGTCCGCGACCGCACTCCCCGAGCCCCGGCTCCACGACGCTCGCGGTGAGGCGACTCGGCGTGAAGCGCGGCGGGTTGTTGTTGGTGTCGCGCAGCGAGATTGTGACCTGTGCCTGAGTCTGATCGACACCCGGCGTCTCGCCCAGCTGGTTCCCCTCCAACACCTCCCGAGCCTGAGGGAACATGGAGCGACTGAGTGAGGATCTGAACTTCTCCAGTACAAAACGCAAAACGCATTTTCTTGGTAGACACGATGACGTCACTCCACAAGGTTGCGCAAAATCAGCAAGTCAAAATTTTCAATGGTTCTTGGAGACACACGCAACATTGGGTTCTGGTCTTGGACAGAGAGAAACAGACAGAGGCGATTTATACCCAGACGTCGAGTGAGATGAATCTCTGAGTGAACTCCTCCCGTCCGATTTTCCGCGCCAGAGTCAGGTCGCCCGTCACAGGGTCCAAGCGGAACAACCCAGTCGGATCTGCAGAGTCAACGGAAATCCGCGATCAGTTGTCGCAGTATGAAAGAAAACCAGTGCTGAAGGATCGTGACTGTACCCGTGCACATCTGACCCTCAATTGGGTTGTGCTTGTTCCCTATGTCAATTCGTACCTGTTCCCGGCACGAGTTGGTATCGGATTTGCCGCGGAGACCCAGTGTCTCCGTCCACAGCGACCAGCTTCAGGATGAAGAATCCCTGAAAGTCACCAATTGTCGGGATGTGTCAAAAAAAAATGCACAACTCCAGCCGACAAGATTCAAACAGTGCTCGTCGTCTGTGGAGTCTCGCTCCGTACAGAAGCGTTGTTTGGCTTGACTCAGAAAGGGGGAGTCTGTACAGACGGGGAGAGATGGGGGTGTTTGGAGAGGGAATCCACTGACTCCAGTTACAAAGGGAGTATTCACAGAGAGATGGTCTGAACACGGGGACGGAGTCTGGGTGTACAATGTACTCACAGACGGTGCGTCCTCCCGGATGGTGCCACTGAGCGAACTCGTGAAACGCGGCGGTCGGTCCTGTTCGTCTCGGATCCGAATCACGAAACTCTGCCTCCGCGTGTGCTTCCCGTCCTGCAAGTTACAATTGTGAGATTTTGTTGGTTGTTGCACCTGCGCACGCGACAATCAAATCGCCCGAGGCAAATTTGGCTGCTTCTCTGATTTTTTTTCAAAAACTTTTCATGCAACAAATGATTTACAAGTGTGAAAAGCAAGGACGTTCGTTTTCTCCAACAGGTAGAGGGCAGATTCACACAAGATGTTTGAGAGAACCACAACGGGTGCTGGTCGTCGTTTCCGACCCAGCACACATGCAAGGGGATTGTGCAAGAGTTGCCTTGCGATGCACAGAAAACCCACCACGCCACGCATGGACAGGTGTAAGAAAAAGTCAGGGATTTGTTCCAGTACGGAACGTGTGTTGAATCCAATGAGAGCTGGGCCAATCGGTAGATTATCGGCGGCGGCGCGCGCACGTACCGTGGCGACGACGGGGACCTGGATGACGGAGCGGCCGCGCAGGTCGAGGCCGCGCCGGAGCACCATGCGCCCCAACCACGCGATGTTGCTCGCCTCCGAAGTCACCATTTCGAAGTACTCGCACGGGTTGAAGCCCTGAATACGCCGACACAATGAAGCTCAACGACATGAGGTTGGCAGAACAATTCGCAACCTTGAATCATCCGGCGCGCGGATCTGTACCAACCCGCATGAACGAATAAAAATAGTTTCTGTGCACCTCAACTGGGAAATTGAAGAATAGCTTTTGAAAGGCATGTCCCATTAAAAAATACAAGAGACTAAAATGCAGCCATCAAGATGTTGAGTGGGCGGCCGGAATGGAACTCACCTCGCCAGGCGGGTCGCAGGAGACTCTGATTGCGGAACCCTCCGAGTCGCGATCAAACACCTGCACGTTGTCAAACACCACCTGGTTCACCACCGCTCTCTGCAACGACAACACAGGGGGTCAGATCTACGTGTGTGTGCGTACAGGACGCAGGAACCATTGCATCACACAGCGTTATATCACTCACACGGAGCGAAGAACAAAATACAAATCCGACACTTCCCAGGGCTTGGCCGACAGAAACTATCTTCCATGGAATGCACTGTGTGTCATGTTCATCTTTGTGCAAAAATGTCACAATTGAGGGTGAAGTCTGCAATATTTTGTTGTTTTTTTTTTGTTTGAGACTTCTTTCTTTCTGCTGAGTACCTGAACCTGCAGACGAAATGTTTTGACACACAGCACAATGACACGCTGGTTTTCTCGATTTGGAAAAGAAGTTCAAGCGGTTATCTGTGAGGTGGAATGTGGTGTTTCAAACAGGCGCAGATCAGGTGCGTTGGCTTGGGCTCCAACGCATGATTTGATTCCTTTTGTGAAATAAATGTCTACAGTTTGATTTTCAGTGGGGAGACTTGCCAAAATGTAGAAAAGGAACGCTTGCTTCCCTCCTGCATGCCGCTAAAAGTGAGTGTGAACTTGATGTTTGTGTGCATGCAAGAGGCCTCAGTTGTCACTGTCAAGCGCGACAACTTTGCACTGTTGCGAAATGCCCTCCAAGGTGATTTCAAGATTGTGAGAAGGTGCATGGAGCTCTTTCATGCAGATACTTTGAGGTCATTTCGGAAGAAAGCTCAGGTCACCTCTGGTTCGAAGCCTTAATTTTCGACGAACAATAGCTTGTAAAGAGCTCTCCAAGGGCTGTGTCCAACTATTTCTTGCCCTCACCAAATTATAGAGCTTGCTCGTTTTTGATGTTTCAAATTTTAAATAGATCCTGAATCGTTCTACAACTTCTGGTCACTTGTGATTCACCCTCACCCAAACTGTAAAGTGCAGTTCAAATCTCAGTCAGTGGGAACAGACTTCTCTCCCCACCCCGTTCCAAAAAAAGAAACCCGGTTTGAAAGGTTCAAGTCTTCCCATCACGGCATTGGTGAGAGAACGTTGATGCTTTGGTAAAAGCAGCTGCATTTGTGGATGCACGGACATGAACGGCTTCAATGATTTGTGCCCGTATTCTCTGAATTTGAGTAAAAAGACGGTGAAATCAGCCCTCGGTTGGACTCACCTCGCTGAGGGTTGTGTCGTACGTTGTGAACTCGAAACGCGGCTCCTCGTCGTTGACATCGACGATGTTCACCACCAAACTGTGGCTCGTCTGCGAAACAAAGACACAACAGTGAGAACGCAAAATCTCGGCCTACCCTGTTCGTGGGAAGTGGATTACACGTTCCATTCACTGGACCAGGGAACTTGAAAGTGGCGATTCTTTTTTACAACTGCCACCAGATGCCCTGGATGTTGCAGGACAAACACAAATGTGTCGACTGTGAGTTGGAACTCGTTACCCGACGCTCCCCGACGTTGACATTGATCTGCACCGTGAACGACGGCGTCGCCTGAAACGAGAAATGGTGCTCATTTGGTCACCCAGATTCCGAAAACGGTTCTGCCCATTCTGAAGTTGTGGACTTCGTTCAAGGGGAAAGGAATGTTTTCACAACAAATGAAAAGTGCGTGCAGTCAAAGTCAAGAAAGTTTTGGTTTTCGTTTCACACACCACTGCGATGAAAAGAAATAGAACACAAGCGCGAATTCTCTCTCATTCCCTTTGTCGCCCTTTCCCAAACAAAGGCAACATTCTGTACATCTTCCTGGGAGCAAGAAAAATCAAAAGTTTGTCTTCTGACGAAACTTCAAGTGACAGGTAGTCTGATAAAAAGGTTTGTTTGGGAGTGCTGTTCTTGTGGACCCTCTGAGCAAAAGTGGTTGCTACAGGAGCATTGCACTTTCACTTATCTCTCTACGTACAAAAAGCCTTTCGGCTAGATCAAGGATGGAACGACATTTTACAAAAACTTGGGCCAACTTGAGGTGAAGAAAGTTGGAAAGAATTATCATGATTCCACCAACAAAGATTCACAACAAAATATCTTTCTTCACTCCAGGTAGAACAAACACAAAGGATGAAATTCAATGAGTCGACATCTTCGATAGACGCATATGGATGTACGAGTACACATGGGAGTCCAAAGTTGGAGGAAAAGTGAGAAATCTATTTGCACAGGGATTAGGATGATCTTTTTCAAGCCATGGCAACATCTGCACACTTTCCAGTTTGTCCTCAAAGTTTTTTGGGGGTTTTGACGTCAGGCCACAAAGACGAACCAAGCTACATTTCCATTGTTCTTTCAAACACCCTGACCCTCTGAGAAGGAAAACAACAAAGGGAAGAACCTTCTGTTCGTGTGCGAAGCTTTGTGAAGAGATTCACTGCACGAAACAAACCAAGCACAACACAAACTGAACACAGAAAACGCCAAATAGGTCCACAGGACTCCAGCAAGGTGTCGACTTCAAGACAAAGTATGTGCAGTCAGAGCAAACCGTGACATAAATCAAAGTGGCCTTTTACACAACAAAAATTGGCTTGGCTTCCAGGGCTGTGGGATGTTTAGCGTGGTGCTTTCTGCATAACAGGCGCCTGTAGGGGAAACACATTGGAGAGAAGTCTCCCGAGGGGCAGGCTTTGTGCAGTACCGTGGAATGCATCATGATATGTTACGGCTGCTCGATTCTTGTTACGCAGGACGCTGCCACATCGACGGTCAGATTAACGTCAAGCATAGAGACAGACACCTTCGTATCAGCACAATCTGAACTTGTGTAAATTATTCTGAATCTTTTCCAGGAGAAAGTTGATTCACTTTAGAGAACATGGCAACTTCGTACAAAAGAGAGGATGATTCATGATTCTCGGAGCCTTGTAGAAAACACACGGTTCTCAACAAAAGGCCACGATATCTGTGGCTAGAAGTTGCTTTGACGGGTTGTCAGAGATTAGGCGAGGGCACCGCGGCGCTCAACAATTCCAGATCTGATGTTGTCATTCTTTTCCAAGACTGTTGTTGTCGCACTTGCCACTGATGCAGCACTGGCGTCTCAGTTCCTGCCCAAACAAAGTGAGCATCGTAGGTGAAACACCAACAAAGAGCAGGACATCGTGTAGGGAAGTCATCAACGTGTGTGAGGACAGTGTGAATACGGTGCGGAGCAGGTAACTTCGGTGGTTACCACCTGAGTCACATTCCCAATTCACATCACGGAGAAACTACAAAAAAATAGGTCGAGGGACCTCGCGGTGATTTGAACAAATTTGATCAATTTCAATGACCAGTGAGCACAATCCAAAACACAGTCTACACTTTTCATCATTAATTTGTATATTTTTTCAGAAGA
>JAAUXT010062809.1_pt1 | contig 31733 bp, 19 predicted proteins | sample 7278171 | NCBI WGS metagenome assembly JAAUXT01 (sample SAMN14350112, study PRJNA611818) | marine sediment metagenome | isolation source: surface marine sediment (1.8m) | place: French Polynesia: Moorea | collected 2018-08
CCAAATATTTGTGCCTTCTGAGATATGAAGACATTTCTACATTCACACCCCATTTTTTCCACACTTTCAAATTTGACCTTTTTGACCTCAGAAACCCAAAAATTCTAATTTGACAAATTCCTTCCTCGCACATTATCCCCAACCCAAAGTAAACCAAAAGAGTCCTAAAGATCCAAAATCAATCCTCATCTTGACCATGAAACTGTTGTAGACATACTTTTGGAAGACACTGCCTATAGGTGCATCGATTTGGCTCGCACCAATTTGGCTCATCAGCCCAAATCGCGCAACCCACCTCAAATCACCTAAAAAGGTGTTCTTGAAGAGTGCAGATCTGGACTTGAAATTCAACTTTACAACAAATGATCAAGGCTCAAACGAAGAAGGATCCTTACCTTCTATTTGGAAAATTGTCCTCGACCCAATTTGGATCTTGACTCTTGGAGTGGCAAAAGTCCAGGAGAAATTGACACTGTTTATTTATTTTTCTCTTTTTGGGGGGAGGGGCGCAACTCTTCGCCAAAGTCCAGCTTTAAGTTTTGCAGCTTTTCGGCTTTCTGTCACGAAGTCACAATGTTTATGAAGCGTTTGACGTCGTGCACTTCGTCGCGTATTGTTGCAGAAGGCAAAAGGTCTTTCCTGTGTTCATTGGCATATTGCGTGAACGGACGGGAAACCTTTTGTTACACGAGGCCAACGTTAACGTGTGTGACCACTATTTACCTGTCTCAGGAAATTAGCGTTATTTAATATTCATCCTCATCAACAAAAGGAACAAAGACACCAAGAAGGAGTTTTACACGTTATGCTGTTGCAGCTGATTTATTCGCACAATGCAATGTTTTCGCATTGCCTCGAGGTACCGCCGTTGCCTTGAAGAGTTCCCCCCAACGAAGCCTGATGATGACTTGAAACATTCAAATCTGCCATTAACCGAGACAGCAGAGTTTTAGCTAATTAGACGTGTGGAGCTTCACCTGGCCACTGCCACGCGCTCCATTAGGTCGCTCTTGTGTCACAGGTCACTCATCAACGACTGCCAAAGACCCCAAACTTACAAACGCACGTCAAAACAAGAACCAGGTTTTGTCAGTTTTGGTCACCTTTTTGCGTCGCAAAGTTTTCGTTGCCAACATACCGCTCTGGAGGTAATTTGTTTGAAAATAGAATGATGGTTGCTTTTCGTGTGCTATCTGTGCAAGAACTGAGCCGTGAGCGGCCAAATCTTTGTTTGGGTATCGGACCCTCGAAGTGCCCTGCAGCTATGAAGTCATTCCTTTACAAGCAGCCCACACAGCACTTCTGCACAAAGTTTACCTCAAGTGTCATGTCTTATGACTGTTTAAAACTGGGTGAAAGGCACATTATTGCAACATGTTGGCGTGGAGTCTCCATGTTGTTTTGCTTGGGCAATAAAATTTTGCTTTCTTCTTTGTGAGCTCGATTCGAAACAGCGGGCGGATTCAGTAAGTTGGTGTTTATGGCCAACGCCTGACATGACAAAAACGTTTGTTCCCCACGTATTTTTTTGAGATTTCACACAGGAATTCTTTCTTGTCTCGTGGAAAATTTCAAATCAGCGTCCGCCTTTCCATTGACGAAATCCTTGCCTTGAGCCACAAGAAGTTCTTTTCCACCTGTATTTGCGCTTGCTGGGTGAAAGTCAAACCCTGTCACTTCCAGCAAAAGATCAAACGACAGTGGACTGGTTCCGTTTGTCCGTGGAGTTCCACTGTATCAACTTTTGGGGGTAACTTCTGTGTTTTACTTTTTTCTGTCTGTCCGTGTGTCTTTTGCAATGGATCGTAGCACAACACAAGACCCTCTGAAATTTGTGTTGTTTAGTTCCAGATTGAGCTCGTGATGAATGTGAGAATTGGACTTCAAACCAAAGTGTAATTTTACCACTAATTTCTGCAAAATGTGAAAGAACACGTTCCCTTCCCAAATTTCTCTTTCCATTGTGATCCAGCACGCGCTTGATCAGTTGGATGCAAATGAGCTGGAACACTCCGCCGACCGCTGGGAGTTTTCCAGACGAACGCAAAAGTCCCACGCACAGAAATGAAAGGTAGGGTTTGTGCGGGAGTAGATTACGCAGTGTACACTGATTAGTGTTTGTTTATCAACAAGAAATGCACAAGTCCTGGGTGGAGAAACAACATAATTAAACATTTGCTGCGGTCATGCGCAGGTTTTGCGTGGAGGTTTTGTGTTCCTTCTTGAATTCCACTGGCTGCGCATGTTGGAGCAAATAACTCAAGTTGACCACAGCTTTTATGTTTAACCAGTCAAAACCAACACGCCTACTGGCATCAAATAATATTTGGAGGGCTTTTCATTTTTACACAACTTTTCACTGCTCTTTGCGTGTTTTGAAATCCAAGCTATGTTAACAAGGCTGGGATAATGGGCCTGACAGGTGACTCCGCCCTCCTGTCCGACGAGTTTGCTCTCTCACAAAAGAGTCGTCACACTGAGCAGACACCGACCTATCAAACTGTTTGTTGCAGTCACGTGGCTGCATAATGTTTGAAAGGGTCTTTACGGCTCGGTGTAAGTCCATCAATGTGTGTAGTGAGCAGCAGAGCTCTGTACCTGTGAGGACGTCTTGCTCATGCAGCCGCTGTCGTTCTTCACAGTTCGTAATGACTGTTTGAAATGGGATTATAGAACGATTGTGACACGAGACTTCCAACACAGGTAAGTTCACTTTGTTTTCACGCGCATTTACTCAAAGAAACACACGTGTGCTGGCAAGTGGATGTGACTTCCCCAAGATGATACGGGTTTCTTCCCGTGGGAATTGTGTGAAACAATGACTGAGAAAAGTGACAAGCCAAATGGAGACGAAATTGTAAATGGCAGGCTCGTGTACATTTGCCTTACAAGGTATGTCGAAAGTTAGTGAGATCAAAAGGTAAAAACCTTGCGCTGACAAAAATATCTTGTCTCTCAACAGTCGTTGACAGATCTCGGTTCAGCTTTGCTTGCAGCTTCAGCTACTGATGCCTGGGAACTGATTGAGCCCATAGATCCGCTCAAGACAGCTCCACAAAGCCAACAATTTCGTTGACATGTTTTCGCCATTACATTCACAGGTGTCAGAAACAGATAATGTGGAGCTTCCACGAATTTCATAAGAGTGACTGAAGTGAAAAGAGAATTGCCGAGACTCTTGTGGGCAGAAACGAAGGTGACACAGCGATACGAAATGCAGGTCATGTGTGAAGAGATTGGAAACAATGGACAATAGGCAACGACAAGGCAACAGCAATTAGCCGAGGGAACTGCATCTGCCACTGCTCAGGTGTTGCCTGCGTCTGTGCAGTTTCATGAGAGGATGAACACATCCAGTTAACACTCCTCATCATATGCGGAGGATGCATTGTGCAAGATTGGATATGGATCTAACTCAAGTGCGGTGGAGGTTACGAACTCTGGCCCTGCTGCTCAGCTGCAGCGTTCTCCTGCTGGCAGGAGGAAGTGCGGGCCAACAGCAGCAGGGTGAGGCGGAGGCGGCGCAGCCGGACAATCAGCTCAGGTACGTCACCAATGAGGAGTCCAGGGCCAGTGTGTTTGTCGGCAACATCGCTGAAGATGCGGACGTGCGCTCCCAGGTGCCGCCCGAGGCGCAAAACCTCCTCACCTACTCCATACTCTCCTCCTCCTCGCCTTACGCTCGCCACTTCAGCCTCGGACCCAGGGACGGAATTCTACGCATTGCCTCTCCAATAGACAGAGACAACGCCACCTTCTGTTATCAAAAGGTGACGTGCGAGATAAAACTGGACATTGCCGTGCAACCCCGAGAGTACTTCCGAATCATCAAAGTGACTGTTGTAGTCGACGATATCAATGACAATGCACCCGAGTTTTTGGAATCTCATTTCCAAAGAAGCATCGCAGAGAACACAAGTCCAGGGTCAAGCTTCACCATCCCAATTTCTGACGATCCAGACAGTCCCAAGTTTGGTGTGAAGCGATACGAACTGGTGACTGGCTCGGAGAAATTCAATCTCAAAGTGACCAACAGCTCCGACGGCAGCCTGGATCTGCACCTGGTGCTCAGGGGACGTGTAGACAGGGAGGAGAAGGAAATCTACAGGGTCGTCGTCGCTGCATATGATGGAGGAGTGCCCCCGAACATGGGTACCCTCACAGCAGATGTTATCATCCAAGATGTGAATGATAACTCCCCAGTGTTCGACAATGAAACCTACAATGTCGTTGTATCCGAAAGCATCGCTGTGAATCAGGTCGTTGTAAGGGTTCACGCCAAGGACCCTGACATGGGCCCCAATGGTCAAATTGTGTACAGTTTTTCCACCAAAACGCAGCAGAGATTCGGCCACTTGTTTGCTATTCATAACGCCTCGGGTGAAATCACCCTCAAACAAGCACTTCGCTACCAGGACGGGTCGAGCTACATCCTGTCAGTCACAGCAAGAGACAGAAACCCCGACTCACTTACCACGCTCGCCAAGGTCATCATTCAAGTATTGGACGTCAATGACAACCCACCTCGAATCACTGTCAACTCTCTGACCCCCAGCGGCTCTGTTGAGATCCCTGAAGGTGAAGAACCAGGCAGTCTGGTGGCTCACATCTCGGTGGAAGACCAGGACTCCGGGTCAGGTGGTGAGTTCACCTGCGGTATTGACAATCCGAAGTTCACCACTCAGCAACTGTACGGGGGAATAGAGTACAAAGTGGTGACAGTAGACCAACTCGACCGGGAAGAGCAGGACTCCTATGAACTGACCTTCACGTGCAGTGACCTTGGTGACCCTCCTTTGACCTCGAGTGTCCTGATCTCTGTAGCTGTTCTGGATGAAAACGATCACTCACCAGTTTTCTCTCGGGACACTTACACTGCTATCATGAAAGAAAACAACGCGATTGGCGAGTACATCACCACAGTGACTGCGACTGACGTTGATCTGAATCAGAACGGAGAGGTCGAGTACAAAGCCCTTGGAGATGCAAACAACCTCATCGCAGTTCATCCCCACTCAGGAGAAATCACCACCAAAGTGTCCTTCGACTACGAAAACAACCAGAGACTAGAGATCCCAGTTGTGGCCGTGGATCACGGGAGTCCAGCCCTGACGGCCACAACCACTCTGGTTCTCTCATTCACAGATGAAGACGACAGCAAACCCGAGTTCACACAGCCCGAGTTCACTTTTAACATCTCAGAGAACCAGCCGATGGGAACTCTGGTTGGTCAGGTCACTGCCATAGATGCCGATTCTGTGCCTTTCAACGACTTTACCTACTTCCTGAGCCCGTCTGAAGAGGCCCACGACAGCTTCTTTCTGGACGGACAGAACGGGAAAATCTTCACCAAGAAATCTCTGGACAGGGAGACGCAAAGCCAGTACACGTTTGAAGTGAAAGCGGTGAGCACTTCTCCCCCTGTAAGTTCCAGCACAACCATGGTCTCTGTTGTGGTGACAGACCAGAACGACCATTTTCCTCGCTGCTCCTTCCCAACCATCAAGAACAACACCGCCTACATAATACGCACCATGACCGTTGGAGAGCGCATCACTCGTCTCAACTGCTCGGACGACGACGTCTCCGGACCCAATGCCAGCCTCAAATACACGTTCGTGACGAACAACCAGAACCATTTGTTCGGCATTCAAGAAGCTACCGGAGAAGTTTTCGCCAAATCAGAGTTCAAGGGAATCCAAGAGGAATCCTTCTCGGTGACAGTGAAAATCAGTGACTCTGGAGATCCTCCCAAGGACATTGATGTCACACTGAATTTGGTTGTGAACAAGTCTATGTCTGAGCCTCCCATAGTGAACAAGGGCAACTTGACCATCGTCATCTCCGTCGTCGTCTGCTCCGCGTTCCTCGTTCTCGTTCTCATCGTCGCCATCATCCTGGTGATCAGGAGAAAGGACAGGAGAAGAAAGTACGTGGACAAAAAGGTTCTGGTAGCAGCTGATGTGAACAAGAGCAACATTCCCGTCAGAGTACCTCTCCAGGAACAACCGACCAAAGACGGCCCAGACTCAGGGAAACCCCAAACCCACACGAAACTCAACAATGCAAGCTTCGCTCTCAACGATGAACAAAAGGCATCGCAGAAAACCATGGCGCCAGAGTACCCTCGAGATCAAGCGTATTCTGTCAGTAACCATTCCAAGGTAAGTTGTTTTCGCCGGTATTAGCACCACTAAGCATCCCCCTTTCCACAATTACCTGACAGTGTTTGTGCTCTAAATTGGGGTCATTTTCTTAAATATGCCAAAATTCGCTAGTCGGTGGCAATACCACGACAGGGCGAGATGGGCAAGATAGCTGACATGCACGGGCTCAGGAAAGTTTAAGTGAAGGGGTATTTTGTGCAAATGACGTGCAATTTGAAAGCGTCCTCTTGTCAAGTTTGAAACTCAAGTTGATGGTTTGCACCGATATCTGTGCAGATGAAGGCCTCCACGAAATTTCCTCCCAGGCGTGCGTCACAATCACTTCGGAAGCGCCTTTGATTCCAAGTCTTACAACTTCATTGCTTGCACTCAGAAACGTGTGCTCGTTTCCTGCCTTATTTGAGCCAAGCAAAGTCGGGCAACGAAAGTGTGTTCTTTTTAGGTGATCATTTCCTTGTGTAAAATTGAGTAAGTTTTTCTTCCGTTCCTGTCATTTATGTTTTCATAGATCGTCAGTGTTCGTCCAGATGTGACCCATCCGTGGACTAGCTTACGCATTGTAGTCGATGTTCTGCCAAGGTTGATGTTGCTGAACTCGTGGAAGTGTTGCACATGCATCTGCTCACGAGCAATTGGCTTGAGATTGCGTTGTGCTCAAATCTGTTTCCAATTTCTTGGAATTGTCAAATTCCACGCAAGTTCCACACTTTTTGATGTCACTCAACTCGCAGCTATCAGCCAAAATCTATTGCTTTGCTTATCTCTTTATCAATTTCCATTGGGGCAAAACAGGTCAATACACCGCTCGCATGTACGGTTTGATGTGGAATTCAATATGAGTTGTCAGCAGCTGGCGGTTAGTTCTTTTGATTTCCACAAAGGTTATAACACCACAGATCCCTTGTAGAGCTACACAGGCTCTGCATCCATCCAGGTGGTGTTTGCCAATACTCTCAATAACAAATTCCTCGGTTAAACAGAGGATCTCGAGTCAATTTGCAAACCATTGTGCGAGTGATACAGATATTAACACCTGAGGATGAGGCAAAATGCGCCACGAGGGAAAGGCTCATTTTACTTCACAAGTTTGCTCAAAACTTCAAATTAAAGAAAAACTTTGGCAAAGAGGTCTGTTTGCTTCTCAGGGAATGGGGTTTTTACAACACATTCCAAATAGAGTTCTTCACGACAGTTTGTTAACTCTGTGTTTGGAAGGATTCTTGAGGTCAAATCCCTAGATGATCCCTTTTGAGGAAAGATGTTACAGTTGTGCTTGTTTTGCATGCCTGTGTTCGGCCTTCAAAGCGGTCTCCGCATTGTGAAACCTGCACAATGAAGATTGCTTCAGAAAAACCCTCCAAAATGCAACACGGTTTGTCGTTGTCATGTGAACACACGAATACGTTGGCAACACACATCATAACGAGTCAAAGGGGAAGATTATCTGAACCAAGGCCGCTTTGGTCAAAGCTGGGGTACATTTGGAAACCGTGCGATTTGAGAGAATGGTGATTTCTACGCATTTCTGCACACCACTGAACTCGAAGAAATGTGTGCCTTCCCCTGTGTGTCTCTGTCTGCAGACCCTCATGCAGGGGATATCGGAATGTTCTGTCTCTGCTCGTGGGCCTCGAATGACGTTGCAATCAAACCTCAAGGTTGGAGAGATCTGTGTTTGATCGGGGACAACACGATCGGAGAAGACTCGTGTGTACTTTTGGCGCTGCACTCTTTTACCCGCGCTAGTGGGGTCGGCGAGGTGACGCGAGAACAAACTTCACTCGAGATGCGAGTAACATGAGTAATGTACCAACCAAATACTCACAAACCCACGGTACAGTTATGTTGCAAATTTGGTACAAATTCCCCATTCTAGTATTGATCTTCGTGAAACTGGTTTTGTTGCGGACACGTTGCAGCAATGTCAATATGCATGAGGCATTTGTCAACGTCGTTCTCAAATTTTTGTCCAAAAGTGCAAAACCTTGTCATTTTTGAAAGGTCATGAGAAAAAAATGACGAAAGTCCCTGGAGCTCGTTTTCGCAATGTGTTGTATCACAGGTGTGGGCATTTGTGGACATCAGGCAAAATCACTGACTTGTCTCGATTGGAATGTCACAGCATTGTTGGACCAAGCGACATTCTTTTCCATCTTTCTCACGTGCCTGCGACAAGAATTTGTGCCCAAAACTGACGGGACACATAGCATTGTGGTGTCCCTCTGAATAGCACATCATTGACAAGTTATTTATGTTCACTGCTGCTCTACTCTCGCACCACAATGATACCGAAGTACGAGTGCTGAGGCACTTTGTCGTGATGTCCACTGGGCAAGTGAATAATGTGACTCCGATGTCCACCTCCTCAGGTTGGGACTTTTGCGTTCAGAGCGGATGTGAGGAAACCAATGGAGAAGTTGTGCTCCTTGCTGTGAAACTTGCTGAACTTGGATTGCTACAGCGCCAAACAACTGTGTCTTCAACTGATCTTGAGAAAACTTTCCACGGGTTCTTCGTCCACCCAAAACAGATTGTGCGTCCGCATCTCAGATTTTGATTCACTGCTTCTTTTCTCTGTTTAATTGAGGGGCATTCTCCTTTCACATTTTCATCAAACCAATCAATGCCGTGTCGTGGCATCCAAAGGGGAAAAGTACCTTCATTTATCTTGGTAGGGGGCTACATTGACACAGGCATTGTTCTTTTCTGACCACATGTGGTTGGTTTTGAGACACGCAGACTTGATTGCACCTCTGGGAGACACGTCGTTTCCCCAGAGATAAATGACTTGGATAGACACTTTCACAGGAGGTCTGATCAACCAAGCAACTTTACAACTGGACGCTCCCAGAAGGTGAAACTGATATTGATTCCTGACCCTCCCTTGGCCCTGGACGGCTATTGGCAACAGGTTTGAACATCACATGGCAGTCAAATTTCTGTTCGGATGAATTCGTCTTCGCGAAAGGCCAAGAGATGGTCCTGACCCTGGATCTGCACCTGAAAACAAAAGCCAATGCTGTTGGGAATGTAGGGGCCTGATGTCTGAAACGAATAACATTTCTTTGACCGTGTCTTCCTGCGGCTCGGTTTAGCACACCTCTGGTCCGTTGAAAGGCATGCACCGCAATAAATTTCAGCAGATACCAATGTGACATCCAAATTGCAAACCAGTTTATCGCAGGAAAGTGAGGGTCAATTGTGCCAGTGCTCAGTCGGGTGATTGTTGTGTTACAAACATGTCAATGTGAATTTGTGGCACATCTGAACTCGTGGAATGGGGCTTGATCAAGTTTTGCAGCGTGTCGACAACGCGTCAACGCTTGGGAGCGAAACGTTTGTCACGCGTATCAATGAACTTGGGCACATCCACAGATCTGCAAGACCATTTTGAGTGATTGAAGCAGTCTACGAATTTCCACATGTCTGAAACAGGTTTCTGTGCCTCACAATGGCAGTGACAACAGTTCAATCCTATTCTTGTGTCACCCTGCAGAGATTCTCAAGAGAATCTGCTCGTTCGTGTCCTGATCGATTTGCTCGTATTCTAGAGTTGAACCGCTCAAGTACATCTTGTAATTTCCATCTCCAATAAGAAAATACGAGAACGATCCAGCGTGACAAGCTGTATGAGATTCGCATTCATAGCTCCTGCAGGATCAATCTGTTGATGTCACGGTTTCTTCTCGTGAAGAATGCGCAAATGAATTGAAGCTTTCTGAACAGAATTCTCATTTCAGCTGAGAGTATATGAAGCAAAGGAGTTTGCTTGATGAAAATGTGACATTCGTACTCAGCGTAATTCTGCCCCCAAAAGGCAATTTTTAAGAGCAAGGTGCAGGATCTTGACCGGGAACTTAGATCTGCCTTCACATGCATGTGCATGAGAAAAAGATGAAAACTTCCCTCCAAAATTACACCCCAAATCAGGAAATTTTACAACTGACCATTGGTGGTGTTTGCGTGAGTCTTTCATTGTTGCCGCCCAATAAGGGCAGCAATGGCCAAAAATTACAACCTGCATCCTCAAAATGCGCATTTGATGAGTCACTTAGGAACAAGATGCTTTTCTTAACACTTGTAGTTCCTGAAAGATATCGTCTATTGAAAGCTCTATTGGGGCACCTTTCAATTAAATCAGTATTCCGCTGTGCAAAAACCAAGTGGTTGTTGCTGGTTTTAGTGCAAAGAGATGTTTCTCTCCTTCATGCCTGTTATCATACCACTTTGGGTAGATGGTGTGCAACAGTTGTCACAAACGTGAATATCCGATTGACTTGCACACCCGTTTAATTAATTATGCATACAATTATGGTGAGTTGAAAGCACTCTCGAATGGCATGAATACAGATGCGCTCACTTTCTTTCCTGTCCGAAAAGCTTTTGATGTGTGGATTCCAGATGCATAAACTTGGTTCCTGTTTGAATTGCTTTTGCATACAGGCCGAGTGCGAATCGCTTCCTGCAAACAGGTACGCGATCAGCAAAAAAAGTCGACATATGGAGGAAATGAGACGACTCTAATTTTCTTATCTGATTTCCAATAATTGTGGAATTCTAATCAAGATCGCCTGGGAAACACGAACGAACAGCTTGAGCTTAATTTTCTAGCATTCTTCCGACACAACGCTGTTTTTTTTTCAATTCAGTAATTTTGTGCAAATGATCAACGCGTTGTTACCAGGAAAATAGTCAATGTTTGCTATTCACGCAAAAAACAACTTCTCCCTGTTGGCCAAGATAATCAATCAGCACAAAGAAATCCTGTGTTCAGGCCAAAGTATACATTCTGCCTTGGCACCAAGAAGTCAAAATTCATCAGGTTCGACTTTCAAGAGTTCTTCTTTTGGGCATCGTTTATTTCCTTCGCCTGATAGAGACATTGAGCGCACCTGTAGACGTGTACAGAGTGGGTATCACTTTCATCCCATCAGGCCCCATCAACTTCTGAAGCCAAGTTGGACACAAACCACTTCGGATCAGTGCACTGAGCAAACTCGGACCAAGTGGGTGCCTACTCCAAGGCATAAATTCTCCACTTTGAACTGTGACTCTTTCAATTGAAATTACATTGAGTTATTTGGATCCCGCTGGGCTGTTCAACTCAGGTCTCTTTATGAGGCCTGATATGAAAGCTTGAAACAGAGTGAGGTCCGAATGGAAAAATGCCTCAAATCCAAAGGAAATGCCCTGAGCGGTGCTCAACCTTCGGAACGTACACTGTGAAGAAGTCTGCCTGTGTTTCCTGACGCAGCGCAGATCATGATATGAGACACATCAAGGATTCAGGACGTACTGACTGTTGTCGTTGAGACCGAATCATGACATACACAAACGGAATCTGGACGCCCTGAGACTATGCCACGAATCTAGACTTGCGTCTTGGGAAGAAAATAGTAGAAAACAACGCCAGCAAAAAAAAGCTCCTTGGTTTTCTCCGACAACGTGTTTCCAAACTTGACATCGGAAGAACTTGTGCAACTTCAACGTGGCTCAGAGTGCGGTTAACAAGCGCATTGTATGCACTGACATCCCTTGGTGCCAGCACCTGAGATTGCATATCTGAATGAAAGAACTCAAAGTTTCGTTCAATCAGTTGAGGCTGATAAATCATTGATGAAAATTTGAACGACTTTGAAGCCTTTTCCTTTTGAATTGCCCGGGTCAGATGTCAGAGCTTGAAGGATCACACTTGAAAGTTGTTAGATACCCATTAGTACTCGTCGCATGTTGCATGAGTACGCGATCAATTTTCGCCCACAGTTGTAGCGTTCCCCGGAGGACAAAACTGTGCACTGATAGCGTAGGCGTTTGGGAATTCGACAGCGACAAAAAGCGCACCGCATGCGAATTGACAAACGCGACTTCAGGCTTTTGTTGACTGAAAAACACAAGAACAATTTTCCGATGATGGAGATGCCGGAGACGACTGTGAGAGTCACTTCGAAGAGATTTCTGAAAATCATATTCTCTGAACTGTGTGCGTATCACAATTTCGGAAAGATTAGACCTTGTCTGCAAGAACTAAAGTACATTATTTCCTGTGTGTTGGGCGTGTCACTTTGTGTTTCTCGTTGCACCGAATGACTTCTTCAGATTTCTTTCACTGAGCTCAGTAAAATCAACATTTCCTCACGGGCTTTGAACGTGGTCATGCAAATATCTTTGTTGTCTCTTTGCAGCAAGCACCAACGAGCTACAGCGCGTATGCAGGTTCCCCTGCAGGTGGTGGTCAGCAGTACGGGAGGCCCCCCGCGCAGGACCCCGCCTCGTGGGGCTCGTCCCCCGCCGCTGCCTACACAGGCGCCGCGGGGTCCCCGTACCACGAGAAGCGGCGCCTCGACAGCGTCGTCAGCGTGGAGGACGGCGTCTGGGTACGTATCTGTGTGCATCACATGCAATGAGATCTGTTTGGCGCAAACTCTTCTTCCGTGACACAGGGTCGTAAACATTTGCCCAAAAACTCATTTTCTCGTTCGATCTCAGCCACGTGCAAACAGCAGCCATTCGACGATAAAGGAGTCCGATAACGACAGCGTGCGATCGGCGCCGGCGAGCAACTCGGACAGCGGGCGCGGCTCGAACGAGGACGCCGACTCGGGACCGCTGCACCATCCGCAGATCCACAACTCGAGAGGTGAGCACTCGTGGCGTCCGGCGTCTCTTGCAAAGCCCTCACAAGTTGTTGAGACAGATCTGTCGATGTGGTAGGGCCAGGATCCCTGAAGCGAATCTTTGCAGGGTTTGGGGGAACTTTGGGCAAACTCATGCAAGAGTCGCAGCGTTGTGTGAACTTCAAAGCGTTTTTAGTGTCACCTCCAGCTTTGCACGAATACCTCAAGTCACAAGACTCAATTGAAATATTGTAGCTATTTTACAAAAACCTTGGCACGCTGTCTTTTGGAATGTCCGTGAAAACACAGCACAACCCTAATGCTACAGATCTGCAGCCAAGTTGGCAACACGAACAAATCCGAACCAATAAAAAATTCATGGTTTTATCACACCTTTTGAAATGTCACCCTTTTCAAAGGTCATGAGGCAGGTCTGTTCAAGGTTTCCAACATCAGATCCTTTTCTCAGAAGCATCAATTCCCTTCTCTGACCAAGTTGTATTCAAAACTGAAAGACAGACTCTTCCAACATGGAACATTATTCGAGTCATGAGTCCAGAAATTTACCTTTGCTCTCAATCCAGAGCGTTGGCATCTGCAGTTCGGAGGTGGGTGGATGATCCATCAATTTTCTTCATCCAGTGATGACGGCTTCATTGACGGTTCCTATTGAACCGAGGGACAATGAATGGTGCGAAGGTTTTATCTGTCGTACCATCAGCCATAATAGTTGGATGGGTGGGTGCTTATGATACATTGATATGTGCACAAATCATTCATTGTTATCGATCCAGCTTTGGCCACAACAAAGTATTTCAATTGCCATAAAAACATCATCCAGTTTACAACCCAATTGCTGAATTCATTGGCAAATTGTTCAGGGACATAGATCACAACATGCAATTTAATCCAACAAGAACAAACCAGTTTCAGATCGTGCAGCTTGTCAATTAGTGTGGAATATCCCTTTTTTCGTGCTACATTTTGCTCCGGTAACGAACCAGAATTCTCAAACAAACAGCTGCGGGATTCCAAAAGGCTGGGTTTTGCTTGTCATATGTGGAGGAACCAAAAAGACGTGTGGCAGGACAAAAACAGAGACAACAAACATTTGGACGCAGTCCGTTCGTAGGTCTCTGCTCCTCGTGTGGTCAGTTGGCATTTTTTGATATAAAAACGCAGTTCGGCTGTCTCATAAGGATCACAGATCCCAGGGAAAGAAAATGACGAAAATCAGGTTGAACTAGATCTTAAGACAAATCAATTTCCACGCCTCAGCCAAGAAATCTGTGTGACGAACCGCACTTACGGAGATTACAGAACCACAACAGGAAACGCCAGCGACATTCCGCCCACAAAACACAAAATACACAAAAATGCTGCCCACAATTTTTCAACCGATTTGTAGTCTCAGGCTCGAAACAACTTTGCAAAAGATCCTTTTCAGCAACATATTTCTCACAGTGCGAGAAACCGTGTTGAAGCGCGCGTGCCAAAGCGACGGTTTATCATCGTATTTGGCGAAACGTACAATTCGACAGCTCTTGAACAAACACTCATTTACTTGGAAGATTAAAATGGATCGTGCACGATCGCTCCATGTTTGTGGTTTGTACGTTCGGGGGAAATGAAACTGTCGTGCGTATCTTCCATCTCCAGTGATGATGAGCGCGAAGAAACCAACGTCAGAGTTCGTGCTTGCGCCCAGATTTCTTTCGATACGTGTATGTGTAACAAACGCATGCACACAGAATAGAACGCAAAGTTGTGGGGCGCTACGTTGACTAATGACCCAACAAGGCTGGGCGTTGATCCGCCTTTCCTGGTTGACAAGTCCACGTGACACCAAAAGAGATGTTTCACAATTTCTTTCCAGACGGAGTGATGCTTCATCCGCAGCCGCACTGGTCTCGAGGTCGGGACTCGGCGCCGCCGCCGCCCGGACGCGTCGCCTCGCCGCCGCCCGCCGTGCCCTCGCGCCGCCCACCCACTCGACACGCTTCCTACAAAGACACGCTGCAGCTGCACGGCCGCGTAGCGCCTTTTCCTTCCGAGCATCATCAACGATACGGGGCCAGCTTCAGAGAAACCCCCTCACACAGGGACAGGGAGACACTGAATCTCAGAGACAGTCCTTCTCTGAGGGACACGCAGTCGTACAGGAACACTCCCGTACAAGGCTTGAGGGAGACCCCAACTTACAGAGACTACAGCCCATACGGGCACTTGCCGGGTCATCAGCCTCATCACCAACAGAGACAAGATCACAATCACAGTGATCAGAATCACAATCAGCCAAGGGTCTACTTGGAGGACAGTTACGGTTATGGCTCAAACAGCAAAAACAGACCTCAAAACGCGAGAGACAGACCAGTGCATTACATTACTGCCAGCCAAGTCTGACAGTCACAAAACTGTTTGACGCAGAAACAGACGAATGGTGCGCACATTTCACTCACTCTCTAGTCGTCTGACATGCCTCTTGCTGAGCATGAACAAGATTTTCTGTGCAAAGAACGTTCAATATTTATTTGGTCAAAGTTGACTTTCGTAACCCCAAAGCGAAGTGACAATCATCACCGAGGACACACACCACCTTGAGACTTTACACCACTGAAGCATCTCTGTCAAATATTTTCTCTGAGGCTGGAATAATTTGTTCAAATTTGACAGCGCGAACAGGAAAAGTACTTGAGACGCGTTCTTCTCAAGCGTGTTTCTGAAAGACTAATTGGTGGAGAAGTCTGACGTGGAGTGTTGGAGCAGGTCTGGCAAGCACTTGAACCGGAGAAGAGGGACGACGAGCGCTGCAACTTGAGTCCGTCTGGGCTACAATTGCACACTGAGCAAACGTCGTTGAACGAGCATCGGGAGACACAGCCGGGTCAGACTTCCTTCCGACACCTCCCTGCAAGACAGATGTGTCACACCTGCATGCAGCACACGCGTCACTCAAGGTAAGAAGGATTGGGATCCATAATAACTCAGAACACTCGGTGACGTTTGGTTGTTGCAGCGTGAAGCGAAAGTGTCTTGTCAAAAAAGAAACATGCAACAACAGTAACGGTTTGTTTCACTTGCGCGTAAAGTGCAAAGAGCACGGTCCTGAGACCTGCTAATGAGTCTCTAAGAAGACAGTTTTGCGTGACTGTTGTCCATGGGAGACGCGTGCAAAACCTAAATCACTCAAACGAAGCCAGGATGGGACAGCCCGCGCCAAGATGACTCCTAACAAGTGACATGCACACCTTCACTTCCTGGCATTGCGACAAAACAATGATCTTCAGATGATTAAAGGGGTAGGAAACACAGAGAAGTCACATTTCTGACCCCAGATGAGACTGATCATGGTTGGAAACGCAGTTTCAGTCTCGCGGTTCTCATTGCGAATCTCATACACCCACTTTCTTCCGCCTCGAGAAAAGCGCGTCAGTCGCGCCTCTCCACTGAGCGCGCGAGTCTCACCTGCAGCCACCATGAAATCCCTGTTGACGGGGAATTACACCGCATTCTACTCGTTACGATTCAGTCTCTTGTATTGTATGGTAATCTGTCTTCTTGCGTGACGTTAAAGCTTTTCTTTTTTTTGCAAACCGTATGTTGTGAGGCACTGAAAAATCCAGCGTATTGTGTGACGTGCGTGTATGGAAAAGACCGCGGTCTCAGAAGTTTTCTGCACAAAAATCATACTGGACTCTGGTGCACTCAAGTGCACTACCAAAGCTTTCGTTAATACTTTACGCCAACAATTTCCGAGTCGTTGTGCATGTGAACGTCGGTTTGTTTGAGCTTCGTCGCGGCTTGGGTTTGAATCATGATTACCGCGCGCGCACTTGGCCTGTGGGAGCCTGATTGATTGAGGATTAGATTTCCCGGTGATTCCCCGTTGCAATAATTTTTGAAGAGTTTCCGGTGATTGAACCGAAGTTTTGGCACTTCGCTGCAAATGGGTCTGTGCATGGGTTTTACTCAACTGGCAGCACAGGTTGTAGTCCGCTAGGATTCGCCTGGACGCTTCTCCAATGAGTTGTTCGTGCTGGAGTGAAAAGGAATGAAAAATGCCACTCGCACGCTCGGTCACACCTTTACGTTTGAGTCAATTTTGATTTAACACAACAAAAGATGTCTACGAATTTGGAGCACCTGCACCAGGAAAACTCTTGTGATTTTTGAATCGCAGTCTCGTCAGAAACATTGAACAGAGAAGAGTCTGTCGACCACCGCACAAAAGGTTGAAGTTTACTTCTCACTGGTGTTCAATTTCTCCTTTCTTGCTGGTTGAAGTTGGCATTGTGGAAGTACATTGAGACATTTTTGTCATTCCAGGTGCAGTGTTGCTGTTTGTTTTGAGGGTAAATCTTGAGATGGATCACAGGGGTGAAACGTGTTCCCCACAAGAACCGTTTTGAACCGCGGAGTCAATTGGTGGAACAACAAAATCTTTTCGTCTAAAGGACGAAGAGCAGACGTTTTGACGAATGTTCGTTTTGGTGTTTTTTTTTCTGACGAGATGAAGTAGGTTGAGTGAAATCGTGAGCTACAGAAAACGGACAGAGGTATGTGCCATGTTGTTGTCACGGTGCATATGGAAACAGCATATCACGCAAGGCGTGCTTCCTGCGGTGGATCCGCGACTTCGTGAGTCAGACTGGTGTCCTTCTAATATCCAATCGTCATTCTGCCCCATGCACCAGCATCCAGTTTCATCTATTTGAACTGGCATATTTACTCAGGGAAAGTTTATATTTATTGACTTTTGAAAGGCAGGATTAAGGTGTTGGGTTGGGAAACCCGAGTCGGGGCAGCATATTTAAACACTCATGAGGCTTTCGTTGAGTCAAGACACAGCCCGGCACGTCGAGCGTCCTCGTAACTGACGTGAGGTTTGTTGAATGGGACGGATCTTTAACCCGAGCTCAAGCCCCACCTGTGCCTGAGGCGAAGTCAAGAAAGTTGCACAGCACAAGATTGGATTTTGACCCTTTCCTTTTCCCCGAAATCCTTTCCCCTGTTTTAATTTTTCGTCTGCTGACTACGTTGGGTTACGCGCTTGTTTGTTGTGAAATATTGACTCGAACCTCAAAAGGAAAGGAGTTAATCTCTCTTTTCTCCGGGACAGACATGAGGCAGGAAGACGGCAGATGATCATGTCAAAGTTTGTTGGTTTGTGGAAAGAGAAGCAAGTTTCTCTTTGGGTGAAAACGTTCTGCAACTCTTATTTATCCTCAGGATTGACCTGTCTTTCTCGAAATATTTTAATCCTCTTGAGGAGTTTTAACATCGCATGTTGCTGTATGCAAAGCTCAGAAAACGTTGCATTTGCCATGTACTTGGCGCACACCCTGTACAAAAAAGGCTTTGGTCCCCAGTCACTTGTCGGTATGATATTCGTCCATTATGCCTGTGGTGTGTGTTTTACCTGAGGATCAGCTTTGTGGCTCAGTCACTACATTCACGTCATGTCGACACGATGTTTGAAAGTTGCAGTTGGGTTCTGATCCCACTGAAGCCAAACGAGCGCACGCTGTCTGTAGACTGTCTCAAGCCTCGCAGGTTTCCCTCATATTTTGCCCCAATTTGGCTGATCTGAAGTGAATCAGTACGCAGGACCCTGACAACTGCAGCAGTGTGCGTGCGCCTCTGACTCGCGCACGTATCCATGGGCGCCACACCTTCAAGTGCTGCTCTTCACGTGCAGCGCACGCAAACATCGGGAAAAATTAATCCCCTCATTGCGTGATGAATTTGATTTTACTCGATCATGCGCGCAGCAACACTTTTATTCATTGCCTGCAACACGCTGCTTTTTGTTGTTTGGGGGCGTTTTGTGAGTCAAGTTAACTTTTTGAAAGGGCTTGCGGCTTCAGGTGATCATGTTTTGGATCCCGCTTTGTCCAACAGTTTGTTGCAGGTGAAAATGTGCGGTCTTCAGTCAACCCGGTCATTTTACTGTCGTCCTTTCAGCACGCGCTCGTGCTGTTTTTCTGTCAGATCTATTTCTTTGTCCAGTTTGTTTGTTGAGTTGTTTTGTTTTGCGAACAATTCTGCCAGTCTTTATTCATTTCTCTTGTTTTGTGGGATTCATTTGTCAAACGCGAGATTCGAGCTCAAGTAATTTCTCGGTTTCGGAGTGACGCGCTCATTGCAAGTCCTCCTGTTCAGTGTGAACCAAATTGTGGGTGTTCCCGTATTGCTCACGCTCTGTTTTCGTGTGGGTCGAAAAAAAAAGAAAACAAAGATCAATGTCTGGCGAATCTTTTCCCTTGGCGTACGAAGACTCAGGGCATCAGACTTGGCCCCGCACTGCAATTGTTTCGCACGCAACGTTGCTCAGACAGTCCAGCGGAAGAGAATCCAACATTGCCCTCGTGTACGTGGAGTGGAGTCTATTCTTTTGTTCTGCCTCAAGTCACACGAAACATATAATTTCCACGCCAGGTGATTCAATAGCAGGTCACATGAATTTATGGAAAGTTTGCCTCGAAATAGGATCCCTCACCAGCCTCCTCCTCCTCCACATCTTTGTGGTGTGTAGCAACGATCTATTCGTGCCCACAACACGACAAATAAATCTTTGAATTCAAACCATGTACGTAGTGGTGCAGACACGTAAATGTGTGATGGAATGGACGAAACTTCTCTAGACATAATCAGGTACATTGGCTGTCTTTGACGCTCACCCCTTCAAATTGTTGGTCTCATTTTTCCACCCAAACCAACTTGTCGATGACTGAAAATACAGCACGGTGTGGACTGTATCAGTTAAATAGATCTCCCTCCGTGACACAAACTTTTTCTCTCCCAAGGCGTCACCTGGTATAAAATTATACCCGACAGCCTCCCCAGGTTGTGAGAAATTAGCATCAACAACAACTCAGGTCTCAGAGCTGAAGGATCTAGATTTAACTCTGTTGTTCCAGTCAGCACCCAAAAAAGTCTCTCATTTTGCCGAAGAGACTCACCAAATGATTGTTGCCAGCTGAATCGCAACTGCATGAATCGGCACAGTGAATGAACTCTTTGTGCCTGCTCGCAAAAATCACCAACTTTTGCAATTGCTTGTTTTGTTTCTATTTCTTCTGAGGAGCCAAAAGTTTTGGAGGACTCCGTGTCAAGTGTATCTTTCAACAAATGCAATTCGCTGACGATGTCGTGCTCGATGTTCGTGCAGTTTGATGAACCTGGATCCACCACAGTGTTTCGGGTGGTCTCGACAGGAAAGGGAATCTGAATCGACGGGTGAGTTGCTGGCAGGGGCCAGGATGGAACCAGGGGAGGTGAGCATGTCTGCGACACACACAGTAATTAGTCTTCCGATTCTGATCTGAGGGAGGTGGCAGAACTTTACCTGTGTAAACGGCTGTCTCTGCTGAGTCACACACTCAATTCCGCCTGTCAGTTGAAAACGCAGATACACACGGGTTTGACTGCTCGGCATGCAAATGTTGTCAAGAGTGATGTTTCTTCGAAAACTTATCCCTGTTCAGACTCCTTAAATGCCACAAAGAACAGATTTACGGCTCCAAATGCAACATTTGACATTCTTATTTGGAAGTTCAAGTCTTTGAGCGTGCGCCAGTCTCAAAGATGGATGTGTTACTTTACCACCCTGAGCAATTGTCCGACGGGCACCACATCTTCCCCCCTGGGGCAGGTCCTTCTCCAAACGCTGTAATCAAAACGCACCCAACCTCCTTCCATCCGACTCAGACAAAGCGAAAAACACTTTTCATGTGTCTCAATGAAACAGCTCAGAACAAAAGAAATTTACATTTTGGGAAGAAATTGAAATCTTAAACGTTCATGATGGCGCTGTTTGTGGTTTTATGAAAGAGATTGTCATCGCTTTGAGAAGTAGCGGGGCAAATTTCCTTTTTGGAACCACAAGCGGGTACTTCGTACTCCTGTTTCAGACAGTCATAAAATGGGTTCTGTTGCCTGCGAGCACGTTGAGAAATTGTCACTTGAGAGCACACAAAGGAAATTTGGTTGAAATGTGAAAAATATAACACGCGTGTGTGCACAGACAAGCAGTGATTATTCAAAAGTGATGTTGCAACTTTGCTGCAGCTCTGATCGACGTTCATAGCCGCAGAGCGAAGCCCCACGAAGGTCATTACTGTCGGTGCAGACGCTGCGTTTTATGGCTTCGCGTTTTTGCGCGTTTCTCGCCAATAAGAGTCAATCTGGTCCGCATTACCTGCCATGACCAGAGGGGACTTCTCGAAATGGATGAATCAGCGCATGAGCTGCCCTTTGTGGCACGGGTAATGATGGGACAATAAATGTCCCCTGAACTTTCGCATGCAGGTAAAAACGTCTATTCATTACTTGTAACGATCCTGTGTGTGTGTGCGTGGACGTCATGTGCGACAGTCATGCTGCAGGGGATTTCACTACAACCTAAAATGTCCTTTGTGCAAACCACGGAATCAAGCAATGTTTCTTTCAGAGCTCACTTTCGCTATAAGTTCTTGTTTATGCTTCTTGAAAGGTGATTCAAGGTTCAAAGAGTCAGCCTGAAAGGAGGAAGTTTACATATCTGAACCCAAAATGTGAATCATGACAGCAGCTGCTGACAGCCACGCGACAAGTGGACACTGGGTGGTCAGTTCGACACCCAACACCGACACCCCTTTGAAATCAACGGTGTCCACCTCCACTGACCGGTGGTCAAGATTATTATAGCGCCCCGGTCTGATAGTTTGATGACCCGGGGCAGGGCCAGGTGCCACCGCCTGCAGACATCCAAACCTCCCATCACGAAGTTTGTGACCCCCCGTGGATGAGGAAGCCACGGATCCACGGAGGGAATTTTGCGATGGGTGTTCAAAGCTTTCTTGCGCGGTCGAAAAAGCAGGGAATTTGCTTCTCTTGTCACCTCTCAATCCCATCCACTTTCGTCAGGAACAATGTTTTCTTGTCCATTCTCGTAGATTCGTGACCACTAACTTTCACTGGAACCCAAAACTTGTTGGAAATTGGCCGATGCAGCAAGAACAACAGGGTCATCTGATGTCAATTTCTATTTACTCGTTTTCTGGAAAGGTGAAATAACTTATTGCGTGGAAAAAGAGAAGTATAATGGGCAGATGTCGCAGATGAGGAGTTTTAATTGCACTGTTCGCCTGTTCATACAAAAATATTCAATGGTGCACACAAAAAGTTTGAATTTGATAAATTTATTGCATCAAAAAGTATCACTGGTTGCATTTTGCGCACAAGACAAAGAGCAGTGCTCTGTTTATGGAAAGCTGAAAGCTGCTTTCACTGAAAAAGAACATCACTCATGATAAAAGTGCCTCAAATCAATCGACTTTCGTTCCTGTTCACAAGTGCGCGAGCGTGAAGTTGGGAACATTTTGGGACAATTTGAGCCAACTCGCCTGGTCGGAAACGCACGGCGGGGAAGACCACGCCTCAGGTTGACGAAACCCACCTGTATCACGTTCTTGTGCCACGAGAGAAACTGGGTCAACCTCAAGACTGCGCGATGTGACACTTCCTTGTTATCACGCTTTGTTTGATGACTGTCTCTTCCTCCATCGATTGTTTCACTGATTCGCTGGGATGGATGACACTGGGGGTGGATCGGACACTTCACTCAGCGTGCGCGCAACCAGGTGTTGCTTACGAAAGCGGGTTTGTGTGTTGCACGCGCCGGAAAAGGAAAGTCCCATCCTTCTCAGTAAAAACTTTGTTGCCTGAAAACTTGTCATTTGAAATATTTTGACGTGATCTGTGAATCGTAGCTTTACTGGAATGTTTCTCTTGCGCAAAAACAGTCAAAGGATCTTTTTGTTGCAGGGTCTTTTTGGGTTCGAAATTCCTCAACCCGTACAGACAGTTCGCGTCAGTCCAAAGCTTTTGACGAGTTGCTTTGTTTTGTGTTTGACGTGAAACATCAAGCCACATGCAGCGTAATAGTGTTCACAAGAGGAAAGAGACAACATTTCTGACTGCGTATAACTTCAAGATAGGAAAGCTCCCTGCAGCAAAGTTGTGATGAAGACCCATCAGCTGAGGAAGAGGCATGTCTTGGAGGCAGGCGTCCTTTAGAAGTAAATAGCTCCTCAGCAAATGGGCCCGAATCCTTTTTGTTGACTAATGACAGTCTTCGAGGTCAATTCCCTTCAGAAAATGTCGGTATGAATTGGTCTTGTGGCGTCGCTTCTGGAAACAGATCTGTGGTGTCCGTAGTTGAGATTCAGGAAATCTTTGATCGCAGAACGTGTGTGAAAATATTGCTCGAGAAGTAAAATACATCGTGCATCTCTCTTTCATTGTCCACCGTGCTCGTATTGCACATGGAAAAACTGGTTGACCTGTGCAGGTTTGGATATACACTCTGTGGTACACCTCTGCTGGATGCCACCAGTGAGATTTTCAGGTGTTAAAATTTCATCTTTCAGAAAGGCTGTCACCTGAACATAAAGGTGTTCTTTTACACCCCTTTTAGACCTGTCACATTTGATAAGGTTTAAACTTGATCCGACGTAGCAGCGCGAGAAAATTATCTTTCACCAAGTAGCCCCAAATCTGATGTGCAAAACTCACTGTAATTACTCCAGTGCATAACAGATAAGCAAATCTGCCCATCAACGAGGAAAGACTCCAAGACAATCTTCCCCCCAAATGGTAACCGAATACTCGTATTTCAGGGAAGAACATACGAGTGCTTTTACCAATTTCAACGACATGCAGCTAATTATGTTTCCACTCAATCAAAAACTGAGAACGCGGAAGGCTCCCCAGCACATAAGAGTGGCTAATTTCACAACACTCCACACTTTCCATGAGGGTGCCAGTTTTAATAAGTTCTTTGCATTGAGTTACGCATTTATTTCGCGTTGACAGAGTCGGTGGGAATTTTGCATTTCACATTTGCATACGCGTTATGATTGTGGTTCCCACACAGGGATGAAATGGAGAAACCGTGCGGGCAGAGACGCTGTCAAAATTGATTATTTTGCCGTTCGTGTTTGAAAATATTACATTACCAAGACAGCTCTCCTAAATTATTGAAAAGAAAGAGAGCAAGAAGAAAGAGAGTTTGCTGATGTGAGGAAACATTTCGAGCCAAAATCTCTGAAAAGATGCACAGGACAGTTGATTCCTCGAGGGTGAAAAACAGCCAAATTCCAAAATGAAGTCAGCGTAAAACGAAATCTCAACTTTCAAATTTTAAGCCTGCCTTTTTGCCTCTTGTAACTTTTTATCTCTGTTCGTTAAAATAACACAAACGTGTTTGGTGCTCACAAACCAGTGTGAATCGATGGAGGGATCACAGCGGGTATCTCGAGTTGGGTTGCAATCGGGTGTGGTGAAGCGCCACTGTGACAACACTGATGCTCCCCAGGACCAGCAGCCAGTAAAATTAGCCACTTTTGTGCACCCCGGTGATGTGTTCCTTCACGAGTGAAAGTTACTTCACAACACAAAATGTGCAAAACTGCATGGGCAAGCAATGAGATGAGCACATAGGTTGCCCTGTTGGGACTTGAACAACTTGAACATCGAACTCAATCTGAACCCACAGACTCAAAGCGCTTCCGTAAAATTCGGATGTGCTTTCGCATAGAGATTTGAGTAGATCAACGGATTCAGGTGTTACCTCGTTGTGACCTGACATGAATCGCGCCGAGCTGTGTAATCGACGGTGACGCGGATCCGTAAAACGAACCGCCCAATCAATGTACCGCGCCCACTGAGATGTGACAGCGAATGAAGCTTCATGCGTTCGCCTCCGTGATTATTCCAATTTCGAATGTTCAATTACTCATTTGGAGATTCAGCATTTCCAAGTTAGATCGATTCTTTGATCAAACTTTTTCGACTTGGTTGGAACGCTGGCAACCGAAGGAGAAAACCACTTCATTTTCCTCTTGCCTCAACACATCTTTTTCCGTCTCTTTTCAGATTCCTGCGTGTTTGCCGTCCATGGTTCATCACGAGTCTTCCTGCCGGAAAGAAAAACTTGAATGTCACTTCCACGTGGACATTTTCAACTGCTGCAGGTCACTTCTGCCATACTCCAGAATCCAGAATCGGACAATGCCCCAGCGATGTTTTTTCTCAGCGTATTTGTAACGGTGCGCAACAAAAGTTCACGGGACAACAAGAAAAAGGATTCTTTGTGATCTGAATGAGCCTCTTTCTCATATTGTTTCAACATTTGAGTCCAACAACAAAAGCAAACGGGCGACGATTCTTGTGAAGTTTTTGTTTCGAATTCGATTGCTGTCCTCCAAAACTCGGTTGTCTGGTATTTCCTGTCCTCACCTGATGGAAAAATCAAAGACCGGAGACTGGAAAAAGCGAACTGAATGAAACTGCAGCTGGAACAAAGGGAAGACCTGCGCCGCCATTGTTCTTCACAACGCACGCGAAGCCTTGAGAAGCCTTGAGCTGTCAGCCCGAGTGCTGCAGTGCATTTGTCAAAGATCAATGTCGAAAACTAAAGACTCCTTGTCAGCTCAAGACAAAAGGGTTTTAGTTCTGGTTGAAGAACAAGGCCAGGTATCGATTGTTACAGGAGGTCAGATTGTGCAGAATTGAACTGTCTGAGTTGTTGTGCTCAGACTTGGGCAAAAAAGCAAGCACTTGTCGTGGTGAGGCAATTGTTGTGGTTGACCGAAGTTTTTTTTTTCACTTGCAAGGTCACTACAATGTGCAAATTGAACTCAACAGGTCTTTGGATCCTGATCAGCAAGATGAGCTCACAGCTCATTCTCTTCGAGGTCCAATTTTTGTTCGACGGGGGCTTGTCTTGGAATGATTGACGGCCCAAACAGATCGATGGACTCCATTCCATCGTGTTGAGGTCTTTGTGGTCATTATGAATATTGGCGCACCGACCGCAAATGTAGCACTTATCTCATTGGCAAGAACTTGACACCCAAAGTTTATCCGAAACTTAACCTGACCCCACATTTAACCGCAGATTTTTCGCTTTTGTGCGGTCGAGCTTCCGAATTGTCACGGTGCTATGTTTCTGCAATAATGTTTCTGGGGTGTTGAAATGTGTACAGATCGATTCTGAATTAAATTATTTCACAACGCTCTCGACTAAATTATTTCAATTTGTTCGTGCATTGGCAGGAATAATTAATATTTAATTTTTTGATTAATTTTTCGCTGCACAAAGAGATGTGGTTTTTGAAATGCGAGCATGCAACACGTACCGGTCGACGAGGAGTGAACGTTTGAAATAAAGTTTGTTCAGGGGCATTCCAGCTGGCCTGGTTATCAAATCAAATAAAAAGTTTGCAATTGCGCTACAATCTTGTTTTCATGTTGTTGTCACCGAAAATCGAGAGCTGACACAGGCACAAGTTGGTGCTGTTGCAGGGTTTCGGAGGAGCCTGCCTTGCATTCTTTCACTGCGTGCGGATTGAGTTCCAAAGACACGAGAAATGTCAGACCACGAATGCTCTATTATCCCTCTTGGAGGCGGGAGCATAGCTTTTGATCCTGGGAACCTGATACTTTAATTCGGAGAATCTGATGCATCGATAGAAACGTTGACCCTGTTGTGAAGTCTCGACATATGCTGCTCAGGGGTGCGAACCTGAAACTCTCTCAGAGGAGGTCCCTGTCTCAAGAGGCTATTGTCAGTGACTTTAGGACAGGCTTGACCAAGATGAGTTTCACAGGAAAACACTATGGGTCGGAACAAAGGGGCTGCAAGAGGGCGATTCAAGATTCACCCCACCATGGATGCAAAGTTAACGCGGTCGTATCATATCTCACTTTCACTGTAAAAATTTTGTCGGCGCTCAAAGTCGCTGTTCAGCCCAACCAACACAACTGCATCCAGATACTGCTTGCTCTCAAAAGTCCATGTTGAACACAGCTGTTCTTGTGCATTGAAGCCCAGCACACAGCGATTTCATCTGCCAACGGAACCACACACCCAAACATTTGACCGTGACTTCGACAAACTGTGTGTGCCGCCCTGTTTTGAGAGCGTGGACCAAGGGAACACGCAGACACTTTGCACCAGGTCCACGATGCTATTGAAACTCACTGGACTCTGTCGCTCGGCGCATTGAAGCTTCACACACCCCCTACCCCTGCGTCTCTTTGCAAACTTGACATCTTAATTACGGGGCCTTTCCGTGCAGCTTGGGGCGCATTAGATTCCCATAAATCTGAAGCCATTACTTCTGGACACTTTCCTAAATAGGGTTAAGCATATCCAAGACCATCGCCATTCCTGCTCGTGGTTTCTTGTTTCCTTGGCAAACTAGAGTCCCGCTAGGAAAATGATGACTGATGAAGTTTCTCAACAACTTTCCTGTCTCCGACCAGCGGTTCGTACTTGTTTCGGTGCGTAATTTATGCGATAATTGTTGAAACGAGATCTGTAGGAATTCTTCTTGCGTTTGCTTCATTTCTAAATTGATGTTGACCCCAGTGACAAACAACAAAAGACGGTACGGGAAGTCAAGAGACACTTCTGAAACTTTCCCGGTTTTTGTCGTTGGCAAAATTCTTGCAGAAGCACGGCTCTCGTCAATATTTCTTATCAGCCGTCACAAAATTTTTCTTCGTGTTCTCATCGGTGCGTGTACTCTTGCGAAGACGTGTCTTTTGCATGCATTTTGAATATGCACCGACGTGTGCACAGGAGATTACTTCTCATGCACTAAACTCATCTTTCTAAGCGCATGCAACGTTAGGCACACAGCGAGAAAATACGTTTCCTGCCGACAAGAAAAATACACCTCTAATCAGTGACTGAAAAAGGACAAATATGCGAATGAATGGGAGGAATGCCCCCTTGATCTTCGTCACAAATGGAAGGGGAAAGACCGGAAAATTCTGGTTCATATCTTGTTTTGAAACAACATGGCAAGTCCACAGCCTGTTTCTTCTTCAAAAGATTTTTCACGGAGAAGTCGAGACTTGAAGGTTTCAGAATGTTGTGTGAATGAAGGGAGTTTGGACAGGTGGGTTTGACGAGATGGGACGCGACAGGTCTTCCCTCTGGAGGAACCGTCGCGTGTTAGTTCTTGTGTCGGTCCAACTTGAACTCAGCAGGCACAGAGTTCTTCACGTGTAGAGAAACGAAAATTTGACAATGTTAGAGAAAAAACAACACAAAACGTGAAGTTCCTGCAGAGAATATCGCCTTGAATCTCCCCGAACACCTCACAAACCTGCATTCTCCCACCTTGTGGGACACAAGAGAACAAGAGGTCTTGAGCTCCGTTGCAAGTTTGACGGCATGAACCTTTTGTTCGAATGAATAAAACTTATTGAACTTTATTTTTGAAGATTAGTGTCGGGCAAACCTGGTCATGCGTTGGTGTAAGCCTCTTTCGCATCAGAAACAGCCGCCGTCTGCGTTTGAATCCCACGGGATATGACCACAAGAGGTTTCGTTGAGTTTTTTTTCGCGTGAGAATTTTGCAAAAATGTTCAACATTAATTGAATGCAAGACTTTTTACTGGACGCAAATGACTGGGTCCTTTATGAATGTCTTGTGGATTATAAATCATCACAAAAATGGTTTGAGAACTTCTGTGCCTGCATGATTTTGTGTTGCCGCTGGGCAAACGTCGCTGCCCCGCTTGATTGCTGTGGCATCATAAAAAGAAACCTTGTCCCCAAGTGCAAGGCTCCAGGCAGTGCAAAGACAAACAGACAGACAGACAGACAGACAGACAGACAGACAGACAGACAGACAGACAGACAGACAGACAGACAGACAGACATAATTTGACGGTAATTTGGATCGTGCTGTCGTGGCGTTACCATTCGTGCCACGATCCGTGTCACGTGATCGGCTCCTGCTGACTCAGCACTTCCTTGTTTGCGCAACGCCGCAAGTCGCCATCGCTGCAGTTTTTTTTTCGGTCACCACTTCATAACACGTGACACGTGTTTGCTTTGTCTGATAAGCATTGTTTGTAAACATTGCTCTGTTGTAGTGGAGCTAGACGACAATGAATAAAGAAGTTATCACTCGGGAGAGAGATTTTTGTATTGTTGGGACGACTTGACTGAAGTGAAGCCACTGTAGACTCGTGTGCGACGCATTGGCTTATAGAACCAGGGGCATCGGACCCCCCTCCCTCCCGGTGTCTCAGGACCAGAAGTGTGGTCTTGAGAATTGTGGTCCTGGTCGTGCTCTGGTCCTGTTACACCGGGCAAAACTGTCCCCATGTTGTGTCTTGTGGAACAAAGGCTTTGCGTTTTGACTTTGTTCTTCAACGGAGACGAGAAAGGTCCTCAGGGTGGGAGCCCAGTGGGTCCAGGGTGGGAGCCCAGTGGGTCCAGGGTGGGAGCCCAGTGGGTCCAGGGTGGGAGCCCGGTGGGTCCAGGGTGGGAGCCTGGTGGGTCCAGGGTAGGAGCCCAGTGGGTCCAGGGTGGGAGCCCAGTGGGTGCAGGGTGGGAGCCCAGTGGGTCCTGACACTTGGGGCTCAGGGTCAGAGCCCAACTGGTGGACCCAAGCGTAGAGGACCCAACTGGTGGGGCCTTGGGAACCTTATTCACTCCATTGTTCAATCCCAGAAAGCGAGGTGCGAGACGACAACACAGACACGACGTGGGCGTTTTGTGTGCTTCGTCCGTGCTGGTCTGTTCCCCCATCGCATGCGTGTGCAGAGATCCGAACATTGCGTAATACCAAAGCCAAACGGGGAGCCCTCACCTGACCCTGCACGTGTTGGGCGATAATAGGTTGCAAGGACAGCGCCTGCATCCTGCGCACGCAGCTGTCACGGTTGTTCCTGGGGATCCAGGGGTCAAGGTCAGTGACCCTCCACACCGACACCAAAGCCCATGTTGTGTCCGCCTCCGCTCATTGGTTGGGGCAGAAGCGTCGCGATTGACGTCAATGACGTGGAGTGGATGACGTTACGACGTCAAGGAGCTGATAGCGGGAGGGGAGGCGGGAACTGATGGAGGACCCAACACAGGCCAGCGGTAGATCTACCGGTGTGCTGCGCCAACAGGCCCACGGTGAAATGTACATGGGCGTGGACTGCCGGTGTAACGGGAGCGCAGGCACGGGGCCGGTACGTGATGTAAACAAGAGTGTCAGACAGTGATCGCACACGGCGCACATGCTTGTTTTTGCACACTTGTGACACACACGCACACACACAGACACACACGCACACACGCACACACACGCACACACATGCACCTATGCACACACGCAGGCACACACACACACACACACACACACACACACACTGATACCAGTGCAGATGGAGTCCAGGTCTTGCGTCTCAAGGCACGCATACCTCTCCACACACGCACACACACAATGATACCAGATCAGATGCAGTCCAGGCCTTGCGTCTCAAGGCACGCATACCTCCTCTCCACACACGCACACACGCTTCACCCATCGCAGCTGGGGGTCCACTGCACACATACCTCCAGTGCAGCAATACTGCATCCCGTCTGAGCGCTCTGTACACAATCATTGCCACCACCACAAGTAGCCAATGACGTCAGAGCACCGCATACCGTCAGTATAATCTACGTGAGGAGAGAAACAACGGGAGGCCATAACACTGCAGTCTCAACAGCACCGTCAATGTTTGGCGGACGCGGCACGTCTATTTTGAGGACGGCCGCGTGCCGTGGTTACTTTCCTGCACCGCACGTTTCAAGGGCGCGTCACGCTGGGTGCGTCCTGCGTCACGCCGCACGCATACCTCCCACACACACGCACACTCGCAGCTGAGGGTCCAGGCGTGCACCGCACGCATACCTCCCTCACACACGCACACTGAACCCATCGCAGCTGGGGGTTCAGGCGTTCACCGCACGCATACCTCCCCCACACACGCACACACAGACGAGGTCTGGGGCCTGGTCAGTCTGAGCCTGTTGACGGCGTTCATGGGTGCGTCAGCGTTTACACGTTCGGCGTCAACGTATGGCGTGCGCCCTGACGTGAAGAGACGTACACGTCACGACGCCATCAGCGAGTAAAGTGGCGCGATCTTGATCAATCTGAAGCCACCGTGCACGATTCTTCACCAAGCAACAGAAATGGATATACACACACCACACACGCACACACACTCACACACGCACGCACAACGCGTGAATCCGAACTGCAGGAGGACGTGTCTGAGATACGTCACGGGTGCGTGTGTGTGCACTCATACCATACACACGCACGCACACATACATACTCACACACACGCACGCACACATGTGTCACACACACACAAGGGACTGAAGTGGGTGTACAAGTACACACCACGCACGCACGCAGACTCACACACGCACCCACCACGCGTGAATCCGAATGCACGCACACATGTGTCACACACACGCACACACACATACACACACGCACACGCACGCACGTGGCCTCTTTCTCCCCAGGGCTTCATGTGGGACCTTGGTTCTGCGTTCCAGACCAGGACCTCCGTTGGTACACCACGCGTCATGACATGTACCCATATCCACCCAACTCCCAGACTCCCACACCGAGGCGGACGCACCCTGTGTGAAACAGGCCTGCGGCTGGTCAGCCGGTCAGTCGACCCGCAGGCGTTGGTGGAACGAAACAAAAAACTGAGGCGTCGTGATGCGTGTACAAGAGTTTATTTTGGCTTCTTCGGAACAACATTCAATGCCCAATGGGATAATATCAGTTTGATCTAAAACTACAGGGAGACAATGCAACATTGTTTGTGCGTTTGCAGCGAAGAAAACAACATTTCACACAAGCAGCTGTACGGAACTTGAAACCGAGATTTGTCTCACGTCAGCGTGACAGTTTTAGATACGCGCACGTTCACGTTACGTCACGTCAAGTTCACGTTCACGTCAGGTTCACGTCAAGTTCACGTTCACGTCACGTCAAGTTCACGTTCACGTCAGGTTCACGTCAAGTTCACGTTCACGTCAGGTTCACGTCAAGTTCACGTTCACATCACGTCACGTCAAGTTCACGTTCACGTCAGGTTCACG
>JAAUXT010020422.1_pt1 | contig 31727 bp, 30 predicted proteins | sample 7278171 | NCBI WGS metagenome assembly JAAUXT01 (sample SAMN14350112, study PRJNA611818) | marine sediment metagenome | isolation source: surface marine sediment (1.8m) | place: French Polynesia: Moorea | collected 2018-08
GTCAATGGCAAAGGACTGAAGTACAGAGAGTGCAAAAGCATTGAAGATAGTCAAAGCTCAAAATTCTTCAAACTTTGAAGGTTAAATTGTCTAAGAAGGAATGTGCTCAGGACTGCCAGAATATGCTAATTCATTCTTTTTGAGACAAAGTTGTGAAATTCAAAGGTTTGTTTCTGTGGAAGCATCCATTCGGAAGATACGAGGCATGAACGGTTACTTATGAAATTCCCCTCGTATTTCTCAACTCAAATGTGAAGCGATTTTCAGTGTGATTTGCCTCAGATGCGGGACTGAGAAACCAAAGTAAGGCATCTGTGTCATCGTGGCGTAAAGTCAGGCAGAAGACTCGTGGTAATCAACTGTCGCGCTGTCCTGGTATTAAGTAGATTTATGCCGCCATTGATGAGACGGAGAACGTCTCCTAATTGGATTTCTTCGGGAAAACATGATCCATAGGTTGTCACTGCCCGAGTTAATACAGGTCTATCTGTTGCATTAGTCGGCGGTGCGACTTCTCTGAGGGGACTCAGTACACGAACCAACTGCAGATGTTCCGTGACCTTCGAAATCCCTTGTTGCGAGAAGTCCTTTCCGGCGTTGCTGCCAGAAACACATTTGCAGAAGAACTAATGCTCCCAACGAGGAACAAGCCTTGTGTTCCTTTGCACAGGTATGTAACGCAATGGTCCTGGCGATGTCTGCTCTTGGCAAATGCGTGTCTCTCACATCATCAGCTTGGTCCTCACTCACAGACTTTCTTTTTCTTTTTGTTCGAATGTTCAAATCTCCACGTTTGACTGGCTGTTGCCGCCTGTGCATGGGCTCAACAGCCGCGACTAAATTTCCTGGGGCACGTAGACAGGAACTTTGCGCTGGAGAACAAGAAGGCGCCTTGGCAGTCGCATTTACAAGTGAGATGTCTGGGCTCAACTGTCGAGAGCAGTTTCCAGTCAATTCAAGTTGGACGTATCTTGTCTATCAGTGTCAGGAACAAGTCTCTCGCGGGCTGCTGCTTCATCGCAAAACAGCCACAAGTGGCTTTGTTTTGCTTTCCTGACGTGCGTGTTTTAACAAACGAGCAGCTTTCCTGGAGCTCAAATTAAGATTCTGGTCTTCTTCAAGATTCCTTGAAGATTTTACTTCGTTTTGTTCCCCGGTGAACGACAATTTCCCTCGGTCTGCCTGAAGAGGGGATCTCAGAGTTTTCATGCCGAAGTTTGGTGGCGAGTGAGTGGTGGCTGTGCGGTGCCAAATACCTGCTGGACGAGGCGACAGTGAGGAACCAGCGTGCTGCGATTCCGCTTTCACAGATGGAAGGTTAATGACAACCCGTATTTCCTCTGGACGTGAAGCAGTGGGTGTTAATAGCACTAATGGCTCAGGACACGCCATGGAATTCTTAAGTGCTGTTAAAGCGAACACTCGAGTCGTGACAGCTTCGCCTCTTCACGGGAGTCAAAAGGTTCTCGAGGGGAAATCTCACGTCCCTGAGACACTTCAATGGCAACAGGCTGCAAACTGCGAGTACAGACCCGAGTTTCGGCTTTATGATCGCTTCCACGGAGGTTCTCGTCAACTCCTTTGCCAATGCCAACTGGCGTAGGTGTTGTGTCAAAAGCAAAGTTCTCAGTGACAGACGATCGGCCACCCGAACACATCTACGAGTCTCGCAAGGCTTTTGAAGCAGTCAGCACCTGGAAACAGGTTTAACGTTTCTCAAGCTGCACACACCGAATGAGAAACTTGACAGTGGTGGTGCACTTGCTTTACATGCACTTGATTTGCATTTTGTGTGGCAAAGTGAGCAGATTGAAGTCTCAGAATTTCACACGACCATACCTGGTGAACTCTGCGGCGAGATCTGTTCACAAGCATGGGTACAAGTGGAACCTCCCTGCAGAAAGAAAACGTTCGTCTCTTTGGGAGTGAGGTGACAACGCTGAACGTTGAGGTGCTCAATTGCAACTTTCACCTTTCGCGATGGCTCTTTGACACCCAGCTTCAGAGCTGAACGCAGTTCCTTCAGGGTCAAACAGATGCTGAGCTGTTGCAGGCAAGCTTCTCGGGTGTTCAAGAAAAGTTTGATATTTTCCCGCCGTTTCCAAGGCATACAGTATGCTGCTACTTGTTGCCTCAATCAATCAAGACAGAAACTTCAGTTTGAACAGAGAATTAACCTTCCTGGCACGCTGGACAGACACTCAGCTTTGAGAAGGCCTGGTGCGGGGTATTTTGACTTGGGTAGCAAAACCAAAGGCTCGTGTTTTGAGTTTTGTGTTTTTTGTCTGACACAAGAGCGCCCAACCCACTCGATGTGACTGTACAAATGTCAAAACTCTTCCGGTTGTTTTCTTCGCTCTCCATCGGGTCCGTTGCTTTTCACTGGTTGTAGTGTGAATGAAGTGCTGGGAAGCAGTGACATATCGTATTTAGACGTGTTCGTTGTCTGGCAAAGTTCTTGAAATTCGGCCGAAGACAGGTTGACAAAGTCCGGTTCACTTGTACATTTCTCCTCGACGGTCAAGACGCATTACAAGCTGATAATCTTCCAGGAAAATTAAGATGAAGTCTTCTCTCAGGTTGCAAACCTTTGACCTTTGCCTGTTCGATAGATAGAGAAAAGACAACAATGTTCGCAGAAGGAAAATCCAAACCCAAACAATTTACGCTTGCCTCGGAGCAGCACGAGCTCAATGTGTTATTTATGTGCAGAGTAATTCAGACGAACTGGGACCAGAAGTCTGCGCATTGAGTCCAATCGACGGCAAAACAGGTTCCAACAGTTCCCAAAACTGGGATCGTTTGCTGAAAAATAACAGGAAATTTCCATTCAGCTGTATCTCCGTGGAGTCCGAACCAGCGAAAATACCGAAAAGCGTGATCATTCCTCCTGTCAATATTATTCCGCAATGATTGGCACACAAATTCGTTTCCAGACTCTCCCTATCGGATGTCGATCGTGGAGAAGTGGCATTTGCAACAGCATGTATCTACCATGTGGTAATGTACCACGAGCTTCACTGACAAACCTACGTGGTTGATTCTTTGAAGAAGAATCTCATTTTTTGTGCAGAAAACAAAGGTCTGTGTCCTCGTGTTATGGGAGTGGCTCTGGCGGATCCGGGGAGGGTCTCCCCTTGACTCCCGCAAAAATTGCGCCGCAGATTCTTTCATTTTTGTTTTTCTTTTCAAGATTGGAGTCTGCCACCTTCTGGAGCTTTGGGCCCACTTATCACAACGTTGGATTCGCCAGAGAGTAGCGACCAACTTCATTGACCTTTTTTCTTTTTCGCGTATGTATGTCGATGTAAAAACCAGCTTCGAGAGCAGAAAAACAGAGAAGCAAAGAAAACCTAGGGCCCGAGACTTCGATCCTGCTGGAGAAAGAAGCTGCGAGGTGAGGATCTCTGGAGAAATCAGAGCGAAGTGGCGAGGCCGCCAAATGCGATTGACCTTTGCACCTGACCATCGTGGAGTTAGTTGCACACGGAGCTCAGAACGTGTGATTAAAAACGCCAAGAAAAGGTTGGAAGATGGACTGTAACATTTCCGGTAGGTTCTGAGCATGTGAAATGACGCGGAAACTGTGGAGAATGCCTGTGATCAAGTCAGAAGAACCAGCCAGAACCAAACTGCAGACAATGAGCTCCGTGTGGAATGAGCTGAAAAGCTCCACAGTCCGTGCGCGATGCTTGTGGAACGTCAGGGTGCATCGAGTCGGCAACACAAGAAGCCATAAAGTGGGATCTAATGAGGAAGCTCAAGATTACTGCAAATATGAAGCCTTCGACGAACCTGTCAATCAAACCTCAGTCCGGACTCGATGCGTCTTGTCTGAACAATCAGTGTTTGTGAGAAATTTCCTCTTGAGATCAATTTTTAGTGTCGAAGTTGGACAACCGCCTCGTTCTTCATCGAGGTTGTACGCTTTGAAAAGAACACACAATCGCTTCCCTGCAATAGTGTAAGAAGACCTGTTCACCTCACAAAGGAAAAAAAATAGCTTTGACTGAAAACGATAGTTGTCGGCGCGCATACTGCTGTGGTTGGTTTCCCTCGGTTGGAGGTGTTTCGCGCGAAGTAAATCTTGAGAAGAGACATTTTGATGTCTGGAGTCGGAAGAATCTGCACCACAGCGCAACACACAATGTCCATTAAAGCTGCAGTCCAATTTGATTTCCACCCCATTTACTGCTCCAATTAGAAATGAAGGCCTTCCACGAACGCACATAAACCTTGAGCAAAACTACCTGTATTAGCCGTGATTACACTTTTACGGTGACTTTCAGTGTTAAAAGGATGATTTTGGGACAAGCAAACAGCTCAGAAATGTGGAATTTAGCTGTTTTGCTCCACACCATTCTGGTTGCAATTGGCGACAGCTCCCTTGGTGTCACTTCTGGGATGGATTTCCCTCGTTATGAAATCTAAACATGTGTGCAGACCCAGATTCTACACCCATGAACAGTTCCTTGGGGACCAAAAAGCTGTTTCTTTGCTTCTCCCGAGATGATGTATTCAAGTATTCAAGGCCCGGCAATTTGTTTCCTCAGGTTTGTGAGCAGTTTTCAAATGTACGAGATTGTGTTCTCTTTGGTTGTATTAAAACTGGCGAGAAGATCACAAACTATATTGTCAGTGCGCGTGTTTGGACAAAATTCGAGCTGAAGATCGTTGAAGATTGTTACGGACTCTCCTGGTCGCGGGTTGTGGTGCATGCATGTGCTTCTGGTGCAGGAACCAGGGAGATTGCCCGTCACCAGAGTCCACAACCAAGCAATGTCCCATCAGAAAGGAATTCGGTGAGTTGCAACAAGCACCCTTTCACAATATATCTGTTGGCCGCTTCATGCAGCAATTTACTCGTATGCATCCTTTTTGGCGAAAACGCTTTGCCTGACATTGGTCTTTTTGTTTCGAAAATATTTTGTATCAGCATCAGCTCACTGAAAGATTACTTCTTCATAAACTGCGTTTGTGTCGTCGATGCCGTTCATCTAGACGAGTCATTTTTGCACAGAAAAGAGACTCTGCTGGTCTAAATTTAGTCACCTGAACATAATCCCAAGGATTGACAGGATATAATTTGTGCCCTGCCTCACCAAGAGGACTCTTATCATTTCAACCGTGTATTCCCTCACGGCGAATACATAAACCACTTGATCTTGATCCCAAATGATTACCACAAACAGCAAGCTCAAAGTGAACAGCAGCTCCACGGAGAGCCTTTGTGTCAGGTGCCCGTGGCTATGAGATAACTTGGGTGGTACACTGTGCATTGCAACTGGTGGCCAATTCTCTTGTAAATCCGTTACAGTTGCAGGGAATTTCTGTCTGGAAATATCAGCTTTGATTTGAGTGACGGTGGGCTGGAAAGGCACTTTCCAACCTTTTGCGACTCTCTCAAGTTACCTGATGTTTGAACCCGGACATCCTGCCCTCAATGAATGTCATCTTTGTTCGAAATGAAAATCCCAGATCCGTAATCTTGAAAAGACTGAAGAGCCATGCGTGCAAATGCACACAACACGAGCATCTCTTTTCGAGTGCACATTCGCAGAAGAACGTCAGCTTGGGGTAATACGTAATTCGAAATGAATGACCGAGATACGGATACCGTGCAATGGAGTTGGGTGCAGACAGAAGCGAACATTGCCGAGAGCAACGGAACATATCTATATTCCCTTACAAACTCACACAACAATTCCAAGGCGACGTTTGCATGAACAGTGAATGGAAGGGAACAGTATAACTCTGCACAATGTCTCGGGGCAAGCAAAAATTGCATCACATTGTTAATTTACCTTTCTTTGATAACGATCATGTTGCACTAGAATCGTGGCCTGAACATTATTCTGCCTGGCTTCTTTTCAATGGCCTGTGGAATATTCAGAAAGACTTTGCAATATTACTTTGTGTGCATTTGATTATGGGCTGTCATCTACACCGATGTGGGCAAAGAGTCGTGTTTGATGCTCCACGGCATATTGGCTCAACTCGTGAAGGCAAATTTCGCAGGGTTTTTTTTGTGAAGAACTTCGATGAAAGTTTCGCTTCAAGTCGTTGCTTGGTCACTGGCATTTCTCGTGCCCGCGTGTTGATGTTCATTTGTGCAGTCACTGGTTTTCAACACGCAGATTTATGTTGTCCCTCGAATGGAACAGTGTGTTGTTGGGTCTCAACCTGTTGTGAAGAAACGAACGCTCAAGCAACGGCAGTCTGCTTTTCGAGGCTCCCAAGAAGTAGTGCTTGTGCTTGCTCGGAGCTTGCTGCACATTATTCTATAGAGATCGATCTGGGACGTTTGAGAGGCTGCCAACGTGGAAATAGTGTAACTTTGTTGAACATCGCAAAAGGAAGTCTGTACTTACACCGTGTTGTTTATCTTCGGCTTCACATGTGTTCTTCGGCCTTATTTACATGATCTTGAGGACCTTGGAACATGGACTCTGTGCAATTGGAAAGAATGCTACGTGCATTCTAAGTGCTATTACTCCGGGTAGATTGACAATGCATGTCTGTGTTGCTTCACTTAGAGCGACCTTATCACCTCAACCGTGTACCCTTGCGGCATTTGCATAAGCCACTTGATCTTGTTCCTCCAGTATAACTTTTGAAAGAAGTCCAAACAAGGAAACCCGTTTTCTTCTGTCTCACCAAACTTGTGTTCAGAGTCAGTGTGTCAGGAAGCAATGCACACTGGATTGAGTGAAAGTTGTCAGTTTTCACAAACGCAGAAACTCGTCAATCTTCTGTGGATGAAAGACCGCTTGAAAGCACTTCAAAAATTATCAGACTGGAGATGAGAAAATATCTTGCGTCTGATTGTCTCAGTTGGAAACTTCTGTCAAATGAAAAATTGCTCCCATTGACACAGCAACGCATCACGTCACAAGATATGTTCTCTGCACAACACCCCGAAGTTTTTGGTGACTTTCCCAACTTTGAACAAATTCAATTTTCGCTGTTGTGTTCAGGCCAATAAATTCAACTGAAGACTCGAAGTTTTGTGCACCAGAGTTTCTGCATGGAATTTCATATTGACGCCCTCCACGCCGCATGCTGAAACATTTCAGGCGTCAGAATTTACCCAACTTGCAATGCGTACAACGCACTTTCAAGGCCAAGCTGCAAAAGGCGGGCAATTTTCACAGGAAACCACCCAGGCACTGAGCTGAGAACCACTTTGGCTTCACCAGAATCTGCGGCGTCCTCACTAGATTTAATCTGGAAACTGCAGGATGTTTTCCGCAAGCACACAGACACGGTTTCTTTCTGCTCCCAACTTCTCGACGTGTCTACTAATCAATCTGCTGCCCGAGAATGGCAGCTTTTACAAGATTTGCATTGGCAAGGGTCACTCCAATTGTAAGTGGCACAGGCCGCTAAATTGGAAGATTTAATACATTTCTTGTCTGGCGCAGATGTTCAAAGGGAGTGAGTAAACCTCAAATAAGGCGAGTCTTGAACCTTTAAAGCTTGGTAATTCATCCTGCTGATGAAGTTTCATTCTGGTGGAATGGAGCTTGGCACGTGACAATGAGCTGGCTCAGATGAAGTTTGCATTTGAAAGAACTTCCGCAAAGTTTGTATTTTTCGATGATTTTCTGTGAGGACCAAGATGCCCAAACAAAGGGCAAATACCGTAAAATCCCGCGTATAAGACCCCCTTTTGATGCCAAAAAATTAATGCCAAAGAAGGGGGGTGGTCTTATATGTGAGGATTAGACTTTCAACATCATTGATTGACAGTATTATAAGAAGTCATGAGTCAAGAGTAGAAATGAGAAAGTGAAGTATGAAAGGTGAGTAGGATCAGTCAAGGAATCATCAAAATTGAGTAAAATTAAACAAGGACAAAATAGAAAAGATTTGCCTCAGAAGGATATATTTTTTTCCTTTTAGAGAAAAAATTGAAATAAAAAAACCTTGGGATACGAAAAAATATTCAGAATGAAAGATTTTGAAGTAGAATTTCTTTGATTTTGATTCAGAAAAACCTAAAATTTGCTTACATGAACAAATTTTCTAAAAATGTGAAAACATAGTTTTGTACTGATTTTGTGGCTGAAAAAGGGGGGTGGTCTTATACACGAAGGGGTCTTATACGCGGGATTTTACGGTACGTCTGTACGTGTGGAGCCATTTTGGTTGTCGAGAACTGTTCGAGTTATGCCGACGCTTGCACGTTTAATAACCTGTTAGTTGGGGGTGATTTATGTCCAACCACGCGTATGACAACGAGGTGTGTATCCGCAATGGGTAAAGTTTACTTCATGAACTGTGTAGAGAATGTTTTGGGATCAAAAGGAATTGCCTTTTGCCTTTTATCCCACCACCGAAGCGTGATGCTGAATAGAAAGTGCGCGCCTTCCAGGGATCAACAGTGACCGAAAAATGCCTTTGAAACTTGATCTCGTCCGAATGATTCAAGTTTCTGTCGTTACTTTACTGACAGAAACCAACCAAAGTGAAACGCTACTTGTGCACTGATGTGCAGGCTTGAGGATTTGGAGAGGTTGCGACGTGGCCACATCTTAGCCCCAATGAGCCCTGCTGAGAGTCCCAGATGAAGGGTGAAAACAACCAAAGCAAAATGTTCTCCGTAATCTGATTAAGAGATCCGTGAAACTCACATGGGCAAGTGCAAATATGTTCACACAGAGATTGCATATTTCACAAAAAGCCTAATCTTTGCTCAGACTCCAGTTCCGTAAAGCTATTCTGGCCTGGGAAATGACAGATACGGCAGGTTTGAAAGTGCCCAAACATGACTCCAACAGATCGGGGCGAATTATGCGGATTAAGCACAAAATGGGCAAAGAAATCCCAATGTTTGCTCGCTTGACAGCAGTGAACAAAACAGGCACGATTGCACTGTTTGTTGCTTGGCAAACAAGAATTGCCGGCAACTCATTTGGTCATACGTCCCGTGGATGATCGTTCACCACTGCACGCACGGAGGGACAAACTTGTTTGTGAATGATTGCTGGAATCCTGGCTGGACGAGGCCCGAACTTCTGGATCATTTGTCTGGTGTGACCGAGTTGCGAAAAGGTCGACCGAACCAGTGGTCAAGAAAGAACCTTAGTGGTTGATAAAATTTATCTTCTCGTGTCTGGCCAAAAACAGAAACAGAACTCTCGCGTGGCAATTTACGAGAAGCAGCAAAAGACACCGCATCCCACATGAACCAGGAGTTGTTGCATGACATTGGTATTCATACCGTGAGACAGAGGTATCAGGGGTTATGTCCACTGAAGGCAGGCAACATGTAAAAGATTAATCATCTGTGCAAACGTCTGCGCCTGTCACAAATACTCTTACAGGACTTACTCACTGAAGCCGTATTAGGAAGCAACCTGTGGCTGGAATCTGCCCCCCTGTGTAAATTTACTTTATCTGCCAAAATGATTGATGTTGAGGAGGATTTGAACGGACGCGCTGAAAACGTTTGTGTTGTTGAGGGACAAATTGCTGACAAGTCAACAACCCTGTCAGCAACTACTTTTTCTGGCATAAATCTCCTTGTTTCTCCGAGATGTCACACAGCTCGACGAAGTTCAGAATCTTCTTGTGCGTTCGTGATTCGCAAGAAAATACTTTTCGCCTCCATCTCACGAAGATGTGTGTGTGCGTGTCTGTGCGCAGGCTACATGTTTTTTGACGTGAAACAATAAATTTGCGACTCTCTCTCTCTCTCTCTCTCTCTCTCTCTCTCTCTCTCTCTCTCAATACTTGGGCACTTACGGAGCCAATGTTTTGGCGGTCAGTTGATCAACCGCGTTTGAGCTGGACCCGTGTCTATTGGTGTGAATTCTGCACTCAAATTGCACATTTATTTGACATCATCTGCACATATGTATTGATTTATCTCAATCAATATACACGAAGGTCATGTTTGAACTCTCTCCGTTGCACCGTCTTGCACTTCTGGTATTGATGAGGGAAAATATGATCCAAATTCAACAATGACTTCTCCCAAATTCTGGCCCGGGCAATTTCCACTTTGAAGGTCTCTCGCCGGTCAAACGCCAAGAATCGCAGTTAGCAATGAAAGAATTCGCCGTGCAACAGGATATGGAAGTCGCAGAATGACCATGAACAAGGACTCCAACTTCATAAAAGACGACATGTGCAATTGACCTCACTGAGTTGAGATGCTGGATCAAAATATCCAAATTCGGTTTCTTCTCAAACAAACATGCGTGGTAGACTCCGCACGACAACAAGAATTTTGCTTTTTTCAATTGACGTGACGGTTTTGCTGAAAGGACAGCTCAAGGTAATTACTCCGTCACAGAAAGCATGGATCCTCTAATTGTCAAAGCGAGCTCGATATTCCAGTGTCTCTTCAGGGGAAGAGGAGCCTCCAAACCGCTCAATGTGGCCCGACATGTTCTGATAAAAACTGTTACGTTAATCCTTTTTTGACGCTGAGAAATATTGACAGCGCAACAGAAACAACTCGTGCAGGACTGAAACTTGGAACAAGCGAATAAACCAGATTGACGAAACCAATAAACCGCCAAGCGGTGGGTCAACTCAAACCATCGAAATGGAGCCCGAATTCACCGTAGCATTGTCCACCACCTTCACGAGATGAGTTCCTTAGGCAACCAGGAAGAGCGATTTGCTTGTGTGTCTCAGCCTCTTCCAAATCATAAAATATTAAATGCACCTCGCGGCAGATGGATTTCTTCATAATGTGTTATGACAGCCAAAAGAGAACACTGAGAACCCCGGTGTCTTGAAGAACTGCTTTCTCCTTCACAATTTCTTTCGTGTAGTTGTTTTGATACAAAGCTGTTTCTGTTGTTGAAATGATGTGTCAACAGGGGGCAAAGACAGAAAGTCCTTCTCAGTCAATTGACGGACTCTTCTCGTGCAATGTCAATTTCTAAATGCTGCAGGTTTGAGTCCAGTGTTGCGTGGGCTTTTGAAAGTTAATGAGAATACTTGTGAGTTCACTCTGATGAAGTCCGGAAAGAATGGTTATCCCAATCTCAGCGTAATTTGAGCATCAGCCCATTGTCGTGAACACAATGAACACAGACTTGGGACGAAAGCTTCTTTGTGCGAGTCAGAGCAATGTTGCGCAAAAAGCTGAAATTCATCAGTATTCCGTGTTCGGAACTTTTTAATCGACTGACGTCGGTTCATTTTGATGAGTTCCCATTTTGCGAGTTATTATTCCACCTCACTCGCCCGTTTAATTTCCCATTCGGGTCTCTTTGCGCTTTGGGCAGCAGACAGTGAATTCGTATTCATCTCCATGTGAATCAGGTTAAAGCATTCTGCATATTGTTTCCATCTGCAGACCTCGTGCCGGAATTGCTGTGTTTGGACAACGGTATTGCGAACGCGTTTCGGGTTCATATTCACATAAAACGCGCTGTATTAACCCAAATGGAGACTTGGCCACGATATGATAAGGTCATCGATAGCTTTTCGTCTGTTTGGAACAAACAGTCTCCATCACCGATCACATCAAGACGTCTGAATAAAATGCGGGTTTTGTTTGAAATGACCAAAAATATGCTCAAACAACTGGACATGTATGAACTGTTGCAACGTGTCTTCATTTCACGTCAACCGTCTCTTCCCGCCAGTCGAATGTCTCAAGCCAATTTTGACTGTCCCGTGAATTTGACACTAATTCCGGCTTACAGCTTCCGTGTTTTATGTCGTGCTTGTGAGGTGCACTTCGGGGGCCACTGCGCCTTCGGGGCGGCGTGGAATTGACAGCTTGAAGCGGCGCAACACCTGAGTCTGTGCCTCCGGGTAAGAAACACCCTGACTCACAACACAACCAGAGTAACACAACGCATGCAGAGCTGATTTTGTGACGCAGTTGACATCAATTGACACATCAGGGGCGTTTTGTTTGAAGGGCATTGGGCGGTGAAATTTTGTGCAGAGTTCAATTGATGAACGAAAGTGACGCCACGGGTTGCATCCAGAGATTGGGTTTTGGTGGAAGAGCCTTGAGCCTCCAGAGGGCAAGAGAAACGAACATTTGAGCTTGATGGACTTTTGAGCAATTTTGAGCCAGGAGGGGTGTTTTGTGTTTCAGACCTAGATCTATCTTTTCGTTGAGGACCCACTCAGCTATTGAATCTTTTCAGGGCGTGTAAGGGAGATTCTTCTGGCGCAAGTTCCACTTGACAAAATCCTTTGTTTTTTCCTTTGATCCATTTGATCGTGGAGATCGTGGGTCATTCTGAAAGTTCAACAATCTGGGATTTACAAGAAATTCAGTTTTTCTTCCGCTGAATTGTCAACGAGACATGCCACAAATTGTCGGTGGATGGGCCACAAAGGTTCAGTTGAACGAATGATGGGTTGAGAGGGTGACTTGATGTATTGACGTTACCTCTGGACCCTTCAGCCACAAAGCAATCTTTCACACAGGATAGTTCATTTGCAGATGATCACCTCGGAGATCCATCCGCACACACGAGCGGAGCGACGGATATCCCGTCTCCGCTCGATTTGCAACCTGTTGGGATCCACTCGCCCTGTTTGCTCTGCCTGCAATTCGGACTGTTGCGGGACTCTAAACTGCTTAATCATAGTTTGGCGCAAAACTTAATTGGTCGAATCCCAACAGTATCTCGATATTCCCAGTGAGTAGTAGCAGCGGAGGCAACAAAGAAGAATTGCTACTTCACTGCTTCTGCCCTAAAAGGCAGCAAACCTCTCATCTGAGATGCAATTATATCACATGGCTCCACTCTGGTTGACAGAACTTCAATAAGAATGTTATACTTTTATTGCATTATACTGTGTGATTCAGTGGGGCATCCTGTGAACCTACAGACGGGGAGAGATTTGTTTGATTTGACATGCTGCATTAATTTTGCACTTGCTGCAAAAGGGCGAAGCGGAAAATGAAATATTCAATGAACATCTACAAATTGCCTGTGATTATTCCATTCCAGTCTTCGCTCTTCAGTTTCTGTGTGAAATAGTTTCATTGCCTCGGTTTGCTGAAAGGCAATCACTTGATGTTTGCGCCACCCATTTGGACGGGTGCGCTTTGAAAATTTATGAAATTGTTCGTTTTGGAAAAATCCTGTTGTGACTCTGCCTCTTTCGCGGTCTTGTGTCTTGCTCTGCTCCTGGTTTCGCAAGGTCCACCCTCTCACCCCGCGAGTTGCAAGAATGACGCGTCCGTGTTCGTGACACAAGAGAATCTAATCCTGCACTGTGAGGCCACAGGTAAAGATTTTAACTCTGCGTCCTGAGTCCTGTCCTTCTGCCAAATCACCTGCAGCTGAACCGTCCACCACGCTCCACTTACAAAGGCAAAGTTCTTTCAGCGGGAAGACATCAATAGGTCTGTGGTTTGTTTGTCCGAAGTTCTCAAGTGAGATTTTGCATAGTCCTCCCGTCAAGCTGGACTCTGGTTCTCAAGTTGTGGAACCTCATTTCCGGTGTGCAGCTCAGATGTCCTTTGTGGGTTTCCCTGTTTCGAATCTAAAATCTAATTTGGTGGAATTACACTTGCACCAAAAGTCTAAAGCTGACTGTTTCCTCATGAACCACACACGGAGGTGTGTAACGTACTCGGAGCCCACCACAGCGGGATCCTCTGCAGTTTTATGGCTTGTATGTAATGCCAGGTTCGCATGAAAACGCCCACGGATGGCAGAGAAAGTCTGGATGGGATAATGATTGTTAATCACTCAGTTAATTACAGTCTTTGTCGATGATCAAAGCAATTAAGGCCCAGAATGAGCCAGATGAGACCAACTCCAGCACGAAAGTACAACTGCTACCGATTCAACGAGCGAGTTGGGAGCCTTGTCGAGGCAAAGGACGTACGAATTCCTGAGGGAACGATGAAAGATTAAAGACAAGTCAAAGAGAAACTTTCGCCGCAGACTTGATAGATCATTCTACGGCTTCCCCTTGGCCTTCGCAGGGAAATTCGGCTCTCCTTCTGTCGTGCATCAGAGATGCCGTACAATTTCTCTGATAGCTGAAGCCTCACTCACTCTTTCCCAGCCAGCCCACACAAGCAAGCAAAATTGGATAGTGTCCTTTCGAATCCGAGACACAATTCTTACTCTGCGTGAGAGTAAAGATTCCGTGGAGAGGACAGAACACAATTTTGATTCTGAGCATCTTGCTGAGGAAGCTGTTTTTGTTGCAAGCCTGTTTGGAAGCTTTGGTCCTTTCTGACCCTGAACAGCAGCTCAGCTTCTGGATTATTGCAAGAACTCCTCACTCAAAGGCCCAAGTCACAGAGCTCCAGTCACCTTCACCCACGTACAATTTCTTCAGTTTAGCTCTGTTGAATTTTCTCTTGGTGAAGGAGAAAGGAACATGCCCCTGTAGAATTCCTTTTTTGAACTGTTGTTTCTGTTCAGCTCGCGTGTGGTCAAGCCAAAACCATAAATGTACTTCTCACAGAACGCACTGCAGTGAAATGAATTTTCTTCATGAGCTTCATGAGCTTCATGCAGTTTGTGCCGTTTTTTCTCTCTTCCGACAGAGAAGACAAGTACGAGAAATCTTGCGTGAGAGGACAACTTGAAGTCGTCCAGTGTGCAACATGTTGGGAAAATATCTTTTCCACAGGTAGTACGGAAAAAAACATTTTCCCTCAAGATACCCTCATTCTAATCTCTGCAAACAAGCTGACAATTTAGCTCTCCGTGCTTTCAATTTTTCCATATGCAGACAGGAAACTGGCATGATCAGCGGAAGACCATAAATAAGAGAGGAGAGAAGATGGTCTTCGGTAAAGCCCTCCAGCCTTATGTGCCACATCCAGCGGGATTTCTATGAAGCTGTCACACTATCACGACAGGCGAAATGAAATCCATTCAAATGGTTTCTACCACGCTGCCGTCACAGAGCCTCTCGTACGTGACCTCATTGTAGTAGAAGTGAGTTCACCCACTACAAAAAAGGTTCTTGTTCAATCATACAACTCTTTTCTCGACCAAAGGTCTCGAAAAGTCGTTGTATGATTTCACAGGAACCATTTTTGCAGCGTGGGTGAACCCTTACATCTGTGTGTTGTAACTCCAAGTTGGCCAGGCCTATCTCAGTCCATAAACTGATACGTGTGGGGAAATGGGGTACAATCGAGAAACGCCGTCCTCAAGAATTTGGCAATTTGCTCTCGCTTGATATTCGTCATGTGCTGTCAGCGAACATCCACGAAGAAAAGAATTATGGTGATCGGAATCTTTGCAGGGAATCTCGGCGAAAACGCTTCTGATGATTGTAGCATGCACTGTTGGATGGTCCGCCGGACGGGCAACGGCCAACTCGCGCCAACTCGCGGGAAAGCAAGGAATCAAAAGTCAATTGTCCATTATGTTGGCAGTTTGGAACCAAAACAGAACTGTTGATTCCCGGACAAGCAAACAATCATCCAGAGCTGGTCAGAGACCGTAGTCAGACGTCTGCCTGTCAACCAAAATCTTGTCGCTGGATTTGCATGCACCAGGACACAGGGAGTCGACACAGGTCTGTTGTCGTGAAGTTTCGAAGACCAGGGAAATTTTGGCTGGCCACCGCTGGCTGCCTCTTTCAGGCTGCAGACTTGCTGGTCTCTTGTCCACAATTCATTCCGATCCACCAAACGAGCTTCATTACGTTACTGTCTGCTGGACAGGTGCAGGAGAGGTAACACAAGCGAAAGGACAGACTCCAAGCACGCAAACCGTGCCGTGGTACTCCACAACACGCATCCGGTGTCTGAAAACTTGCAGCTTTCCTTTCAACTATCTGAGCAGTTTTCGGTTCAGCGCCCGTCTCGTCCATCGATCACTGGAAGTATTGACTGGGCCTGATCTTCCTGTCGTGAGAAGCATTTCCGGTGATTCATTCGAATCAAACCTGTTGCAAAAGTGGCCAATTTCAAGTCTGAATTTGCCTGCACGCACGAACGGCACAGTTCCTGGCCTCCTCAATTTAGGCCCAGGATTTCAATCCAGTGCGAGCACTGCTCTCCTCGATGGGTTTCATGACCAACTGGTTCTCACAGAACATCTTCGCTGCCGCACAAAAGAGATCGATTTTCATAAACAAGACACATTTGAGCCGACATTGGCAGTGACCAAGTCTTGGCGATAATTAGAAGCCGTGTACCTTGTCGCGTCGGTGTTTTGGTATCTCCAAATTTGGGACAGGAGGTAATCTCCGTCATGATGATTTGTGCCGTTCATTTATTATTCACTAATACACATAAAAGTCCAGTAATGAAGACAAACGACTGAGGAGCAACTTTTCGTCCTGGTTTAGGCTGACATTAACAACCCCAATCACGATTCTTGTTTGATTAACAATGTCATTGTCATACACGTTGTCAATAAAACGCAAATGAAGAACAAATCTTTCCAAAGGTTTGGTGCTTCACAAAACCCTGACCAGTACGTTCGTACGTGTTGAGAGAAACGTGGAAGGCGATACTTCGTCTGATCAAGCAACAAGTGGAGATCTCCACGCGGTCACTCTTCTGAAAGTTGAAGTTTCTCGCTTGATACGACAGGCGTGTTGTTGTGCTCAGCTGCCTTCCACAGATGCACTCGGGGCACGAAATGTGAGACGTGTAATCATGAAGATTTTATTACGCAAAATTGCCCCAGAATTGGGATAAGAGACGGGGAGACCGATTTGACCAATTTCAGCAAATTCATGTTCGTGCTGTTTGCGTGCTGAGAAATGTCAGCCTTGCTGTCGATCTCCGATCAACTGTGCAGACATCGACGCTGTCTCTTGTGTCTCCATAACGGTGGTGAATATCTTGGGGCGAGGGAATGTTGTCTACATTGAACAGGAGGCAGCAGTCAAGTCTCATGAAATATTTACTTCAATTAGGAACCCTCAAAGTCTCCCGGCAATTTATCATTTCTTTCAGACTTTGTCCTGCACACCGAACCTGCGGCTGTGCAATACACGAAATACATGTTCAGACTTCAGATGTACTTCCTGGATCAAATGTGAAATCCGAGACCGCTTTGCTTTCAGTTTGGCAGAAATTGATCCAGCTACCTCCCAAGCTGTGTTTTGCTGGTCGCAATTAGAACTGACTCTTTACACGTCTTTCGCGCAAACAAATCAGGTTTTGTTTGCCTTCAGACATGTGTGCAGCAGCTTTTCATCTCGGAACAAGACGAGAACAGCCTGGGTATTAACCTGAATCCCGCAAGCGAACTGCCAGGTTGTGCCCAGCGCGCTGAGTTCACAAATTCTACTCGAAGACTTTGGCTGAGGGTGCAGAAAATGCTAAAAAAAGTCACAGATTTGCATCATTTTCAGATACGTGCCAGTGTTGCAGACTTTCATGCGGACTCAGATGCTTGACTCTTCGTGGTGGAGAGGGAAGCGCAAATTTGTGCCGCCTTTTTTGACAGCATGCGCTGTTACGTGAACTGTTCTTGTCTGGTACGTGTGTGCCGGATGGGAATTGCTCGGGAGATTCACTCCGGCTTTGGACACGGATGAGCAGTTGACTTGACAAAAGCTTTCCGACGTTCCATTTACACATTTCACCCTCCAAAGATCACTCTCTTCTTGCAGCAAAATCGCGGGACACCGGGTCAGGACACGGCAATTTCCCGCGGCTATCGACGCGCTGGAGTCAGAAGTCTGCCGACCATCAGACTGTACGAGATATTAACCCCGCCAAATGACTAAATTAGGTTCCTGTCGTGGTGTGCCTCCTGGGAGTGTAACAGATGATGTTGTCCAGTAACCCAGAAGCTGGAAGATGCTTTCCGGAATTCTGTGACCGCCCTGGTATGGTGAGAGTAGATATTGCAATAGATTAGATATCGCAAACGTTGGTGCTTGCAAAGTTTCATCAAGACAAGCCACTGGCTACATTGCAGGTGCTTTCGTGGGTGAAACACCCTCTATGCATGAAGGTTTTGAGGATCAGGTACTGACCATTAACATCGCACGGGTCCAAACTCCTGCAGTTGGTCCACCACTTTCTGATTGTCAAATGCAAGCTGCAGGGCCCTGAAGCGAGTGCACGGGAACGTTGTTTCTGCTGCTCGTGAGTCATTCAACAGTCTCTTCAGACAGCCAAGGCCTCCAGAAACATGACTCCAAGGAAACGATACTTGTCCTCAAGTGGATGAAATGTCACCGGAGTCGCTCTGAGTCTGTCTGACACGCGATGAAGTTCGGAGAATGGCTCCACTTCAATCATCGAGGGATCAGCGTTCAATTCTGCCAGTGTAATGACCCTTTGAAAGAGAAGTTGGGAATTGGAGAGCACAACAGGCATTCAGACCAAATTCTGATTGATCTGAAAGAGCAGTGTCTTTTTTGATAGGTAAATTGGAGACATTTTCCAGATCTAATTAGATAATAAAGCTGGCCTCATATTGGTTTTCTCCACAATGAAGGATCGCATGCCAATTGCCTCCATTGTAAACACACAATCAATGCTGCTTGTTTCTCGCAATGACAAATGCTGCTTCATGCAATGTTGCAGTCGAACCAAACTTCAATATTTTGTGTTGAAAGAAAATGTCAACCGAAATTAGGAAGGACCCCGAAGCACAACAAGGGAACAAAAATAGTCTACAACAAATGTAGACGTAATTCTGATGGTTTTTGCTTCACCGCAACCACCCATTGTTTCAATCAGAATCCCACCACTCGAAATCATACAGTCTCACAATGACAAGCAGGACAATTGTGTTCTTGGAGAACAAAGCAGGAATTAGTGTTAACCTCGAGACACGCATCTGCACAATGACAGATAAGATATTATCACGCACTCTGCTTAGATCTACTACGCTGTTCGTGAGGCAGAACACAAGTCAAGTGGGAAACAGAACTGCACGTACACGGTTTTCAGTTGATCGTTCTTCCAGGAATATCGTTGTACCCTTTTTGAAGTACGGGATTTGATGTGCCAAGGTCTGCTATTATTGTGGCGTGCAAATGTGATTGCCAACCAAATCTGAAACCAGAAACACTGCCACGGAAAGTGCAACCACACGGGACCTTGGGATGACGTAGTGATGATCATGTGTGGTTTGTCGACGGACGTACTTGTTTGTCCTCTGAGGTGGTTCCAGGACCAAGGAACGCTCAAGAAAAGTGAAAGTTTTCCTCCGTGCTGTTTGGTTTGGCATCTGCACAAGTCTGGGCCATTTGTCTTCACAGTGGCTTGGCAGATTTTACGCTCTGGTTTTGCCATGACAACTGAAATTTTTCAAGACAACCAAATTGAGATGAAAGACGTGAATGTCAAGTTGCTCGCAAGAACAGTGAAGCAGTTTGATGCATCTGGATTACACGCGACAAAAGCTTTTGCCTTCCAAATCAGTCGAGATTGTTGCCGTCTCAGACAACATACATCTCAACACAAAGCTGTCAATTAGATCCGCTTGTACTTTGCTTCCTGCGTTCTTTATCACAGAGGCTCATTCCACCAAATGGGAACACTTCATTGTCAATTCACTCATTTCCATGAGAATTCAGGATTGCTCGAAAAATTTCCTTTCCAGTCCAACACGGGAAAGTATTAGGACTTTCGTTTCCTTGCAGTCCGGCTCTTGTCTACAAGCATGCACTGAGAAGAGGATCCAGCCCGAAGGTTTGGCTGGTTCGACGCCACCGTTGCCAATCTTCCCAAATGCGTCGTCAAATTTATCAATGAAGTCAACTGAACTACAAGAATTTTTAAGAGGCTGGGTAAGAGGGAAACCACGTATGTTTTGCTGATCAATCTCTGTTCCCAAGAAATTATTGCCTTTTCCAAGAACATTGCAAAGTTGTTGACAGGCAATTCTCTAATGATTTCACGGATTCCAGTCAATTTAGAATTGTCAAGAGAAAAAAGCCTTGTTCTTGTCAGCTGATTGAAATGAATGAGCAGCTCCAGACTTTCGAAAACCACAAGCCAAAAAACCACAGCCCATATGTTGAAGAGATATTGACGAGGTTAAGCATCGTCTTGTGATTGGTGCGGTCTTACGTACGTATGTTGACATTCTGTACGTTTGGTTTTCAAGGAAGGGGGGGGGGGACGTTTTCACGTGTGTTCTGAGTTTTCGACGGAACAAATGTCCGATCTGTGTCTGCCACGTTGATGGTTTACCTCCAAATTGACAGATGCGAGTTCTGTAGATGTGAGGCTTTGAAATACCAATCATCGCTCCGTCTGATTGAACAAAACAGGTCTTCCACTTGCAATCTGCAGACGAACCCAGTGTTGCCCCTGTGTGCCGAAATTACCTTCAAGTGATCCGAGATTGATGTGTGGCCAGGTTTGGTCTGGTCTGGTCTGCATATTCCTACGATCAGGCCTATGACCTTCATTCAGGTCTCAGCTTAGGCCCAAGCATAAGCCCAAGCCCAGGTCCAGGCCCAGATTCAGCCCCAGGCCCAGGCCCAGGCCCAGGTTGGGCCCAGACCCAAGTCCAGCCTCAGGCCCAGACGCAGGCACAGCTCCAGACCCAGGCCCTGCCCAGACTCAGGGCCGGGGCATACTCAGGCCCAGACCAAGGCCCAGGTCCACACCCAGGCACAGGCCCAGACTTAGGCACAGACCCAGATTCAGGTTCAGATTGAGGCCGAGGCCCAGACTTTGGCCCAAACCCAGGCCCCAGGCCCAGACTCAGGCCCAGACTCGCGGGCCGAGATTCAGGCACAACTTCAAACCCATGTCTACGCCCAGTTTGGGTGTTATCTTGCCCACCCCAGTTTCCGTTTCGTTAGTTTTCGACCGAAACAGTCCTCATGTCGGTCTTGGGGTGTCCATTGGTTGATCCAGGGGGACTTGGGGTTCAGGCCCCTTGAACACGGAAAATGTTTCTTCCTCTTCCAATCTGTTTTCATTCCAATTTGGTTCACTTTCACGTGTTAAAATTGTCAAATTTGGAGGAGGGCCTCTCAACGAGTTGGCCAGACCCCGGATTCTCCTGGCGTAGCGACCCTCGGCTCCCCAGGAGCTTCGTTCTTCTCAGAAGCGAAAGGCTCACGGGGCGACGTTTCCAACGCCACCAACGACGACGCTTCTCACGGGACTGTTCCGCGACAACGCCGAGCCCGGTTCGCCAATCGAACCATCTGCGAAGGCCGACTGCACCAGGCCATCGTGGTCCCTCGCGCTGGGATGCAACCAGCTTCAAGTTTCCCGCCCGCAGCAGTAGCGCGGACCAGGTGGCAGCACCGACCGCGATGCCGACTCTTCAACGGAGGCGCGAAGTGAGTCGCTAGGGTAAGCGGAAGTAAACAACAGGTCCGACTGTCGGCTTCACTTCACTTGTTCAGGTCCATTTTCCTCTCTTCGTACACAGTAATGCACTCCATGTATTGTCTGAAATGGTTCTGACGAATATGTACCAAATGTTGTCAGATTGTTTTCCTGTGCAATGCGTTGAAACGGATGGGGGGGGGGGGGAATAGAGGGCAGTGCAGGTGCGAGTTAAACTTGTGCTTCAGTGCTGTCTCAGCACAGCATCATGCAAATCGCGGTCAGATTATATCTTTCAGATCCAGTTGCAATTTGTTTCCAAACGAAATTTGGTTGATCAGTCGAAGCACAGCAGTATCTATGGCGGTGACGCGTTTCGAATTGAAGTTTGGCAGTTAGATCTGGATCAGATCTACGTGTGTTGCAGGTGGCAGGAGGTCGTGATGTCAAAACAGAGATGAAGAAAAGAGCGGCACCGATCAAGAAGTCGGCGCCGGCGAAAGCTCCGCCTCAGGCGTCGAGGGACCTTCAGGCGACGCCGCCTCTGCCGCCCATCCCTCCGACGCCTCTCGCTGCAGCGAAGTGAGTCACCGACCGCGGTGGTTCCGTTCAATTCAGGGCGTCATGCGTGCGTTGCAGACATGTATTCCGAGTTTTCGAATCCAAGCTTATCCGACGTTTCGAAGTTGACAACTTCACCGCTTTGCTGTGCGCATGAAAGTTGTTCGGACGTGTGAATTTCTGCTGTTGTCGAATTGTTTGTCACAAATAACTGCACTCGAACATTTTTGTTGAGAACGCTCCAGCATCTCTTTCAATCCGACAGGAAAGGACAGAAAATAGCTTCGAAGTTTGGAGAAGAAGCAGCGAAACTCGAGAAGAAAATACAATTTCAAAGACAAGGGTCGACACTGAGCGACAAAAATGCATTGCCGTCGATACCGCAACAGCAACAACAACAGCACAAGGTACCTGGGTCGAGTACACGCGGTGTCTCCCCGGGTTTCTGGCTTTGAGGGAAAATAATTTTTTTTTCAACAAGCTCAGTGTATCGTGCGGAAATATTTCCAGATCGAAATGAAACCGCAAGCCAAAGGAGGAAAAGGAAAGAAAAAGAAAGGGCCAGCACCTGCCAAGGAAGGCAAGTTGTTTGCAGTTTGCGCACTTTTCAATTTTATCTCATTTTACCTTTCTGCACACAGACGCAATCACCCGTTTGTGTGTCTGGAAGATCCAGTGCATTTCTAGCAGTTGTCTCGTGTTGCAGTTGCCGAAGTGCCACTGGCACCGCCTGTTCCACCTGTGCCAGACTACCTGATGTCGAATGACGACGAAGTACCCGTAAGTTTCGAGATGACGAGAAAGTGGGGCACTGATGTTGCCGATGTATCTTCCTCAATTGGCTCAACATCCACAACACCTCACCCTGACATGGAATGACGCCGCCTGACGTCACCACTTCTTCCCAAGTTCTTCCAATTCGTTGGGTCACATGAAAATCGTCTACAGACCAAAATCGTGGCCCAGATATTCGCCGTTCTTACTCACAGCCAAAGCAATCTGACCTGTCAGAGGAACCAACTGATTTTACTGCAAAGAGCTTGGCCAGTTGTACGCTGCTTCCGCAACATTTGCAGTCAGCCTGAGATCGGCATGTGTTTTGTGTGTGGCTCTGCCATTGACATGGGAAACCAGCTGCAGAGTTATGCAGCACGTCACTCGTTGCCGCGTCTTGTGTCGTCCAATCAAGTCCGTCTGAAATTTTGGACCTCTTTTTGAAGTCTGTCGTCGTCACCCACCCGAGACATTACCATTCTGGGAGACAGAAACAAATCAAATTTGAGAGAGATATTCCACTTTGCCGCCGTGTGTTTTGCATTTGCGTGAAACAGTTTGTCCTTTCAGATTTGTTGCTTTGCCGTTTTTCAGTGCTTAAACTTTCTTGCAGAACGACACACGCGCAAGTGACCTCAATGTCTCAAGATCTGACTGGCCTGAGGGCCTCTCTCCCTTCGTTTCAAGTGGGAAATGAAGGGAAAGTAGCAGAAGATGGCAAGAAATTGTGGGAAGAATTTTTTCGTTTTTCAGATGAAGCAGGAGATGTGGAATACATTTGATGAACAGGATTTGGCTTTGGAAATGAATTCGCTTGTTGACGAGAATGATGACCTGGCTCAGCTCCAGAATTTTGTCAGGGAAGTCAACCAGTCACAGAGGAACACGGAAGGTGTGAACCTGCACTGTTCTGATCGTGTGGAAAACCATTAAAACATGCATGCACTGACGACGTGCCTATTGACGATGGTTGGAATCATGAGATCTTTCTCTCACAAATTGTTCTCTTGTGAGTGTGCTCTGTAGAGAGTGGAGAGGCTGCGGACAAATCTGAAAACCGAGTTCATCTCAAACATCTGTTGGTGAACAGCTGTTGAGGGGAAAACCATGAGATCGCCAGAGCTACCTGTTTGGACTGTTCTGTTTTGTAATTGCAGAAGATGCCAGATATTTGCCGACCACAGACGAGTTGAAACGTGGCAAGCTAACACTGAAAAAAACAAAAATTTCCAAAGACCCAGGCTTGATCGAACAGAACCACGACCAGAAAACGCTGAAAAGGACAGGTTGGTTGTCTCAAAGTGTTTATCGAAAATCCGTAATCCGTGGTCTTGGGTCAGATTTTCGTCAAATGTTTGCTGGATTACACACTGTACTGGAGAAACTCGAGAGCCTTGCTTCAGACCTCACAAATCTGGACTTGTTCGGTTTCTTGCAGTGGAGAAACTTATCACGGAGTTGTCGACGAAATTTGGCTGGGAAAAACTCAATCATAGTGATTATGAATATTTTCAGTTGGTTCTTCAGGTTTGTTCAAGAAGATTGTTGAGTCAGTTGTTTCAAAAACTGGTTTGCCACATTTGAGAAAAATGAATGAAAAAGAAGAAAAAGAAATCCGATGAAACTAGTCTGATTGTAATTACAGAACAGAATCCTCAAGACAGAAGGAACGTTGAACTTTTCCTACCTTGACATGCTCACGGATTTAACATTGAAGCTTCTGGTGGAAACCTGCGAAAGTAAGTTTGTGGCCACCAAAGCTCTGGTTCAGTGTCCATGGCGTCACCATTTTGGGGCAGCTGTCTTCCTTGGCGCAATACTTTTTGTGTGTGTTGTCGCTTCTCTCCTGCACGCTTTCCCCTCTTTTCAACAGGCAAGATAAAAGATCTTGCGCTGAGCGGACTGGTGAAAGAAATTCAGCTGAACGGGTGTCGTTTGATCACGGACAGAGGCCTGAGGTTTCTGAGGCCACTCATCACGGCAGACAAGGTAACGTCTATCAGGGGGGAGTGTGCGTGTGAGGGTGTATCCTTGGGGTGGAAATGCGTGACCGTGAATCAGCTGTTCTGATGGACGTGGCAAATCAAAGGACAAAAGAAAAGCCATTGAGAGTGCTTCCGTTTTGAATGCCCCGTGTCAGGTTTTTCATGCAAGTCCTTTCTTTTTGCGACTGAAGGTGGTGCTCTTTGGATGTCCCAATGTGAGCCAGTTGGAACAACGACTGCGTCAGGCGGAAAGTGTCAGAAAGAAATCAAAGACAACCAGTAAGGCTTCATGTTTGTTTTCAGACCAATGAACAAAGTGTATCTTCGAGGGTTTGGCCACCCCAGACCAATGACTAAATGACCTTGACTAAATCTGAAATGTACGAGCGCGTTTCTTGAACATGTACGATTTTCAGGTGGATGCCAGGAATACAAGGTGGTTCTCGTTCACGGGTCAGACACGAAGCTCAGCTTTGAGAAGTTGCTGACGGTTGGGAAAGTGGAGGACAGAATTGAAGTGATTTCAACTTTTGAACACAAGCAGGATGGAATCAAGTTCAACCTGATCGAGTGTAACGAAGTAAGGGACCAGTTTGTTCTCGATTTGTGGAACAGATTTCAGGGAACTGCAAAATGGTGCAATGTCCCTTTACGCGATGTTGTTCTTGCGTACAAACATGGAGTCTGAATTGGTAAGCCAGACACAATAAGAGAAATGCGGAGGACTGTGCCGTTAGGAAATAGTTGGGTGTTTTGACAGCCTGGTGTGCGTGTGCGTGCGTGTGTGTGTTTTGTTTGCTAGTTTGTGTCGGAGTTATGAGTGCATGTTCTGTGGTTGCAGTTGACGTGGAAGAGCTTCCTGTCTCCGCGCTGCATTGTCGTTTTGCCCTTCAGCGCCGATGAGAAGGAGGAGGCCACCTGTCTCAAACTACACACCCTGTTGCTTGAAATCCTGGGAAAGGTGGAGAAGCCTGGTTCCGTTTTTTGTTTTGGTTCGCACGCGCGTCGATTGCCAAAGCATGGGCGCCTGTAGGCAAACGAAAACATGTACCGGTATTCTTGTGTCAGAACTGTGATCACCGTTGAACGAGCAAACCATCTTGATTGGCGCCTGTTCCTGGGCTATTGCGTTAAATCTTTGCTTTGAACGTTCCAGTTGAGAACACGTGCATGTGCCAGACGCGAATGTCTTTTGTTTCGAATTCAAGGTTCCCGATGCCGTGATTCAGCTGGTTGCTGTGTCCAACTCTGGAAAAAAGATCAAAGACGTGACGAAATCGCTGAAAAAAATGAAGCAGGAAACGAACCGAAACTTGCGAACACACCTGGATGAATTCAATACGTGAGTGTTTGTCAAAAGCATCTTTCCAACACGAAAAACTAGATTCTATTTGCCAGTTGTGTATTCATTGCACATGCCTTTATCGGTGATTGTGTGAAAATCAGTTGAATGTACGTGGTTGTTCTGGTTTCAGTCTGCGCAAAGAAGGTTCCGTGATCAACGTTGCACTGCAAGAGAGAGTGGCACAGTCTCACCTGTTGGTGGATGCGCTGCATCAATTCCGAGAAGAAAGCCCATTCGTGTTCGATCTGTCGGATGCGTCGGTGAGCGCCACAGAAACTTGAGCATTTTGTGTTCTTTGGAGGAATTTTATGCAAACCAGAACAGAATGCGGCTCTTCTTTTCCAGGGGAGCACGAAAAGCTGGGTGGAAAGCCTGAAGCACTTGAAGGAGAAGGTTGACTCGACTTGGCCGCTGTACCAGAATCTAACGGACGCGGACGCGAAGGAAGTGGAGAAGTTCAAAATGCCAGAGGGGTTCCACACGAAATCCCAAGTTTTCCATGTTTTGAAGGGCAAAGATTCCGCTGCAAAGTCGGATGTGGCGCTGTTGGGTGACAATGTTCAGAAGACGGGCGCCTCCCTGGAGTTGCTTCACGTTCTGGTGAGAACCATTTGTTTCATCAACTTGTTTGCAAGGAACGGTCGCACCTGTGCAGGCGGAGTCGACAGAAATTGTTTGCATTTGACAATTGATTTTCAGGGCAAGGTTGGGTTCGTAGGAAACTATGTGGTGACTGACTTGGCATGGTTGAATCACTGTTACAAAGCGCTGGTCAAAGTGCCGGACAATCTGCCCAAATCAACTGAAAACGAGCTTGGAATCGTCAAGCCAGGCAGTGGCTTTTGGACCCGAGAGAAGTTCTTGTCGAAATTCGCAAACAAAGAGGTGAGCTTCTTTGGACGTCGGGACATTGCACACAAATGAAATGGAACGAGCTCCTGTTTCTTTTTCTGCGTCCGTTGAAAAACAAGTTGTTTCTGCCCAGGGAGCAGATGAGAAGAAAATGTTGAAAGGGATTCTGGAGGCTACGGAATATTTCATTCATTACAACAACCAGGCTGATGAGATGGACGTGATTCTTCCCTTCGGCGAACTGCCTGCAGACCCGCCAGTACCACTGGTAAACTTTCGATGCCTGTTGGCTGCATTTCCAAAAATGCTGCACTGAACGATGATTGGTGTCAATTCTAATTCTTTCCGTTTCAGAGTGAATTCTTGGACAAAAACTGCACGTCTGTCAAAGCGACATTTCAGCTGAGCGGCCCCGTGTCGACCTCGCTGCTGGCGGCTCTTCACTACAACATCGTGCGCGTGTGCGTCATTCCTGACCGCCTTGTTATGTTGTGGAGAACTGGCCTCGTCGTCAACTTCATGACCGCAGAAGTGCACTACGTGGTCAACCTCAGTGGTGAGTGACTTGGTCAAGGAGCATGAGAACATTTGTCTGCGCTGCGAGACCCTCCAAGTCCGAAAAATTATGTGTACGTGAAGTCAATCACTTTGTCTGTACATGGAGCTTTTGTTGAGTTTTGCACCAAGATGTGAGAAAAAAACTTCTGCCTCTGCCCAAAAGTTGAGTTCGTAGCGGAGTACGCACCAGGATATCTTTCCTGTCACCTGATCACTGAAGCCAAGTGGCATTCCCGGAAGTGTCGGACTCCAGACTCTTCACGCTTTTGAGACTGAAACCAGCCGTCTCCAGTTAAGACTCTTGGCTCTTCACTTTGAAGCGGTCTTGCGTTTCGCCAAAGTGTGGGCTGTTGGGTGGGTGGGCGGTGTGGGCACAACACTTCGAATCCTGGGGTGATGTTCCCAGCTGGGTTTTGCACGCGGAAACTGCTCTGTGCTGTACACATGGAACGTGACTGGAAATCAGGTGTAAAACCGTGTCTACAGGCTGCAGGTTCCAAGAGCGTGACAACCAACCTTGTCAATTATTTTCGTTCACAGAACCAAAGCGACCCAAGCTGGACGTTGTGCTGTACTTGCCAATATCTGACACACCGGTGCGTTTCTTTGACAAAATGTGTGCATGTGTGAGAAGTGAACCAAAATTTACGTATATTTGCTGTGTGAAGACTCAATCACGACTTTTAATTGTTCTGTTGAATTTCAGGAGAAGGAAGTGAGCCATATTTTGACGCTCTTCACTGTGCCCGTGTTGCATGTTCTGCGCAGTCACAGTCAGACTTGCTCTGTGAAAGTGACCACAACACCTGGCAATGAAGGGACAGCAAAAGAGGTTGAACTGCATGAATTTTTGCTCACATAACTGGTTGTTTAGGGAACACAACTCCACACAAGCGGCTGCTGCATCCTCAACCATACATTTGCTTTTCTGGAAAAGTGCAATTGAAATTTACACATTGAAAATTATGTGGGGGTTGAATAGATTCAAACCAAGCGTGTGTTTCTTACTGTTTCAGCTTTCGAAGACTTTCTCTGTGGAAAGTAAGTATCACGATGCTTGAAGACCTGCATGATACCTGTCTGCGATGAACAGAATCTCCAAAAGTCCAAATCCAAGTCGAAAGATATAGTTTTTTGAGAAAAAATTTGCAACCAAAAATAGATGTTCTTTGTGGTGAAACGAAAGACTTCATTCAAGATGGCCTTGTGAATACTTACATTGCAAACTTTTGTTGTTTTGAAACTTTACACGAAAAAGTAAAGGATTTGGGGAAACCAGAGACACGTCCTATTTCAGAGAGTGTTGTCACGGAGCACAAGTTTGACGTGAAGCGGAACATGTGCAGCAACTGCAGGACCTTCCGGGATACGCACACTGTGTTTTGGGTACGAACATTTGTCTGTATATGTGAAGTCCCTTTTCACCCATTACATGTGTGGATATACAAAAACAACTGTGGGCAAATGTGCTTCACGAGAAAATGCGCGACGACTTTATATTTTGCTCTTGGCTGTCAATTTATGCTTATCTTTTCAGGACATGTACAGAGGTCTGTTTCCAGCAAGCGTTGTGGGAAGTCTGTTGTGCAACAGGAAGCAGCGTCCATTTCTGGGCAATTCTCTCGTTCTGAAGGCTGGTGAACCATGCTTCATCAAAACATCTCTCAACTGTCACAGCAACAACATGTTGTCTTTGCAACCAGCAGGAAAAGTTGACACAAGCAAAATGACGTTGGTTTCCAAGACAAAGCCTTCGTACGTAGCCACATCGCATGTTTGGACGTTTCCGAGAATGAGGATTGTACCAGCCCATTTCTGGTTGCTTTTCATTTCAAAAATTATTCATTGTCCTGAGTCTTCTTTCAGAGATGATGAGGGTGAGAAAGCTTCAAAGCCCGGTGAAATGTGTCTGAATTTCTCCAATGGAAAAATAACATTCGGAAGCGAGGCCCACGACGCTGGCGAACTCACCAAGACTGTGGTTCAAGGAGCAGAATTGACCATCAAACTGGAATGTGAGGTAAATTGGATTGCGTCGAATGTTGCAAATTCTTCGCGTTGAACACTGCAGAAACAACAAAACCCCAAAGTTCCTTGACTTGCCATGTTGTCTTTTTTCAGAATGATGACAACAACAAGGCAACGGTTGCGGTTGTGTTTGAGAGTTTGGGGAGCGAGGTTCGCGTCTCAGTCCCAGAAAACTTCACATCTCTGACGCCCCACTTTGCAGGACAAGGGAAGGAGACCTTCATTGTTGACAAGCACAAAGATCTGGTGCGTGAGCATTCTGTCCCTTCCACTTTTCGTTGAGTCAGAAGTAGAATCTTGCGCGCTGTTGATGTCGTCCATCAAAGTCTGAAGTTTAACTTCAGGATCTCAGTTCAGAACCGACCGAATGGATGAAAGGAATGAAAGTGGAAGCCTGGGACAGGAGAACTCCAAGTCTCGTTTGTGTCGCAACTGTTGGTATGTGTTGTAACAACAATGAGCGTAGTCTTTGGAATTCCGTCGAGCAATCCAGGCTGAGAGCCAAGTCTTTTTTGGAGGAGCAGAGTTCTGTTGGCTTGGGTTGGGGGTTGTGCTGAAGAACCGAATCTCTGCTGCAGATGACGTCCTTGAAGACGGAAATCTCCTCATCCATTTCGACGGCTGGACAGAGAGATACGACTACGTGTGCGAACCTACGACCGTCGACATTCATCCAATCGGCTGGATGGATCACTACATCCACAACCAGCAGTTGCACGCAACGAAGAAGAACAGTGATGGCGGCCTGGCATCGTACACCATGGAATTGCAGAAACCGAAAGGTTTGTTTTTGCCCTTCGCGTTTGCAGCATTCTGTAAGTTTTGCTGAGGTGGTTTGGTCTGCTACAGCTGATACTTCGTTTTTCAGGCTACGCCGGACGATTTTCATGGCCAAAGTACCTTCGAGAAGTAGTTGAAGGCGAAGATGGGATGCCGGCACCTCACAGTCTCTTCACAGAGGTCCGTTTGTGTTCGACGTTCAGTCTGTTCTTGTGGAAATTATACGCCATTGCAACAAGATTCTTAATTTTGCTGTCTCTGTGTAAGATTCTTTCCGACTTTTTGCTTTGTGTTGCGAGTTTCATGTTCTGCTTCGCAGGAACAAACGAATGGCTGTCCAGAGTTCGAGCTTGACGATGAAACACTCCACGTCCTACCAGACTTTCGTGGCAACAAAAAAGTCAAATGCATGGCTCATGCGGGTAAGTATGCCTGCTGTCTTCAGCGGTGCACAACTCTCTGGGTTTTGCGAGAAGAAAACGTGAGGTTGTTTGAAAGTTCAAATTCGCACAGACAAAGCGGACAAGTGCACCAACTCCCGAGATGAAACCAAATTTGTCATCGGTTTTGAGGGAGTGTAAATTTCCAAGGAGCTTTCTCCGATTTGGAACAAGAAATCAACCGGGTGACAGAGGGACAGCTCAACTGGTTCTGACGGGGCGTATCAACCCGCTGTTTGCTGTTTCGCAGAGCTCGGGATGTTCATGAGCGACGCCTCCAAGGCGCTCGTAGGGCGCATCGTGCGTCTCGAGCAGGAGGGGAAAGACACGTCGCCAGTCGCGCTGCCGCGCGGTCTCACCACCAGCTTTCTGAGATATCCGTCAGTCACCAAGGTGCAGTGAGTCACAGCGCAAGTCTGGAACCTCTCTGTCTCGCTATGTCTCTCTCTATCCCCTCTCTCTGTCTCTCTACCATGAAACGACTCCACTCTCGCCCAAGACTCTCCCTCTTGCTTCAATTGAGAAGTGCTCAGACTGCGTGTTGCAGCCAAAGATGTGACTCCATGCAGCACCCCTCCCCTCTGCAGATCATGGCTCCTCGCTTCCTCGAGATTCTGCCCACCTGCAGACATGACGACACTCCAAGCTGCGAACTACCGGAAAATGTGGACGACATCAGCCCCAAGGGATATCTGACCGAAGACGACATTGTGTCCGAAAGTGAGTTGCCTTTCTCGAAATACTGTCCACTCCAAGTGTGAAACTTTGTTTTGATAAAAAAGTGGAACATGTTTTGTCTTGATAACTCCGACCTCACGATGTTCTTTTGTTTCCAGGTGCGTGGCATTTGATCAATCTGTCTGGTCTCGGTTTTCCCTTTGACTCGCTCGACGCAGCTGTGCAGATCAAGGCTGGATTCCGCACGTTGGCGACAGCGTACACGAAGGTGAAATTCCATGTTGTGCCGACCATGTCCTCAGTGATCAAGACCATGTTTTGTGCAAGTGCCAATCGTGAAAGCATCAGTGTGCATCGTCGGACTATCTTGTCTGTAGTTGGGGACCTCCATAAAGGGGTTTGCGGTCTGTCAAACAACATTTTTGATGCCCTGTCCTTTTTAGGTGATTTGAGGTGGGTTGCACGATTTGGGCTGATGAGCCAAATTGGTGCGAGCCAAATCGAAGCACCTATAGGCAGCCTCTTCCAAAAGTATGTCAGCA
>JAAUXT010146446.1_pt1 | contig 31716 bp, 49 predicted proteins | sample 7278171 | NCBI WGS metagenome assembly JAAUXT01 (sample SAMN14350112, study PRJNA611818) | marine sediment metagenome | isolation source: surface marine sediment (1.8m) | place: French Polynesia: Moorea | collected 2018-08
AGGGGGGTGGTTAGAGGGGAGGGGGGTGGTTACATTCCAAAGTGTGGGCAGACACACACATGAATGCTAAGGGTTTTTAAGCCGACAGCGGCACCTAGATGGCCGGCTACGCGACCATCAACAAACTGCGTACGAGTTCAACGACTACAACGTCACACACTTCACACACGTCACACAGAAGCCAATGCTCTTCATCTGAGTCCGTTTCCGCCCGCTGCCTTCTCGTGCAGTTGACAGTTCTCATCCGTCTCCAGGTCCGTCGGTCCCGGCGTCTCCGTCGCGAGAACGCAGGACACGTCGTGGGACGCGCCGCCGGACACGGCGCACGAGCTCACCGCGACGCAGGAAGCGTCTCGGCTACACAGACTCAGACACTCCCGCTTGGTCCCTCCTGGCACGTCCGGCTCCGTGGGGTCGGCTCTGAGTTTGAAATGACCTCGAAACGCGTAGTACGTGTTGAAAGGGTCTGAAACGTTAAACAAACTCGTTGCTTAGTAATGTTCAAAAGGGTCCGAGGTGAGACAATGAGGTGTGCGCAAGTTCATCGCGTGTGTTGCAAAGAGAAAAACAGACAAGAGGCTTTTATTCCGCGGTGCTTTTGTGTCCTGGTGACCAATCACACAATCTCAGTTTGACCTGCAGTGAACCGTTCGCGTCACGAAAACGCAAACGGTCACGAGCGGGACAAGCATTGCCACAGCTCAAAGCGCCCGTTGACCTACCGTGCACAGCCACGTCACAGGCGCGCGATCCTTCAGTCGATGTCCTCCAGTTCGGGTTCGGGCAGGTCAAGCAGGAAGTCTGTCCATGGCTCGGCTGGTAGGTTCCCGCTGCACAGTTGATGCAGAGCGCCGCGCCGCTGTCGGGTTGGTGTGTTCCGGCTGGGCACCCCTCGCATTGCTTCTTTCCCCTGTGCTTCTCGTAGGTTCCAGGGTCGCAGGGATCACATTCATGCATCCCTGGTTCCGGAGCGACAGTCCCAGCCTCGCACTGGAGGCAGTTTGTGCTCCCTCTTTCTGGCTGGAAACTCCCCGGCTCACAAGCTTTGCAGTTGATCTGTCCCTGGTTGGGTTGGTAGTGACCTGGCGGGCAGGAGACACACGAGTCCATTGCAGGTTCAGGTTGGTGCGTCCCTGGCTCACACTGCGAACACTCAACCTGTCCGCGATCAGATGCGAAGGTTCCCGGACTACATGAGATGCAGCCTGCGTCTTTGCCGGTTGAGTACGTGCCTTGGAGACATTCCGTGCAGTGGACGTTGTCAAGAGAGGTTTCCCCATCAGGACAGTTCTCACACAAACTCGCCCCTTCCTCGCTGAACTGACCTGTGGCAAACAGAGAACGCAAAGATCTGCACGCAGAATATGCACAAAAAAATTTGTGAAAGAAGCCAAAGGTTCGCCTTGAGACACTGCACCAGTGGGGCACGGAGAACAGGAGACATTTCGATGCGAAAGCTCGGACATGAAGGAGCCAGCGCTGCAGTTTACGCACGTTATACCATCAGGTATTATTGTTCCTGGTCCACACATTCCTGAATAGAAAAAAGCACAATGTCAGTGAACTCGCTGCAAAACAAAGAACAAATAGACATCCAGTTCAACACTGCAGTGGAAAGTTTGTCCATGCTCGTCGTCCGAGTTTGATACTCTCCTTACAGGACCACCACACCCTCCTACAAGATGACGGGATGAAGGTGTGTGAAATGGGTGACAGTGATGTTGGGTGCTGCGTGTGACACCAGGTAATGGTGAGTCATTCACCCACCATTCCTCACCATCATCCTGGCACCCTCACCCACAATGTTGTGGGGGAATGTGGTGCTCCTGGAAGGAGGGAGTTGTTTCCTGGATGGAGGGTCTCAAACTCATGCAACTGGATGAGTTTCAAGCCCAACCTGTCCAAACCCATCTGGAGAAGTTTGCTGGGGTTGCGGTTCTCTTTGCACACACTAGCAGGAAACAAATTCAACAAATTGAGGCATCTGGCCACAACAGTTCACCTACCCTGTGGCACCACTCCTTTTGCTGACAGAAGGACGATCACACCGAAAAGGTGAAGTTCTCGTTGACGAAGCATGGTGAGAACAAGATCAACAAAACCAGGAAAGCAAGTTCACATCCTGTGTTTCACCAACAACTTCCAGACCCCCTTTTGCAAACAAAATCCCTGCAATTTTTTAGAATACATGCACGAGCTTCGTCCCTATCTTCCAATTCTGATTTTGACAAACGTATACTTTTCGCAATAGATTTTGCGTGCAATTGCATGTGCTTTAGTTGCGGAGAATCATTTGAGAAAGTGTTCCTTTTGTTCAACATGTTTGGCATTTTAGGCGAGTCAATTCAGAAAGTGCTGCAAATGCTCATCAATACCGTCAGAACTCAAGCAGAGACTTTACATCAATTGATTCAGCAATTGATCACCACGTCCTGCAGGACACACGAGTTTGACGGGCAGCAACAGAAATTTGTTTCTTTCTGGGAAGACTTTTGTCTGAGGAAATAGGCATGGCTGCAGAGACAATATGTTCTCTCCATGGAACCAGCAGAAAGCTCTGTTCTGCAAGAAGGAAACGGATTCGGACACATGTCTCCATTGCCTGCCCTTTGTAATGATGTGCCTTTGTGGAAAAACTGAACACCCAGCAAAAATCGGTGTACGTAAGTCTGATCTCTGGGTGGATACAGTTCTTCACACCAGGCACTTTCAAGCTCGCGCAGCTTCAAAAGTGTCATTTGAAGCAAGGAATATCCCACATAGCACCAAAGAAACAGTCCCCTTTGGGGTTGGATGCGTAAGTTCAATGACTTATTCAAAATTTTCTTAGTTTGTCCTGTGCTGACGGTGTTATTGATGCGTTATTGATGTGTGTTCTACAGACAGCTTCTCTCGCACACTGCTTGCGAAGCCATCTCGAAGGCACTCAGATCTCCGGTCAAAAGCTGGATCGCTCGCGTGAGAAGACACGCGGTAACTTCTGTACGACACTTCTGAGGAAGACACCGTCGTCAGACATTCAGACAAACAAGATCCGAAACTCGAATTCTGCCTGTAGAAACTTTTATTGCCCCGAATTTTTGGAGCGCGGAACCAGGAAAAATTTCAACACACACAAATATAATAATTTTTCTCAAAACGGTGAACGGCACTTTTGGAAGCGAAGGTCGCTTCAGAGATAGAGAATACCAGGCTGCCACCAGTGCGCGAGCGCCGGGGCTTCCAACAGCTTTCGCTCACATCAGGGGCGGGTGTGCGAGGCGGAGGTGTCGCCCCCTCACCAAATCCTGGATCCACCCCTCATTGAACACATGTTCCACAGATTACTGCGATCCCATGATTGTCAAACTAAATCAACACAGTGCGAGTAGAAATCTAAGAGTCGATCGCAGTCACCCAAGTACATCACCCACGCAGCACGCATTCAAAACAAGAATTAACTCACATTGCGAACCCAAAGTTTCAGATACCTTGCTCTCAACAAGTCAAACTTGTTTAGATTATCTTTGAAAATGGTTGGACTCGCCTGTTCTGACCTCCAAATTTTGGTGGAATTCCCAGCTGTGAGAGCTTGTACCAAAGTTGAAAATTGACTCCATTTGTGAACATGTTTGATCACATACTGCCATAATTAGCCCTGCACCCCAACACACACACACACACACACACACACACACATAAACACACAGGTGCGCGTCACACAAAGGTGATTACGGCACTAAAGTTGGGCTGAGTGTGGCGCAGCCGTGGACTGCGCAGAGATTCGGCTTCTACGACGCTCGATTCAAGTGATGACACGAAGGCCACCTGGCGGAGATTTTGGCTGCAGGGATTTTGACCAACAACATTTTTGTTGTGTTTCGACATCAAGTGAGTGTCCACCAGACAAGCGCATTTTCCAACTGCAGTCTCTTTTTTTGAGTGCGTTCGTTCTGGGCACGCACGAGTGCGATGCGTGCGTTTTCTGTCAGCACGTTTTCTGTCTCCAAGGCACAAACTCATGATATGGAACGAACCAGACTGAATCCGTGCGAGCAGAGGAACCAGCACGAGAGGTCTCAAACACAGGGACGGATCCAGGGTGGGTCTTTCTGACACCCGAAAATTGTCATCTTCGCACGCCTTACTTTCTGTTGTCAGGTGCAATTTTTCGTCGGGTGGGGGCGGCAACCCTCGCGAACTGACCGAACCCTGGATCCGTCACCAAAATGATGACTCAGCACTATAAGACGGTCTCCAGGTTGGGCGACCTGCCGCTCATTGCTGACTGCTGCAGCTGTTCCATGTGCGACAGCGATTGGCCGACTCCGTACTCTTTGGTAACTTGTCCCTGATTGGGTGGTTCTGCAGCGCTCCTCTGATTGGCGGACTCGCGCTGCAGCTCCCGTCGCTTCAGTTCCCGCAGCAGCGCCGTGCGGTACCGCTCGTAGTTCATCACAATCTGAAGTGCAGATGGGAACATTCAGTGACATGTTGAACACCATTCGGCACAGATACGCGCCAAGCAAAAACCGCTTGGGAGCTCGCCCATCCTGGATCGAGGTCGTTTCAGGAGCGGAGTTTTGGCCCAGAGCCGCTACGCAAGCCAAGGTCGGATCCAGCATGTGGAGCAACCCCAAATTTTGTGCCCGTGACACATCAGGGTGTGCTGTTTTTTTCCGGGGTCAGGAGGGGACGAGGGGCTCAGGCCACTGATCCGCCCCTGTCACACTGGTGGACAGGTTGCAGAGGGAGGGAATCGATTTTTGGACCCTTCCCCCTCCCTTCCCCGAGCTGTGGCAACACCACTGACCTCTTCAAGTTCCTGTTTGAAGCAGCGCGTCAACATCCCCTCAAAACACTCGAGCTCGTTCGTCCTGAACAGGTCCCACTGAAACGTCAAGAGGCATCTTCCCAGTGAGAAGCTCGTGCATTTCAGAACGAGTTTTGTTGGGTGAGTAGATCTGCTCTGATGCACAACCCCCGACAAAGTCCTCTCAAAACTACCATACGAAAACGTTGGTTCTTTGACGGAAGCCCAGTGGGCAGCAGTGTGCACGGCTCATCTGACGGACTATTTGTTCACACTGTGCCGTCACAGACTCGGACGCAGTGGGAAGGAGGCCTCACAAGCGGCGGGTGGTCACCTTGAGTCTGGAGTCGAACTCCGGGTGCGCCTTGGCGTACACCTGCAGCCAGTCCGGAATCTCTGCAGACAGAACCAGAGACGCGTGTCAGACGTTGCAACCAGACACGGTGCCGCCGCACAGCATGAAATGCCACAACAGACATAGCAGCGTGTGTCGGACCACCCAGCCTGGGCCATGGAAAAACTTTGCACACGTTGGAAATAACATTGGACCCGTTTGTCACCGCGCGTACTGAGTAGTGAGACGCACAAAAATCAAACCCCTACCTTACTTGTGGTAAGATGTGGGTTGCGGTTTTACTGGTGATGAGATATGGGTGGTTGTGGTTTGGATATGCTTGTGGTAAGATACGGGTTATGGCTTACTTGTGGTCAGGTACGGGTTGGCGGGCACCAGGTTCTTGCTTTCCTGTTGGCGGCGGTACTCCAGGTACCCGGCGGGGAACTCGAGCTGCGGTGGCGCCATCTCCCCGGCGGCGGTGACGGCGGCGGCGGCGCCCCCGGGTGGCGCGAGTCCGACCGGGGAGCACGGGTGCAGGTACTGCGCCGTCTTCGTGATGTGGCTGCGAAACACAAGAGCGACTTGTGACACAGGACACTTTTCCCCAACATGGTGTGCAGTTTGCAACGCCTGACTCGAGCAGTCCACTGTAGGGTGCAGTTCTGACTGTCACTTCCCGCCACTATTCCAGAGAGCCCACATTTCATGATGCTCTCTTTCCAAAATGCTCTTTGCCTCACGCGTTTTCCAGCCGTGTTGAAAGTGTCGCCAGCACTAGACGTGGGTCAAGACGCTCAAGACGTGGAAGTGCTCAGTTTACACGGGATGGTACCCCCTAGATGTGGGACAGTACTCGCTCAATGGGGGCAGTACTCACCTCACGTGGGGCAGCCCTTGCTTGACAGGCCAATACTCACGTACGTGGTGTGGTAGAACTCACTTGATATGAAGCAGTACAAACTTGACACAACACACTTGATGTGTGACTGTGCTCACTTGTCGCAGTTTCGTGTTGTAGCACTCACGAGTTTCACTTCGCGTGTGGCGGAACTCACGTCACGAGGGTGGTGCGAACATCACACAGCAGTGCTCACTTGATGTGCCTGTACTCACTTGTTGTCGGGTGGTTACTTCTCAATTGACTCGAGGTGGTCCTCACTTCGCGTGTGTCGAGACATGGGGCGAAACTCTCGTCACGTGGGTCAGTACTCACTTGACGTAGTAGGCGCAGTCCTCGGACTCGATCTTCTCCCAGCCGGTCGGGAGACTCTCTTTCTCCAGCGGGTGGCTCCAGTGCGTCGTCTGCGTGTTGTGGTCGATGTAATACTTGCGCCCCATCGCCGTCCAGTCGACGGACCAGCCGAGCGGCAGCGCCAGTTCGCCCTGCATCCCGCCGCCTGGCACCACCAACACAATGCTCAGTGGGCCGTGTCATACGGAACGCAGTTTGCTCAGTGCAATTTGTCAACGAAATGTCTGGACCCTTCTCTTGAACTTGCCAGCTGCAAACGCTTCAAAAGACACAAGCTTGACGTTCGGTTGATCCTGAAAGGCATGTCGCTGCCCTTGGTGTTGTGGTAACTCAAAAACTTTGCTCGAATTTCGGCGTTGCCTTGGTGTTCGACTCATATCAGGGTCCTTGAGGCTCATGCCATGTGTGTGTGTGTGTGTGTGTGTGTGTGTGTGTGTGTGTGTTCAGCGATGCGTGGCGTGGCACACGCACCTGGGTTGGCCAGGCCTCGAGTCGCCTCCGGGTTGGCAGCGTAAAGGCTGTTGTGCTGCGCCGCCTGCTCCGCGTACTTCTGTCGGTTCTGCTGATGGTACAGCGCCACCTGTCGCAGACACAGTGAACGAAATTGAGCGAAAACCATGGGGGGATCGGGCGGGGGGTGAGCCCCTCCGTTGGCCTTCAGCAACTCATGCCAATCCACTGCAAGGGAGTTCTCGACGATGCAAAGCGATCGCCCCCCCCCCGGGCCAAACTAAAATCCTGGATCTACAACGAAGAAACTCGATTGTAGGTTGTACCTGATAGTTTTCGTCAAAGTGCGCGTAGAAGCCGGGGGCATCACAGCTGGGCTCGAGCAGCGCAGGGACCCCGCCGTCCGCCGCGGAGAGGCCCCCGAGGTGCGGCGGCACCGCAGCGTGGCCCGCCCCGGGCTGCAGGAGCAGAGGCGCCGGGGCCCGGGCCACCGCTCCGTACACGTGCGCGAGCCCCACCCCGGGAGGCCGGCCCAGCATCCCGGGATGCTGCGGCTCTGCCCAGTGCGGCTGCTGCTGTTGAGGCGGCGCCTGCTGCGGGGTCACGGAGGGGTTGGGCTGTGTCGGAGCCCCGAGCGACGGATTCACGTGGACCGCGGCATGCTGCGGTGGCCCCGGAGTCAGCCCCGCCGCCAGGCTCGCGTGGAGCTTCGGAAGCAGCGGCGGTGAGATACCCTGTGTGTACGAGTGATTCAAAGGCTCACCTGTCAAAGGAGAAACAACACGGATTCAGTCAGGCCAGTTCTGAAAGAAGCCATCCTCAACTCGAGCAAGAGAAACGGTGTTTCATCAAACACACGAAATCCAAGTGAACGGCAGGTCGAGACTCACTGCTGATGTGCGGCATTTGGTTCATGACGGCTGGAGGCACGTTGAAACTTGCGCTGCGTTTGACGGGCTGTGCGGCCGAGGATACGGCTGCGGCCGACATGGGGTCTGCAGCGGGCACGGCTCCCCGGCCCCTCGGGGCGCCGTTACTGCTGCCGCCGCTGACCGCAGGCCCCGCCGCCACCTGCGACCTCCACTCGGCGAGGCTGAGCTGCTGCAGCGCGTGGGTGATGGACGGCTGAGACACGCTCTGCTGCACTAGGAGGTTTGTGCCACCCCCGCCGTATCTGCTTGTGGGTCGGCTCGCACCTGAGAGACCCACAAACGACCATGACAACTGTGTGCGTGAATGCACTCTGTATGCTGAATGGTCGAACGTCAAAATCAATTTTCAAACTGTTCCACCACAACACATTATTTCCCTCGGTCCCCTCTCCGTCACACGACTCACCAGACAAAGCTGCGGTGGCAGGAACAGCTTTGGACGGCGGGTTCTGCGTCGCAACTCGATGCGCCATCGTAACGGGGGACGCCGCCGGCGCAACGCCGCTGCCACCAGGGGGCGTCACGTGACCCGTGAGCTGCGCGCGGCTCCCGGCAGCATTGCGCTTCTCGAGGCTCTTCCTCGGCTTCCCAGATCCCAGATCTGAACAGAAACAAGAACCCTGAACGGTGTTGTCATTGTGAGACGTGACCTGAGTGAGGAGTTTACGAGTCACCTGCCTCGAGGGCACGAGGTTACCAACCCAAACTGACAAGACTCCCAACCCTCATCAGGACCAACCCAGCAGACAGGCAAGGAGGCGCTTTCTTTGCTTACGATCAGGGATAGGTGAATACAGTCGAGGACACAGGACAGACACAGACAGTGACGTACGACCAGGTAATGGGGAACGCTCTGCTTTCCTTCATCTGCTTGGCCACTACTCGGTCACGGCTGCTCGACTCGAGGCAACGCGATTGTTCAGCTTGACATCCGATCCGCGTCGTGGGTGAGTGAGGTGTGTGTGTGTGTGTGTGTTGTTCAACTCACTCCTGGAGTGCGGCGCCGACGCAGCTTCTCGCTTGACATACTTCCCGGCGATGCCCTGTGACAAACTCGTCGACTCTTTTTTCTTCAGCATGTCAATTTCTTCCCACGAATGTCATCCCTGCAAATCGCACACCAAGGTTCTTTGGATGAAATTTCGCAAAGGGTGGGGGGTTGTTGAAATGCCTTTTCCCTCACTTGGCTGTCGGAGTAAGATCTGCTCAACAAAACAATGCACAGAAAAAACAGGGCAGTAACATGAACTGAAAAATGTAGACTGTTTTACCTCAAGAACGGAATCGATTTTGGGGGTGAAATTCAAGAAACATGCCTGTGTGTCGGACCAGAGCTAAGTATGGACGCCTTCAGTTCCCACTTCAGGAGTTTCTGACGCACGTAAACCGCATTAAAGTAACATCCAACCTTTCTTTGTGTTGTTTTCATTTCACGTTGAACTCTTTTCGAAGGCATCAGTGGAATAACTCAAATTAAAAAGTTTCTTAAAGTTCCTATCTGGCTATCTGGGTGCCATTGGTTCTTCCTTTGAATCCGCGGGTCTGTGCGCAAAAGGAATCTTCTCTTTAAACTTGCAATCCTAGTCGACATCACATACACATTTCGCCATGGTTCCGTCACCAACTGCGGTAGACGCTTTTGTGGCTTGTGTGAACCCCACCAATTCACACAGACTGATCATCAAACAGATGGTGACCCTTGAACAACTCCGTTCCAAGCAACCAACCAACAAGGTTTGCTTCGAAGCGATCACAGTTCTAAATTGGCCGTGACAATTCTGTTTGCACGATCGCGGAGTGCGCTGTTTCTCTGTGACAGCACCTGTGGTCTGGGTCTATTTTGTGGTTCGTGAAGAGAATTGTGATCAGGTCCCACGGACTGTAAAACACCTTCAAATGGACGCTCAGCTACAATTGCAAAATAATTTATTCTTTCTCAGAACCACAATTCTTGAGAACAAGACAAAATGTACACTATTTCTCAAGTACAAGATTCTGTCTTCTGTACACAACGCTCTGTACAACTTGCAATAAAGGAACATGATTTTCAAAATAAATAAATGAAAATGTCAGCTCAACTCTTCCGGGAAGGTGACAACAAATCAAGATACCCACACAACAACGTACAAGATCGAAATGATACAAATTCAACGGCTCCGTGACGAAGTTTGTACACCGGAAGGTTGGAACAGATTCGTCGGACTTTTCTGGCACAGAATGGACGAAAACAATTCGTTTTTGCTTCGATAGGCCTTGTTCCAGCGGACCCAGGATTGCGGTGTGGGGGAAGAAACATCGGAAAACCAAAACCTCGCTGACACTTGGTGCCATAGCGAGAGGCTACCGGTACGTCCACACTTTTTGTGGGGATGGGGGCTTCAGGATCTGCTTAGAGGGACAAGTGGCGCTTAGCCACACGAGATTGACGAGACGACGGCTCTGTCGATACAGAAAGCACAACATTCTGCCTGTCAAGCAAAACCATCACCTTTTACACACAAATACAGGGAGTTGACCACAGAATTATTCCTGATTTTCTCACGTTCACAGTTGTAGCCCTTGGGGTCTGTCTGGTGTGACAGGAAGAATCGGAACGCTTCCTGTGCAACGGGGAAAGAAACTTATTTGGAGAAACAAACTTTGCAGCCACGTTGTTTGCCGAAGACTTCGTCGGTCGAGTTCGATTCTGGCTCATGTTCCTTGGCAACGAAAATGGCAACGTCACTCAACAGTCGGTCATTCAAGGGTATGTGGACAGGGCATCCGATGCAGTTTTCGTCAGTTCAAATACCCGTAACATGCAACAAACATGTAATATTGACACTCGAGATACTTTGCGGTTCCAGTGTGACACCATTACAAGAGTCCGCCACCGGCTGCAGGGGGCCGATCTTGGAGGGTCCTCCTCATGCCCAAAAAAGTCCAACCCCCCCCCCCTTTGCACCATAGGCGCAAGATTATTTCTTTTCCCTTTTCTTTGATTGTCAAATTTTCCCAAGCTGGCATTCCCCAGCCCTGCAGCAAGGGGCGGATCCAGGATCTGGACACAACCTGGTTGGCCAAGTTACTCGGAAACCACGTCGAGTGTGACATTTTCCACTTGCACATTTCTGGAGTTCCACAGCAGTGAGAACGGCCGTCCACGCCGGAAGACACACAGACACCAGAAAACAGGCAGAACGGTGCTGCGCAGCAAACTACCTGTACAACACGCATACACAAACGTAGCTGCCCACGGAACAATCAAATGTAATGGCTTTTACAATTGTAGGCCTGGGGGTCTGTCTGGTGTGACAGGAAGAACCGCAGCGCTTCCTGTGCACGTATATATCTGCAGCACACAGCTAAACTACAAGACTGAAGAAACAGACAGCTGCCCACCGAACAGTTCAATACAAAGGCTCTGACAGAAGTAGCCCGGGATTTTGTTTCAAACACCTGTACATCAAGATTCGCCGCGGGAGGGACGAATCAATGGGAACAAATCATCAGATAGGTCAACACGTGACTTCGTCGGTCTTGTTCAAGTGTCAGGAATCAGTTTCACACGACGCCGAGAAGCAACGGGAGACGGAGAACATTCGACGAACCAGGGCTTCATTCACACAGGCTCTGCAGTCTACTGCACCTCAAAGCAACTTGGAAATGTCTTGAACTGTACAATTGTACAATGTCCCGTGCGACCAAGAGATCCGCTTGAAGCACGTGCTCTAGTTGACTCGCGTTGCTCATGCAGACATGCGCGCAGTGCACGGTGCGCGCGCAGCTACTGCTGGATTACGTGCCCGTCCTCCATGGTGAGCAGAGCCTGCACCGTCTCCAGCGGAATCGGCTGGTCGCTGTTTCCGTGCACCTGCAACAACGGCAACATTTCCAACTTCAAGACATCTCTTGTTTGTAGTAATTTTGTTTCTGTGAGAGGGATCGACTGCACATCCGGAAGGTGGATTGAAAACAAACCACAATGGGCACGAAACAACTTCCTTCCTGTGCGGCTGGACTTTCGCGTTGTCACTGCCCCCCCCCCCAGCACGTGAGCCAGAGCCCAGAAACTGTCTGGCGTGATACCCCAAGCTCCCACTCAAGGCAGACGGGAGTGCGCATGACGGTATGTGAGAGTGCGCGTGACAAGACGAGAGAGCGCGTGGCAGACCTGGATGGAGCCGTCCTCGCTCTGGATGAGGATGAGGCCCCCGTCCTCGGCGCTGTACACCTCTCCCTGCTGCGCCTCCTGCTGCTGCGGCTCCTGCACCTGCAGCTGATGCTGCTCGCTCACCGCCTCAGATCCCTGCAGTACACTCATCGAATTCAGACACGGCCAATCACAACCAGCCAATCAACAAGACCCTGCACGTGTTCAAAAATACGAGAATTATGCTTTGGCGTTTGCTGGCCACAAGAAACATCAAGACTGAGACGACGCGCACCTGGACGTGCTGCACGGCTTCCATGGGCAGCGCGCTCGGGTCCACCTGGATAAGCTCCCCATTTTCGCCCGCCGTCACGTGGAGGATGTGGCCGTCCGTGTCGCGCACCTGGAGAATCTCGCCTGCGCAAAGAACGTACAGCGTCGGTGCAGAGGAGCTGATAACAGTCGGCCTGGGCATAAATTCCCCGAACACACACACACACACACACACACACACACACACACACACACACACACTAGCGCACGCACACGCACACTTGGGTATGAAACGTTGCACACGCACCTGGCATGAGTTGCTGCTGCTCGACGACCTCCGTCTCTCCTCCCTGCGCCTCCCCCTCCTCCTCCTCCTCCGCGCCCTCCATCGTCACCACCCGCACCACCTTCTCCGCCTCCTCCCCGTCGCCTCCCGCGCCCTGCTGCTGCTCGCCTTCACTCCCAAAGTTCACCACAGCCGCAGTGTTGGCCACCTGCATCACGCCGTTGTCATTGGGCGCCTGCGTCACGTGACTGATGGCGGCGGCCATGTTGGAGGTAGTGGTGTAGCTGGTGGCGGCCACCGGCGCTGCAACAGCGGCGGGCAAGACGTGCGGCTCCGGGGCCTGGAGAGTGAGCGTCGCGCCGGCGGCCGACGGGGAGCTCACCACGTAGACGCGCTGCCCCGACACGGCCGAGCTGGTCGCCGGCTTCGCTGGGCTCACGCCGACACTGTTCCCAACCACCTGCACCGGACCCCCTTTCTCCGCAGCCGACGGCTCGATCAGCTTCAGTCCCTCACTGGTCACTCTCACGATGCTCTGAGGCACGTCTGTCTTCGCCTTCTTCGCAGGACCGGCTGAGTCCTCCAATCCCGCCTCCTCACTGGCTCTCTTCCCACCGGAAGCTGCTGGCTGCTGCTTGTCAGGGCCGCGCGGCGCTTTGGGACGCGCCGTCACGTTCTCGCCGCTGATTGGCTGATCGAGAATCTCGTAGGTTCCCGTGTTGAGGCCGAGACCTTGAGCAACGCTCGACTCCTTCACCTGAGGAGAGAAGAAACATCCGATCACATGACAAACTAACTGAGCAATGGCCCAAGAGACACATTGCGTCAAAACGTTTGAAAGATCTTTGCCAGCGTTCGCACGTTCAGAAACACAAAGAAAAACACCACACAAATGCAAGCCACACACACGAATACACTCACGTGCGCGCGCGCACACACACACACACACACACACACATGCGTGCACACAGAATTGCACACAAACACACACGCTGACCTGCAGCACGTTCTTGACCTGACCCGCAGCACGCTGCGCCGAGTCGACCGGCCGCAGGTACTCAGTACACATCTTCGATACCTGCCAAGTACACGCAGATCAGCTGCGATTCGATGACGCGACGTGAGCTAATTTCTCACAATTGTTGTTCCACAAACATTTGAATTCACTCGACATTCGCTGGATGCGCACGTCCTAACTGCAGACCTGAATCTACTCGGCACCCAATGAGGCACACAGGGACGCCGCAAGACGCCCACACAGGTTTGCAGCACAGCGCCCATTGACGTGCGCGGGGACGCAGCTCCAAGCGACGTGCACAGGGGCGCAGCGTCCATTGATATCCACATATCCACAGGAACACCCATTGACGTGCAGAGACCCAGTACCCGATCCCCCTCTCCACCCGGGGTCGCACCGACCCCTTCTCCCCCCCCCTCCCGGGTCGCACCTGCTTGTGGAGCTTCTCGAACTCGACGAGCACGTCCTGCACGTGCGGCACGAGCGGCTTGCCGCGCTCGACGCGCATCAGCAGGAACTCGTAGGTGGTGATGACCTTAGAGAGGCGCGGCAGCACCACCTCCATCAGCTCCTCGTCGTCGCACTGCCGCATCAGCTGCAGCGGAGCAGAGAAGAACACAGTGAGTGCGACGTCAGTCACAGAACAGGGCGCAGATGTCAGAGATGAGGTGCGTGTCACACGCAGCGCCTCAACAAGTGCGATCTCAGTGACTGAGCAGAGACACACTGCGTAGCTCGTTCAACCACCTGTCCCCACGTGTACTTCAGCTGTGCGAGATCGTACCAGTCCAAACCCCTGATGGACGTAAAGTTTCCGAAACTGATGTGTTGTTCCTGTACCAGCCCAAGGAGAACGTACGTACCTCTTTGAGGCGCGCCTTCCTGCGCGCCGGGCTGGGGTCGGGCTCCTGTTGCCGCGGCTTCACCAGCACCTTCCCGGGCGGGCGTCCAGGGGGCCGCCCGGGGCGCCTCCCCGTGGGCGGGGCGGGTCTGCTGCTGCTGCTGCTGCCGGGGGACGGCGCGCTCGTGCGCGGTGTCGCTGCTGCGTTCGTATCGTGGGAGTTGTTGCGAGTTTCACCGTTGTCGGCGGTGTCTGTGGGCGCGGACCCGCCGGCGTCGCCTCCGCCGGCGTCGCTGCCCGGACCACCGTCCGCCTCCTTTGCCGCGTCGTTGTTTCCAGCGTCTGACAAACGTGAACATCATTGCGTGCGTGATTTCAAAATTTTGGTTCTGAAGTACAGTGTTGTGGGTCTTTTCAATGTTTGTAGTGCGCCTGCAATAACCCTGAGCTGTTGAGCTGCGCACGAGTTTTGCACCGTACCCAGAGACTCGAGGCAGTAAATATCACGAGAAGCTTTGTTGGTTATGGACAAGGCGCATGAGTTCGCCCAACTGTCCCAAGGCGCGGACTTAAGGAAGCAAATCGTAGTTTCACTCGCCTTGGTCTTCCGTTTGTGAATGGTACGAATGAAATGAGAATGATACAGAATGATACAAGGGGCGTGTGCCACCTTGAGCGTGCGCTTACCCTTGAGCACGGCGTCGGGGTCCCCGTGGCCCGGGGTCATGCGGTAGTGGCGCGCCAGCCCGCCCGGCCCGATGTACGCCTTCTCGCACTTCTCACACTTGAACCTCCGCGGCTTGCCACCAAAGTCTGCGTTGAAAGAAAAAATCGTATTCGGTCATGGTACGACAATATGAACACGTCTCACATGGCACACCAATCAACCAGCACTTCTGCCTGAAATCTGACATTCAACCGTGTAGTATCCAGCGTCATCGTGACGAATCCTCGTTCAGGGTCTGGATAGGTGTGGGTGGTCCGTCTTCAGAAACTGACATTCAACCCTCTCAGCGTTTGGTCCCACACTCGAGTGAGAGCTGCAGCTGCCTCAGCCCAGGCCCAAACCTGGATCATCCCTGGTCCCACCCGAAGAGAGGAGCCCAGCTTTCATAAAACGCACGCACACGCACGCACGCACTCAGCCAAGGTTTCGCAGTAGCTTTTGGCTGTTGGCCACTTGTGGTCCCACATTCGGCTTTCCCGTCGGCTCTGGTCCCTCCTCCGACAAGAGGCCCCACCAATCCCCATCACCCGTGGTCCCGCATCACGTACTCTGGTACGAGCCGCCGTAGTTTTTCCGGTAAAACTCGCGGATCGCGTTGTCCTCGTCGTCCGAGCCGGAAGTGTCGGAGCCGCGGAAGTCCGAGTAGCCGCCGTCCGAGTCGTCGAAGTCCTCGTCCCAGTCCACCAGGTGGATCTGCTTGTAATCCTGCAACCGAAAGTGAAGGGCCAAGGTCACTTCCGGTCTCTATGGCAAGGCGTTTCGGAAGGCAGGACCGTTAGAGCGCTACTGACCTTCACCATGTGTTTGGGCGGTTTGGAGACGCGGCCGAAGCGTGTCTTGGGGCGCGTGCTCTTCTTGGCCTCCTTCTCCTCGTGCGTCAGCTCCGGCACGTCGAGCCGCTCTTCGTCGTCCGCCCTGCGTCTGAAACCATGACGACGCCATCGCAACCGTCAAGGTAACCAGCCACAAGGGTTGTGCTCGATTCGGAGCAAAGAGAGCTATTTTTTTCTGAACACACAGATACTCTTTGTACACGACCCTCCACCGCGGCCACACGTGATATTTGTTTCGTTTGCCACAGATCACTGCGCACGTACCTGCGGTACTTGCGGGGCCCGGACGCCGGGGTCACAGTCAGGATGTCGCTGGGAACCTGGATGGTTCTGCGGGCGCCGCTGGAGCCGGGCGTGGAGGACGGCGTCCGCGCGGCCTGCGACGCCGCCGTGCCGCCCTTGTGCAGTTCCGACGGGTAGATCACCCTGCAAGGAACGTGCCACACATGAAGCAGATGCATACGTCACGCCGTGCTCACTCGGGACCTGAAGCAGCGTGCGGCTCGTACTTGTAGACGATGCGCGTCTGGCTGGCCGGGTTGTAGATGACGGTTTGGCTCGGGCCGGGCGAGCCGCCCTTGCGGATGAGCTGCTGCTGCCGCTGCACCACTTCCATGATCTGCTGCAGCTGGTCCTTATCCAGTTGCTGCGCAGACGTGTACTGGTTCCCTGCCAAGCACGTGGTTTGCGTGAGGAACCCGCTCAATTATCGCTCGTTGAGGAACGCTTTTGCCGAGCAGAGGCAGACACGGGCAACATGTGCAGTGCAAAACGGACTCACTTGTGGAGATGAGACAAAATTTGTTACTGTTCTGGTAATCCTCTGTGAAGACATGTCTTTGCTTGCGCGCGTGAGCATCTGGACGTACAAGAGCTTGTGTGGAGGCGCGGGAAGGTGCGTGTGTGTGTGTGTGTGTGTGTGTGTGTGTGGTATGTGTGTGTGTGCCGCACCCACCCTGCTGCACGATGCGGATCGGGTTGAGGCTGGACCCGAGCGGCGCCGGGTTGTTGGCATTGCTCAGCACCTTCACCGTCGTCGGGACGCCGCTGCCGCCGCCTCCTGTCCCGGAGGGTTCTCCTGCACAACAGACGTGTCGTTTCAGATTGATGCACCGCGAAATTCTCATTCTTGCTTCAATGGATCAACCTGCGAATCCAAACAGCGATCAATACTCAGTGATTGTTCGTTGTCTGAAACACTTTGTGTGGGCGTCTCACCGGAACGCTCGTCCCGCTGCTGTGATTGGGCGTCGCGCCCCGCCGGGGTCCCGGTTCCTTCCACGCCGGCAGCGGGCTCCGTGGGCACCAGTCTGTAGTGCTCGAGCTCCTCGGTGCTCACGATGTGCGCCTCAACGTTGTGACCTGCATCAGAGAGAAGTAAGTGTGTGTGTGTGTGTGTGTGTGTGTGTGTGTGTGTGTCTTCCCCACCCATCCAGAAGAGAGTCCTCCACCATGACCGAAGACGACATGGAATCTCGATGCTTCGTGTCATGATACAATACGATCCATTCAGTGTGCTATCAAATGCCCAAGTTCTCACTGACGCTCTCGTGTTCCCGCCATGGTGCTGCACGCCTCTCTGCAGTGCCAAACGAGACTGTCAGAAATATCGGTTGTCGCACTCGGCTGATCAAACGAAACGCGTGCAAAAAGTTTGACGCACCTGCAGTGACGTAGCGCACATTACCGCCGTCGCTGCCCGTCGCGCCGTCCCCCACACTCGCTTCCGGTAGCGTCGTCGCTTGTCCGGCGTCGTCGCGCTCCTGCTGCCCGGCGCCTCCCTCCTCAACCCCGGCGCCCTCCTCCCCCTCCGCGACGGGGGGCGGCGTCCCTCCCGTCACCTCCTGCAGCGCCGCCTGCAGGATGTCCCCTTCCACCACCTGACCCTCCGACACCGTCACGATCTGCAACAACAGCGGGGTTCCTCACACCACTTTTCTGAAGCAGAAAACTAGAAGCAGTGCTTTCGGCAACTGCTGCTACCCCTCCCCCCCCCCAAATACACACGCACACAATTGCATCCCCCAGTTGTTCAGCACCAGAGCCAACGAACTGACCTGAGTTTGCGCTTCTGTGACGGGAGCCAGTTGGTCGTTGTCGGCCACCAGGTCCCCGGTCTCTTCGTCGCCCTCCGCCACCAGGTCCCCGTTCTCTGTGATGGTCAGAGTCACCGTCTCTCCTTCTGCTGTAAACAGGGACAGCACTGGAGTGTTGTGCTTCAGAAGCTTTCAGCAATCACACACATCCCCGTCTCAATGCACTGGATTCGCGAATAAGACTTGATATGAAAAAAGCTGCGTTCTGGAGGCAGCAAGACAGACGAGCGAGGCCCTCACCCGTTAACACGGACACACACAAGCTGTGACCCATGACCAAAATGAAAAGTGTGACAATGATGACAGCACGCTGTACACCAACAGCTTCCTTGCCTCTCTGGCACAGCACGCAAAACAGGCACGTACTTCAATGATCCACCTCCAACACACACACACACACGCACCTTCCCGCGCCTCCTCTCCACCGTGGTGCTCCTCTGACGGCGCCACCGTCGCCGCCGTGTCCTCAGTCCTCTCGTCCGACATGGTCATCGAACCGCTCGGTCGGTCACGTGTCACGTCAGCGTTGCGTCTACTCTACATTGAACTCGTGGGAAGTGGTCTGCTGCAAGGAACACATGAGAGTCAGTCGGGTGAAGCAAGGGACCGCACCCCCGGGATTCAGTCATGAGGCACAGTGAGGACTTCCACAACGGCCACGTGGGCCCCCGTATTGTTGGGCACGTGAAAAACGAAGTGCAAATTCACGTGGCCACGAATTCGCGGGCTCCCAATGCCAGCAAAGCCCGCGCCTGCCGCACGCGCGCGTACAAACGACGGACACGGGCGCTCACCGCTCATATTTCTCTGTCGTCATGTCACAGACACTGAACATTAAATTGCTGCGCAACAGACACAGGCCACAATCTCCAAAAGCACAATGTCCTTCAGGGTGACCACAGAATAGTCTTCAGAGAATCTTGAGGGGCAAAACCAGATGCTTCTACGTTTGTTTTACAGGTGCTATATTGTTGCGAAACGGACTTCCTTCGGCTGCACGTTTTTTTTGAGTGCGCGGCGCACGACGTCAGAGTCCGGCGCAGCGGACTGGACGCGCATAGTGTCCTGTTCGACCCGAGTTCTCTCCCCTCTGGTCAGACCCCCGTTGCCTCGACCCCCCCACCCGCCCGCCGGTCCGAAAAGGCCAGACACAGGACACTCTGGGACGCGACTCGGGCTCTTCACAGCCGAGCAAAAAAACCACACAATCTGCACACAACACGTCAGAAATCTAGATCAGTTCACAGAAGGCTCCAGATCGGGACCCGTGACGTGACAGTAAATCGGGACTCAGCGTAACACCCGCACGACGGGTGAGTTTGGTATGGCCTCCACTTACTACTGTGTGCTGCGAATCTGGTTCAACAAATCAGATCTTTGTGTCTCGAGACAAACGCAATCGGATCTGAAAGTTCAAGTTTCGTCTTTCTGAAGAAACCAGAAGGTGCGACACACAGAAGTAAACCTCCCCTTACAGCCATCCACGGAACACTGCAGCGGGAACCCTCTGAAGAGCAAGCTGCCGCAAGGACGGCGACAACATTGTTTCAACGAGACTTGTCACCAAGACTTGGATTCGCGATGCAATGTTCACTTCCACCACAATTTAATAAATTCAACGCATTTTGCGGCGAGAAAAAAAATAGAGTGCCAACAGAAGAACATCTTTACCTGCGATCGTCTCGTGTCGTGTGGTTAACAGATGGACACGTGTGTCCAAGTCACGATTTCGCGAAGTAAACTGATTTTCAAACAATTCGCTCTCCAGCCCGGTTCGCAACGTCACAATCTATTCGGAAAAGCACCATATCCTCGACAAAAAGGTTTCAACGGCTGTGCTCAAATGCGGAATAGTTTCCAAGTCAGCCCAGCAATCGAGGAATCTAACCAGACTTTCAAGTGGAGAACCAGCCACGCGCCGCATACATCGGCAGCACAGCACTTCATCTCAGAGGTGATGGCCAAGTTGGACAATGTCCCAGTTAAAATTTTCTGTGGGCAGGGGGGGGGGGACGAATGGCAACAGGACACACGGACACAGATACAGGGGCAAACAAATACCAGCGCGGCTGGAAACAATGATCGGCGTGACAAATTTTGTCAATCTGGTGTTGGTTCCATCGCTCAGAAACCACGTGGCAAGACGAGTCCCTGGTGATCCCAGGTTTATTCTCGAGATCTGGAGGCACAACTGATCACACACGGTTGGGTTTTCATCACAGGACCACAACACACACTGGACTCGGTCAGCAACACGATCACATGATTGACAGTTCACAGAACCTCCAATCTTTCATCTATCCTAAATCAAAGTCTCTTCTTACTGTTTAACTGAAATCAGTCATGTGAGAAACACACGTGACACATCTCACAGGATGCATCTTTTCCCAGTCCGGCTTCAGCAAAACAAAATGTACACGTCAGCAGGGTTCACTGTTGCACTGTGTGCGCCAATCCTCGTCGTTGCTCACCACACCAGTTGTTCTCCAGACTGCAATTCGTCGCCGGTTAGTGTTTGTTGGAGCCGGTTGTCGAGACGCCGGTTGACGGGGCGCTGGCGGAGCCACCCGGCACGAGCTCGGGCGGCACTTCAATGCGATTGAAGCTGTCGTATTGGCGCTCCCACTCGGCGAGAAGGGGCTGCCCCTGGATTTCCCTGTTCTCCTTCTCCTGCAAACACACAGCACTGTGAGCACCACTGCGTCACCTTTCTGGCCACGCCAGCACTGGACACTCATTTCGTGACGAAGATTGGTCTGGTGCCGAGCGTACTGTTCCACCGCGGCAATAACGGACAAGTTCACCAATGCCCACCGAAACCACTTTCCCGCGCAACACACCAAGACATGAATGTCACAAACAGGCACATGCTTGCGTTGCAATCAACGCACCACCTCGGGTGAAATCCTGACTGCGCGGTACCCCAGGAACTACCCGGTGATTCCCTCTCTCAAAGGCGTTTTGCTGGTGCAAGAAACGAGCTCCCGGCACGAAGTGATCGCTGAATTGCTTGCCCCCCCCCCTAACCTCCACCTTGTCAGCCGGCCAAACCCCCACCACAAACGAGCTCTGCCTCCACCCAGAGCCCAACTCAACCCACCCACAACCCCAGCCCCACTCCCGGAGTGACGCAACCGAGGACGCACCAATTGTTTGAAGTACGTTCCGATGGCGACGGTGCCTATCACGCCAAGCAACCAGATCCCGACTTTGTCATCGATGAGGAGCTCGGCGAGGTAGAAGTTCTGCCACTTGCGTTGCGCACGCGCGCGCAGCGCCGCGAAGATGCGCGACAAGACCATCGCGCAGCACGGCTAACTCCAAGCTTCCGGCTGCCAAGTTGCTCACCGCCTGTGTACACTTTTTCTTGGTGCACAAGCGATTTTCAACGCACAATGCAGTGCTCACTGGGAACTTTTTCACCCTTCTGGGTTGAGTCTTTGGGGTCTTTTTCAGTGTCTTTTTCACTCGCCCGTTGATGTGGTTCACCCCCTGCGGTTCACTGAGCGGACGCAGAGTCGGCCTCAGCTTCCCGCGCAGCTTTTTCAGCCTCGAGTCGCTCCTTGACCAAAATGAAGGCCGCAGATTTCCGCGCCTCCTTCCTCTTCCACGTGTTGTCTGCAACGCATATAACCTGTCATGTTCATCATGCACAGAAAAGTTCCACCCTTGATTTACCTTCATTGCAAGTTTCTAGCTCAGCCGTTTGGCTCGCAACAGTCTCGCAGGTCCATCTGTGCCTGCACATTGAAGAAGACTTCACACAAAATGCAGGCTCAAGGCGTCTGTTGGAAACCTCCCACCATGTCAGTGTTTCTTCCCGAGTTTGATCGGCATTCGTTCATTTGAGGGCAACTCACAGAAGTTGACTTCTGTGGGTCCGGCCACCCAGTTGATCATAGCAAACTCGAGGGCCGCTCCACTGACGAAGAAGAGGGGCAGGAAACGGTAGACCCCAAAAGTTCGTCTCCCTGTAACACGACGCACTTGACGACTGCGCAGTTGTGCAGAAATTTCTAATTACACTCTGTGACTGAAACTCCACGGTTTCGTCGCAACCAGTCTGAACCCAAGTCTGCACCACGGGGCGATCCGCCTCGCATCGTAGTGAGCTTCACAGGAGCAGCGAGCTGCTCTGACCTCACACGCTGACGGGCATCAAATCAACTCAGCACGAGGCTGGGTTGGAGAAGATAACAGTTGGCGCCAAGAAAACTTCTCCACAGCGCGCACGTGCGAATGCACAGTTCCCATCCCAAATGAATTGCAACCGAACCAGAACTTCACCCCACCTCACGAAAGGACGACCAACTGAAAAATCCTCGTCCAAACAGCTTTCGCCCTAACCCCTGCCTCCCCCACAGCAGGAACAGACCCCCCTCACTCGGGTGACGCAGCGGTGAGAGGCGACACGAGCTCGTGTACTCACCGGGCCAGGCAGCGAGGAGGCGCCCCAGCGTCCTGTTCACCATCCACCCGCTTCTCTCACTCCGCACAACTGCAGCTGTACAAGGATTTGACGACGCGGCGTTCGTTCCTTCCTGTTGAGAAGCGGCGTTCTTTCCCCTGCTGAGACTCGTCGCGTGCTGCAAACGCCTCAATTCACTCTTCAGACTCGCTCAGGAAACTGCAAAGACACGTTGGATGGAGACAAGGGCCGCAGTGGGCGAATCATCGTCGGGTCGGAGTCGAGCGTCGGCCGCAAAGCTCGTCCTGCGTTTCCGCCCAGTGAACGTCCGACAAGTCGGGTTGTGGTCGGGAGAAGTTCAGTTTGTCGGGCAGCGACAACACCAACGGAAGACGGCTCCACCAGAACTTTGCCATTTCGGTCTGACGGTGAGGAGAAGTTCAGAGAATGTTCCTGACTTGGCAACTTGCAACTGTTTGAGTTTGAAGGCCAAAGTTCACTGAGATCAAACACACTGGCAGCGCCGGGCATCATGTTGCTGTTTCTACGGAGTCACAATCGCCAAAAGCAGCGCGCCACGAAACTTGGCGTGGCGTCACTCTGTAAAACTTCGGGCTGAAGATCACAGTGCAAAAGCAAAGTTTCGGTGACAACCGGAAAGTTCTGGTGCGGTCCTCGCTGGTGTGTACAGTTGTACTTACAGGGTTAGTAAGATGAGCACGATGTGATACAATGAAGGATTATTGCACGTATCGGGCCGCGGATCTCCATTCGTTTCCATGGAGATTTGGCTTCCCCGAGAAACGACCACAAAACACGTCACTCATAGGAAACGAGTGCTCTCGTTCGTACATCTAGATCTGTCACGAGAACTCCGCACAACCTCCAACAATTACGGTGACCACATGGAACAGCAACGTCACGAGGTAATTCACAGCTGTTGCTACGCAACGCCGTAGCGCTCGACAGGAACGCAACGGTATGGCCTCCACTTGCTGCTGGGAGCGATGTTTGTGGGCACAGAATGTCAAACATTGTGTTTCGGGAAAAGATTCAGGAAGGTCGAGCGCCCCTGCCCCCCCCCCCCCGCTAGAAAAATAACACCACAACTTCACGTCAATTTGGCCACCAGCGGTTGTTCTGAGCGGGGCCCACCTCGAGAGAAGCACTCCCAGCAGCAAACCTCCCCTTACAGCCATCCTCAGACATTAGCACCACCGATCAACTGCTGTCCACATCTGTGTATCACACACCAAATCGTTACCGGCAGGTCAATTCTCCACAAAATTTTGATTTTCACAGCAGATAGGTTCCGCGGTGCTGACGTCATTCCACCGAACACGCGGAGTTGCACAAAATTACAAACTGATGAGTCATGCAAGCAAGATTCGATCGAGTGAGTACGCCCAGTTTTTATTGCCCTGACCGACCAACGACTTTCTGACATGTGCAAAGTGAAAACTGTGAAAAACTCTTGTAAAAATAACCGCGCTGTTTCAACACTGAGATTCTGAGTTCAGAAATTCTGACGTCACCTTAACACCAACTGCTACACAAAAATATTGTGGAAATAGTTTCAAGATGCGTTGTCATGATACGCTGCACAGTTTCAAACCGTTTGACAAAGATATGGACCAATGAAGTGATGTCTTCTCTCTCGGAATGTGTGAAGCAAAGATACAAATTGGCATCACAAGAAACTTGTCATGGACATGTCTGAGCAAGCGACAGACAGATTTGTCAAAAGTGAAGCGCACAAAAGTGCGCACGATGCTCTAAGTTCGGCGGCGGGACAGTTTTGATTGACACATGAATCACATTTGGAATAATGTACATCACATTGAAAAACAACCAACCCAACGACCAGTGCGATCTGCGTCGTGAACTTCTGACCTGGGCCTCGTCTGGAGGGAAAACGTGTTGCTGTCGCTGACAATGAACAAGGTGGGACAGATTCCGATGCGATTTTTCAGCGTCTACAGCTGATACAACCACGACGAAGACAACGCGCCCCGTTTGCGTGTGTCCAGGCGAGAAATTCACTTCAAGATCGCCCTGACAAAGCCACCATCCGGGACAATAACCGTCAAAAACCAGTGACAACAGAAACACGTCACAACAAAATCACACGACAACAAAACCCAACAATCTAAGCCACCGTCTGACCCGACGTGTGCTCCGACTTGTAACAAATAACCCTGTCAACTCCCACGGCAAAGTATTTCCACATTCTAAAACCAGGAGCACCTGAAGCCCGCTGCCCGTGCGAAGTGTAACGTCTCTACGCGCACGGGTCCCAGGGACGGATCCAGGGGCCGCGCCACGGATCCAACACCCTTGACCTCAGCACAATTTTGCCCCGTGCCGCAGGTGAGAACATTCTTCACTTGTCACGTGGTCCTGATCAGAACCCGGATCCGCCCCTCGGCTCCTCAACACCACGTGAAAGTTTGGCAGATGTGCCGCTTCTAGGCTGACTAGAACATCGATGATAGCTCACGGAAGGACCACTTACAGAACAACAGAAACAGTAACGAGACTTCTTCTCCCCAAGAGGCACTCTGTGCATGGACGTAATCAAAGGGACGAATAACAAATGCAATGGACCGTTTTTGCAAAGAGCCCCGAGCCTGCTTCACATGCACGTCGCTTACATAACAGCTATGCTGAGCAAAATGCAACGTGCACAAGGAGAGAGCATGGACGCTTTGCGAAAACAGCCTTGTATCACCTGAAGGTCAACTCTTCAAAGATCAACTTCACAAAGACAAACATGTCATTTTTCGAATCCCATCAAATGAACGACAGCAAACACAGTTTTCGTGACCTATCCTTGGTTCAAAGGAACAAATCCCTTTTCGTGTGTCAAAGGATACAGTTGAGTTTCCCGTGGGTTGCGAGTACGACGCCGTCGCTAACGAGATGGCGGAGGAATCTCTTGAGGTTCGATGTGCTGCGCCGGACCCGGAGGGACTACATCCGGCTGTGGAAGCAACGAAGCGTGCAGCGGCGGAAGTTTGACGCATGCGCCGTGCTTGAGCACGAAGGGCGGGACGCATGCGCACCGGAAGTCAGCTGGTCCAACGGGCGCGCACTCGGCGTGCTCCGGGCAGCCCGCGCCGCTCAGCAGACAGTAGTTCACGTCTGCAAGGACATGGTGTGTGTGTGTGTGTGTGTGTGTGTGTGTGTGTGTGTGTGTGTGTGTGTGTGTTGGGACGCATTCATCTGGTTCTCTCCCTCGCGGAGATTTACGTTCATTTCTTCATTTCCCGTCGAACCAACTTCTGCAGACACACGGTGTGCGGCACGTCCGACACAAAAATTGAACACTGGTGGTACATTTCGAGCACACACTGCTTCAGATGAACCACTGCACTGACTGACGCCAACAAACGGAGCACATCAGAGCGTCACGGGTTGGTCGCGACGGACTCACCGAAGACGACGAGGCTGGTGGCGGCGTCGAGGACCCACTCGTTTCGCGGAGCGATCTCTTTCTTCAGATAGCCGTCCGTCGTGAAACCTGAGTGAACAAAACGCAGCAAATGTGCCGAGCAGGTCTCTCCACAAAGGAAACAGACCACTCTGGCAGATCAAGGTGCGGGTGACGGAAGGATAAAGAGGACAACCAATGCTCCGGTGCTTCTCCCCAAACTTGCGCCTTCAGACGTTGTCTTTCCCCTTTCCACCCCACGGTCTTCATTCTCGTGCAACAAGAGTGGCTGTTTCCCCTTCACCACAGGGTTCTGTCTTGAATGGAAGATTGTTTGCGGTAAACAAGTGAACGAGAATATGTCCGAGGCATTCTGTTGTTGTGGAGGTCGACCGCTGCCTCTGTACGCGTGTTCCGTGGTGGTTACCTATGCACATGGCGATGTGAGCGCACCTCCGCGCGAGCTGCTCCGTGTCGCCGGCGAGCTGCGGCGCGTACAGGAAGTCTCCTCCGGGGGCGCGCACGCCCTGCAAGCCACGCACAGCCACGTCACGCCAACCAAGAACACACGTTGCAAAACGCTTTGCGACACAAGTGCTTGAAGCCAACATGGAGCAACACAGCCAGCACCACGCAATCAAGGATCACATCTCAGAAAAGCATGATGTCACAGGGCTGTGTGGTAGTTTTCACGGAGTACAACAAAGAGGAGAACGGTGAACTTTCCGGAAAGTGTGTACTCAGAGTGAACGCTTCGTCAAGGACATCAACAAAGCCGTCAGCCCACCCAGATCACTCCAAACAACACTCGTGAGCACTCGAGTGCAGCGCTCACCTGGAATTTGTAGATCTTGTTCTTCTCCTTCCACTGCGTCGTGTTGTAGATGCTGTGCATGTGTACGAAGTTGTCCACGGCGACGGTTCTCCAGGAGACGCGGTCCAGCGTCGGGACGCAGCTCGTTCCGTCGCCCACGAAGCCCGAGCGACACTCACACTCGTACAGACCGCGCCCTGCCGAGTCACGCAAATAGGGTCACCCGGGGACAGGGTTTTCCCTTCACACAATTCAGGACCCTTGGCTCAGATGGGTGTGTTCGATGTACAGATTCGTACACGATGAAACGTTTCCCTCAGCGTCAGTTCGTGAGATTCGAGTTGTGATTCCGAGCCGCAACAAACACACACACACACACACACACACACACACACACACACACACACACACACACACAAACACAAAGCGTGTCCGTACCGATGAACTTGCAGATTGCGTGCTCGTGACACTGATGCATCTTCAGCTCACACGGGTCAACGTCTGAAACGAGCGACACGACTCAGCTCAACACGCGTCAGTCGCGTACTGACATCCACACACAATTCACTCCACCAAAGGTCTCTCGAGAGACACAGCTGCCGCAGCGCGCGAATCCATCTCCGCGTGAAAGCACAAAAAATAGCGCCGGGGAGTCACCTGCGAGGTAGAGGCTCTCCTTGCCGGAGCTGAAGAGCGAGCGCGGAGGAATCTCGTACTTGAGCGCGCCGGTCGTCGTGAAGCCGACGCAGAAGGAGCTGCGCGCGCACTGCTGCTCCAGGCCCTGCAAACAGCGCCCCGCGTTCAAACGTTCTGCCCCGCATGAATCTTCTTGATTGGATCGCTTCGACCGTGCCGTCAACATTTGCCAGACCCCAACTTTTTCAGTGGGGTTTGGGGTGTCCGCTGAGAATTCCAATGATGAGAACGGCTGAGAGAGAAAAGCTAGAACAAAAAGCAGTTCTCACCTTTGTATCTTTTGGAAGCTCTCTGCGGGTGAGGATGTCACCACCTTCAAACGACAACCCTGAAGAAAAATTTTGTGGTAAGTCATCGCGTTCTCTGAAAACACGATTGCAAACTCAGAAACACATTGGCCACCAGAGTCTTCAAGTGCTTCTCAACGGAGACCACAACTGACCTGCGTGAAAAGCGAACTTCTTGTGCTTGAGTTTTGGAATCGGGATGTCGGGGTCGTGCGCATCCGGATCCCTGCAAAGAGACGCAGAAGCGTGCGTCGTGCGAATACGGATCGAGCTCTGTGTGTGTGTGTGTGTGTGTGTGTGTGTGTGTGCGTGCGTTGCAGTGGTGGATCCAAAAGAGGGGCGGATCCGTTGCGCTCCAAATTCGTGTCACAGGACTCGTAACATGCCACGCTCTCACTCACTCACTGCACGACATGGTGCGGCACTTCTCTCTGACCTTGTGCGCTCCTGCTCGTAGCGTCGCATCACGCGACACTTCTCTCGCTCCGCCGCCGTCGCGCTGTGAGTCCTCGCCCTCTCCAGCTTCTCGTTGAACATCCTGCAAACACAAGGATGATTCGTGTTGCCGCAAGCGTCCATTCCCAAGTTTCTTGCCTTACCCAAAATCACACTGTTGACGTAACGTGCAAACGGGTTGTTCCATTCTGCACTCCACACCAGTCGGAGCTCACCATCTTCCATTGAACTCAATAAGGAACGGCACGGACTGTGGAAGCGTAAAGTCCGACCCACCCAACCAGAAGAATGCACTGACCGCGCGAACCAGCGGTCGGCTTCGCTCGGCTGATTCCGCTCCGCCTCGCGACGCTTCCGGTAGTCGAGGTACCAGCGCGCGAAGTGCGACACGCCTGCCAATCAACGAGACGTTAGTTTGACCAATGAAAAGCCCCTATCATCTCACCCGGCGGAAAATGCATTACCAGCGTTCGGAAAAGACCAACGAAGCTTGACGTATTCCCAGTGGCATGACCAAAGCCATGCGGAAGAACTGTCACTGGTCAAGGGCAGCACATATGCTTTTCGCTTTTGTTGACACTGAATCTTGATTGACAGCGGCAAAGCCGGTCACCCGATCACCCGGCCTGAGGTTTTTGCCGGCAAGTTGCCAAAGTGACGCACCCGTCTTGAGGTCGGTCTGCGGGTCGAACCCGAGCAGTCGCGTCGACGTCGAGATGTCCGCCCACGTCTTGAGGATCTCGGTCGGAGGCAGCGGCAGCTTTTCCTGCAATGACCACACCACAGCGTCAGATCCTGGGGACACGTTCTTGGACGGACGGACAGACGCACAGACAGCTTCAGAAACTGGCCAGTGTGTGCTGTCACTCTGCACACACGTCTTCTGCTGGCCTGGACAGACTCAGTACACATGCAGCAGCGCAACACTCGCGCAGTCGTCACACGAGGATACGGTGACCTCGCCAATGTTCCACGTGCAACGTTCGGCGCGACGCAAAGCGAACCGAAAACTCACCACTTGCGCGGGAATGCCAAGCTCTTCCTCCAGGATCTGGATCAGACCCGGCACGCTGACAGGGTGCCCGAACCCCAAGTTGAACCTGCAAACACATCCAGGCATCTCACAAACTGCAGAGAGGATGCGGGCCTAAGTTTGGGTAATCAGGCCGAGTTTTCTTTTCGTTGCCCTGGAGATCATGACCCTCTTGAAGCAAATCCCATGTTTGGCCAAAGTTGTCTGCACGGTCACCAGGGCGGAACGGGAGTTCCCCTGCCCGGGACTCGGGTGGCGTCCCCGCGGAACAGCGCCCCGAGTCCCCGGCAGCGCGAGGCACCTCTCGCCGCACTCGGTCGGCTCGTAGTCGAGCGCCGCCATCACGCCGTCGATGATGTCGTCCACGTACGTGAAGTCGCGCCCCAGCGGGTCCTCGTCCCTGAAACACGTCACCGTCGTGAGCACGACGCACACAGCCGGAGCACGACGCACACAGCCGGAGCACGACGCACACAGCCGGAGCATGACGCACACAGCCGGAGCACGACGCACACAGCCGGAGCACGACGCACACAGCGGGTTGAATGCAAAAAATCACAATGTGTTGACAGTTATACACACAGCATGATGAGCACGACATAAACAACGTAGTGAGTGCAATACACACAGCACGAGTGCAATGTTGAGACATGTGTTACCACGACACGAGCATTTTGAACAGGTTCAACTTGTCGCCCAGCAAAATCGTGCCTCTCTCCATCGTCAGCAATTCAACACTCAAGACTTGGCACACGGGCCACAAGTTATACTCACGTCGTGTGGAACATGGGCACCTTCTTGCGCTCGACGATCTTCTCTGCGAACTTGAAGACGGCCATGTCGGGCCGGCCCCAGGGCCCGTACACGGTGAAGAAGCGCAGGCCGACGGCGCTCAGGTTGTGCGCGTGGCAGTGGTAGTAACCTGCGCGAGAGGGCGACACTGAGCGGCAGCAGCTTCTCCAGGGGGAGTGCCCCCACTCCACAAAAGTCCTCGCCCCACTCCAAACAGAACCGCAGGCACAAACGTATTCCGGCCGACATGTTGCAGTTTATCAGGTCAAATCCCACCTTGGGCAAGCTCTGATCAACAGTGCCACCCTTCCCACCCCAATACGGAGTCAGCTGCGAGTACCTCTCTGCCCAGGGTCAAGTCAAGACTCTGGTCAGGACTGCCCCACCCCTGAGATCTGGTTCAGAACTTCGGATGCAACTCGCAAATCTCGCGTCCAGCAGCTGAGCACGTGGACTCTCGCCGAGTCACGTACTGACTCAGCGAGAACGGGTCTACTTCCGGTTCAAGTCAGTGACGCACCGAGCAGCTCGTCCGTCTTCTTGGTGGCGGCGTACATGTTTCCGGGGCGGTCGGTGGCGGCGGAGAGGCGAAACGGCGTCGGGGACTGCTTCCCGTACACGCTCGAGCTGGACGCGTACACCAGCTTCACGTGCTGCAACAGTCGAGCCGAGTTCACAGTTTTCACCTTGAACTAAGGCGTGCTGAACTCAACCACCTCCTTTTTGTGTTCAATTTCGGGACAAAATGATGGGTGAAACACACACAGGTGAGTATCGTGTGTGACACGCCACACATTTGGTGAAGGGAAGTTTCAGTGCGTGTTGCGTTGTGATATCCGCACCGGCTGTGAATGGAATGGGATCAAAAGGGTGAATCGATTCAAAGACAGCTTTCAGTGTGTGTGTGTGTGTGTGTGTGTGTGTGTGTGTGTGTGTGTGTGTACGCACCTGGATGTGTGCGAGCGCATGTGTTTTGTGTGTGAAGGTTGTGCTGAGAGACCGTGTCTGTGAGTGCGTGGTCTGTGAAAGGTGTGTGCGCGCGCGTGGCGTGCTCTGTGTGCGTGTGTGTGTGTGTGTGTGTGTGTGTGTGTGTGTGGTGACTTGGAGCAATGCGGCCCCGCAGGAAGGGGCGCGATACTCACGGGGAAGTCTCTGAGCACGTTCAGCAGCGCCATCTGACACTCGACGTTGGAGTGAATGTACGCGAGTGGGTTCTCCAGGGAATACCTGAAACGGCCATCTGAAGCTTGTCAAAACAACGAAAGCTGCACCAAGTAAAGGCGCAGAACGGTAACCTCACGTCGAGCTGGGATGGAGAGGGGCCACCCGACTTTCAGCAGACAATTTCAGACCTCCCCCCTCCCTGTGCAAACTCTCAAACAGGTCATCTGTGAAACTTCCAACAATGTTCCATCCTGGCCACACCCTTCCCTGCAGCACCATCCTGACCCCACCCCACCCTTCCCAGCCCTGCCCCCGCGCTGCTTCGCAGTACTGACCTGACCCCGGCCTGCGCCGCCATGTGTGCGACATGCGTGAATTTGTGTTTGATGAAAAGCTCCTCGAGGAAGTCGACGTTGCAGAGGTCCTCGTCATGCACCTCGACGCCCAGTTTGTGCAGCTCGAAGCCCCGATCCTGCAGCAAAAGACGCACGCGTTCTCAAAGCAGAGTTTCCTAGGTCTGGTTGCAGTCTCCTCCCCAAACACCCCAGAATTCAGTTGGGCGCGTGGGTGGCCCGCCCCCCCCCAAGAGCCCCAATAGGGCGGCACCGGAGCGGGTTTGCGGAGTCGCAGAGGCCGGGGGGGGGTGTTGGGGGGGGGGGGGAAC
>JAAUXT010047878.1_pt1 | contig 31711 bp, 35 predicted proteins | sample 7278171 | NCBI WGS metagenome assembly JAAUXT01 (sample SAMN14350112, study PRJNA611818) | marine sediment metagenome | isolation source: surface marine sediment (1.8m) | place: French Polynesia: Moorea | collected 2018-08
ACCAGACTTTCCAATTACCAGATTGGTGACACAGATACCAGACTTTCCAATTACCAGATTGGTGACACAGATACCAGAGTTGGTTTCCAGATTCACTTTGAGAGTCAATGACAAGTGACCAAATGACATCTGGTTCACCGATCTGGCAATTGGGGCATGTCGGAAAAGAAGCGGACGTATTTGCTAAATCGCACGTCGATTATCTGTGAACGCACCTCTATCTCCTGGATGAAATCGTCGGTGCAGGTCATGCAGCATGGCACGCAAAGATTCACACGGATCCTCGGACAGGTTCAGGAGAAACCCGTCCCCGGGAAGAACCAGCGGTGGGTGGTTCTTGAAGCTCTCCGTGAGATATTCAGCTTTTCTCGACAACATTTCTTCCCGAAGAGGCGGGTTCCAATCAAAAGGCATTCGAGAACCTCCCAGATCGTAGTGTTCCAGAATGTAGTTCAACTGATTCCTGTTGAGTTCAGGGAAATCCTTGTGTAGCTGAGTCCATGTGATCTGCAAACGTGGTAGAAAATGTGAATTGTATCCTGTTGCTGTCTCGATCCGTGCTGAAACAATATATCGTCTTTGGAAGGGTAATTTCCAACAGGTTAAAGGCAGAAAAGAACTTTGTGTCACCTTGACCAGATGCGTTTGGGGAATAGCTAGCAGGCTGGCGAGATTCTCTAGCTTTCTGAGATACAAGTTTGCCTCTTCTTTCAGTCCATTGTTGTGCACCCACTCTTGTAGAAGGTCCAGGTTTCCTCTCAACTGAACTCCTGTCTGCCATGTGAAATGCTGACGTTCTCCTGAAGACACAAGAAGGCAATTCAAGTCCAAAATGTCAATTTCACAAAGAATATGTCATTTTCTGATTTCTCCTCCCCAAAGAGTCGCGGCATTAAGTTTCAAGTGAATGCCTTCAACTACTCATCTTCCTCTTCAAATGTGTGTGTTTTTCATGCCTGCGTTGTTCCTCAATAAAACTTGATGGTCATCGCACAACTCACAGACAATGATAAGCACGCTCACCTTTACTCACAAGCGAGTTGAAAACGGTGGTGCTGATGAAGTAGAAGAGGTAGCAGAAGAGCTGCGAGAGGAGCTGCGGGTGAACCAGGTGGCGCTGCAGCAGCACCAGCGCCCCCTGCAGCACCAGAGTGACGTCATCGACGCTCGTCCCTGCTGCGGAGTGGCTCCGGCTGAATGGGTTGCTGAGCAGAAGCGCAGGGAGCAACGGGTACAATATCTGGAAACAACGGATTCACGAACTGAATAGTTTTTGGAACAAGCTTTCGAAGAGCTCACTGACTCAATCTACATCACAGCAAAGGCTAAGAACAAAATGCAGTGGTCGTTCCTGACGCAAATAAGTTCTTACCCTCTCCGCGCATCAACATTCCCCAAGCGGATCAGTCTCCCGTCCCGAGACTTGCTTGAAGTGCAAGTTTCGACGCAAATTTTGAGACTGCAAACCCTTGTTGCTGTCCTATTGTCAAAGTATTGGAGCCCAGGGGTTTCTCCCTTGACCAAATCTAGTATCCGCCCTGCTGAGAATACAATTGTGAGGTAAGAACCAGGCTCAGAATCAAATTAATTGTGCTGTGGCTTTGGGTCCGGCATCATGGAAGCCCCCATCCTACTGAGCATCCAAGAAGGTCCAAAGTGCTTGGGCACAAGTGGTATGTTGGTGTCAGAGTTGCTGCTGGAAAAGCAGACAAAGTAAAACAGTCAGGTTGCGGAGGATCTCAGACTGCATTGTTCTTGCATTGTTAGTTCAGAAGCAACTTTCAGGCTCTGAGCTTGCGAAAATCCAGCAATTATAGATCTTTCGCAGTGCGCGACAGAAACTTTATTTGTTGTTCCATTTGAAAGAATACAACTGCGAGGAAAATTGAATTTCTAATCTCTTTTCGGAACAAAGTTTCCAGCTCGCACTGACAGTCAATTTCCATCGTTTTCCAACCTACTCAGATCCAAGGCAAACATTCACGCCGTCTGAATCGCAACCTCGAAATGCTTTCACATGTCATAGTCAACTGTGGATCTTGCGTGTGACCCGAAGGTGAAGCGCACGACCTGTCGCGCTCGTTTTTGGCAGAATTGTTGAAATTTGCGTTTGCCTTGCGAGGGAAAATCAGTGGCTTAGATTTTAGTGTTTGTTTGCAAAGTGTTCAAACAAGCACTTGACCTTCCGATGTTTGCTGTGTCAAGATATATTTACTGTTCCAAGAATGTGTAAAAAATTCTACAAAGAACGAACCCACATGTGCGAAATTGAACAATTTCATTTGATGGTGCCTTTCCTACGTGTACCTTGGTGAGATAGTAGACGGTTTGCTGAAAGGTGTAGGTCGCCACTTCCTCGAGCGCCGCGAGACTTTCTTCCTCTGCATCCACAAGGGACCTCCTGCTGCCGGCAGGCAGGGACACTTCAGGGTCCAGCAGAAGGTCTGGGTACAGATTCTGCTGGAAGTAGTGCAGCAGTTCCAGGGAGTTGCTCAACCACAGCACCAGTGGAGCGACTTCTCTAACGTTGTCGGGGAAACTAGCTTCACTGAAAAGGAACAAACAACGCTTGAACCATTGTTCAGCGAAACACAAGGCCAAGCACGCCAGAACATCGAAGTTGGAGAAAAAAAACTTGCCTTGAGTTCTGCTTCTCTGCCAGACAGTTGGATTGTTTCTGAAATTACGTATAAATGTTTTTGATTTGTTCAGCAGCTCTTCATCGTCAACAGAAGAGATCCGTTGCAGTTTGTGTAAAATGTAGAGAAAGATGTACAGCCCACCCAACAAGCGCAAGACCAAAAGAAACCACACACTCACCCACACTTCATTTCGGACCAAGTTCGTCATCTTCAACAGCAGCCTCCTCGTTGTCATCTGGTCAAACTTCACTGCCGAATACTCAGTGAACATGCAAAGAAGGTAGCAAGGATGCAACTTGCAGTCACTTTGCACACTTCTGGACAGCTTCAAGATTGCGTCCAACAATGCTTCCGAATGCTCTTCTTTGTACCGAACTTTCATCCTGTTTTCGTCGTTTTCGTATTGTTCGTTTCTTCGTTGTCTCCACCGCCGTACTTCGTTTGTTTCTGTCACAAACGCTCCGTTTTCATTGAAAGCAGCCTTGGTTTGCGTGCACTGAACGCTTTGCTGTGTCGAGTGGCCGTCTTTGGAAATATTCCTTCTTTTGAGCAGATTGGCCTCGGTTTTGTTCTTTTCATTCTTGTCTTCCCACGATGATCTGCAAGCATCTTCTCCAGTCTCTGTGGAAATGCAACAGGATGAAAATCATCAGAATCCCTGCTCCTTCGGTGATGATCGTGAAAGAGACACTCACAGAAAACTTTTTGTGAACCGTCCAATGTGCAAATGCTTTTTCTCCCAGAATATAACAGTAACAATTGGACGTACCTTTCTTGGGATTTGCTGGTTCCTTCATTGATACAGACAGTTGTTTTTGCCGCATCCTGGTCAAATTACCCTGTTGAACAGCACAGTCAGAGTCTTGAAAGTCTTTGAAAATGAAGACATTGTGTTCACCAAGCGATACCACGTCGTATGACTCCAGATCCATTTCAGAATTGATTCTTGCTGAGTTGACGAACACGTTTTGTCCGTCCACAGGCTTCAGGCGCCAGTTACGTACATCCTGCAAAACAGCAAAGCCTTTTTCGTGCCTTTTCAAACCCGTCTTGACCTTCAAACAAGGGAGGTGTTCTTTCTTTGATTTCACTGCCCCATTCATTCACACATACTTGTCTTTTTGACAGCACACAATGCTGCATTCCCATATCTGCTCCAGAGAGTACGACTGACGAATCATTGCTTCTTCCGAGAGTAACTTCCTGCTCGTGAAGTCTGTGGACCAGGACGGCATCCGGACTGCAGCTCCTGACGGTCAGCAGGTACGCACAACCATGAGGAATTGCTGGGTCGCCATCACGCTGGGTTCCAACGGATCTGCATTCAGCCTTCCTGAAAACAAAGCCATGTGTTTTGCCGCCGGTGGCCACCAACCGAACCAGCGCAACCGGGCCAGTGCAACGGACCAGTGCAACTGGACTACAAGAACTGAACCACTGCAACCGGACCACTGAAGCCTGACCACCAGAACCAATTCAGCAGAACTGGTCCAGTGAAACCAGATCAACCGAATTGGATTGAACCAGCACAACCATGCCAGTGCAACCAGACCACGAAGGTTGGCTGGCTGTGCTGGTCCAGTTTTACTGGCTTGGCTGCTGTTCTTCAGGTCTCGTTCTGTTGACATCGTTCTCCTGCTCTGGTTCCACTAGGTGAAGAGTTCTGCTGGTCTGGTTCCAATGACCGGTTCTGTTGACTCCTCGTGTACAAAAGAAGGACTTGCGTGATATTGATAACACGATCCAAGCAATTTAATCTGAATGTACTGTTGACGAAAAGAACTCCCATCGCGTGTATCGGGTATGACTTCTTTCAAACCTGTGATTTTACGCACGCAAACATTTGTCGGATGAGCGGCAATCGACAAAATACCAGAATAGTTCGCAAACCTGTTTCCACCGGTGTCATGATTCACGTCGCAAAGCAAATCGACTTCGCTGGAACGACGCCCACACTCGTGTGATGCCGAGTCTACACTGTGATCAGCGCCTGCCTCTGGATGATCCGGATTTTCGCTGGTCCGCACGTAATACAACTGATCCGAGGACAAACCCGGGAATTTGGTTTTGGCTGACAACAGGCGACGAGCATTTGCATTTATGCCCGAAGTGACCGTGTCCAAGTGCGCTTGCATGGTACACCTGAAATTCCCTTATTGTGTGGGTGAAATGATTTCAACTGAAATGAGCACAGCTGGGCTCAACAACTGTGCACCTGTCATGGGTTCTTGTGATATGAGTCATGATGTTTGCTGAACATTTGGTGTGAATTCACAGAGATAATTTCGTACCTTTTCCTGATTTCAAATCTGCGAGAGAAGCCTTCGGTTGGCTTCCAGAACAGCTGCAGGGTGAGGGGCCTCTCGTCATCACCGATCACCCGCACACACTCTTCAGTCCACGTCTGGGCCTCGACTGGAGATCCTGCTGGTTTGTCAGCAGTACCTTCTTCCTTTTTGATGCCAATAACATCGCATAACGCGTACTGCCTTGAGTCGCCCTTGGGAATTCCATATCTCTCCAATGCTTCCTTGACCAACTCCTGTGCACTGGAAGTTTGAGTGGCCAAGACACTTTTGTATTGCGTTCCTGGTATCACAGAAGTGCCGAACAATTTAAGGACACCAGGTGCTGATTCTTCCGTGGAAAGTTCTCCGTTCGATCCTTTCCTTTCCCTCTGTGTGTTCACGTGGTCTTTCTTCTGGAACGAGTCCTTCCAGGATTTTGGAATCACAGCACCAAAGGATTTGATGGACTGTTTTGACAACGAGTTGCTCCGTCTTGACAAAAATGACATTTTCTCAACCCCTTTGTCCTTTCGATGCTTTTTTCTTGACTTGTGTCCAGCGGGTCGAACGTTCTCCATGATTGAAAACATCGAAAATCCAGCCGTAGAGGAAAGATGTTCGACTCTGCATCAACTGTTGAGAACTGTCGTTTTACCACCTGTAGCGCGTGTCATCTCCCATGCACGAATTGTGTGTCAACATGAAAGCATTCCACTTCCCGAAAAGGTGTTTTGAAACAGTTTTTCGCAGGTATGCAGCTTGAGCACGTACGGCTGGCCAGAAAGACGACAGCATCCGGAGATCCACGCATGCCTTGGCCAAGACGGAAATATTTGGCGAATGTTACACAAATATGACATGTTTGGGTTCAATCAAAATCGCTTTGCTCCGATAGAGAGCAGGAGACGTCATTGCATGACGACCGAATTTCAAGTCACCTGTATGGTTGGGCACCAATATAGAAAGAAAAGTATGTTGATTGGATTTGTGGATTCAAAATATTCTCACCTTCACCCTGCGCGTCTCCAGTCTTGGACATGTATTTCCGCGGCCAAGCGTAAATTTACTGTTTGTTTGGTTCCAGCAAAAAGATCACCCACATCAAACTACTGTACTCAATTCCTGAGGACTCCTCGAGGTTTTCAGATTCACAGCTGCGTGCACAGTTATTTGATCACGCATTGAACAGCTGTTGTTGAGAAAGCTTGCAGAACACAGCATTTGAACAGCCTGTCAACAATTGTAACACAAGGCTTCGTGATCATTCTCACCAAACGTCAGCAGCATTCCTGATTTTCTCCACGTTGACTCTCTCCATTTTATTCCTGAACTATTTGATTTTCAAATTAGATGTCAATGCGTTCCATGCATCACCTGCCTGTGTTTTGCACTCGTGAGTCACTCACTTTGCTCTTTGCGCAGCAAAACGTCGTGAACATTGAAGCGAATATTCTCAGGCCCGTGTGAATATGTGGCTTCATAGCCAAGTTGCTAAATTTGGTTGAGAACTCTTCATTTTGTATTTGAACCAGGGCTTTTCAGCGAGAAACAGACAAAAATCTCTAGATCGTTTCTTCTTTAAATATTTTTTGCATTTCAGATCGTACGCACGCAAGCAAACCGCTTTTTCGCCAAAACCAACATCAACATTTTTGTCATTTGCCGGTTGCTCCTCCTTTGATTCAAAGAAATATTTTTTTCGTGTTTTGCTGAACCTCTGTTCGTAGTTGTAACAAACCGAGAGTTGTAAATTGCCTAGCAAGTCGGTACAACATCTCAACAAAGACTTGTCACTGAGAGTTGGAACTGATCATCAGTGTTTCAATGCTCAAGGCAAAATCTTGCGAAACAGAGCTTTGTGCGACAACAACTTTGTCTTCAGAATTAAAAGACAACTTGAAAGGTGAACATGTCAAGTGAACTTTCTGAAGAAGACGCTGAGATTAGCTCTTTGTGGCAGTTCAATGTTTCCACCACAGGTGCAAAAAGGCGTGTCTTCACGCACACAAGAGAAGTGAAATCCACAATTGTCTTCACGCACACAAGAGAAGTGAAATCCACAATTGTCTTCACGCACACAAGAGAAGTGAAATCCACAATTGTCGTTGTTCCAATCTCATGTGTTTGTCTGCTGGTACATTCGCCACAAACCCATGAAGTCTCTCTCTCTCTCTCTCTCTCTCTCTCTCTCTTTCTCTCTCTCTCTCTTACACACACACACACACACACACACAGAGGAACTCCAACCGTTGCAACCTGTTCGTGCGGGGTGGATTTCTGTTTTCAGTTCCAGCACACGGAGATTTCGGCTGTGGGGGAGAGACATCTGACTTGCAGGCCTCAGGCTTCCACCTTTTACTGGGTATGTGCAAGACAATTGCCTCAGGCCTCATGCAGGCACTTTGTGCCAAGGTAGTCCGTACAGACCTGACAGGTCTCCCTCTGGTTTCGACAGGGAGGGAGATTGTCTTTTGCCCTCCTTATTGTGGTCCACACTGTCTTCTGGCCTTGAGTGATAACCTTCCAGGTCCCCACCAAACACAAAAGCAACCAAGGATGTTCTTGTCCACTCGCAAGAACGACGCAGGGAAGCAATTTTCTTGTGCAATTTTGTCTTTCTATAAAACAAAGCAGAATGCGCTCATCGTTCCTGTTTGGTGCACATCGCCGAACATGTTTTCCGTCTCACACCTGAGGTCACGACCGGTGACAGTCTGCTGGAGGCCGAAGGTTCATGGACAGTCATCAGCCGAGGAAAACCCATCACGGCTTGGGTTCAAGAAACCAGATCTGCACTGACATCCGAACCCAGTGCTCTGGGTTGGGTCCGCTTCCCTGCGTGTGGAGACATCTCACCTGGCTCAGTGATGTGTTTTGATAAAACTGATGTTCGTGTTGCTGTTCTTGTTGTCAATATCCGTGCAGATGTTGTCCGAGCTCTTGCGTATGGTTCTGGAGGACCCTGTGTACACCGGTTCTGAGAGGCTTCGATTTCCAAAGGCGCCCGCCCAGCCTTCTCTATGTCACGGATCCAACAGGGCCCAGATCACTGCGGGTCCGGATGTGCAGATCTGGTTTATTGAACCCTTGCCGTGATGGCTTTCCTGTTCCTTTTTTGAAAGCCGAAGTCATACCGAAGCCTCGCATGGAAATCGTTGTCGCTGTTGCATTGAGTTGAACCGGCATGCAAAAGCGCGTCGTATCACTCGGTTGAGTAAAAAAACCGTACCTACAGCAGGAAACGAACATTCTTTGAGAACAGGACCATGGTAGGAACGAACCTGTGGAGCCTGCGTGGGTGAACCCTCACGTACATGAGGCGCACCTTGATTGAGTGCAAGGACTGTCAGGTGGCGAAGGTGAGTCCATAACTGCACTTGCAAACCAGAGATTGCCTCAAGAGAGCAGCATTACCAGTGTTGTGCGTGTGCATTGTACCCAAATGAAATAGCAGTCTAGACTGAGTGCTCTGGGATTTGAGGTTGTTCAAACAGTCTCCAAAATCAACGACTTTTCAATGTGTCACGACATCTACACATTGCAATTGGTTAGGTAAGACCTCGAAGCCAAGTGCTGACACCTCACACGCATCCAATCTGTCTTTTGGAGAGACCGACAACAGGAAACCTCAGTCCTCGACTGGTGCTTGACTGAAGAAGACGTACCTGTGTTCGAGACAGGTGAGTGCCGTACATTTCGAAGAATATTTCTGTTGTGCGGTATGAGGGAATGAGTGAGCGAGAGGGTGAGTCAGTGAGTATATGCTCGAACATCTGTGAGAAAAGAGAGTGAACGGGAGAGTGTGTGAGTGTGTGTGTGTGTGTGTGAGAGAGAGAGAGAGAGAGAGAGAAATTTATTTATGCGTGTGTGTGTGCGTGTGTGTGTGTCCGAAAGTGTGTTCGTGTTCGTGTGTTTCTCCATGCGTGGTTGAAGAAAAATTGCTTGATCGTTGGGCGCTTATGAATGCAGATTTTATGTTTTGTCTGACACATAGATCTACTTGTGCGTGCAGACAGCTGTAGCCTATCGTATACATCAGCAAAATGCCGCGCCGAGGCAGAGGAGTTGCACAAGAGGGAGGCAACAGCAGAAAAGGCGAGGACGGTGTTGTCGTCACCGAGACTTCCGCCATCGACACCCTCTTCAGTTTCGTGTACCAGCACGCGTCTGCATCGGTGCGTTAATTTTCCCCGACGTTCGCAAATCAACTGTTGAGTTCATGTCTTGGCCTCGACGTTTCTTCGGATCAGAATAATTTCAAGTTTGAAACTTGTCACGGAAAAATAAAGATGTTTGTGTCTTGCGGAACAGAATGAAATGCATGTGCGTTTGCACACACACGCACAGACATACATTGATGCACTTCACCGCACACAGAAACAACACATCCTTTGAGGAACAGAGCCTTCTTTCGCACAAACTTCAATGAGACATTATCAATTCGGAATTTCATTCAGTTCAACTCAGACGTCTTCCCCTCAGAAGTGGACCCACCACAAATATAGTTGGTCAGGTGGACGACCCTTTTCAGGCAAGCGGAACTCAAACAAAAATTGTGTTTACTTGAAGATTCTCAAGTCGGCTCACGAGCTGAACATTTTCGACACGCTGGAGGAAGAAGGCGGGCCGTGGACAGCGGAGAAGTTGGCTGCAAAACTGGGCTACCACGGCAAGACGACAAGTCGACTGCTCAACGCGCTCACCGCCATTCAACTGCTTGAGAAAGAAGCGCAAGAAACAGGTTCAACAAACTTGCATCGAGCGTTCTGTCTGTTCGCGACGTAAAACACAAGTTTATCAAAAATTGAAGTCGAATTACGCAAGACTCTTTGCACACGACGCACGTATTTTATGTTGCTGCACTTCTTCGAACAGGTGATGTGTACAGCAACTCGGAAAGTGGGAAATTGTTGGTTGCCAAAAACCCACACAACATTCGGGAGCTTGTGTCCTGGCTGGATTGGTTTGCTGACGATCTCAAAAAGCTACCAAAAGTCGTGAAGGAAGGTCAGTGCAGAGGAATAGTACCCATGCGGTGCATTCTGGTTGTTTCTGTGGCCCATTATCGATTTGCACAGAACACAGCTGCGTACTTCGGGGCGAGCCTGCAGGCATTCCCTCCCTCCCCGGCAGGGCCTACTGCTGTTCGGGGGAGGGGGGTTGGGGTTACTTCAGGACTTCAAAACCAGACAGGTTTTACCCCAGCAACTCCCTCCACCGTGAGATGGGTCCTACTCCCCTCACTGGTGGGGCCTGTCTGAGGAGGTTCAACCCCAGCATTTGCCTCAAAACTTTGCTAGGTCCTGTACCCTTCCCCAGGCAGGGTTCACCCCAATATGAAGTAAGATTGCGCCTGCGACGCTCCTGTGTCCCAAGCTCTCTGCATTCTTGTTGCAATTGTCGGACAGATCTTTGTTTTTGTTGTAGGTGCACCAGAAGGTGGGTGCAGTTCAGAGGGCCTGGAGCCTCTGAAACCGAGCGATGTGGAGGAAATGACGAAATGTGAGCACGGACATCGCCACGACACCGACGGAAACACGTTCGATGAGCACGGCAAGCTGCTGCATGGCGGCGCCGGAGGAGCGAAGACTGAATCAAACTCTGACGCAAGGAACACAAAGGACGCGAAGGAGATGGAAAAATGCAAGCACGGCAATTATCACGACAAAGACGGTACGGTGTACGATGAGACTGGGAAGAAAATCCACGGTCCGGGCGGGTCCCATGAGCAAGGTGTAAAGACCGGACACGGGCAGGGCGAGGGCGCGGACGAGGAGGGCGCCGACAGCTGGGACAGCTACGAGTCGTACCAAACTATGTTCAACCTGCTCGGAGCGAGCGCGCCCAAACTCGTGACGGCGGTGGACCTCAGCGCACACAAGTCTGCAGTTGACTTGGGAGGTGCGTGTGCATCCCTTCGCTTGTTTCTTTGTTGTGCAAACTTTGATGCAGTCCCACAATGGACGAAACTGCCTGTTAGCTGCACAGTCTGTCAGTGAACCATTGCGTTTGCGTTTCAGGCGGGCCCGGCGCCCTGTGTTTCGCTCTCAAGCGGCAGTACCCAGATATGGACGTGACGCTCTTTGAGCTCGATCACGTCATCGAGATGTTTAACGAGCGGTTCGTCGCCGGAAACGAAAACTTGAACGTCAAAACAGTTGCAGGTGAGCCAACCGCTGCATAACAATCACTTCATCTGTCTTACGAAGTGCAGATGAAAAGACAACTTTGCAAATGTTGTCCTTGTTTGACTCAGGAGACTGGAACAAAACTCCTCTTCCGAAAGCGGAGTTGTACATCCTTAGTCAGATCGTGCACGACATCGGCAATCCCGACGAACTTCTGCGCAAAGTTTATGACGCCATTGAGCCAGGTGAGAACCAAACCAATAGCAGGGAATCAGATGATGGCAATGTCGAAGGGGCAAAACGTTGCAAAACCTCACTTTTTCCTTGGAAGCTCTGGAGTTACAGCTTTTTGGACATCGGTAACGTTCAAACAATGTCAACTCAACCACGATAAACAGGAAAATTTTGATTTCTTCCCCCCCCCCCCCCAAATCTCACTCCCTTGCGCAGGCGGGGGTCTACTTCTGTTGGAGCAGACGCTTGCGGACGACAAGGTGTCGGTGGTGGCGGCTGCGGTGTGGGACGTTATCATGATGGCGCACGGCGGGGTCCTGCGCTCGCCCGCAGAGTTCCGCGTCTGGCTGCGCGACGTCGGCTTCGAGGACGTGCGCGTCGTGAGGACGCAGGAGCACAACGAGTGTGACGTCATCTACGCCAAGAAGCCAGAACGCGCAGATCGCAAGAAATCCAAAAAATAATCTACTCGCCAGAACTTTTCCTCGCAGCACTCAAGTCTGCATGTCAAAGGCAGAAAACCTACATCAAATGGAAAAGCATTTATTCCTGACAAAATGAGATACCACCATGATTCTTTGTTGATTATCATTTACCGGTAGCCGGTGTTCTGGCGCATTTGATGGATTTCTGTGGTGTGATACATTGTCATGTTATTCCGGGAACAGGCAAGAGATCAAAGGTTTTTCGACAAAGCTGTGAATAAATGACGAACAGAAATCTGCTCTTTGTCCTTGTTTTCTTTTTTCACTCGCTTGAGTTATTTCGTGTGCTGTGAGCTGACGTTGCGGTTGTGTCGGATTACACGTGCCATGTTTCGCTCAAATTGAGTTCTAATAACATCTGTAGCCATATTTTTCGCTTCGTCGGCTTGAAGTTGCCTTTTGTACTTCTCTTGTTCTCTGGCAATATCGATTTGCAGTGATTTGGTATTGATGGATGGGTAAAACCGCCATTGACGCTTTGTCATTGGCAAAGTTACAGACGCGCGTAGATGGCGTCATACAAACAGTACTCTTGTGTTTTGGCCACCTTGACGTCCCTGTAGCCGAGTTTCGACAGTCGTGCTCGGAACTCGGCTGCGCTGAATTCGCGCATCGTGGAGTCGGGTTGATCCATCATCATCAGGTCCCAGATGTTCGTGACCAGAGGCCCGACCTTGTTGTCTTCCAAAACGTTCTCCACGAGCAAAATGCCCCCACCTGAACGGAAATACGCAAATAAGAAACAAAAAGGCACTGAGTAACAGATTCACAGACCTCTGCTTGAAGGGAATCACTGCAGGACGCACCAGGATTCAAATGCTTCTTCAGTGACTCGAGAAATTTCTCTTGGTCATCGACGTGATGTAAAACTTGGCTCATGATAATCAAGTCCACAGAAGGTAGTTCGGTTTCTTTAAAATCTCCTGAAAAAAACCCCAAAAAAATTGCACTTCTTTCTTCAAAGAGACCAGGGTCCGTGGCCCGTCAGCTGTGAGAATTTACCCGGCAAAAACTTGATGTTGAGATGTTCATTCCCTTTGTAGAAATGTTCTCTTGCGACTTCCAGGACGTCAGGACGATCGTTCAGATAAACGGTGGCAGCCGGATATACTCTCTTGAACTCGTACGATAGCACGCCTGATCCACCTGCAAAAGAAAAACACATCAGAGATGTCTCAGCAGATTGTCTAACGAATCGGGTGTCCAGCGAAACAAAAATGCCACAAATTTCAACCGCATCCACTATTTGAGTGGAAAACTGCAAACAGTTTCAAGCAAAACTTGCTCATTGACGTAACACAACGACGTGATCAAGCAGTTTTGCATTATTTTTTGCGCAGACAGAAAAGGTTTGGCGAAAACAACCCTTGCCTCCAAGATCCAAAACAGTTTTGTGACAGCCGAGATCGAACGCTGTCAGAAGCGATGCAGCAACGGGCTCGAGCATGTTGTGAATGCCTTTGTACAGATCCAGCGAGTAACCCATGTCTTCATGCCCCTGATGGCCGTCTGACGGTTCACTCTTTTCTGCAAGAAAAGTACTGTACTCGAAAACAAACACAATGCTGTTGGGTCAACGAAGAAACACAATTTTCAAGGTTGGACTCTCCCATCGAAGGGTCTCCGTTGGATCCACCTCTGGATTTACAACATTCGAATGTTCTCTGGTCACTCACTTCCTTTCACAACGTCAGTCAAGTGCTGCATGGTCTGGTGGAAGCCGCTGATGATAAATGCCAAAGAGGACGGGTGCTTCTTTGCGAGTAGAGCACCGCTTTCGTTCGCGCGAAATTGACCTGGAATGTATTTTCGTCTTTCCCATGGTCATCTCAGATGTCACTGAGCAAACCTTTCACCTCTATCTGTATTCCACTTGCCAACGCCATTCGTGAAAATTTTGTCCACCAATTTTAGAGAAGCCAGAGTGTTAAGAAGTCTCTCCGTTGCATCAACATTGTAGGTTTTACTCTCGGCAACTTGTCGCGAAGTCGAGGCTCCTGGCAGGTCTCTCAACGCGTCAAATATCTCCAGCTCGACGGCAGCCTGAACTGTCTGAAGTAGAAATGTCAAAGATCCGCTTTTGTCGGTCGTTCTGTCAGCAAGGTCAGTTGGTCAGAGGCAAAAGAACGAAGTGCGACATGATATGCTCACAGAAGCAGCACCCAGTCCACTCATGACTCTGTGAACGTGATCGTGAGCTGGTGTTGCAGTGTCGATTCGTTTATCCTCCGCACCGGACGACATCTTGTTGGAATCTGCAGGAGCGCGCCGAAAACGCAAAACGTCACACACTTTCGTCAGTCGCACGCACGGTGGTTTTGTTCTTCCCGCCGAACATTTTCCCAGGACCTTTGCGATGGAACGTTGGACATCCTTCCATGAACTACTTACATGAACCGAACGCTTCAAACCGTGACCGCACAGCCAGCGATTCGTTGACCAGGATTCTGCTAGAAAACAGGTGCGTTGGTTTTACAATGTTGCAAAGCTTGCACACAATGATCCCCAAAAGCTTGTGGCATTATTTGCGATTATCTGCACAAAAATCTGAAATCTAGGCGCGCGAACTGCGATCGAGAAGCCAAAACGCGCGAACCGCATGCGATTAGCGATGCCATAAATATTCCGTAATACATGTCAGTCTCGACTGCCTTGGCGTCTTGCTCAAAAGCACATCTTACCATCAAATGTTTCATAACGAGGCGCTCGACTTGCCCAAAGAAGAAAAGCGTGCGATCTGTTGTACAAGTTGAAAGCTGGTGTTTTTTTTTGTGTCTGCGGCAAAGGACGCCAAATTTGGTCAATTATGGTCGCGAAAAATCCGAATTTTACGAACCTGATCAGCCTCTTGTCATCAGAGGTTCGCCAGGTTTGCAGGGATGTCTCCGTTGACAATTCGTGACCCGATTTGTGAAGATGTGTACACAAAACTACCCTGGGAATTTTCGTCGCCAGACACCTCGTCCATCACAAATTTATTCCATTGCATTGATTTTCTTTTTTTCTTGATGGGCAAAGCGAGGGCCTCTCTCTTCCTCTTTCCCTCCGGATCTTCAACAGGCTGTACATGTACCTTTTGCAATTCGACAATGGAAAGGCTTTGTCGTAGCCCTTGTCAGTTGCAAGACCAAATTTATGGCAGATCTGCAAACATTCAGGCGCACATTGTCACAACACAGGAACGAGCTTGTAATTGTGAATTATGACAGCTGCAGGTATGGAGGACGGCGCGGAGCTGAACACGGGCACTCCTGACGTGGACCGCGTGCAGGAGCTGTTCGCTGGCTTGAACTCCGCAATGGTGTGTGTTTTTTTATCTGCCTTTGGGAAGGGGGAATGCTTTTGGAACTGAAAACGGACGGGTTGAAGCATTTTTGCGCTTGTGGCGCAAAGTTTGGAGCTCATCCTTTTTTCCGGGAGAAGCCCCACCAGTCTGGAGCGACGCGCACTTTTGCACAAGTATCTCCTTTTCTTCGAAAGGTGGTGTTCGCAGCGATGGAGCTGGAAATATTCGACATCGCTGCGAAGCCCAGGGGACCCGTGAGTGCAAAGGGGATCGCCGTGGAGAAGAATTACGATGAAGATCAGACGGTTCGACTCCTCAATGCTCTGGTGTCCCTCAATCTGATGGAAAGATTCAAACACGAGGACGGAACAGGTGTGAAAAATCATCATGGTTGTGCGCAATGTGTTCTTGGCTGGCTCTTTGCGCATTTGTCCAGCAAAACTTGCAAACTTGTGCTCAGATGTGAATTTGTTTTTCAGACATGTATCAAAACTCGGGCGCGGGACGATTGTTGGCGCACTGCGAACCCGACAACTTGGTGGAAGTGGCAAAGCGCGTGGAAACGAGATTCTCCGATGCGTTGAGAAACAAACTGCCGCGGGAAGTTCGAACTGGTGCGAACCCCCCCACCCCTCCCTCCATTTTCGTCACAGTGAAAAATGTCACCGAACAGGTTTTGACTCAAAGTGTTGGATATTCACTTCCTGTTTTCCTGTTCTGTGTTCCACACACAGGTGCGTTGAAACAGGCACAGTTTCCAGCTCACATCACAGTCCACACTCCATACGTCAACCCGAACGAGCCGAAGAGATCTCCTCGCAAGCGTTCCATCAGTGAATCGGCGAAGGAGACATCCGGGCGCGCGCGAACGTCCAGCGAGTCGAAGGAGAAAGTCGCCAAGCCGTCCGCTCCAGAAGCGGAGAAGCCCGAAGAGGACAGCGAAGAGAACAAGACAGCTAATCTTTACGCCACATATGTTGGCATGAACAACAATCTTGCCCCCCATGTGAAGAGTATTGTGGAAGCATTTGACTTCAGTATTCATCCCACTGCAGTGGATCTTGGAGGTTTGTGCTTTCAATTTCTGAAAACACGCATTTCTAATTGGTGTGTTGATTGAAACATGTTTCCTTCAAATTTGTGTGTTGATGGGCACTATTTGGTGGCAGACTGAACTCGCTACCGATGGGTTGCGTTTCATTTGACAAAAGCACTGATCAGTCTGTTTGTGAAACCAGGTGGAGCTGGCGTTCTGTCTTTCGGATTCTGCGAGCGGTACCCCGAGATGCAGGTGACACTGTTCGAGGTGGAGCCGGTCATCTCCATGGTGAAGGAGAGGTTTCTGCCGCTCGTCGAGGACTCCTGTCCGAATCTACACCTGCGCACAGGTCAGGACCAAGAATCTTGCACCAAATGAAGCTTTCTGGGCAAAAGAACTTCAGGAACAGGTTCTGTTGATCGATCAAACCCAGTTTTATTTTCATTCTCTGTTCACAGGAGACTTCATGGACGAACACAAGTTGCCGTCGGCTGACCTGTACATTCTGAGTCAAATCATTCACGACTGGAGATCAGATCAAGCGGACTTCATTCTCGACAAAGTTTACAAGGCTCTGCTGCCAGGTAGATCTCACTCCGTTGTGCAGGATCGCAGAACAAATCAATTTGCGACTGTCATGAGTCTGCGTCGTTCTTGATGATTTCATGCAATTGTGTCGCAGTGGGTTATGCCTGCTGTTGTCTTGTGGTTTGAGCGAAGAAAGGGCAATCACTTTTGACGAATTCTGTTTTGTGTACACGAATCAGTAAGAAAACACTGTTTTCTGATTGTTGGTTCAGGTGGAGGAATTCTTCTGCTGGAGCAGTGTCTGGCGGAGGATCGGTGCGGTCCGGGCTGGGCTGCCGTCAGGGACGTGCTCGTCATGTCGTCCTGCGGTGGGGGGCTGCGCACCGCCTCCGAGTTCAGAGCCCTGCTCACCAAACACAAGTTCAAGGACGTCAAGGTGGTTCGCACCCAAGTTCACTGCATGTACGACATCATTTATGCAAGGAAGGAATGAAGAAATGAGAATTGAAAATTTTGACTGCTTTTTAGTTTTCACTCTGAATTTTGAAACTTTCTCAAAGAAACGACGGCAGCAATTGCTTTTTGTGTCAAGCCATTTGCCATGTGAAATTTGTGTGTCTTGTTGTGACCAGTAAAATAGTGTTGCAAGAAACTTTCGTACTTTGCTCTTGTGTTGAGGCCTTGCGTGCATGCGTGCACGGTTTTTCGTGCGCGGTCATATCATTCAACGTCAGTTCGGCATGCACAGATGCTATGGATACATACTGCACGCACAGACTGACCATACAAGTGCTTTTGCTTCAACTTTTCTTCCGCTGATATTGTTCGGGCTTTGTACAGTTTCGTACAAACACAACTTGACAAAATTCGTGCCGAGTTTCTCGACGCTTAAAGTTGGTCACCGAAAACGAGTCCATTCAGAACCACATTCTGGGTTGAACACTGCCAAAAATAGAAACGGGGCGTGTTTAAAGCGAATCACCCACTTCTCATGAAAGGCGATGGACCCGTGTGATGAAGCGGGGACAGCGAGGTACAGCGAAAACGCCCTCGTATGTCACGTCGCGAGGACACAACAGGTTGATCTCCACAGCTGTTGACAATTTACTCCTCCACCGGCCGGACTCGCGATCAGGATCCAGGTGGACCGCTCTGATTTATGGTCATTCCGAGCATAATTATTGTGACCAACACAAATGTTAATGCTATATTTGTACAGCAAAACGCACACTTTTCTCATGTGAAGCCTTCCAGAGTGCATGCATGCACTAGTTCCCAGGATTTCAATGACTTGGTGCACTTCATTCATGCCGTGGCAAAGTCTTGCTGTCTAAACTTCCACGTTGCCGTGAGCAAACAATGCCTTGGAGAAACATCGACAGCGTCCGAAAGAAAAACGAACTGAACAAAGTCTTTCACAAAAGTTGAGAGTACTCAAATGTGTGCAGACTTGCGCAGGAATATTCCGGAAACCTTCACCAGAAGCCGCGCATCGGAAGAACGACGCTCAATCAGGCCCAATGAAATTTGCGTTCGAGATGGTTTCGCCACAGCCAGCCTGGACTTTGGCAGCTTTGCTTCTGATGTGTTTCGTGTACATTGATGTCGTCAGTGGATACCCGTCCGGAGCAGGATTGACGGCGTGTGTGACACTGACGCCAAAGCACAAAGACGCGCCGAATCCGAGTGAGTACACGTCGCCGTACAGCGTTGAAGTCGTCGACGATATTCGGACCTACAGTCCGGGAAAACCCATCACAGGTAGGAAAAAGTCGAGTTGTTTAGATTTTTTGAGCGGCGTCCTTGCGATTAAAAAACACCCAGAAACGAAAGAAAACTTGTTGATTCATTTTGTGCGTGATCAATGTCCAAACACCACGCATGCACGGAATCACAAAGATGATCAAATGAACCCTCAAACTGGAAACTGCAAAAATTTGTGTTCAAAATTCCTCTTTTTTCAGTGAGAGTGACTTCAGCCAGTCTCCCGTGGCAAGGAATATTTTTACAAGCCAGGAAGCACAACGCGACCGGTCCGGCTGTCGGATATTGGGAGGTGCCTGATGAAGAAACCAACACCAGAACGATGAAGTGCGATGCAGAGCAGGACACAATAACGCACCGAAATGCGGCTCCCAAGTCCACAGTGGACTTCACGTGGAACCCGCCGACTCTCAACGAGGGGAACATCATTTTCACGTGAGTTTCTTTCTTTCCAAGTTCACATGAGGTCCAGGTTGGCAGTAAAATGTTGTTCCGAGGCTGAGGGGGGCACTGGTGCTTGGGCGCGCTTGGCGCCACCTCTCCCACTTTGAGCTGCAAGGGACAGTGTCCTTCGCGCATGTGCTGCGTGTATGGCTCGATGGTAATGAGAACGCCTCGTGAGATTCATCTTTGGCTCCGCAAACGCCGAAGTGATCGAGGGAACGCAGTCGGCCTGAGGCTGCCATGCATGGTGCGGAACCCTGAACGTTTTCAGCCAACCGATTGTCTTCCAAAAGAATGTTCACCCGAGCAAGGTCGATATTTGTTGGTTGGTACTGTTTCAGAGGAGTGCTTGCCAGAAATAAGAAGATGTGGTGGCCCAACCAGGAATCCTACATCCTGATTCCCGTTGAATATGTGGAACCAACCACCACACAATCCACAACGGTCAGCACAACCAACGCGACTCAGGAATCAACAACAGCTGACGGCAAAGTCACAAAGCTTCCGCCAGACGATCAAGACGAGGATTACCCTTCAGACAGCGCCTCTCTCAGATTACAAGGTAGCCTGAAGTGTTCGGGGGAAAATACGGTGTGGATGTGGATCACAGGAAGGGAATCCAATTCAATTTCTTGAAGTGCTTGTCGTCAATAATTCTTGAACATACATGCGTGTACATTTTGTCAAATGTGCACCAGGGAAGTTTGTTGAATTCACACGTGCAGACAAGAGAACAATTTTGTCTTGTTTTCTTTATTGCAGATGTTCCTTTGATGATGACGTTGGCCGCATCCACAGTGTTGTCTGTCTTCACGTTTTGGAACTGAACGACTTCATGACAAATGAGAACGCCGTGGGGCAAAAAACAAGTGCATGAACCTGACGCATTGCAATCACTCAGCCAAATGCATGTAAGACAGTTCAACATTTTTTCAACGACCATGTGACTGCAGCTCCTGTTGCAAAGGACAAAATATTGACATTTATCAGTGGATTGGTGCACAAAGTTTCTGGAAAATGAGAAGCTGCACCATGACAGTTCGTTCGACGCATTGTTGAACCGAGGAAACAATAAAAACGCGTTCACAAAACATGTACTCGGCGACACTTTTGTCTTTTCCTGCGCATGCATGCGTGCGTGCGAGAAGTCAAGCAGCAACTCAAACTCGGAACATCTCCAAGGCCATCCGAAAAATTTGCATTCAAGCAGGAAAACGCCCGGACAGTGCTCTGTTGTGATGTCTTCTCATTTTTATGAAAACTTCACGGCAAGGACCTCCCCTAAGAACCACGACCAAGGTTAGAGTTCTGTATCTTTGTGACAAGAGGCGCATGAGGCAAACCATGGAACAAGCAGAACCGACCTTGTCCCAGGTGCACAACCAGAGAAATTGTGTCTTTTTGAGGTCTTTTTTGAAGCATTTCACCTGTTAAGCAGAAACTTCCTCCAATATATGAGGCTTTGGCAAGCCTCACCCACAAAGGGCCCGTGCTTGCATGGGAAGCTCGGCACTGATTCACATGCTCTTCTGGTGCAGGTAGTTTTCGCCACAGACAGTAAATTCTACTTTTTGCAGCTCAGACGGAAACAACGAAGATGGATTCACACACACACACACACACACACACACACACACACACACACACACCACCACCACCACCACCACCACCACCACCACCACCACCACCACCACCACCACCACCACCCTCCAGTCTGCCCAGCAGTGTGAATGAAAAAGCGAGACCTGTGCAAGTGACCTCAGTGCATGGTTGCTTCTTTCAACATCGTGACTGGGAGCCGCCCCGCCGCCTGCTGCGTGTCCTTCAGGCTTCTTTGATCATCCTGAGTATTCAGCTCTTTTTCGGTGGCAAATGTAACTAAGCGCATGTGCCTTAGAACTGCGGAACAATCTCAAATTTCTGACCTGACAGATGCAGCAAAGACTCTGAATGGCTTTGAACGTTTTGCGGTGACCGTGGTTGCTGAGTTGAGCCATCCCCTTCTTCAGTGCCTCTCCCGCTCATGACCCGGACTCCCTTCACTTCTGGATCGTCCCCATGGAATGGATGCTTGCTCAGCTTGAGCAGAGCAGCACTTTGCGCTTTGCAGTGACTTCATGTGCATGTACGCAAAGGTGATTGTGCGTGGGGGCCCGACGTCCAAAAAGAATTTTTTTTCACATTTGCCTCGCTCTGAATGTCGAAACTCTGGAGCCTCAAAACGTTCACGTGTAGACCTGTGGAGATTGCGAGTCATTTCGGAAAGTTTAAAACCTCTGCAGATCTCCCCTCCCCCCCTGCAAAATAAAAGGACAGTGAAAAAGTCAACCCCCTCGCCCTGACGCCTTGGTTTTGGCCCTCACACATGGCCCGAGTAGCTTTTCTCTTCCAAAAACCAAACAGCCTTGGTTTGGTTTCAAAACGCACAAAACGAAATCAGGGGTGAGCAACTTTGAGGTGGGGATCTGGTCACAAATGGGTGTCATGTGCAACAACAAAGGGCATGGAACACATTCAGGTCACAAATGGGTGTCATGTGCAACAACAAAGGGCATGGAACACATTCAGATATTTCAAGCCAAGCTTGATGCATGGTGCAATTTTTATCGTCTGGTGCACCCCCTTTGGTTGGGCATGAACAGAACCCACACACACACGCACACAAATTTGTGACACAGGCAGGTGCGAATGCAGGATTTGGTCAAGGGCGACTTCCGTGGAGATAGGCTGCTGAACCTGGACTTTGCATTTCAGGAACTGCATGCGACCATTCAAAAGCAGGATGCCTGCGACTCACTTGCTGTGTTCAAAGTTTGAATCACGGTTTGGCACGGAACGGGTACAGAGACATTGCAGGAGCAGGAGCAGTGCAATCTTGTGTACGAGCGCATGAAAGAAATTGGTCCCTCGTCAGATGTGGACGCTTTGACTGCAGATGGACATGTATTTTGCTGGAAACTAGCGTGTCGACATGTATGTGCGAGTGTCGCAATTGACAGGACTATGCAAATTTCTTCGCAAAAGAGTTCAGACCCATTGGTATGCGCCTGATGTGATGAAAGTCTTTCATCATCTGAAAATCGATGGAGGGAAAAGAGCGGGCACACTGATTGTTTGGTTGTCTAATTAGCAAAAATTGCATTGTTGCGAGCAGCCTCACGATGGGTGCCGTCCCCGATATTGTGCACCTGTGTTACAAAGCTGTTCACTGCGATGATGGTCTTTGCAGCCAGAGTCAACATTTTCTCTTGTGAACCTGCTTGCGTGTTTTGTTCTCTTCTGCAAATTGTCGCCAAAAATTGCACACAGACCCAAAATTGCAAGGAAGGAACCCCTGTGCTGTCGCAAAGAACTGAACATCGTTTGGGGGATCAAATGTGTGGTACCCAAGGATCCCGTCAGTCCCAGTTGTTGTCTGTTTTCTTCAATGTTTCGCTAACAAGTACAAAACTTCACAAATACGACTTGTAAACAACAGAGAAAACAAAAAGTGCGGCAAAAGCTCAGGTGCGCGAGCCAATCGAATGAATGGAGGGGAGGACCTGGGGATTGCTGATGACTCTGCTTTCCATCTGCAGACATGAAAGTGCTCGCACAGGTAGAAGGCTTTGCCGGGAAAAGGTTGTTCTGTGAATTCTCGATCCAGTCACCAGCTGTCGCGCTGAGTGACATTCATCTGAAAAGCTAAGAAAATTTGAAACATGTTCTAGTGTTGTTGATCTTGGATTTTCAAATCACCAAAGAACACGAGTGAGTATTGACTTGTTTCTTGTTGAGTGGCAAACAACGCAGGTCCGAGAAGTTCTACGTCAGTCAAAGATGAAACATTTGCTCACGATCTCAGTGCTTTACTTTGCGGTGATCATCGCTCAAAGGAACGAAACGGAAGTTCGTGACGGAGCAAAAAAGTCAGAGATGGGGACGACTACCTTGAACAACAGCGACAGGAATACGAGCACAGAAACGAACGCGACCAAAATGAGCAAGCCGGACAGTGCTCCAGGCCGAGGCAACACGACTGAGATCATGAAGGAAACAAGAGGAATGAGAAATCAGTCAGTTCAAAACACACCTGCTTCAGACGGGTCTATGGTCCGTAACGCGTCAGTTGCAGAGGAACAAACTCAAACAATGAAAATGAACAGGTCAATGTCCAGCAACTTGACAACGACGATGGATTCAAGCATGACTAGACCTACGAAAGCAAGTTTGCAGAACGACATGTTCACGAAGGAGCCTGCAGATCCTGAACGGACCAGTAATGGGTCTGATATGAGAATGCCAACACAGGTCCCCAAGCAGATCAAGACAAGGGAAGAAGCACAAACCATGGGTGTTGACAGGATGCCAGAATCAAACAGAAGCCTGGGGATGACTGCGTCAAGCACCATGTCGAGTCAGCTGTTTGAACCTACCAAACAGATGGGGGAATCAATGCAAACTTTGGAAACAGAGGTGGACCCGGACCAACCCTTGGAACCAACTGAGGGGAAGGAGTCAACCACACAAATGGATCAAAACATGGGTGCTGGTGAAACAACGGAACCCGCGCATGTCAAGTTGATGACCGAGACAAGAGCACCAACCCTGAACATGGGCACTGGATTCGTGTCAACAACCAGAGGAAGCATGGGTTCAGCTGAATCTCCGGAAGGAACAAGGAAAATGATGGAGTCAACCACAGAAGGTGGACCAGGAATGAGTTCCAACCAGACCATGGCCATGGCAATGATGGTCACCACAGAATCTGTCCAACGAAATAATGTGACCAGAGACTCAGTTCAATTGGACGGTTCAACCGAACCAGAAATGGATTCAAGTCAAACTGACCAACAGTCATTGAGAACTGTTGCGGAAGAAGCTCAACTCGTGACAAAGTCCATGATTCCAACCAGACAAACAGGCGATGTGACTCAAGATATGCAACCGGACATGTCTGCAGATTTGGAGTCAACAACGGAGCTGCTCAGATCCCCGGGCTCAATCAAAACATCAGTCGACAACACTCTTGGCATGGGTTCTGCAGAGAAATTTGTCTCAACAGAGTCAGCCATCGTACAAACGGACTCTGCGCGGAACATGACTCTACCTGAAGCATCCCCTTCAACCTCACGGCCAATGAAGCCAACAATGGAAACGGTGTTGTCCACGAAACTGTCAGAAGACACACAGCCAATTGATTCAACAACCAGGGATGATGTGGCCATGGGCGTTACCAGTGAAAACATTGATGATGAAGTTGTAACGCTCAGATCTTCAAGCAGCTCACCCCTTGTTGTCCGAGATCAGACAAGCAGTTCAACCACACCACCAGGTAAAACGCATCAGCCACACCTGAATCGAACACACTGCACGTCTGTGCGTGAGTGGATTGTTGTCACACGATCAATCGAATCCCACCCATTGATGTGTGATCACCTTTCACGCGGAGAATGACAGTGTGAAGACTTGTGTGCATGTCCTAGGTGCCAAAACGTTCTCGCAAGTACTGGTGATTTCATCTCCTTTTGAGTCAACAAAATGCTGCGACAAAAATTTGCACACATGCACAGGGTCCTTGTTCACTGGTTGCAGGAAGCTCACCCGCAGACAGAGCCATCGCCGCCGAGGTGACGACAGAAGCGTCGCGAGCCGCGCTGAACCAGCCGTTCACAGGTTCGTGCAGCTTGTAGAATTTTGCTGTTTTGTTTCTTGATTGCGCTTCCGTGGTTCGAGATCAGGGAAGGGTGAAGGGTCTTGGTCTTTGTCTGGCCTGGGGTGATGAATGAAACCTTTCTGAACAAAACGAGACAGAAAAGGAAAAAGAACGCTCAGATGCTGACCAAAACGGGCGCAAATCGAATTTTTGTCCGCCGGCCCTCGATCGGCCAATCTCAGTCCCGAGTCCCTCCACACCTTCGTCCACGTCCCTGTATCAACCCCTCTGTCATTCAGTCTCTTTGTGTGCCTCTCTGTGTCTTTGCTTTTCTCTGTCTCTGTGAAGATCTTATTATTTTCGTATAAGATGGTGAATTTTCTTGCAGGGTCAATTGTTGTGTGCCTGATCCTGGTGACACGTGCAGTATGGAAGAGACACAATCATCTGTGAAGAGACATAACTCTGTCGAGGAATTGGCTCGACAGATTCAACGAAATATCCAAATGGAGAATCCAGAACAATCAACAAAATTTTTCTGCAAAACAACACACATGCACACATGCAGCCGTCGCAACAAACACACACGGATTGAACAAGAGCCCGCCGTGCAATGAAGACAGGATTCTCACATTGTACAAAAATGCACGGTTCCTGTGAAATCCCACAATGACTTTTCTAGACCTTTGGTTGAGAAAGGAGTTGTGTGATTGAACAGGAACCATTTTTGCAAGGCGAGAACCGATTTCTACCATGATGTGAGCACACGCGGCTAGTTTTGTGATCGCAGAGTTGTGTGACCATCTGCAAGCTTTCCCGTTAAGCCTGTCAAGCTGCGGTCATGTCGGGTCTGAACAATTGACGTAGTGCACAAACGTCTACGCACGCGAAACGTTGTTTGGTTGCATGTGCTTCGTGTTTTTCTTTTTCAATACACCAAGTTTTATGTTTTTTATTGGCTTGTTACGTTGTCCTTGTTTTAGACGGGTTCCGGTGGACCAGGGCACAGATCTGCTCCTGGGATTCACAAAGCTGTGTGCATCGTTTCACACTCAGCTCCATTCTAACATCAGCAAACTGAGAAAAGATTTGATTTGAGAGCCCCAAGAATTGAGCTGCAAGCAACAATTGTTGACATTGCATCCATGGTTCTGCAAAAGTCACATCCCACCTCGGTGAGAGTTCAAGCTGGTGTACCGGTTCATATTTCTTGCACCCAAATGCCTTTTCAGACAGGTTTTGTCACTTACATTGACACCCTTTGCAAGAAAAGAGTCCAAGCGAAATGCCAATGAAATACTTTTTTCACCAATTATGATATTCTCATGTTTTGTCAAAAGTTTATGTGGACGCTGCTGCAGAGCACATGCAAGGAAGAGGCTTTCATTTGAAGTGGGAAATATCACAAACTGGGGCGGGGGGTGAAGAAAGTTGTGCTTGATGGTTCCACCAAGAAGCGCGCGTTTGGACTTCGGGACCTGATCTCAGCTCCATGGAGAAGTATGACAGATTTCTGTATCTACACGATTCAGTGGCTGAATTTGTAGACCCAGTGATAAGATTGACTTGGGTTTCCTGGTCAATTTTCTGTGCGTGTGCGTTTGTGTGCGTGTGTGTGAGGGCATGGGCTTTCCATCTGATCACCAGATGAACATAGCAAAACAAACAGCCATGGCACATCGGGAAGCCCAAGTGCGCACCTGCATGAGCGGCCGCGAGCGTCTGGCAGAAATTACTCCATAGCGATCGAGAACGGTGCGCAATTGTGTCTTTGCTACCACTTGGAGTGAAAGACAAAATGCCTCCGAGAATCCGAACAAGAAATGGGGAATTTCAACAACGCAGCACACCAAACGACTCATCCGTGACTTGCACCCATGCATGATGGTATACAAATACTTTGGCTGCGTGTGTGCAATTCGGGCAGGGCCAAAGGTGTTGCACACTTGCATGATCTGATTCAATATTTTTGCTTTGTTTGAAGCACTGAATCTTCGGGTATCTCAAGGATACAAAATTTGAAACACCAAATCCTTGGGCACACGACCAAAATGCTTTGACGGAGTTACAGCTGCATTGAACGGAGTGTTTTTGCTGAACAAAAGTGTCTTTCAACCTTCAACATGAAATTTTGTCTGCTCGCCGTATTGGTCACGTTGAACCAGATAAAAACTGCGCACACATGGGCGAATGGATACGACGCTTCCATTTGTGCAACTTCGGACCTGCAGCCGCCGGACACACGAGCTGCAAATACACCGGAGCAGAGCCCCTTCAGTCTCCATGTTGCCAGTCAACGATACGCCGCCGGACCCGGAACCAGTGTCAAAGGTATGAGCATGTACTTTTCAGCAGCCTTGGTTGAGCAACGAAAGCAAACAGTTTGCCATAAGTGCCAAAATCTGCTGTTCTGTCATTTGAGACTGAACGGCCAAGTTCTGACTGAACGGAAAAGGCACTCAGGTTCCGTTAGTTTGCCCAGGTCTGGTCTTGCGTACGAGTACGTGTCTGCAGAATGAAGAAGACAAATCACAAGGATATGTATCCCGGAGATTCATGCATGAGCACGAAAGTCTGAGAAAAAAAATTAAATCATGAAGCACGTTCTGTTTGGAACACGGGTGCTCGAACGCCGAATGTTGTCTTTGAGAACAATGAAAGATCCATGTATACCGAAGAATAATTTGCTTGGCAAGTTCGAGTGTTTTCTCAACCTGCAGTCTGTTTTGTGCACTGCAGTGGATATCAGAGGAGATACTACGTGGCGCGGCTTCATAATGCAGGCGAGGCGCGTCTCGGACGGCCGCATCGTCGGGACGTGGGACCAGCTTCGGCTGCCCACTGTGACGAAAACACTCGCCTGCTCAGCGAATGGAGACACAGTCACTCACTCGTCTGTTCAGCTCCCCAGAACCCGTGCCAGCTTCTACTGGAATCCGCCACCTGGATCCTGTTCCGGAAACATCCGATTCCTGTGAGCTTCGTGTCCGTCATTTCTTGCGTGAATTGGCTCTTGAAAAGCTGCGCCCAAAGATATTCCGTCCCACCAACCAAAGACCTGTGCGTGGTGGGAATGTGCATTTTTCTGCCAAAACAAAATGTGGAAGTACGCCCCCTCCCTTTACACACCAAATATCCTGGCGCTTTTCGACTGTGTGACAACCTGCTACATGGGAGACTGTCGTTGAACTACAGTACGTGGTTGACTGCGCACAAATGACTGCAAACTGCAGCATGTCAGAACCTCTGCAGTCAAGATCTAAACCTTTTTTGTCAAATTGCAGGGCAACAGTTGCAAACGGCAGGTACAGGTACTGGACAGGACTGCAGTCGCCCGTGCTGTCCTGTGGCGGAGCAGTACCTCCGCCTCCTGCCACCACCCAAGGCCCCGCGACAACCCGTGCTGATGACGTCACAACCACTGCAGATGGGATCACAGCTAGTGACCATACTGAGGACCCAACAGACGTCACAACAGGAAGCCCAAACGTGACAGCTCCCTCGAGTGGAGGCGTCGCCACAGGTGATTGTTTACTTGTCACAATGGCCGTGTTCGAATTGTGAACCAGAAGGAACTGGAACCAGAAAATTCTCTCCAGCTATTGGTTGGTAACATGTGAGAACCATGCAATCAAGAGCCAGGATTTTCTCGTTCTGGTTCCTGGTTCACATATCGAACACAGTCATGCACTATCAGAATGCATGGATCAGAGGAGGTCCCAGAAGATGGGCCCACCTCCTTGACCGCCGTTTCATGAGATTTGCCTCCGAGCTTTGCGTTGTCACACACACGAAAGCACTGGAAAACAGTCCAAGTTCCGACCTTGAACCTCCCCATGCACAATGGCTCCCCTCGATCAAATGTTGCGTCTGCATGCCACCAAGAAAAATTGTGTGATTGTTGTCGGCACAACAGGTCTTGCTCTCATCCCAAATCATGGATTTTCCAGATTTTCGTCCAGTTTCAACGCACTTGTTTTGAAATTTTCGTGTGAAAGGAGGCCTCAAACATGGCAAGAAAATAACTCACCAACCAAATGTCAAGCTTGTGCAGAGAATCTGAAACTGAATTTCTTGGCATTTGTTTTGCAATCAAATATTTTGGTTTTGACTCCAGTGCAGCAATTGAAAATGGGAAAAATTTCACTTTTTTCCCGGTCTGTCTGTGCAACTCTGCTGTCCCAACAGACACGTATACCTCCACGACTTATGGTTTCCAAAGGCACAGCATTTCTTGAGTGCCAGAGCATATATGTGGAAATCACACTCTGTCTGTGCATAAACATATAGTTGTCAGGTTCAGCAAAGTTGAAAAACCCAATCACTGCGCCTTTTGTTCATGACTTCAGCCTTTGTTGTGTTCACACAAAGCTGTGAAGTCTCGATACTTGCATATGCAACAGTGCACACATTGGTGGAAGTGTTCGCATGTATATATTACAAGGGCCCTGCATGCAGCGGTTCTCGCTTCCTTCCTGATCCAATCTTGTGTGATCCTGGGGCCAGGAAAACGCACACCTCGGGCGTTGCTCTAAATTGAATGTTTTTCTGTGCAAAATTTGCTCCCGGTTGCACCATACTTTTCTGGGAGTCAGGGTGTCCTGGGCCTCTGAGATCCGCAAAAGAGCGCAACTTTTGGCATCCAAAAATTCAAGTCTTGATACGCCAGATTTGTTTGACAACTTGCAACTTTCTTCTTGCTTTGCAGGCGCAACGTCAACTGCTCTGCTCATTGCTTGCGTTTACGGATTTGCTGTGTCTCATCTGTAGCAGATCAACAACGGACTTTTCTGCATATTCCTCACATTACAAGGAAATCGTGCACCGCACCAGCCAGGACATTTTGAGCGCAACTTTCAAGACAGGTTGTCAACGTGCGTGCACTTACGTTGTTCCACATGTTCAACAAATAAAAATCTTTTTCTTTTCATTTTTTGTAACTTTCTGTTGTGTTCAGTTGTGTTCGTACCTTTTCCAGGGAGCCGGGAGCTTTGTTTCATTTGACCCTGAACAATTGTTTTACCCCTGCATGTCCCTCAATTTCGCACAAACGCGTGTGCAATTCTTGTACAAGCTCAAGTCGAGCCTTCCAAATCCCAAAACCAACATCTTGATTGACAAGCAACTGAGGGTCGAACACTGGCCGGCCGATGTCACCCCCCCCTCGGACCCCAAACTGGGTCCCTTCTTCGTTGCAGCATTTTCAACCATCACTTGTCAGCTGAATCAGTTCCACGAGCTCGATACAACGATTGAGTGACACATGGTGAATGCATGTGTGAGTATGTTTGATGACAAGCGCCACTCCAATGTTTGTGTTGGACTTGGGCATTGATCTTCAGTCAAGTTCTCAGTCAAGGTCATGCGCAGGCAAAGATGAAGGAAGGTTGAGCAGACATTATTTGTTGGAAAGAAAGTGAAAGTTTTGCACAAATACAACTGAGGTGGACTTCAAAATGAGTGTGCTGAATCAGACAAGTAGGTTTTTTCCCGAAGAAGGAATGAACTTTTCATTGTAAAGGTGTCTGCATGGTCGAAAGAGTTGTTGGCTGAGTTTAATCTGGAGCATTGAGCAATGTGCAAGCAGCAAAGCTTTTGTACAAATTTGGTGAAGAGGCCCTCTTCAGACTCTGTTGTACTCACATCTTGTTTTGAAAAGTGTACAGGCCTCAAACTTTAATAAGGAATGTACTTCAAGCCCAACCTTGATGATGTTCTCACAAAAAGGTCTTTCAAAGCACTCCTTAAATTTGCTATTTCAGTTACTGGGAAGCAACTCCCCAACAGGGCTCCACAAGTACAAAAAGCCAAAAATGTAGAAATGGTGGTTTTGACCTGCAAGTCAAGCCAAATATGATTTCAAGTGTCAGAATACCAGGCTGAGGTCTCACAAGTTGAAAAATCTTTAGTATTTATCGTATCATTTATATTTTTGTTCTCCAAGCGTAGCTTTCCCAAAACACAAAAGTTTGCATCATATCTTACATCATAAGAAAGCTTACAAGAATCCCATATCATTTCATGTGTTTCTGTTTGAAGAAAAGAAAGTAGAAGTGAGTGATGAAGGAAAAGGAGTCTTTGTGGGATTTTGTGTTGTAATTGTCAGCAGCTATTGAGAGCTATTCGGGGCTCCTTATCAATGGGGCTTCTTTGAAGTGGCCTTTTTCATTGTTTTGGGAGATACTTGGAGCAACCTGTGAATATACACACATACACAAGCTTTTCATGTCATAGAAGGTGCTGTATATTCAGGCACAAAATATCTGAAAGACAAAGCACAATCAGAAAAAGAAAAAAACAAAAATAGAGAAAAGGGTTCACAAAATCAAAAAATGATAATAATGTCTGTTCTCTCCCCCAAAGTATTTTGTGCCATTTTCCTTTAAGTTGAGTGTTGTATTCACATTATCTTCATTGTAATAATCCCCAACCTAAATAGCTGCCTGCAGAAGTCTGCACCATAAAGAACCTGCTGATGGCAGACAAAGTGTAAACATATATACTTCCACAACAACTACTTTTCCAAAATCTGCCTCGATAGACACTATCCAAGTAACAGGCTCTCTCTCAGTTTCTAATTGAGACCTGTAGATTAGGCCCTTGATGTGTCGTTCATGAGAAAGGTCTTTCAAGGCACTTTCTGGATAAAAAATTTTTGCTTGTGTGGTTTTCAGGGCAACTCTTCTGGCAACCAAAAGTGTAAAAAGGACAAGGTAAAAATATCATAAATGTCTGTTTGTAGCCTGTAATTCAAATTAAATGGGATTTCAGTTGTCAGAATACTATATTGAGGCCTCACAAGTTGAAAAATACAAAAAATGCCTCTATAGTAACCGGATACAAAACGCAATTGCTCAGCTTCTAACTCAACATTTGCTTTGTGTTTGATCTTGTACGAGGCTCGTTCAATATGATGTGGGTAGAGTACTCTCACGGGCGGGGTTTTGGAGATATGATCTTGCCCTTTACAGATGATCATGCTGAAGGTGTTTTCTTCGCACCTGGCCAGTTTGACCGAAATCGGTCAAGGCACATGCGAGTAAATGTAGGTCGGATGATCGCGATCCCAACAGTGAGTGTGAATTGCCGATTTTGGTGTTTGTGCACAGAGACAGAATGCCACCCCGAGCAAAGCAGGATCAGAGAATTGAGGTGAGATTTCTTTGGAAAGAAGGACTAACCCAAGCTGAAATTCACACAAGGTTGGTGGCAGTGCATGGGCAAGCTGCTCTGAGCAG
>JAAUXT010079898.1_pt1 | contig 31697 bp, 29 predicted proteins | sample 7278171 | NCBI WGS metagenome assembly JAAUXT01 (sample SAMN14350112, study PRJNA611818) | marine sediment metagenome | isolation source: surface marine sediment (1.8m) | place: French Polynesia: Moorea | collected 2018-08
AGAATATAATTAATTGGCTGAGGCCAGCCCCCCCCGGTGGGGGAGGAGTGTGGTGTGACACACCAGCTGTGAATTTGAGCCACCGCGGTACAGGTGGCAGCACTGTTCATTCAATAAACACAGAGATTCGCGCCACCATGGCCAGTCTCACCTGAGATACCCAACTGATCATTTGTGATATCACTACAGTCTGGTAGTGATCAGGACAGGAGTGGCCACAGCTGAAAATACAGGTAGAGGTTCGTGATCACCTCTCCCCCAGTAGCTGTCAGGTGGTGGCGATCACTCAGTGGCGATTGCGCTCGCTGTGCAACTGTGTTCAAAAGCTGTTTTTGTTTATTTGTGTACTTTTTTTTCAGCAAAAGCCCTTGCATTTGATTTCTAACTTGAACGAGATCCATGTTCCAAAATAGCACTGTTTTTCCACTGCGTATCCAGCCTGGATTTCAATCTCGCCAAGTGAACAAGTCACAAACACGCGAACCTCAAAATGGGGCCAAAGATAAAGCAATCGGACCACCTTGACCTTTTTACGTACCTGCGAAGTCCACTGGAACTGGTGTGACGCATTTGACCTGTACGCAGAGAAAGGCCTTGTTCTTGTACGAGGCTCACAAGGCCTGTAGTTCCGTTCCTGTGTGCAGTTCAGAGGAACAGAGTGTTCTGCACCTTTGGCCAGCCGCTGGTCTCTGATCAATTGCGGGTGCCGTTCGTTTTGGCACGACGTTTCGGTGCGCAACGCATGCAAATCTGTTGCGGTTAGCCTGGGATTGAAATGCGGGCGGTCCAAACCTTCAATACGCAAAAAAGGCAAATATGATTGCGACTGCAACGCAAAATCGTGGGGTGAACCAAGTTTTTCAGGGGGCAGACCACATGCTCCACTGAGAGAGAATTAACAATTCTCACCGGGATGTTGGGAGCTGTTGTTGTGGCTCCTTTTTGTACCCACACAGTGGGTGAGAGGCTTTGGTGAGATAGAGGCTTTTAGTTTTGAATGTCTGTGCACAGAGTGTCTGGTCATTTTGCACCAGAGAAGTGAGGGGGAGGGGTTACCCTTATCTCAGTCACAAGTGCAGATTATGACAATTGCATTGTGGCACATGTGCTTTGGTTGTGGATGAGTTATATGTCAATTTGGTTGTGAGTTGAAAAAGTGTACTCCTCACACATTTTGGGTTTGTACAGGTGTGTGTGAGTGTGCATAAGTGAAATGCAAAATCATATTGGTGAATGGGTTTGATTTGAAATTCATCTTGAGACCAACCTGAGAATCAATAAAATCCTCAGTGGATTTGGAGATGAGAAACCACAAAAAGAATTTCTCAGCAAACACAAATGCGAATCCGTGAGTGACAATATGGACTTCGCACTCCGCAGAGCTTGAATGCTCTGCACTTGTGCTCATGAACAGTGTCATTTCTGGGGAAGATGTTCGTTTAACCAAGTCATGCGTGCGCTCCTGGGAATTTTCGTTTTGCTGTGTCATGCGTAGATCAGCGAGTATTCAAAGAGTGATTCCGCGTGTCTTTGTGGAGGTGGCTTTTCTTTTTGCATCACAGCATCCCGATGGTGGGGGACATTTTTTCCATCCCCCCCGGTGCTTTTTTGCGTCGCAGCGTTCGCAGGATTCAGTGCGGAAACGTACCAGCCGTGACGTGACATTAGGGTTCAGTGTCAAGCTTGTTGAATTGTTTGTTCGTGTTTGAGAGGCAGAAGCGCGAAGATTTTGTGTGTCAAGTGTACACTTTGCCGACAGAATCTGACGTCGTACTCGTACGATGTACAGGGAGGTTCTGGATTTAACACGTGGATATCTGTGCAGACGGTGCTGACGGATCTGATGTTCTTGTGGGGTGACAATGCAATATTGTTTGCCATCGCTGTGTCCGAGAAACTAAAGATTCTTGGACGCAAATACGTCAGTGGCGTGTGTGAACATGTTTGGTCTGCGGTTGCGTTTGCACGTTGACCGACTCACAATGGAGACCAATCACCATGCATCGGCGCCAGTGTCCAGTGGATCCAGAATTGGGGGTCCAAACTCGTTTCGATCAGAATCTGACCCTGTGGAACGAAAATCAGAGAGACACGAAGAGTTCGCCGCAATGTATGACTTCAACTCCAAAAAGTTCACACGTGAAAAGGAAAAAACAAATTGAGACTTGCACCCGCAATCCAAAATTTGGGGACATACATTTTGGGGAACCCCCCTGTTCCCCAGGATCCGCTGGAACCAACTGCTCAGATTTTTACACAGGCGCGTCCTTCCGAGCGAGCCCGTGTTGTGCACTGACAATCGCTTGACACCAGATGTCCTTGTGGAGCGGTGAGGGGTGGGTAGGGTAAGACCTACTGATGTTCCTTGGGTGGGTGGGGTCCTGTTCGGTGGCCCCAACCCCCACCCCTCAACAAGAATATCAGGTACTCTGTGTTCAAAGCTCAGTTTTCTTGTTTGGTGTGTGAAGTCAGGCACGGTGTCGCTGCGTCGTTGCAGGTGAGCCCCGATGTCTGGGGCACGGGACGGCACGGAATCGCACACGGCCGGGCACACACTTGATAATGGCGGCGTCGTCTGTGGGAGTGCGGCGCGACGTGACAGCTGCGGAGCAGGAGGGGCGGGCCGACCGCAACAACAATGAAGCTGCTGCGCTGCGGGCCGCGACGGCAGCGGCGGCGGCGCGACACTTGCGCGGGGACAGCGGCGGCGGCGGCGGCGGGATGGAGGCCGGGGATCCACACCGTGACAAGGCTCCGCACGAAGAGGCCATCTACAGCCAAGGTACGCACCGCTCAGTACCCAAGGTACGCACCGCTCAGTACCCAAGGTACGCACCGCTCAGTACCCAAGGTACGCACCGCTCAGTAACCAAGGTACGCACCGCTCAGTAACCAAGGTATGCACCGCTCAGTACCCAAGGTACACACCGCTCAGTACCCAAGGTATGCACCGCTCAGTACCCAGGGTACGCACCGCTCAGTACCCAAGGTACGCACCGCTCGGTACCCAAGGTACGCACCGCACAGTACGGAGCAGTAGAGAACAAAGGAAAAATGAGGAATGCAAAAGGCGTCATGAATTCTCTTTCTTGAGTGAACGGCTGTTTTTGTTGGTCTTTGCAATGGTACAACAAATATCTTTGAATTATTGGTTCACGTGCTTTTGGCCACGTGTAGATTGCTCAGATTGCACAAAGTTCTGGACAGATGTTCTGTTTCACTGGCAAAAGTGAACATTCTTGTTTGGATGTGAACAATACCACAATCAAGAATTCAAGTCAATGCGATGGGATGTTGTTTCAATTTGTCATTTTCATTGTGCGTGAACAAGGCTTTGGATTGCTCTGCAGTGTCGAGAAAAGGAAAATCGCAAAAAAAGGGGAAAAAAGAGTCAGTTATGTTCCAGAGGAACTTTCTCCAATTGCAATCTCTCGAGTTTCCAACTTTATTCATCGAAATCGGATGCTTGCGCAATACGAGTATCTCCTGCCCGAGAGCACTGCAGCTGCCACAGACTGAATTCAATACAAAAGTGTCCAAAAGTCCTTGAGAAAATACAGCTTCCTCCTGGAATTGGCTCCACTTTTTCCAATTGAGGAAGACAAAAAAGCCATAGTGCTTCACTGTGCATCCAGTCTCTCGTTCCGCGTATTAATTGGTTGCTCTGGCGGATCCACGGGGCTCGGGCGCGGGCACATTCCCACAATCAATCCCCCCTTCCAGTTTTGGGCCTCAGGACGCTGGCCGAGCTCGGTGTTTCCAGTGTCCGATCATGGATCCGCTCCGGCAGTGTGGTGTGGCTCGGCATTTTGCCCGCGGAGTGGATCATGGCACAAATGAACGTGTCAGATGGCATAAGTTGACACGATCCCACGAATGATACTGGCAGTGATACCTTTTGTGATATGCATTGCCATTTTCGCAGACAAAGAGTGCCCAAAACGTTCTGCTGAAAATTTCATTTCGGTTTTGGAGTAACAATTCCCATGTTTTGAAACCGAATCTCTCATTTGTCAAGAAAAATTGATGTGCGTGTCGAACCAGGAACCCAGTGTTTGAAACTCTTTCGTTCTACTCTGTCGCCTTTGCCTGGCCAAAAGGGCCACAAGCGTGCACACCTCAATGGCTGAAATTTAGACGGGAAATTTCTATTTTGCGGCGGGAGCTAGAAAATGAGGGAAACGTTAGCGGGTGGCTCCGGGGCCCCCTGAATCTGCTGGACGACTCCACCCTTCAACCCGTTCGTTTTTTTCACCACAGCGGAATTCACGGACAGCGCTTTTTACCTCGACTCGTACGAAGACCACTTCGACCTGGACGCTCGAGACGACGAGGGCGTCTCGGTCGGTGGCGTCACCCTCGGGTCCAGCGGGCAGAGCCCCGGCGTCGTCGAGCAACCGCCGCGCCAGGAGCACCTGCTGCAGCCTCTCGATCTCACTGCGAAGCCCCAGGTGAGCGGTGAGCGGAGGATCAGGTTCCAGGAGCACAGGGAGACAGAAGCTGCGACGGAGAACAGCAGCGTACAATGCATGGCTTCGTCAGTGCACCAGAGTCGTGTGTCCAAGAAATCCTGCGCGGTTGTGCGAATCCTGTTACAACGGCAAAATGCGCAAGGATTGAGAAACTCATTGGATTTTTTTTTCAATCTGTCAAACACAATGGGTGGAAATTTGACGCATGTGTGGAAGCGAATCCCTGTTGAGCAGTGTCTTTGTGACGGGGCAGGAAGACGCACACGTGGGAACCGGTAATGAGCTCGACGGAAACAGTCACACCGAATGGAGGAAACTGGAAAGTCTCATTGACAGCCACGCATGTTGTTTGGCTTCAGAATGGCTTGTTCTGGTTTTTCGTTTGCAATTTCGGACACCTGTCTTTCTGTTGGCCGTTGACCGGTTCAGGCATTACAACGCGTGCGCTCAGCAAACGTCAACCCAAACGTGTCTTCATGAGAGATTCGCTTGTGTTGACGTCACGTGAGTCGGGTCTTAACTGGCCGTTGAGATTGTTGCAAAGGGGTGTCAGTCTGTCACTGTCCCCAGCCTCTTCCCGTGCTGGGAGTGGGAGATCCTGCAGCTCGTGTTCTGAAACTTCACGCCTGAATTGTGCTGCCACAGTCCGGTGCGAAAGTTGTCGCAGTACCTTGCGCGACACAAGGCTGTTCAGTATTCTTGTTCATTTGTTCAAAGTCTCACCTCACCTGTTGATCTTGCAGGCCGATTCGACATCGTCAGACCCGCCCGAAAACCCGACTGTCGCACGAGAGACGCTTCTGCCACCACCTCCGGAAAGACACTCTGACGTCACAGTGTCAGCTGACTGTGACCGTTCCACTTCACCGAGCAGCCTCGTGATCGACTTGACTGGTCCTGAACGAACTGCAGCAAAGAGCGCCCGCAGCTCGGTACCACACAGCACGACAGACCCCGCTCAACACGCCACCTCAGCCCCACCTCCTCCCCCAAGAAAAAACGCACAGAGACCCGGTGCTGTGGACAGTACTTCTGAGATCCGCCACACTTCCACACTGCAACAGACAAGGACCAACGCTGGTATCGTCCAAAGGTACGGTCCTGGGCATTTCACGAAAATCGTGTGGCGTAAAATCTAGGGTATGACGATGTCATTCGCAGCGTCCCAGGCAGCTTGGTTTTACTTCCTGAAGCACTCTTCCGAAATGCTGCTGACAAAAAGGTTCCTCCCGAATGTGAAGTTTGGGGGTTTTTCTGTCGGTTTGTGTGTGTTATTTTGATGTTCCTGTGGTAACAAGCCTTCGCGCTTCTTTCCAGCGCACAAATGGACACTGTGGCTCGACCTGCAGGAGACACCGACGCACCCGCACCGAGAAACGTCAAGGTACACAAGTTCACTGCACACTCAAGGCTGGATATTTGGCAATGACGCACAAGGCACAATCATGTTTGGACAAAGCGAAAATTTTGTGATTTTCACAAATGATAGATCTATTGTGAGTTTTCTTGGAAACGGTTCACCTCAGACTCATGTCTCCGTCAGGTGACGTCAGTGGAGCGGAGCCATCGGTCGCTGAAGCTCGCGCGCGACTGCAGGATCTGCGGAGGGATATTCGCCAACAACGCCCAGCTCAAGCGTCACAAGTGTGCGCATGAGAACGACTTCGTGTGCCCCGCGCGAGAGTAAGATCTTAGAAGCTTCATCCCGGCACGGGAAATTGCCAAATGCAGGGCGAGACAGTGATGGGAGCATCTGGTGGGACCATCAACGGGAGAACTTGTCTTGAACAGCGTGATGCTTTTTGTCGTTTGACGGCACCTCTCATCGTGACGGGCTCCGCAGTCATGTGTTCACCCTCTGTGGCTGACAAGTGTTTCTGATCGTTTGGTGTTCTCGTTTCCAGCTGCGGAATGCGCTTTCGAAAGATCACAGAGTACGACATGCACATCTACAAGGAGCACCCCAACCTGCCGTCACCGCCTCCGATCAAGTTCAAAGTCACATTCAGGTCAATATGTTTTTGTGGATGACGCTTTGAAGGTGTGGGAGCGGTTTGAGCGGTTAGAAGGAGTTGAAACTGTGATCGAACTGGTCATTTCTCGGTCCACAGCATTTGGGTCAGTATGATTGGGTCTGATCCAACACATCTCTGTCGTCTGTTGAAGACTCGCTCGGTTCGAGCTCTGAAGTCTCTTGTTGACCTCGCGACTTTCGTCAAGTCTCAATGTTCCGCTGAATGGCTGGAGGTCAGTAAATTTTCTCAGCAGGTGTTTCCGTTCTATTTTGATGCCGGTTCTTTGTGTCGCTACAGGTGCAAGTCGGAAGGCTGCGGTCAGGAATTTGTCGACCAACGACGCTTCAAGCTGCACCTCGAGCAACACGGCGGTGAGTTCCGTGCGGCGCTGCCTCCCCAGGGGCGAATCCAGGGGTGAGGGTCCGGCCCCCTGACTCCCACCCTCTCCTGCGCACTTCCTTTTTCTCAACGAGAAGGGCTGAAGTTTATGGTCTTGTTTACCTGAATGGTTGGCAAGAACGGCTTGGAAATGTTTCAGGAGTTACATGATGTTCACGGCAGAAATCCTCAGGTTGATACAGTGTTGAGGCGTTGTCACGCCCCAGTGACTCTCTGGGCACGAGAGCACAGCTCGTTCTGCGTTGTTTCCGACCGTGAAACGGTCACTTTTGGAGCGCCATCACGCCGTGTTCAGAAAACAGGCCAAGAGTGGAAGTTCTTCTTTCGGTTGCGCGCAATATTCTTCCTGTTTCGCTTCTTTCAAAAAAGAAGTGAAGCTTTTTGGGTGGTTGTTTGCTTCCTCCTTCGTGCCGAGGGGTAGATCTACGTGAGAAAATCTGTGAAGCGAAGCGACGTTTCAGGTGGCTGCGTTTGGTGATGGCAGTGTTTACCACTGAAAGGAAAGTCTCAGAATGCGAGACCTTGACACAGAAAGGATTCAATTGCCCTGGTTGCCAATTTGATCGAGTACGTGGTACGCCTGAAGCTTTTGCAAAACTTGACAAGGAGCCCTGTCTGGTGCTTTCTAAACGGAGCATGAACACCTGAGGCTTTGGCTGCAGATGTTGACACCAGCCAGAAAGAACACCCAAATTGGTTCTGCCGGAAAGGCAGTCTCTTGGTCAGTGACTTGAGCGAACTGGTACAGGAATGACAGCAAACGCAGACAAGCCCGGAACAATCGCATAGTGTTGTCTGCTGCCATTGAAAATATTGTCGTGAGTTTGGAGCAGCTGCTCGCAAAGGCACCATGATGAATTGCTTTGCCTGCCGTTCTCGCATAGGGACGAAGCGTGTCTGCGCTTGCAGCCCGTCTCCAGGGTTGCAAAAGTGTCCCTCGCATATCATGTTGTGTCTTCGAAGTGGGACAAAATGTCACAACACCCCGCATGCACGGAGATTGATGTTGCTGCGCTGGTCTGATTAGATCGACGCGCAGAGCGAATCCCTCCCTCCTCCCCGTGCAGAGTGACACCGCCTGGAACGGAGGGCAAGTTGCAACGAGTGCCAACAACTTGTTTTTCAACGTCGTAGTTTGCGCGGACTGTTACGTTGTGTTGGCGTTTTGCACAAAAGCGAGTCCCCTCCCTGGGGAGGGGGCGGTTGAATTCCCTTGCTGAAAAACATATTCTGGACTTGATGAATGTGATGAATGTGAGTCCCTCGGTCGGGACTTTCTGAACTCTTTAAATTGTGTCAGTCTTTGTGTGCGTCCGACCCCCACCTAGAGAATATGTTTGGACCTGAAAATGTTGTGAAGTAAGTGCGCAGTGCTCGACGCCCCGCGAGTCGTGACGCTGTTCACTGCCTCAGCATTCATGGTGCACACATTTCATGCTTTCTGAAACATCGCACTTGTTTCCGAAGTCGGGCTGCTGTACAGTGGGAATCATGCAAAAAGCAATCACGGTTGGTTGCCCTGTAGATTCTTCAAGTGCACTTGCAAGAAAAAAACATGTAAGATGGCCATCTCTTGCTGCAAGTATCGCGCACAAGTGATGGCATTCACAATTTTGGTTGACAGGATGGAGAAGGGGGTAGAAGCTTCGAAAGCGCACTCCAGGTCCCGAAGACATGCGTAATTGCCCTGGGTGTAGCAACAGTTGACCAAAGTGGAGTGGCGACACCCGGTAAAGTGCGATGCCGTAAGACGAAGATCGGTTCCAGCCTCCATCTCCGTCTCCGCCGGTCCTTGGGCGATCAATTGTTTGGGAGATCGGGGCGGGGCCTCCCAGGGTACCATTGTGTCCCCTCCATCCCTCACGTTGCACTCTTGCTTTGGAGCAGATGAACTCACGAACACGAAGGTCATTGACTAACCGTGCCCGTTGTTCCAAGTAAGAACGCGATTTCAAGATGAGTTGTGCCTGAACTTTCTCGATTTGTTTTCAGATGTGGACGGTTGGTTGTTCTGGGACGGAGACGAGGTGGCACATGACATCAGCGAGTTGCTGGCGAGAGCGAAGGAGGCAGGGAAAAACGGTATGTGAAAACACTAGCTTTCGATGGGGTTCTCTTGGATTGATGCTTGGTTGCGTTAAGAACGGGACTGTTGAAGGTTTGAGAAACAGGCGAGCACCACGCCCTGTGACGCCATCGATGCTCCTTGGGATACACCATTTTCATTGTCAGCCCCAAAGCGCAGGTGATTTCCTGAGGCACCGTATCTGGTTTCGTGTGTGGCGAACTGACACTTCCGAGCTGCACAGCCCCCAACCTCTCAGAAATAATGCAGGAACAGCTGTCACACAGATTTACAAGACTCGGGAATGTCCCAAACACGAATGGCTGGCATGCGGCTGATTATCTATTTGGAACTCTAATTTCCGTTGGAGGTGCTTCACATTCGCTGCTGGAAAAATGTCCTCGTTGCCAGGGAACAAAGAGAACCTGACTTGAGTGAACATCTCCTACTTTTCCTGTAGGTTCCACAGCAGATGTCGCCACCGTGGTCGCCGTCTCCAGCAGCGGTATCTCCAGTAGCAACAGCGTCGCCAGCAACGAATCCATGCGGCTGCCGGTGCAGGTCCCGCCAAACTCTCACTTCAAACCCATTCGTCCTGCAGAAAGTGCTCAAACGTCGGTCAGGGGCCCACGTTCCATTCACGCTTCTGTGTCCAGCGGCCCATCAACAAGCAGTGGACATCCACCGACTCGCGTCGCAACAGCCACACAAGCGCACACAGTCAGCAGTACAACTTCGTCTGTTCCTGAAGTCAGACACCCTTCTGCGCAACGATTTCCTCTGGGTCCAGTTCCTGGCATGAGAAATCGGCCCCGTATTCAAGGTCCAGCTGGCATTCAGGGTCCAACCGGCGTCCAAGGTCCAGCCGGCGTCCAAGGTCCAGCCGGCGTCCAAGGTCCAGCCGGCCTCCAGGGTCCAACCGGCGTCCAAGGTCCAGCCGGCCTCCAAGGTCCACAGGGCCCAGCCGGCCTCCAGGGTCCAACCGGCGTCCAAGGTCCAGCCGGCCTCCAAGGTCCATCCGGCCCCCAGGGTCCAGCTGGTGTCCAGGGTCCAGCCGGCCTCCAGGGTCCAACCGGCGTCAAAGGTCCAGTCGGTAGCTTCCAAAACCCACCGGGCAGCGTCCAGGCACCAGCCGGCAGGACTGTTGCGAGCAACACGCAGCCTCTCGTCAGGGTCAGGAACCCGGTGGAACACCCTTCAGTTTTCGTCCCCATCCAAGGACAAAGACTTCCATTGGGTCTGCTCAAGGCGGTGGATCAATCAACTCTGCTCCAGGCAGTGGGCCGATCACCCCAGGGTACAGGGCAACAAGCTGCCTTGATCGCGCTGAGTCAGCAGCCAGTCATGATTCAGCAGAACCAGATCACAACATCTGCACAATATCGCCCAGGGCACATTGTCAGCAGTGCGACTCCGCAGCAGCAACACACCGAGCAGTCCCCCACCGGCGCCAGGCCCCTGGACGTACAGTTTGTCCTGTCACCTGGAGGTCAACATGTCCTAGTACCGAACGCCAGCGTTCTGTCTCCCGGCGCGGTGGCCTCGCAGCCGCGTCTCGGGCAGCCCGCTGCGTCTATGGGGAGCACCACCACCCCAATGCTCAGTCCTCAAGCAGGACCTGTCCCTCAAAGGCTCAATTTCTTCCCCCAAGGCGCAAGGCCCGGACAGCAAGATCTCCGCATGCTCTCTCCGTCAGCTGTTGGTCCGATGGGAACAGTGCTCGTGCCCGTAGCCCCACAGCTCAGTCCCAGGTTTCCCGTCCCTCCGCAAAACTCCACGAGTGCACAGCAGCAGCCGCTGTTTCGACCACCACCAGGCTCCATAGAACGCGCTGTGCAGCTCGGCGGTGCTGTTGTGGCTCCACCTGTCGTTCCACGGATGGACCACGTGACCCAGGCACCTCCGAATGCAACAGTTTCCACCCATGCAGCTGCAGGACATACGACAGTCGCTTCCTCGGGCCTGACCCACCCGCGGCAGTCATCGGTGCCTCAGAGTGACCCGCAGGCGGCACCGCGCGTCCACGTCATTGAACCCGTCCCGGCTCCCGAGGAGTCGGTCCAGCGGGACACCGGCAAGATAACGTTACGGGAGTACCTGGCGCTGCTGGAGGTAAGTGTGGCTTCCGCGTCATTTGGTTAGAAATACATGTACAAGTGCGACGGTACATCAACACTGCCCGAAATCTGTTTTGATACCCTTGAAACAAAAGGCGTCATGACTGCTTGTGGCCGGGTAGAAGTTGTATTATCCCTGCACGCAAGAGTTCACACACGCCGCTGGGAAACGTGAAATGTGCTTCTTGAACAGCATCGAGTCAGGGCAAGGCTTTCTGAGACATTGGTCTGACACTCTTCAGAAAAGAGTAGGCAAGCCACGCCGCCGAGGCAAATCTTCAGTGTATTGTTTGTTGCAGGAGCAGCGCAAGGCTCGAGGGAACCAGACCCCGCAGCCCGCGGCTTCCCGGTCCAGCGCAGCTCCGTCGGACTCGGCAGGGGCGCCGTCTGGTGGCGCCGTGCTCATCCGCGACGTGCAGGAGGCGCGCGCGTGGGTCGCCTTATGTCGCGCGCAGGAACGCGAGGCGTTGCGTAGCAACCGCGCAGCTCTATCGTCGCGGCCCGCCAATGAAGTGTCGACACTTTCCAGTCAGTCGAGGCTGCCATCCAGCGCACAAGCTGCTCCACTGGTACTATTTTCTCTTTTTTCTTTGGGACTCGTGGCCAGTCTGCCATATTTCCTCAGAACGTTGATGCCTCTTTAATATCGTGTTTGGATTTTGTCCGCCTGGGTGTTCCTTGACAGCATCTCAAAGACCATCACTTGTCAAAAGTCCACACGTGGCCAAAATGATTGCACATGAGAGAAAGGTCTGAACATAGTCAGAGCCAACAGCTCGTTGCCCAAACGAACACGGCGAGATCTTTGCAATACGAATGTGTTTTCCTTCACAACCCACAGGACAGCGATGTGAGAGTGGTGAACCCGTCTGTCCCACACGAGGTGCACCTCGCAGTTCGCGCGGCGCAGTCGCTGGCTCGGCGACAGGCGCAGAGTTCCGAGGCGCTTCCCGTCTCCACAGCAACGACACAGCAGCCGCCTTCCGCAACAGAGGCAACTGCGTCACATGCACCGCGTCCCGATGACGCAGTGACGTCGAAGCTCGACGTTCTCGCCGACCTGGCGTCGCGGAAGGATTACCAGATCGAGGCCGCAGCCGCTGCCCACGCCGCGGAGGAGACTCTCCGCTCCAGCGCAACAGATCCAGGGGCGCGTTTTACGCCCCCGAAGGAGGAGCCACTCGATCGTGAAGCAGAAAACATTCCAGGCAAAGCTCAGCACAGCAAAAACCCGGGATACTGGACTGAAAACGGAGAGGCAGCGCATGCGCAAACGTCCCACCGCAACGAACCGTCTGCTCTCCTGCCGCTACCAAGAGCAAATAAACGATATCACCACAAGACCGCGGTGACCTCAAAACTTGGTCCAGAGGGAATTGAGATTGAACATTACGACCCAAGTTCAAGGACACAGACTGTCGGATTTGAAATCGGTCGGGCGACGATAGAGTATTTTGAACCACAGCGGGGACCCGCGGATGTTGCACACAACGCGAAGACGGAGAAAAAGAAGAGAAAGATTGTCAGCAACGAAGCGGATCCAATTGTTCTGGACAGTGATGACGATATTGAAATCAAAACGGAGGCTCCAGATATTGAGGTCGTGCCAAGATCATCAGCTGAGGTCACTGCAAGGTCACCAGCCAAGGTCACTGCAAGATCACTTGCTGAAAATGTGTTGCGGAAAAGGTCACTCGAGAAGGCATCCGACGCAGATGCGTCTGGGTCACAAGACAACGTGAAGTCTGAGGACATGAAGGATGAGGAGGAGAGACCAGGGATCAAACTGCTCATCCGCTCCAGATCCGTCACCGGAGACAACGAAGTCGTCCCCATCGTCGAGTACTCCAGGGAAAACAGGAAGGCGCGTCCCAGGAAAGCGTCGGGTCCCTCCAGGCGGAAGTCCAAACCGTTCAAGCTTCAGAACGCATTGAAGGTCAAACTCGGGAGCACCCTGAGGTCGCGCTACGTGAGAAACACGAGTTCCGCTGCGTCCGACGAGCGAAGGTCAACACGCCTGAAGAACAGGTTCCGGAACTACGCCGAGTCCGCGGACGAGAGCGTCGCGTCCGAGGCCGAGGAGGCTCCGGACGGAGACTCTGAAGACACCGAGCAATATTCCGAGCCTCCGGACGATGACTACATGATGGATCAAGATGTCGACAACGATCCGGATTGGAATGAGAGTGAAGACAAGAAGGACGCCGGCCCCGCCCCTGCGGGAGAACACGTGTGCAAGACCTGCCAGAAATCGTTCGCGCAGAGACACTCGCTCACACGGCACATGCGCAGGATTCACAATCAACGCATCAGCGCGGAGCGCACGGTGCAGTGCCCGACGTGCTTCCAGTACTTCATGCACATGGCGGCGCTCAAATCGCACATGCAGGTGCACAGAGAGCGCGAAACCGCAGCACCAGCGTCGCCGGCTTCGAGGAACCCGAAGCGAGTGCTCCCCGCGCGAAGGAGTTCGTCGTCCACCGTCAACGAGTTGCGACCGTTCGAGTGCACGCAGTGCGGCAAGAGCTTTGAGAAGGAGATTCAGCTCCAGGGACACATGCGTCACCATGAAGAAACGAAGAAACGGCCTCGATTTGAAAACTGGGATCAGGAGGCAGATGCGCGTGCGCAGCACAAAATTGAAGCGACATCAAGCGTGACCCAGAACATCCCGTGCATCTACCCTGGATGCAGCGACAGTTTTGCCAGCAAGGTAAGCCCACTGCAATCAAAGTTACTTTGCACCAAACCATTTTCGCACTGTCTTTCTTGGGCTTGCAATTTGTTGTTTGAATTGGGACGTGTTTGTCGCGTTCAGGCGGAGCTGCGCGCGCACCTCGAGGAGCACAGCCGCCTCGCGGAGCAGCTGATGGCGCAGGTCGGGGAGGACGACGTCTGAGTGGAACAGCCGCGGGCGTGACGCGGACGCACGGTGAGCGGAACAGCCAACAAATGTGTGAGTGTAGTGGTGTGTTGTGGCTATCGTGAAAAGAGAAATAGTCACAGCAGAGGGCAGTATGAACGCCTCGCCTGTCGTGTCGCTGTCCGACGTGATGATGACAGGAGAAGCGCTGCCTGCGAGACGGAGTTTCTGATGAACACTTCAGTTTCCAACACAATGGAATTTGCCAAACTTTCATTCCGAACTGAGCAGCGTCTCAGAAATGATTCCTTTGTTGAGATGCCAGCAGTCATTTGTACACATTCCTGAGTTGTATATTTGAATTGGTGTGTGAATGTTTGACGCGCAACAAGCCGTTGTTGCGAATGAAGATGGCCGTTTGTGGTCGAGCCAGCCACCAATGTGAATGGTACCAGTGGCAGTGAATGACGCACTGCAACTTTGGTTCAGCCACGGCGCCCCTGGGGGGTTTGGCTGGAGCGCCCTTTCATTCCAAAACTTTTTCTTTGTCCTGGTGTTGTTTGCCTGCCGGTTCTTGAATCTTCTCATGAGAGGAACAAATGAAACCGTCTCGAGTGAGGGTCGTCTCAGACCTTCTGTGTGTGGTCCTCCAACCAAAGACCTCTCAGCCTTTGGCCGCGAAATTTCTTGTTGTGGACCACAAACCTTTGGTCTGGAATGACCCAATCGTCGATGGCATTCTTTGTTCCTTGAGTCGATACCTCAGTGAGAAAACCAACTCGGTGGTTGAAGCCAGTGTTGTATCCTGCTATTTTATTGCGTTTTCGTGTCGCAATGTTCAAGATCGTTGAACGTTCAGCGCGGCTCAGTCTGAACCCGTGAATCCAGTGAGATGTCCGAGTGAAATCGAACCAAACAAAACGTTGCGCCCAGGATTCGCGTGGTTCGCTCCGCCAGTTCGCAACCTGACCTCGTTTCTAACCGACGCCACATATCTTGTAATTTATACTTGAAACTGTAGAGTTGGTCACAAGTTGAAATGTGGCCAAAGCTGAAGTCCCAGACTACGACAAGGCCAGTATGACCATTTGCGAAACTACGAATTTGACACTTGCTTGCAGTAAGCAGGTGTGAAGCACAAGGCTTGAATTTTTTCAGGAAAACAAGAATATGAGACATTTCCGTGCTGAGACAGATTTGCGCTTGAAAGGAATTTTCTCCTCGCGATGCCTGCGCTATTCGTAGTTTTCCTTTCCTCGGACTGACTGCCAGTTAAATTTTATGTATGAAACGTGTGTGCATTGTACAGATTTGTGAAATGAAAGGATTCTGTTCAGCCAGTGCATGGGGTGTTTTTCGTCACTTCTGTGAAAGTGTGAGACAGTTGTTTTTTTCCTGAGGACCCCACAACCAGTGTGCACAGAATTGCCCCCTCGAGGAAGCCATGTCCGGACGTATTATATTTGGGAGTTGGCGTCTGGACGCTCATGTTCCGCTCTGGCTTCTGCTCTGATCCTGCATTTACAACTTCAAATGGCCAGTTCCTTGTTGTTCTTGTTGATATTTTGCAGTTTACATCGAAGTATTGTGATAAATGAGCCACACATTGTGTGTGATCGGGTGTGCCTGTGTTTTTCCATGTATTTTCTCCTTCTGTGTGACATGCGGCTGAAGTCGACGCAACAGTGGAATCTTTGTCAGAGTTTGTCGAAAATGCGACCACTCTGGTGTAACTGTTGTTTGGTCGTGTGATTTTGTCTGTACAAAACTGCTCATTCTTTGTTAAACACTTGAAATACCGGTACAGGGGTTTCAGATTCACGTGTACAGATGCATAGATGTTCAAAACCAAGACTCATCAACATGGTAAAAGGGTAATTTCCGCTTTTGTGAACTGAGCGTTTCCCAGCTTCCAGCGGGTCCACGATCGGAGCAGGGCCCTGACCTCCGTCTCCGCCAGCATCCGAACCAACCAACCCCCCCCCCCCCCAGTGACTCAAACTTAGGCGAGGTATTCATGGGTGTGGAGCCCAAGTTTCCATTCACAAAAATTATATACGCAATTTGGTGGTGAATGATGGGAGAGGGGCTGGAACTTGTTCTGACATCTGTCGCTGGAGTTTTGTAATCGGTTCCGATGCGAATGCGAACTGGATTTCAGAATGAAATGTACACAAACTTGTGCTTTGTTCTGTGGTGATGTCACTTGAAGTGCACAACGTGTGATTTGTCTGGTATCTGCTGCACGTGATGGTGAAAAGCAACGAATTTCTACAACCCAATGGTGTCTTGTAAAATAACAACTTGAAGTCCACCGCCCGCGTGAAGCGAATCGAGTTGCTATTTTGTTAAAAGCCAAAAATCACCAGATTGTGACTTACCAAGTCGATTTTTGTCCGGTCAAGGGGTTTCACCTGTGGGTGTTTTTCCTGAAGATATCGGAAAGAATCAGTTGTGAATCTGGGCTCAGGTCCCTTGTGGTTGCGCGTTCGACCGTAGAAACTGTCCGAGAACATTTTGGGTTGTTGCAGGTTGACAAGTGTTTTTGTTGTTTTTGTCAATGTAGGAAATTTATAAGACTGTCAAATTTACATAAATTTCTGTGTGCAGTGCCAGTGTTCCTTCACAGAGCGTTCTGAAATAAAAAGGCCAGTAGGAGAAATCCGCAACATTTTGCAAACTTACTTCTGTGTCAGTTCCGGACTGATACCTGTTCATGTGTGTACCTGAAATTGTGTGTCGATTTTGTAATGGAAAGTTAATTTCCACAATATGTTGAACAGTGAGGACGTTTTCATTGTTGTTTTTTTCAAACCAGACAAACTGCTTTCAAAATGGCGCTGTTGAAATTGCGGTGAAGGGTGCAAATCCTTGTCGTTGTCTGCACGATTACAATGAAAAATGAAGTCGCACCTGCCATATTTGCTGACGATGCCTTCATCACTGCACGAGAAAAATCCCTGGTCTTGAAAACTTGACTGATTCCAATTCTGTTGTGTGTCTGAACAGTTTACGAGGCGGTTTTCAGAAGTTCTGATTCCTGTTTTTTGAGCGAGAAATCACAACTTTTGGAAAATCCAAAACAAGGTGAACCTGAAGACTGGTTCTTAGACTCCATGAAGACATGGTCTCCATTGATCAACGATCGATCCTTCCCAGTGCAAATGGGTCTCAAAATCGGGTCACGCATTCGAGGACGCTTTCCTATTGCGTGGCACTTAACCGAGACATGTTTGTCTGGTTTCTTCACTGGATTTTACTGTTCCACCTTGCTGTGAGTATGCAGAGACTTATTGACCAAAGGCAGAACTTGAAATTTCTTGTGGCTGAAGGTCTCAGTCCAGTGCAATGTTGGAACCGACTTGCAGCTGTGTACGGAGAAGAGGTCATGAGTAAGCCAACGGTGCGCAGATGGCACATCAAATTTCGTGAAGGCGATGGCCACACACCAGTCTCTGATGCCTTGCAGTCAGGCAGGCCCAAAGAACAGTCCACACCAGCCAAGATCCAAGCTGTGCAAGCTGCCATCGAGGAAGACCAGCGCTCAACTCTGAAGACCATTGTAGACAAGGCTGAAATCTCTGTCACCACCGCCCACAGACTGGTCAAAAAGAAGCTGGACTTGAGGCAGAAGGTCGCAAAGTTCGTTCCAAGAATGTTGACAGATGAACAAAAGAGAATGAGGGTGCGGATTTCAACTGAGAACCTGCAAAGACTGAAGGATGATCTGAACCTTTTGGACAATCATGACCGGAGATGAATCCCCCCTGTACCTTCTGGACCCTGAAACTCGTCAGGAATCCAAGCAGTGGTTGCCCAAGCAAAGTGTCCGACCTCAGAAAGCCCTCCGCCAAAGATGCCACCGGAAATCCATGCTGACCGTATTTTTCGACGCCTGGGGAGTGATCCTGACTGAATTCAACCAAGGCTCTGTGGATACCGATTCTTACCTCAAGACATTGCGGACTTTGCATCAGAAGATTCGCCAGAAGAGACCATTCATGTGGAAGGGAGGAGTCAATGGTGACACAGACAGGGAATTCATCATCCATCAAGACAATGCAAGCTGCCACACCTCAAATCGCACCATTGCCTTCTTCCTGAACCAGGACTTGCTCGCCCACCCGCCTTACAGCCCAGACTTGGCTCCCTGTGACTTTTTCATTTTTCCATTTTTAAAGAAGCAGCTGCGTGGACACCGTCATCAGAACCTTCGTGACCTCAAGACAGCAGTCTCCCGTGTGTTGAGGAACATTTCTGAGCAGGAATGCCAAGAAGCCCTTGTCTCCTGGCCGTTGCGCTGGCGCAAATGCGTGCAGGCTGAAGGCAAGTACTTTGAAGGGTGTGGTTTGGAGGTTCCTTTTGACCCCTACTTCGACCTTGGTCCGGATCATGCACTTTCAGATGAAGACGAAATGTCTGACTGAACCTTTATTTCTGTTCAATTTCCATGTTCTTTCAGTCCTTTTGGTCAGTTGTTTAGCGTTCCGAAATTTTAAGTCCACTTTCCAGACTCTGTTCCGTTCCATGTTCAGTTGGTGGAGTCTTTTTTTTTCCACTCTGCATGTGCATTGTTGAGATTTCTACCATTCAGCAATAAATGGCATGTGTGAAGCAAAAAGATCGTCTTCAAACGCAACAGGAATCAGAACTTCTGAAAACCGCCTCGTAACTTCAACAACTTGTCTAGTTCCGATGACAACATTTTGAAGTGCAACAAGGTCAAAGAAGCAAGGTGGCAGGCACACAGGCGCTTGCAAGCATTGATGTGAAAGTTTCACACACAGACACACACAGACACACACATACACACACATACACACACACATACACACACACACACACACACACACACACACACACACACACACACACACACACACACACACACACACACGGTGGCCTGAGGATGGCAATTTTCATGCTTGAACTCAGATGTAATCCTGAAATCTGCGCTCGTGTCTGCGCTCGTGTCAGCGTGCACGCTTCTGTATGCCGAACCTTACGCGTCATTGATTCGGGCGCCTTTCGGTGGATCTGAGTTGTACCTCCAGCTGGTGTTGTGAATTCTACACAACTGTTCCAAAGAAAATCACCTCTGATGGTGGGCAACTGGAACACCGCCAGTTGGCGCTGGAATCGAACACACTGATTGCCGGTCTGTCTCGCGCGGTGATTGAAGGAAGGCGTCAAGCAGGAATTCACAGGCCACGCGTGGTGCACGCTCACTGCGGGTTCTCTGAATAGCGATTGATAATTGTGGGGTTCATCTGCACGAACTCACTTGTACTGATCACATGTCGAAACACAAATTATGAAATAAACATTGCACAGAATCATCAAGGTGTTGCCTGCTTGTGTGAAGTGCTGCGTCAAGTGCTTCTCTCTCATCTCAGTCTGAAGGGTCGGACAACATTGCGACCAGATCTCCGTTTTGTAGCGACTTGAGTATTATCAGAAACAACAGAGCCGAAAAAAAGTGAATCATTTCGTTGATAGGTGTTTTCTGTTTGGACACTGATTGTCTTTGATCAGTTCAAGTGTTGGTTGACGTTGTGGTGTTGAAAATGATTCATTATACACATCTCTCGCTGATTTAGCTTCTGTGCACAAATCTGCTGGGAGCAAAGAAATTCCTTTGGTGCAGCTGAATGTCCGTTTGGCCTCAGTTCGGGACCAGTCCAAATCTCTTCCTCCTGTGCTGGACTGACTCCACCGGTTGGGAACGGGGAGAGGCGGATGGAGTCCTCGGTCTCGTCTCGAGTTCGGGTGACGAAGATCCGAATCAGGAGCGCAAGTTTTTTTTCAGGGTTTATGGGGGGGGGGGGCACTTGATGGTCTTCAAAACCAAAGAAAATTGCACGCTGAAGGTGCGAAATTGTAGACACGTAAATTTTACTCGTATCGGGTTTGGGCGATCCTTGGCTTGAAAATGTCACAGTGCAGACCTGAGAGCGTCTCGCTCAGGACACGGACGCTGTGTCGTTGAGACATTTCACAGTGCTCACACTTATTATCTGCGAGTTTGATTCTCGATCCTGATGACATCTCTGCTCAGATACCGCAACATCATTCTCACTGTCCAGATTGATTAGTCAATCCCAATGATTAGCCAAGCGGATCCGGGTTGAGGTCAGGGTGGGGAGGAGAGTGGGGCAAACCCACCCAATCCTGAAACCCGCAAACAGGGAAAATGTTTGCCAGCAAAACATGATTGGGAGGGGAAGGGTTCTTCAGGCGTCCGGAGGCCCAGGCCCCAACAGGCTCACACACCCCTAGATCCGCCAGAGGATTATCTGCTGTCACAATCTGCAGTTATCTGCAGAATAAAGGTCTTCATTTCTCGATCCGTGACCCCAGAGAAAGAAGCAAAGATGGTGCGTATTTCTTCATTTTTGGTTTCAATTTTTCATTTTATTTTGTCCGCGGAAGGGGAAACTTGCAACTTCGACAACTGACTTTTCGTGTAAACTTTGTTTGCCGCCAAGAAATTGATCGCCATTATCAAAATTTGAGAATTGCGTAACTTCAGAAACTCCAGCTTTTTCAGAACGAATTTTGCGCTGCATGATGTGTAACGCCCAACTCGACTCACAATTGACCAGTCCAGCTGTGGACACATGTCGTGCACGTTGCAACGCAACACGAAACCACGCACACGAGATGGGAGACGTTGGGGACAATTGTTCTGCGCTCCCTCGCAGTGTTTTTGCCCAGGAACCATTCTGTGCAGAAGGCACGTGGGTGGGAGTCGAATCAAACTGTACGGGTGAGAATGGTCTTCATTCCGCCAGACAACTAGCATCTGGAAGGGTACTTTGCCGTGGTCCCAATCAGCATGACTACTGGGTGTCGTGGCACTTCTTTTGGCAATGGGTCAGGGAAACAAAAGAGAAAAGGGGGAAATGGTTTTCGACAGCGTTGTTTCCATCCAGCATATTGGATTTGCACAACTCCCTCGTATCTCTGAACCCCTTGACACGTACATTTTGCTCACTTGTTTCTTCGACGGTGGAGTGTGGCTTCTCTGGGTTTGGCCTGCAGTTTGCCCAGCTGGGTGTGTGCTTTGGAAAGATGTGTAACTTCCGCAGCAAGGTCATGTCGGCCACCTCTGGCGTTAGATTCTTGCTGATGTCAGAAGATGGCACAACTCCTTCCCTTCTCATTTCTTCTGTCTTCTTGTCCCTTCGCTTGCATCAGTTGGGAACATTGCAGCTATTCGACGCATTGGTGTTCTTGTTGCCTCTCACCCAGCGCTTCTTCTTCGTGTTGCAGGGGCTCATCGACTACTTCACCGGCTATCCGAAATGCGTGTTCGCGATCCTCGGGAACGAGTTCTGCGAGAGGTTCTCCTTCTATGGGATGAAAGGTGAGCAGCACCAAGCGGGTTTCTGTGGACGCCCACGGGTGCTGCTGCGGACGTAGGAATGGAACTGATCTCCATGTTGTGTGAACCACAGCATCATTTCGGATTGACCTTGACATCCTGTGTGTGATCTCTTCAGCTATCCTGGTGCTGTTCCTGAACCGCGCGCTGCTGTACGATGACAGCACCTCGACCACCATCTACCACACGTTCAACATGTTCTGCTACTTCTCGCCGCTCCTCGGCGCCATGATCGCTGACGGCTTCCTCGGCAAGTACAAGTGAGTATCCTTCGAACCAGTACACACAGCCGCAGTGACTGCACTTCACATCCTTGCTTGACTGAACATTGCAGCTCTTCCACGTGGTGGGTTCCCGGCCCCGCCCCTGGGAGCCAGGTCTCCCAATGAAGTTCCCACCATTGTTCCGCAGTGCGGGTGCAATTCTTTCACACGGGCGGCAAAGCCTTTTCCCACATCTACTTGAGAAAAGGGAATGTCATTCTTACGAGAATGAACAACAGCTTCTGTATGTGTCCTTTGCTGTTTCTTCGTCACAGAACGATCCTGTACATCAGCATCATGTACGCCGTCGGGAACGGCGTCATGGCCGTCGGCGCCATTCCGTTCGAGGGCGAGGGGCAGTACATGGCGTGAGTACCCACCGTCACATTTTTGTCCATCTCAGTCATCAAGATGAGACCAGTCTTCTTTCCCAGCAAAATCAATGTTCCAATGACACCTCATTTCTGTGCAAATCTTTTGCAATTTAACTGAGGTGACGATCACAGTTGGTCCTGCACCAAATTGGACGGTAAAGCATCAAAAGTACGGCCTCGTTCTTGGATAGCTTATCCCGCATCTGATTGTCTCTGTCTCGCCGCCGCAGCTGGATCTCGTTCATCGGCCTCGCTCTGATCGCGCTCGGCACCGGAGGCATCAAGCCGTGCGTCGCTGCGTTCGGCGCCGATCAGTTCGACGACGACATGGTGCGTACAGATGGTGACGTCACAGGGTCACGTGGTGAACGGAACACCAAGACTTGAGCAGGACACAGTGCCAGTTGGCGATCCTGGCGCTCGGATCAAGAGCTCCAACGCAAGGTTCCATTTTTGCTCAAATCTCTTGTTGACGTGGAGTCTCGGCTGTTTCAGACCCGGCAGAAGGAGTCGTTCTTCTCGCTCTTCTACATGGCCATCAACAGCGGGAGTCTCCTCTCCATCCTCATCACACCCATCCTCAGAAGTCAGTACATCTTAGAGTTTACGGTCTTCTTCTGTGTTCTTTGTATTGTGCCTGGTTGTGCATGTGCAGGGTCACTTGGTCGGGTCCGTTCGTTTCTGACTGTCAATCCCCGGCCTATTGTTGTTCGTATCGTGCCGGTACGAGTACAAACATCGAGGCCAGACTGTGTGCGTTTCTTCAGGTGGGAAGGTCTCTGTTCCGTGAAACCATTCCCAAATTCGCACTGACTCGTTCAATTGAGAACAGATTGTAGGCGAAGACAAAGTCGGGTGGGTGGCCTCACGCTGGAGTCTGTGTTGCAGGTTCGGTGTTCTGCTTCGACGACAACTGCTGGTCCTTGGCGTTCGGTGTCCCCGCGGGCCTGATGGTCGTCGCTGTCAGTGAGTACCACCCTGACACAAGAACAACAAAAAAACAATATCCAGGCAGTGTAGAACTTTGTCAAAGTTTGCATCAATTCTGCCCAGATGTTTGAGAATTGATTATTCAGATCTGACACAGATCGAGCAAATTTGTTCAAAATAACACGACAGGTCATCTGATCAAGACACTGACACCACAGCATATCAGAATCTACTCGCGCAGGACGATTTTCGCTTGGCCTGTTTCTTTTGAAACCATAATTTGACCTTCTTCCTTTTGTTCCACTTCAGTCATGTTTGTGATCGGCACCAAGTGGTACAAGCGGTTTCCTCCCGGAGAGAACATCATTGCGAAGCTCTTCGGATGCATCGGGGTGAGACTGGCCTTTCGGGAAGGGCATTTCTTTCCCTGGAGTGTCAGAACAGTATCTGAAGGCCAGCGCAAGTGTATGGTCAGCGCCTTCAATGGTCTCCGAGCACCACTTTTGGTGCTTCCTCTTCTGGCTGTCCTGAGTGGGTGGGATTCAAATCGCGGACCTTGGGCTTCAACTTGAACCCGAGTCCGACTTAGATGTGGATTTGTTGCGAGCTCGCGGTGTTTGACTTTGCTGATCTTAAATTTTCCTTGTAGAAAGCACTGGCTGGAAAGATGTGTGGGAAGGGCCCCAAGCAGAGTCACTGGCTCGACTACGCCAAAGGCTCTTACAGCGTGAGTAGATCTGCAAGACACGTCCTGATTCCCAGTGATGCTGATGCCCACCTATGAAAGATCACCAAACCCCACGGTGCTTTCTTCCTGATGTGAGCCTGAACTTTATTGGACGCAGGGGTACAGCTTTTGATATTCAATTTCTTGGTTGGGTTGTGACCCCACAAATTCTGCTCCCAATTTCGTATATACCTCCGGGCCCTCACTGTCCCGACCCGCCTCAACCAACAGAGCTGAGCACACGCTGCTGCTGCGTTTTCAGGACGACTTCGTGGAGGACGTGAAGGGCGTGATGAGCGTGCTCTTCATGTTCATCCCGCTGCCCATGTTCTGGGCGCTCTTCGACCAGCAGGGGTCGCGCTGGACGCTGCAGGCCGGAACCATGAACGGGGAGCTCGTGAGTACTGCTGGCGAGTACTGTGGGCGAGTACTGTGGGCGAGTACTGTGGGCGAGTACTGTGGGCGAGTACTGCGGGCGAGTACTGCGGGCGAGTACTGCGGGCGAGTACTGCGGGCGAGTACTGCGGGTGAGTACTGCGGTCGAGTACTGCGGGCGAGTACTGCAGGCGAGTACTGCGGGCGAGTACTGCGGGTGAGTACTGCGGGTGAGTACTGCGGGCGAGTACTGTGGGCGAGTACTGCGGGTGAGTACTGCAGGCGAGTACTGCAGGCGAGTACTGCGGGCGAGTACTGCGGGCGAATACTGCGGGCGAGTACTGCGGGCGAGTACTTGCGGGGCGGGTCTTGCTGAGAACAAACTAACTGACCAACTGAACGCAAGGCCGGTTCCAGGGGCCCCGATTTAGACTGATTTTGTTTATCCAGGTAGATTTTTGACGCAAAATTTGAGCTCCATGGGCCATGCCCTTGACAAAATCCTGCATCCAAGCCAGAGATGCGAGACGAGATTGAGACGTCAGACGTTGTTGTGTTGGCATGTGTGTGTGTGCGTGTGTGTGTGTGTTGCTCGTAGAATGTTCAAAAGCCAGAAAGAAGCAGGAGAGACTTGCATTTCCAAGATTGGACTCATTGATGGATCTCGCATCTCGGTTGTACAAGTCGCCCCGCTCTGCTTCAGGGCGACGTGATCATCGAGCCGGACATGGTGCAGGTCATCAACCCGATCTTCATCCTCACGCTCGTGCCCGTCTGCGAGAGCCTGCTCTTCCCCTGCATGGCCAGACTCAACATCCCGAACGGGTAGGGCGCTCCGCGTGATGTGTTCAACCTCTTGATCTCACGGACTGAGAAAGGGAATCACATGGTGGAGCACCACAGGCATCCACACATCCACAGCCATTGCACAGAGACACCAGACTTTGCCACATCATTGTAACAAGACACTGTTTCACCACAATGTTGGAGGACGGGCACATTCGTGTTCCTAGTGGTGAGGCCTTTGGCCAAACATGTCACGCGAAAGGACTTCTGCTTTTGCTGCTTCACTCAAAGAAATGCCTATTGACCGCAAGCTGTTGAGGAACTGATACTGGCCATGTGGGACTTGAGCGCGGGGTTGTTGTTTCTTTCAGCCCCATGGTTCGTCTGGCGCTCGGTCTCTTCCTCGCCGGTCTCTCCTTCGTCGCTTCTGCGATCCTTCAGATCCAAATCGACGTGAGTTTTTCACCGTCGGCGTGCCGGAAAATTTGAACAAAATACCCCTGAAAGATTTTTCATCCAGAGTTGTGCTCTGAAGAGTCCTCGACCGCACTTCACTTCGTCAATTGGAGCTGTTGCACTGCTGGGTTGGAGGTCTCATTGTACAGAATGCAGCAGTGGGTGTTTCTTCTGACAGCAAAAAATCCACAAACACACGCGGTCCATGCTGAGCCAGCTCATGGTCCAGTTCGTTCGCTTTCGGAGATTGTCTGCTCTATTGCGTTGTCAGCACAACTCTCCCCCACTGAGTTCAGCTTCCCTGAACAAAAAGTTGTGGCACTAAAAGCACGGAGTCACCAGCTCGGACTGTACTCACATGACGTCGCTTTTCCCCCGACAGAACTCGCAGCCGTCGAGCGTGCCCGCGGGGATGGTGCGCGTGCGCGTGATGAACGCCGCGCCGTGTGAGAACGTGACGGTGCACAGCTGGTCACATGACTTCCGCGCCTCCGTCGGCCACACTGGGGTACGGACACACGCACGGGTGCTCTGGGTCTGATCCCAACAGGGTACATGTGGGGTGGATGTGCAAGTGAGTCTGACCCCATCGGAATTTGTGGAGGTCCACTGAGGTGTGCAGGAGTGATGTATGCCTTTGACTCTGCATGGGCATGTGAGGCCTGATACTTCCTGAGAGGACCATGTCAGTAGCAACACAGCCGCCACCCAAACTCCCGTCCACTCCACAAACGAACCCACTTGTACTTGATCTGGAGTCGATCCTTGAGGAAATGCGACACATCTAAGACAGTCAAACGACATGGCTCTCTTGCACTTGAATTGCTGAGGTTTCGGTGTTGTTCACAACAGGCAACAGAATACATGGACCTGGACGACGTTGGAGCTGTGAACATCAGTGTGACCTACAGGGAGTGCCACTCAAACTACTCTCCCGGGGACTCGGACTTCACCATGTGGACACGGGATGAAGAAATCTACAACATCATCATCGGAGCCTTCCCGGGAGACAACCCGCAGATGTCATACGTGAGAATATGCGACTCACACTGAGATGGAAGCTCCACAGGCGCCGACCCCTTTGGTGTCTGACAATTAATTTGTGTGTTGGGAGGCGAAAGTGAGGGTGTGAAATCCATTTCTCCTTTGAGTGGAAGGTAAACATCACCTTCACTTTCAGTTGAGCCTGAACCTTCTCAGGTCCACGCGTCTGTTGTTTTGCAGTTTGTGCAGAATCAAACTTTGCGGACTGGGAGAGGAGAATGCACGATGAGGTATGTCCAGCTCCTCACCTCAAGTTTTTGAGTGGAGGATTTTCTCTTGGAAACTTTCTTGTAAGAGTCAGATAAACGAGCCCGACCTCGATCTGAGCCGTGGTCAGAGAACCATAGGCCCAAGACTGGGAGGACAGTTCATTTGGTGGGGTTGGTGGTTCCAACTTGTTCTGCAACACATGCAAAACAAAACGTGCATCCCTGGTGCAGGGAAATGTTTGTGGAGGTAGGTGGGGGTTGGTGGATTGGTGAGGATTCGCTCGAGTCTTCCGCAGTGTCACCCGCTGCAGTCTTTCCCTGCGTCTCCGGCAGGTTGTTCAACGCGCTGCCTGAGGATCTGGAGCTGGACATGAAGTCGACGAGCGGACGAGAGCGACACGACCGAGAGTACTACGCGCTGCCGCAGTTCTACAACGGCACCCTGGGGCGGAACATGTCCGAAGTCGTGCAGTGGGACACCTACCCCTACGACACGTGAGCGACTACAAGCACGGCGTCCTCGCTTTGGTGTTTCGGCCAGTTTTTGTGTTCGAATGTGTGTTGAGAAGGCAGCATCTGGAAGCAAAGGTCCCTGACAATCTGGGACTCAGACTTTGCAAGGCACTTGGCAAAGCAAAGTTTTGACAACAAAGGATTTTCACTCTTGAAGTTGGCCGGGAACGCTGAAGCGCATCTTGCACGCAATCGGGTCGGGGTCAAGTGTATGCGTGTGAGGTATCTTGCCACAATCGTAGCGACAAAGCTTGTTTGAACCCCTGGAAAACGTTCACTAGATGCGATGTCCTGTTGTGCTTGGCGGACTCTCATCTCAAAAGCAGTTTTCACTTTCGGTCCAGGGACATAGAAATTTACACGGCCGGACGAGGGCGTTGTCGCACCCAAAAGTTTCTGTGACGTCTGGACAGTCGTAGGAGACACGGTGCACGGTGTTTGTTGGACGTCCAAGTTTTCTTGTGAACAGAACCAAAAGTGCGAGTGTTGGGAATGCTGGCAGTGCAGTGGTTCTCTCGTGGCGCAGGTGGAGAGTGAAGAAGGTGACGGACCGGAAGGACATCGACGAGGAGAACGACGACGTCGAGACGGAGCTCGGTCGTGTCGAGTCGCGCAACGGAGCCGTCTACACCGTCATCGTGCACAGGAACATGTCCGACAAAGTGAGATGAACTTTGGTTCACGGTCTGTCAGGGGTTCGGCCTGCAGGGTTGGATCGAGGGACTGGTCCGCGGGCCGACCCCTGGAGAGCCGCTGTTGAGGGTTCAAAATTGACAGCTTGACAACTCTCGCTTGTATTTTTCTCCATCACTGACCAACGCACGTTCTTCCTGCAGGATTCTGTGACGGAGATCACGGACATAAAGAAGTCCACCATCCACATCCTGTGGCAGGCGCCTCAGTATTTCATCATCTCCCTCGGGGAGGTTCTCTTCTCCGTCACTGGACTCGCCTTCGCTTACTCGCAGGTCAGTCCGCGGGTTTTCTTGTTCACTTCAACCAAATCTGCAAATATTCGTGTTTTATCACCGTGCTCCAGGCACCAGGCAAATCGGGACCAGACACAGGATCTGGTCAGAGGAGCCCTGACCCCGATCCTTAAGGCCCGACTTTCTTGGTTCCTTTGCGGGGGGGGGGGGTCTCCGCCCCTGGATCTGCCCTTGGAAATGGCGTCGAACTGAGCCTCGCCAGGAATCTGCGACACAGTGACCACGTCTAGTCCTGTGCTTCTGTTGTAGTCGCCGCCGTACATGAAGTCGGTGCTGCAGGCGGCGTGGCTCATGACGATCGCCGTCGGAAACCTGATCGTCGTCATCATCACCGGCGTCGGCACCATTCCCGACCAGGTGAGGGGCGGGGTGGGTGAGCGATGGTGTGTGATGATGGGTGAAGGGACGGGATGGGTAGTGGGTGAGGAGCCAGGGTGGGGGAAGTGGAGGGGGGTGACAGTAAGCCGATTTCCAGAGGTTGAACTTTCTCTGTCATTAAATGTCAACCAACGACGTATCCTCACCCGTCACGTGGACAGATAACGCGTGAGCGGACCCTCAATGACAAGTCGTGCTCAATCTCGTTTCTGACCCTTGTCTCACAGGTGTGGGAGTTCGTGCTGTTCGCCGGCCTCATGTTCCTCACCGTCATCGTCTTCTCCATCATGGCGCAGTTCTACGAGTTCATCGACCCCGACAAGTGGAAGACTCCCGACCCCGACGAGAAGAAGCAGCTCCCGTCAGAGAAAGGTGAAGCGCCCCGCATCAGATGTAGTGGTTCGGTGTTGCGCACTACGAACGGATCGTTTGCCGCCGTTTTCCTTGGGCTGAAGCTGTGACTGGGACAGACTGCTGGCCAACAAAGGGGAGAGTCCTGTTAGCCCGACCAATAACTTTAAAACATTTCAACGTGCAACAAGAAGACAAATTTTTGTGCCTGTGGTGCAAAATAAGGAGGTAGTATTTTTGTTCTGGAATCATGAGGCACCCGACCCCAAGCTCCGTTCCGGCAACCGTTGTCCCCCTGCCCAGCACGTGTGCACACAGAACAGGGAGCCCTCGAGGTCCAGCGTCACCCTTCTGATGCGGTGGGCATCAGGAATGCCTTTGTGTTTTGCAGGAGGAGTACAAGCCTACGACAACAAGGCGTTCGACGGAGACCTCAAGTCGAAGGACCCGAACAGCACCTACTTGTGAAGCCAGGCTGAGGAGCGCGGCTTGACGGAAACACTCCGTAATCGAACGTCCTGAGGCATTTGAACCCTTCCATCCGACCTAGGAGGGGCCAGCCCCGGTCTTGAGCAGTGTCTCGCCCTCGGAGACTCACAGTTTGGGGCTCACAGCCCCACCTTGAACCTCAATAATTGTATATGCAAAAACCCGAAAAAGTGACACCGGTGGCTTGGCTTCTGACTTGGAAAATTTCAACTCATGAGCAGTGCCAGCTGTTCCGATTGGGCGAAGTAAGAGAAAGAAATGAACCGAATTTTTGAATCTGGACAACCACCCAACGGTTATTTACACAAATTTATCACATCTTTATCCAGTTCAGCCGATTCCGTGAGGTGTGTGTGTGTGTGTGCGTGTTTGTGTGTGTACGTGCACATTGTTGTTCATTGAGTGGGGCCAGGGTTTGGAAGCTGCTGCGTGTGTGTAAAAAGAGATGGGATTCCAATATTTGTTACTCATTGCTCTGAAGGCAAATTTTTGAGACACATTTGGTTGAAAGTAAGCTTCGCAGTTGACTATTGACACAGATCCAGTTGGGCTGTGTTGTTTCGGGCTGTAGAATCCTGCAAAACGAAGCATATCGGAAATACATGGAAACAAACACACACCGAAATATAGTTTTGAAGATTTTTTCGACCCGTCATTTGTTTATGACAGATCTAAAATCAAAACAAAAGATCACCAGTGAACCCACGATCAGGAAAACACCCTCTGGCGGGAACGCGAACGGGACAGAAGGGGCAGCATTGATCTCTGCAATTTTCGATTTTTTTGCAAAAAGGCTGTCTTTTGGCGCTCAGAGTGGCTGAGATGAGTGCCATGGCGTGGTCTCTGGGTTTCTGCTCAGCCCCCCCTTGCGAAGGTTCTGTGAGCCGAGATGAGCAGCGCCGCGGTCCGTGCAGAACCGCGCACGGCTCGAGTGTTTGATCCAGGACCCGGTAACCGGAGCCGCAGCGTCATTACGGCGCTGAGAGTCCGGCAGCGCCGCAGCGCCGCAGCGCCGGGGCGCGCTCCTCATCCCGCCGGTGCGCACGTTCTATTGACCCGAGATCATCCAGCGGCGCAGCGTGGAGCAGGACCGACCGACGTCGCGCCGTGCGCTCCTGGGAGGATTTCCCATTGCACCGTCTGCATCAAGAAATGTTGCTTTTCATCCAGTTGAAACCTCGTATTCGTCAAAGACTTTTCGTGCTTCCTTAGCATTTGGGGATTTGTGAGAGCTCCACCCCAAGCATATGCCTTTGCCTTTGGACAAAATCCACAAGAATCCATAATTTTTTGACGATGTTACTTCAGTCAGTCATTCAACGCCCAAAGACCAGGCTGAGGGAAGGTCAGAGGCTCCAACTTCAAACTCCAAAAATTTCAAGAAGTCAAAACAAGAACACAAAAAATTGTAATCCTCTTTTGTGAACAAAAATAAAACGGGTTGTTCTTGGAGGTGAGGGGCCTGGACCTCCAGACTCGCTGGATCTGCGGGAGACGCCACTTGATCGCTGCGTCACATCGGCGGCGCGCCAGGTTCATAAACAATTCCCATTCATCGAGGCCAGCGGCGCCGATGTCTCTTCTTCAATTAATGACGAGCGTTTCGAGGAACCGACACACCTGTTGATCCCGCCATTCATGCATTGTTCATCAACAGGACCTGCCTGTCTCGGTGGGGTCCAAAAATCGACGTGATACAAGAACACAATCAATCGGTGTGAAAGATTAATGGTAATACAGAAAGACGCGTTAATCACATGACAAAAACTAGAGGTCATGCACCGTGCACCATGTGCACCGTGCAGAGACAAGTTTGGGACAGAGAGCACACATCCGCGACTTCAAATAGAAGCAAAGGCCAAAGAGTTCCAAGAATCGCTGACGAAGAAAAATGTTCCCTGCATTTCAATATTGTTGAGAGGTGAGGGCTGAAAACTTGTGGACGGGGGGACAGGCATCAGATTGCAAGTTTGCTCTGCGACAAACCAAATACAACCTGCCGCCGTGCACCCGCTGTAATTAGCTATTGACCATCTCGGACTGAAATCCAGATCGTTTTGTGCATGCAGGGCGGTGAACTGAACATTGTCAGACAGTGAATGGAGGAACAACATAATCTGCACCGAGTGTCAGAGAAAATTTTAACTGTCTTCCTGATGCTCACCACGAAGGCGTGCTGCTGAAGGTCCATGGAGGAAAGAAAGAAGAAACTTCATGCGCAGGCGGACAAAAACACTTCAGTGAGAAATAAAAGACAAGTACGTTTGTTCAATTTTTTTACAAATCTCTCTCTTCTTTTCATTGTGCGTGTGTCCGTGTGTGTGTCTGTCTGTCTCTCTTTCTCTCTGTGTTTCTCCCTCTGTTTCTCTCTCTCTCTCACACACACAGACACAGACAGACAGACAGACAGACACACACACACACACACACACACACACACACACACACACAAGGGAAATGTAATTTCAAATGTGCTGTGATTTGTCTTGGCAAGG